>SXGR01663195.1_pt1 | contig 44400 bp, 40 predicted proteins | sample 3174711 | NCBI WGS metagenome assembly SXGR01 (sample SAMN11356860, study PRJNA531348) | freshwater metagenome | isolation source: freshwater sample F1-60 | place: China: Fuxian Lake, Yuxi | collected 2017-12-25
AGGGCCCAGATTCGGTCGCTTTCGGGGGACTCCTCGGGTGCCGTTTCCGATCTTTCCGAAGGAATCCGTCTGAACCCCAAGTCAGCCCTGCTGCACCAGGATCGAGCCATGGAGCGGTTCAAGATGGGACAGATCCCGGAATGTCTGCAGGACTTCGACCGCGCCAACGAGCTGAGTCCGGACCTCGTGCCCTACAATTGGCAGCGCGGCATTGCCCTCTACTACGGACGCCGCTATTCGGATGGCCGGAAACAGTTCGAGGCCCATCGCGCGGTGAATGCCAACGATGTGGAGAACGCCGTCTGGCATTTTCTGTGTGTCGCCCGCCAGGAGGGGACCAACGCCGCCGTGAAGGTCTACATGGACATCAGCGGGGACAGCCGCATCCCCATGGCCGAGATCCACGAGTTGTTCAAGGGCGAGGCTCCGGAGGCTGAGGTCCTCGAGGCTGCGGAATCTGCCCCCGAGGATCCCCGGGAGAAGCGCCAAGCCCGCTTCTACGCCCACCTCTACATCGGATTGTATGAGGATCTCCTGGGTCGTGCCGACTCCGCCCGGGAACATCTCCGCAAGGCCGTTGCCCTGTCGGGTTCGCGCGACTACATGGGCCAGGTGGCCCGAGTGCACCTGAACCGTCTGATTCCGCCCCCAACCACGCCCCTCTCTCCTTCGAAGCCATGACTGATCGTCGCCCCAGCGATTCCGATTCCGATTCTGCAGGCCGTCGCCCTCCCAAGCGGGGAGAGCCTTGGCCGAAACGTTTCACCTTCACCCCTGATGGGGGTATGCGGTTTGAAAAGGCGGACTCGGGGCGTCCCCCCAGATCCTCGGGACCGCGTCGCCCCTTTCCGCCGCGCCCGGGATTCCGTCCAGGTCCAGGTCGTCCGCCTGGCCGTCCCGGTCCAGGCCGCCCACCCTTCCAGGAGGGTCCCGACCGTCCGTTCCGTGGGGAGAGGGAACGACCTCCCTTCAGGGGGGGGGCGGGGCCCCGGTTCGGAGGCCGTTTTTCCGATGAGGGTGGAGCGTCACGACCTGCCCCTCGTGGACCCAGGGAGGGTCGTCCATTCCCGAGGACCGGTGGTCCTAGGGGAGAGGCTCCGGATTCGGATCCTCGGGGCAAGACCTGGGTTCCCCCTCGCGAGTTTCGTGGTCCCCGTCCGGGTGGACCGGATCGTCGTCTGGATCGTCCCCCCCGGGACTTCCGTGGGCCGCGTTCCTGGAATGAGGGACCCGCATCACGAGGTCCTGGACGCGGGTCCTGGGGTGGGCGTCCTGACCGTGCGCCTCGGGTGTTCGATGGCCCAGGCCCGAGATTACCAAGAAGCCCGATGGCTCGCCCGCAGCGGGACCCCTTGGTTGCTCCGCTCCGCTCCGCAGACGTGCCCCCGGAACCGCAGATGGAAAGCGAGGTCACGCCGACCCGGATGGAACTTGTCGAGCGCATCCTTTCGAAGGCGACTCCCACGATTCCTGCCGACCTTCTCCTCCGCCAGACCCTGGCCCGTCGAAAACAGCTCAGCCGTGGGGATGGGGCATGGGTCAGCCGTGCCGTGTTCAGCATCTTCAGGTGGAAGCCTTGGCTGGATGCGACGCCGCCGTCGAACGCCCAGATCGATCAAGCGTTGGCCCTCGCCGATGATTTTGCGATCAATCCCTCCCACCTCCCGGACGAGGACTTGGCCAAGGCGGTTCCAGCTTGGACCAACGAGGTGATGGAGACCCCCGCGGCATGGCTGCGATCGCTCCAGGCGGAACCGGTTCTTTGGTTGAGAACCCGGATGGAGCACACCGCGACGGTGATGGAGACCCTGGGGAATTGCGACCGACCTTCCTTTGCGGCTTTCCCGCAGGCCTGCCGGTATGGCGGGGAGGAGGACCTGTTCCGGCATCCGCTCTTCCAGTCCGGTGCATTCGAGATCCAGGACCTTGCCTCCCAGGCGGTGGGACGGGTCTGTGCACCCCAGTCCGGGGAGACGTGGTGGGATGCCTGTGCGGGGGAAGGGGGCAAGACGCTGCATCTTTCCGATCTGATGGGGGGCAAGGGGCTGGTCTGGTCCAGCGATCGTGCCGAGTGGCGGCTCCAGCGTCTCAAGCAGCGGGCGGCCCGTTCCGGATGCTTCAACTATCGATCCGTCGTCTGGAATGGCGGTCCGAAACCGCCCACGAAAACGATCTTCGACGGAGTCCTCGTGGATGCTCCCTGCTCTGGAATCGGGACCTGGGGACGGAACCCCCATGCCCGCTGGTCAACACGCCGCGAAGACGTCGAGGAGTTGGCCGTTGTCCAACGGTCCCTACTGGACCATGTCGCCGGCTCGATCCGTCCCGGTGGGCGACTCGTCTACGCGGTGTGTACGCTCTCCCGCGCCGAGACCGCCGGGGTGGCCGATGCCTTCATGGCGGCCCATCCCGAGTTTGAGCCCCTCGACGTGGTCAATCCCTTCGCCCCGGAACAGGCCCGTTCCTCTCGGCTTCTGCTCTGGCCGCAGGACACCGGAGGCAACGGCATGTTCATCGCCGTCTGGAAACGGCGCGAGGGTTGAGTGACCCTCTTTTTCCCGATTCCAAGTCGAAACGGGTCCCATGCCGCAGTTCTTCGACACGCACGCCCACCTCGATTTCGAAGAGTTCCGCCCGGATCTGCCCGCCGTCCTGGATCGAGCCCGGGCCGTCGGTGTCAACCGCTTCGTCTCCATCGGGACCGATCTTGCAGCAAGCCGGCGTGCACTCGCCATCGCCGAGACCCATCAGGGTGTGTTTGCCGTGGCGGGATGGCATCCAGGCCATGCGGAGGAGGCGCCTCCGGACATCCGCGCCGAGTTGAAGGCCTTGGCCTCCCACGCGAGGATCGTTGCGATCGGTGAATGCGGGCTCGACTTCCACCGGCTGCCATCCCGGATGGGGCAGGGTACCGTGTATGACGACGCACGGATCCGGGAACGCCAGGCAGACCTTTTTGTCCAGCAACTCGAGGTCGCCTCGGAGCTGGGATTGAATGTCGTGATCCACACCCGGGATTCCTTTGCGGAGACCGTCGACCTGTTCCGCCCCTATGCGTCACGGGTGCGGGCGGTCTTCCACTGCTTTGTCGGGACCCCCGCGGAGATGGAGGTGGTCCTTGGGATGGGATCTCTGGTCAGCTACACGGGGATTGTCACCTTCAAGAACGGGAGTGCCGTCCGCGAGACCCTTGCGGCGACGCCGATGGACGGCTTCATGCTGGAGACGGACTGCCCGTTCCTTGCGCCGGTTCCGCACCGCGGGCGCCGTTGTGAACCGGCTTTCATTGCGGACCTCGCCTCAACGGTGGCCGGGTTGAAGCACTGCAGTCCCGAGGAGCTGGGTACCACCACGTGTGCGACGTCCCGATCCTTCTTCCAGGGGATCTCCTGAGTGTCGCCAAGGGGAATCCCCCAAATTGGAAAGCCGCCTCCCCGCAGGGTGTCTGCGGAGGGCGGCTTGAGTCCCGGTTTGGTTTCCCGGCTTTCCTCGGACGTCTCCGATGGATTCAGGCGGGGCGTCCCGACTTCGAACCTTCCTTGGTGACAGGCACTCGGACGTGACTTCCACCCGTGTCGATGTCCTGTTCGACGAGGTGCTGGACGTACGCGCTGAAGCTCCTGTAACGGAGGCTCAGGCGACGGTCGTTTGCCGACTCATAGAGATCGGCGGGCATTGAAATGGAAACCTTTGTGGAACTGTTGTTCATGGAAGGATGCGACTGGAAACTCTTTGAGAACTCCTGCTTCTAATGGACCGGCGCGTTTTTTGACCGATGACCTGGATGGCAGTGACATCTGGCGTTATATCGATGTGGTTGAAAGGGGGGGCGTTTCAATCAAAAACAAAATTTTTTCGTGAGATTGCGAAAAGTCGTTAAACAGTCTGGCGGTCAAATGCTCCATGCGATTTTTGCTGAAATGTTCGGATATCCAGCGAGGTGCAAAGAGAACGGAATCCGCACCACGGATCTTGGATGGTATCGGTCTTTAACCTTGCGAATCAGGGTGGCCTAGTGCCGATCGACGATGGGATTCCTGCAAACGAACGCTGGTCCCCAACGGCACGTCACGTCACACTTGGATTTCACTCGATGGGCGGGGTCCGTCGTCGAGCCCATGGCAACCGAGATGGCTTCGAAAAGCATGATGCTGAGGCAGTTCCTGTTGGAGATGGCCCGTAACCCGATCCAGATGGGGGCGATCTGGCCGAGTTCCCCCGCCTTGGCACGCACGATGACCCGATGGCTTCCCGAGAGTTCAAGTCATCCGATCGTCGAGCTGGGTCCGGGAACCGGGATCCTGACCCAGGAGCTGCTGTCGGCAGGGGTCCAGCCGGAGCGGCTTGTCGCGATCGAGAAATCCCCAGAGCTGGTCCGGCTCCTCAATGGGCGGTTCCCAAGGGTGAGGGTTCTTCTTGGGGATGCGTTGCATTTGGAGGACCTTCTCCTTGGTGAAAAGGCAGGCGCGGTCTTCTCCGGACTCCCTCTCAAGATCTTCAAGCCCGACCAGGTGCGTCGATTGGCGGACCAGATCCACGGATGCCTGCTGCCGGATGCTCCGTGGGTCCAGTTCAGCTATCAGCTAATGAGCAGCCGGGCCCCTGCCCCTTTCTTTCGCGTCACCGCCTCAAAGATGGTGTGGCAGAATCTCCCTCCGGCAAAGGTGAGCGTCTACCGGTCCGTCCGAGCGACGGTCTGACCCGGTTGCGATGGCTTTCTGGATGCGGGTGTCTGCGTTCCTGGCCCTGTGCCAAGGCCGGTCTCACCAGAGGAAGGAAGTCTGGGTCGCCAACGGGGTTTCCCCCCGTCTCAACTCCACCTTCCACGCCAGCACCTGTCCGTTGTCTGTGAACAACTTCCCGTCATAGGGAACCGCGGACCATCGATTCCATCTGCGATTCCCCTGGATGGGTGCCGTAAGTTCCAGAGGGTCATTCGGGTTTCGTCCTGCGGTCTTCAGCCAGACCTTGAGCACGAGCTCCTTGGCGGGAACACCCTTGGCCTTCCATTGGATGTTGAATCGCATGCCCGATACCTGGCTGGGGTCCTTCCGGAGTTGGCCCTGGTAGGCATCCCTCTGGAAGAGGCCCGGAGCAAGGGAAGCCCGACCCCTGAGATCCAGAAGATGGGGGAGGACTTTGACGATGGAGGCCTCTTCAGCCACCAGAAGGGTGGCCGTCGTGAGGGTGAGAAGAACCCACACGATCAGGGGGCGGGAGAGGGTCACGGCTGGAAACGGGGGGGGGCTGGCCGGTTGTCCCGGAGAATGCGTTGGGATGGAGAGGTCTGGGGCGGACTCAGGAATCCAGAGCCAGCCGACGGTGCGGGCAGGCTGAAGGTAGACGGCGGTGCTGACAGACCCGATCTGCCGGCTCGGAGATCCAGGTTCGGTGTCTCGTTCCCTGGGCCGGCAAGCCCACTGCCTGGCCTGGAGGCGGCAGGGGAGATACCCACAGGACCGAAGGCATCGACCCGCATCTCCCGTCCACGACCGAAGGTTGAGGGCTCAGGAGCCTCGGACGATCGCAGGAGTCCACCACCTCCGGTCACCTGCTGATAGCGCTCGATCCGCTGGCGGCTGAGGTCGTCGACCAAGGAACCCCGTCCACCTAGATTTGATGGGGTCGACCGGAGGTTTTCGGGCCGTGGATCGGATTCTGAACCAACCTTGCCCCCCGATGAGGCGCCTGTCTTGGAAAGACGTTGCTCAAGGGTGTTGCCTTTCTCCGGATCCAGCTGCTTCTGGAAGGACTGGGTGAGATCGGTGGACTCTCCGGGCGGGTCTTTTTTTTCGTCGCTGTCACGGATGTCTTCTTCACCGTCGTCCTGCTTCCTTCCGCGTTCGTCTCGGTCGGTTGGATCACCCTGTCTATCCCGGTCCAAATATCCCCTGTCGGCGCGTGTCCTATTGTCGTCGGTTCCATTGTCCCGGGTGGAGGTGTTCCTCGCCGCTTCGGCATCGTTCTTGAGCCTGCGCTCCAAAGCCGTTCGCGGCTTCCGGGGGCCGATGGACAGCGTTTCATCCGCTGCGTTGGCTCCCTTGTCGAAGGAGCGCAACTCCTTCCTCCCATTGTCGCTGGAGGGATCGGTCAGCAGGAAGTTCCTCTTCTTGTCGAGCCGTTCGAAGAGCTCCAGCTGCTTTCGGGCGTCGGGGAGGACCGGATCCACCTGCGGGATGGACTCGGTGGCTTTCCCGTCGATGACGCCTCCCATTGAACTGCCGTCCAGCGAGCGGAATGAGGGCAGTTTCTTGCGGTTGGGGAGCTCCGCCGGACCTTTTCGGTTCGATGGGGTTGAAACCTGCGCCGGTTCGCCGGCGATCACTGCGGTGCCAATGGTCCCCGTGATGAGGAGGCAGGCCGTCCACAGCCTGATTCGCGGGAGAGGCTCTGTCATTGTTCTGACACTGAACCGCGCCGTGTGGCGCGTCAAAGACAGATGCTGATCCCACCCGGAATCAGCCCAGTCTCTCCCGAAGGGTCTGGGCCACTTGGATGAACGGCCGTCCTGCTGGCCCTGTGGGGTCCGATACCACGGCAGGCACCCCGCGGTCGCCGCCTTCCCGGACGGCTGGAAGGATCGGAATCTCACCGAGGAACGGGATGCCTTTGCGTTGGGCCTCCATCGCGCCTCCGCCATGGCCGAAGATCTCGACACGCGATCCATCCGGAGCGGTGAAGTAGCTCATGTTCTCGATGAGACCGAGCAGCGGGACGTTGACCTTTTCAAACATGGCCATGCCTTTGCGGACGACCCCAATCGAGGCCTGCTGGGGCGTTGTCACGATCACTCCTCCATCCAGAGGCACGATCTGACACAGGGAAAGCTGGGCATCCCCGGTGCCCGGCGGAAGATCCACCAGCAGATAATCCAACTCACCCCAGTCCACCTGATGGATGAACTGCTGCATCGTCTTCTGGATCATGGGGCCACGCCAGATGACCGGTTGGTCGTCTGGGATGAGAAAGCCCATGCTCATCAGGCGAACTCCGTGGGCGAACGGAGGGATCAGATGCTCCTCATCGGTAATCTCGGGTCGGTGCTGAACCCCCATCATCAGCGGAATGCTGGGACCGTAGATGTCACCATCGAGGAGCCCCACCCGGGCTCCAATGTGACGGAGAGCACAGGCGAGGTTCACCGAACAGGTGGACTTTCCCACGCCACCCTTGCCCGATGCCACGGCGATGACGCGTTTGATGTGGGGCAGGCGGTTCTTGGCGACTGGCCCCGGGGGCGTCGGAGTTCCCGTGGGAACCTTGACCTGGACATGGGCATCCACGAGGCCTGGAATCCCGTCCCTGAGTGCCAGCCGAGCCGCGTCCGCGATCTGTTCCCCGACCTCCGGACTGGGGGACGTGAGCTCGATGAGGACACCGACGGCGTCGGTCTCGGTCTGGATCTCCTTCACCAGGCCGAACGAGACGATGTCGCGGCTGTATCCGGGATATTTGACGGTCTTGAGGATGTGCAGGACTGCCTCTTTGGAAATCATGGGATGGCGTTTAACTGGGGGGTACGGATGGTTGCCGTCTCGTGCGATTGGACCTAGTGGGCGGACTTTCCCGAGACGTCCGCTGCATGCTGACTGAAGGATTTTCCGCGGCCCGTGGGTCGGATGACGGAGTCGATGATACCCCGTTGGAACTCGTCCCACATCGGAGACATGCCCCGGAGTTTTTCCACGATCCTCGCAAAGGTCTGCACGACATAGTCGACATCCTCGACCGAGGTGTCCCTGCCGAGTGTCATGATGATGTTGCCTTGGGCCAGCGCGTGGTCGAGTCCGATCGCGGCCAGGACGTGGGAGATCTTCAGGGACTTGCTGACGCAGCTGGATCCGCTGGCCACAGCGATCCCATTGAGATCACACAGCAGGAGCTGGCCCTCGCCCTCGATGAATTCGGTGGAGATGTTGAGGTTGGTGGAAATCCGGTCAGGTCCGGGGCGTGGGCCATTGAGCTTGATGAACCCGACGTGTTTCTCCAGTCCGTCCCAGAGGCGGACCTGCAGTTCCCGGGTATGGGCGATCCTGGCCTCGAGATCCCTCCGGGCCACTTCCGCCGCCACGCCGGCACCGACAATCGCGGGCACGTTCTCCGTTCCGGCGCGGCGCCCTCCTTCCTGGACGCCGCCGTGGATGATGGACACGAGGCGCGCCTTCTTGTTCCGGTAGAGGACACCCACTCCCTTGGGACCGTAGAACCGGTGGGGAGAAAAGCTGACTAAGGCCGCACCCCAGGCATCGACGTCGATCGGCAGCCAGCCCGCGCTGGCCTCGCAGTCCACGTAGAGAGGCACGCCCTTCTCGGAACAAATGCGTCCCACCTCGGCGACAGGCTGTATCGTGCCGATGTCGTGATTCACATGGTGAACCGCGACGAGGACAGTCTGGGGGGTGATGGCATCCCGGAGTTCCTGGAGCCGGAGGTGGCCCTCGGCATCGACCCCCACCCGGGTGCAGGTCCAGCCCTGTTTCTCGAGGAACTCGACGGAGTTGATGACGCTGGGATGTTCCGTGGCGCAGACGACCAGGTGCTTTCCGCGGCGTTCATTGGCGTAGGCAACCCCCTTGATGGCGAGGTTGGCCGATTCCGTGCCGTCGGAGGTGAAGAAGATCTCGTCAGGGCTCCCTGCGTGGATCAGGGCGGCCATCTGTTCCCGCGAATGCTTCAGAGCCTCGCGAACACGGAGTCCATGTTCATGAAGGGAGGAAGGGTTCCCGAACCATTCCGTGAAGAACGGCTTCATGGCCTCGAAGGCCTCGGGCAGGAGTGGCGTGGCAGCCTGGTGGTCGAGATAGACGTGACGCATGGGGTCGAGGATAGCCTTCAATCGGTGGGAGGCGAACCTGATGCCGGGCGCGCGTTCCAGGAACGAAAAATCCGCGGCGGCACGGGATCCCGTGGGCCGCGGAGGATTTGGACGGGTCCGCTCAGGCGGCGGCCGGCATCGGCGTCTGCAGTTTCGAGGCCGTCTCCGGATGCTTCCGGATGTAGTCCTCGAGGGCAGCCTTGAGGGCCTCTTCGGCCAGGACGGAGCAGTGGATCTTGACCGGCGGCAGACCGCCGAGGGCGTCGACGACCTCCTGGTTCGTGAAGTTCATCGCCTCATCGATGCTGCGGCCCTTGATGAGCTCGGTGGCCATGCTGGAGCTGGCGATGGCGGATCCACAGCCGAAGGTCTTGAACCGGGCATCCTCGATCTTCCCGTCCTTGATCTTCAGGCTGATCTTCATGATGTCGCCACAGGCGGCGGCACCCACCTCGCCCACGCCATCGGCATCCTTCAGGTCGCCCATGTTGCGGGGGTGCATGAAGTGGTCCATCACGATGGAATTATAAAGGGTGTAGGTTTCGCTCATGGTTCAACAGTTAGGATGAAAGTTTCAGGGTTCGCGACCGCTTTGGCTTCGTCGCCGCTGCGGTCTGTGGATGCTTCGGACCCGACCGCGCCGTCCGTGCCTGATGCTCGACGAATGAGGTGTGACGATGGGTGAGTTCCGCCACGGAGGTCCGACCAAAGACCTCCTTCACCCGGTCCTGGGCCTCCGAGAAGAGCCCACACAGGGCACAGCCCTCCCGATGGGTGCAGTCGGAGTCGGTCTCGAGACACCGCTGGAGGGCGATGGGGCCCTCGACCGCCTCGATGACCTCCAGCACCGTTATTTCGTCTGGGGTCCGAACCAGCGAAAATCCGCCACCGGAACCCCGGGCTGACTTCACGATCCCGGCCCTCGAAAGACTCTGGAAGATCTTGCCCAGGAATGAGGCAGGAACGCCCTCCTCATGAGCCAGAACATCCACCATTTCGACCGACCCGGCTGGGCGACGCGAGAGGGCCAGAAGGCCCAACATCGCATATTCGCTCGCTCGGGTGATTTGCATCGGTGAACAGGATCAATTGATCCTGTTGGGAGCCAACCTATTCGGGTCGCCCCAGCTGTCAATCCGTGAAGCGGAGGAATTAGGTCTGATTTGAATCCGGCCGTGAAAACGGGTCACGGACGGCGGGTCGAGGAGTGGTCCCGGAGCCAGTCCCAATCGGTCGTCGGCTCGGCCAGGAAGATGCCGCCGGCACCGCCCTTGACGTTGGGTCTCAGGGTGGAACCCGCTCCGGAGGTGACCTGCCACCGGTGGCTTTCAACATGTCCGTCGGCAAAGGCGAGGTTGGCGGAACCCTGGTGGTGGCTGGCCGGCAGATTCCCCCATTTCGGGGCCTCCTCGAGCCGGTTCATGAAGAATCCGTCGTTGATCGTGTCTGGGTGCTCGTCGAGGAAGACGAAGATCGTGGAGGGGTTCTGGACGTCCGCCTCGCGGAAGCACTGCTGGAAGGATGGGTTGAACCGGTTGGTCAGCTCACCGGGATCGCCGACGAGCGAGTTCATCGAGAAGCTCCGGGTCCGGAGACCCACGGTGCTGCGGGAGAGGTCGGAAGGGCACTTGAAGACGGCGATGGAGCGTCCCAGGTGGTTTCCAAGCTTGGCCTCCGTCAGGTAGGCTGTGTTCGTGTTCTCCTCGGAGTCATCCCAGTTGAGCACGTGGTTCACCCAGTTGTTCCGGCGTGCGCGGGTTTCCCCAACACCGTGGTTGTTCACGAGCCGGTCATTCTGGTCATCGGCGTAGAGCTTCCATCCGAGGTGGAGCTGCTTGAGGTTGGCCTGGCAGGCCGCCCCTTGGGCCCTTGACTTGGCCCGTCCCAGGGCAGGCAGGAGCATGCCGGCGAGAATCGCGATGATCGCGATCACCACCAGGAGTTCGATCAGGGTGAACGCCGTCGCCGTGGTGCCGGCGTGTGCCCGCCCGGAGGATGCCGTGTTCATTCGAGCGAGATCATGGCCTTGATGACGCCCGACTCCGGCTTGAGGTACTTCGGGAACTCCCCGGCGACATCCGTGAACGGCACCCGATGGGTGATCCACGGCCGGGTGTCGAGCTGGCCGGATCCGATCAAGGAGATGATTCGGGTGAAGTCCCGTGGGAGGGCGTTGCGGCTGGCGAGCAGGGTCAACTCCCGACGGTGGAGGATGGGGGCATGGGGAAAGGTCAGCTCAGCCTGGGTGATGCCGACGTAGATCAGCCGGCCGGCGAAGGCGCAGAACCGGAGGGCCTCGCTCATCGATCGATGGGATCCCGTGGCATCGATCACGACATGGGCGAGTTCCCCTCCCGTCAGGCCAGCCAGTGCCTCGACGTCCTCGGCGCCCCCGGATGCCAGCAGGGTGTCGGGTATTCCCATCCGCTCACGCACGAACGCGAGTCGCTGGGAGTTCATGTCGAGGACGATCGTCCTGGCGCCGGCCAGCTTGGTGAATTCCATGGCGGCGAGTCCGATCGGACCCGCACCGATGACGAGGGCCGTCTCGCCCGGTTTCAGGCCGCTCCGGTCCACCGCGTGGCATCCGATGGCGAGGGTTTCCACAAGGGCTGCCTGCTCACTGGAAAGCGCCGGTGCGGGATGGAGCTTTCGGGCAGGGAGAAGGATCCGCTCCTGCAGTCCCCCGTCGCACATGACCCCCAGGGTCTGGTTGGATTCGCAGCAGTTGGTGTAGCCCCGACGGCAGGCGGAGCAGCGCTGGCAGTTGATGTAGGGTTCCACCGAGCAGCGGTCCCCCGGGTGGACGTGGGTGACACCCTCGCCCACGGCCAGCACCTCGACACCAAGCTCATGGCCTGGGATGCGTGGGTAGCTGAAGAACGGCATCTTTCCGAGATAGCCGCTGTAATCCGTGCCGCAGATGCCGACCTGATGGACCTGGAGCAGGGCCTCGCCCGGACCGGGTGTCGGAGGTTCAGGGACGTCGAGGAAACGGAATGCCTGGGGGCGTTCGAGCTGGAGTGCGCGCATGAGAGGGTCTCTGGGATGGATTGGCTGGGTGACGCGGCGAGGGCTCAGCCTCGGATTTGGCCGGTGCCCCAGCCGAGCCATTTGTAGCTGCAGAGTTCGTCGAGACCCATCGGACCGCGGGCCCCGACCTTGTCGGTGCTGATCCCGATCTCGGCTCCCATCCCGAACTCGCCGCCATCGGTGAACCGCGTGCTGGCATTCCAGTAGACGGCCGCCGAGTCGACCCCCTGCAGGAAGTTTCGGGCCGTGGATTCGTTGCGCGTGATGATTGCGTCGCTATGGGCCGAGCCATGCCGATGGATGTGCTCGATCGCTGCGTCGACACCGTCGACCACCCGGACATTGAGGATGTAGTCGTTGTACTCGGTGGCGTAGTCCTGATCGGTGGCCGCCCTGAGGACGGGTCCCTTGGTGCCGAGGCTCTTCAGGAGTGCCATGGAATCAGGGTCGACCCGGAGCTCCACCTGCTTCTCGGCCAGATGTCGGGCAGCCCGGGGCAGGAACTCAGCGGCCACCGGCCGGTCGACCAGGACCGTCTCAGCGGCATTGCAGGCTGAGGGACGCTGGACCTTGGCGTTCCAGAGGATGGTGTCGGCCATGTCGAGGTTCGCCTCGCGGTCGACATAGATGTGACACACCCCCTTGTAGTGCTTGATGACAGGCACCTTGGAGCATTCGGTCACCGCACGGATCAGGCCCTCGCCGCCACGGGGCATGCAGAGGTCGACCAGGGAGGTGAGGGAGAGAAGGATCGGGACGGCCTCGCGGTCGGTGGTGGGAATGACCTGGATGGCAGCCTCAGGGAATCGGTCCCGGAGAACCTGTCGTCCTGCATCGACCATGAGTCGTGCGATCAGCCGGTTGGAGTTCAACGCCTCCTTGCCGCCGCGGAGGATGGTCGCGTTGCCGGTCTTGAAGCACAGGCTGGCAGCATCCGCGGTGACGTTGGGACGGGATTCGTAGATGATGACCACCACGCCGATCGGGGTACTGACCTTCTGGAGCCGGAGTCCGTTTGGACGGATCCGTTCGTCGAGGATCCGGCCCACCGGGTTGGGCAGCATGGCGACTTCCCGGACACCTCGGGCCATCGCGTGGATCCGTTCCGGGTTGAGGGTGAGTCGGTCGAGCATCGCTGTGCTGAGCCTGAGATCGCGACCGATCTCGAGGTCCTTGGCGTTGGCGTCGAGCAGCGCCGCGACGGACGCCTCAAGGGCGGCGGACATGGCGACCAGGGCCTGGTCCCGTTCCGGGGCGGTCAGCTGGGCAAGCGCCCGGGACGCACCCTTTGCCGCCGTTGCAATTCCTGTGATCTGTTCGGTCAAACTCACCCCACAAGGGTACGTGGGCTGGGTTGCGATGTGAAGGATCCGCACCACACCCGCGACCTCTGTCTTTGAACAGGACCCCGGCATCGCGCATGCTTCGTGGACGCCATGCTTCCGATCCGAGTCCTCCTCCGCCCTGCCGTGTTCCTTCTGCTTGCATGGATCACGCTGATGGGTTCGCGCGCGGCCACGCTGATACCCACCGGGAGCGACTGGTCGTTCTTCCGCGGGATGGCGCATCCATCCCCTGCGGATCCTTCTGGATGGCGTCGCCCCGGGTTCAACGAGGCGTCCTGGGAGAAGGGCGTCGCCCCGTTCTCCTACGGCGAGGTGTCATTCGCCGGGACCCAGCTCACCGACATGCAGAGCCGATATTCGACGGTCTTCCTCCGCAGGACATTCCGGATCCTGAACCCCAAGGCAATCCAGAGCCTCGACCTGAACACGGTCTGCGATGACGGCTTTGTCGCCTACCTGAATGGCACCCGGGTTGCCGCATTGAATTTCGGCGAGACCGACCCGGGGTTCGACTCCCTGGCGACCTCGGCGCAGGAGTTCGTCCAGACGTCCCAGACCCTCCCCGAGGCCGCATCCCTGCTGGTCCCGGGGGAGAATGTCCTGGCGGTGGTGCTCCTGAACGGCTCGCTGGCCAGCAGCGACATCGTGTTCGACGCCGAGCTGGTCTCGACCGAGGCGGCCTCGGTCCTGCCTAGGGTGGTTGGGGTGTCTCCCAACCCGGGTCTGGCCACCAATCTGACCGAGGTGGTCGTGACCTTCTCCGAGACCGTGACCGGCGTTGACGCGAAGGACTTCCTCGTCAACGGCGTACCGGCGACTTCGATGTCGGGAAGTGGGACGACCTATCGGTTTTCCTTCCCGCAGCCCGCCTCCGGCGGCGTGGTCATGAGCTGGGGACCGCTGCACACCATCCAGGACCTCGACGTGCCACCGAACCGGTTCGATGGCGGGGCATCGGGTTCGGTCTGGGCCTATGAGGTCCTCGATCCTGAGGGGCCGTCGGTGGGACGGGTGCGGCCCGTGGCGGGTGTCGTCGTGCGCCGGCTGGCGGAAGTCGAGATCACCTTCAATCGCGCGGTGGTTGGGCTCGATGCCTCCGACCTCCGCTGCAACGGCGTGCCGGCCCTCTCCCTGTCCGGCCTCGGCCCGGGTCCGTACCGTTTCCAGTTCCCTGAGGTTCCCGACGGACTGGCGACCCTGTCCTGGGCCCCGGGGCATGGGATCATCTCGGATGAGCCCGTGCCTCATCCATTCCGCGGGGGGGAATGGGCTGTGACGGTGGATTCCAAGCGGACGGTCCCACAGGTGGTGATCCATGAGCTGCTGGCGGACAATGCAAATGGTCTCCGGGATGAGGATGGCGACACGGAGGACTGGATTGAACTGCACAATCCCGGCACTTCTGCCGTTCTGCTCCGGGGGTGGTCGATTGGGACGGGATCCGACGGCGGGGATGCGTGGCTTTTTCCGGAAGCGGAGGTTCCGGCTGGGGGTTTTCTGGTTGTCTTCGCGTCGGGGAAGGATCGACGCCCCACCGCCCCGGGCGCTCCCCTGCACCTGGCGTCCAAGCTGAACGCCACCGGGGATACATGGAGGCTCTTCGGACCGGAGTGGCCTCCGGCTGTCGTCAGTGAGGTGTCCTACCCGGAGCAGGGTCCCGACCATTCCTTTGGTCTCCAGGAGGGCGGGGGATTGGGTGTGTGGCGGTGCTTCAATCCGCCCACCCCGGGCAGGAGCAACGGGCTCAGCACGATTACGGGGCGGGCCGAATCGGTCCATTTCAGTGTCCAGCGCGGATTCTTTGACCGGCCCTTTGTCCTCACCCTCGCGACGCCGACGCCCGGGGCTACGATCCGATACACGACCAACGGCGCGGCGCCGACCCTGACCACCGGCGTCGTCTACGGTTCGCCACTCAACATTGCCAGCAGCCGGGTGGTCCGCGCGGCCGCATTCGCCCCTCAGCTCGTTCCGTCGGCGGTCGGAACCCATACCTATCTCTTCAACATCACCGCGAATCGGCGCCTCCTCCCTGCGCTCTCCCTCGTCACCGCAACGAACCATCTCTACGGATCCACCGGCATCATGGAGTCCAGTCCCCGGAACACCACCAAGCATGGCCCCGCCTGGGAGCGTCCGGTCTCGGTCGAGCTCATCCGTCCCGAGGACCATGGGGGATTCCAGATCGATGCTGGGATCCGGGTCGCGGGAGGCGACTACATCCGGGAACGCTACAACTACCGACAGTCCACCCCGCCGGAGGGCAAGTACTCCTATCGCCTCTACTTCCGGGGCGAGTATGGCCCTGGCCAGCTCGACTACCTGATGTTCCCCGGGACCACGGTCGCGTCGTTCAACAGCCTGCATCTGAGGGCCGGGATGAATGACCACTCGAACCCCTTCCTGAAGGACGAGTTCGTCCGTGCGCTGTCGGATGACGTCGGAATCGTCGCCTGCCATGGCACCTTCGTGAACCTCTTCCTCAATGGGGTCTACAAGGGCATCTACAACCCGACCGAGCGGGTCGACGACGACTTCCTCCAGCGTTACCACGGCGGAGGAGAGGAATGGGATGTCATCGGTGCGATGTCGGCCGTGGTGCGTGGCGACAGCGTGGCTTGGAATCAACTGAAGACGGCGGCCCTGAAGGACCTCACGATCCGGCCGAACTACGAGGCGGTCGCAGCGCGCATGGACCTTGGGAACTTCGTCGACTATCTGCTTCCTCTGCTCTGGGCCGACAACGACGACTGGCCGCACAACAACACCCGGGCGGCCCGGGAGCGGGTGGCCGGATCCCGCTTCCGCTTCTATCCGTGGGACGCGGAATTCTCGTTCGGGTTCTCCGGCCACTCCGTCAGCTACGATACCCTGGCCCTCACCCTCTCGAACACGTCTCCACCATGGGGCTCCTCCGACTACCAGAAGCTCTTCAACGCCCTGAAGAGATCCCCCGAGTTCAAGCTCCTCTTCGCTGACCGTATCCATCGGGCGTTCTTCAACGATGGACCCCTCACCGATGACCGTGTCCGGACCCGATATGAGGGCATGCGAGCCCGTGTCGCCCCCTCGATAGCCGGTTTCAACAATGCCGTCGGGACCTGGATCACCAGCCGTCGCCGATGGGTCACCAACAGTTTCCAGAAGGCGGGCTTCCTCATGTCATCGAATGCCCCGGTCCTCTCTCGGCAAGGAGGACTTGTGGCCGAGGGCTTCCGTCTTTCCATGGGGAATCTCCTAGGCCAGATCCACTACACGACCGATGGGTCCGACCCCCGGGTTGCGTTCGACGGCATCCCGTCGCCCTCAAGCCGGGTCTATGCAGAGCCGTTGGTCCTCGAGCGGACCACCAGGGTCCGGGCCCGCTCCCTGAACGGGACCCAGTGGAGCGCCCTGACGGAGGCGGAGTTCCAGATCGCCGATGCGCCTCCCGCGGTCGTGATCTCGGAGATCCACTACCACCCCGTTGATGAGGATCGCTTCGAGTTCCTCGAGCTCCTCAATCCCGGCAGTCTTCCGGTGGATCTCTCGGAGTGTCTGTTCACCGGCATCGGATACCGTTTCCCCAACCCCGGACCGATCCTGGCTCCCGGAGGGCGCCTGGTCCTCGCCAGCGACAAGGACCCTGTGGCCTTCCAGCAGCGTCACCCTCGGGTCATGGTCTCGGGTTGGTTCCCGGGGTCGCTTGCCAATGGCGGTGAGATCCTCGCCCTCCTGGATCGCGATGGGCGCGAACTGGTGTCGGTGGACTACCGCGATGCCGCTCCCTGGCCGACCCGTCCCGATGGGCAGGGGGGATCGTTGGAGCTGATGAATCCCCTGGGCGATCCGAACGATCCCGCCAGCTGGCAGGGCAGTGTTCCTTCCGATGGCACCCCTGGAGCCGCCAACTCGGTGCCCGTGCTGCCGGCGATCCGGCTGGCCGAGATCCTGGTGACCGCGCCTCCGCAGCCCGAATGGGTCGAGCTCCGGAACCCCGGCACCGTGGCCGTCTCCCTCAGAGGGTGGAGCCTCAGTGACACCTCGAATCCCCGGCGGTGGGTCTTTCCTGCGACGGTGGCGATCCCGGCGGGGGGATACCTTCAGGTCTTCTGTGGAGACGGGGCCGCGGCAGGTTCCATGGCGACGGACTTCGGACTGGACCGCGACGGTGGAACCCTCGCGCTGTACGATCCGGCCACGAATCGGATCCACGCCGTGACCTTCGGACCTGCGGTTGAGGGACATTCCCTCGGTTGGGTGGAGGGCGGATGGGTCCTCTGTGAACCCACTCCGGCAGGGCCGAATGAGCGATCGGTCCTCGGTCCGGTCTCGGATCTGCGATGGAACGAAGTGCAGGCCGAGGGGGAGGGAACGGGTGCCTGGTTCGAGATCCACAACAGGGGGGCGAGGCCTGTGGACCTCCGGGGATGCCGCGTCGCCACGAGCAACGCGTGGTTCTGTCTGGCGGCCCCGATCCATGTCGCCGGGGGCGGTTTCGCGGTGCTGAAGTCGGAGTCCTCGGGCCTCGATCGGATCGGAGTCCGGCCTGCGGCGACCGGGGATCGGCTGATCCTTTTGGGACCTGATGGAGACGAGGTGGATCGGGTCCAATGGGTCCGTGCCGTCCCCGGGGTGGCCCGTGGACGCCTCCCGGATGGCGTGGGTGACTGGATGGATCTTCCGTCCAGTGCCACGCCCGGGGCCAGCAACCATCTGGCCTCCATCGGCACCGGGATCCGGTTCCACGAAATCATGGCCCGCGCGGTCCAGGGCTCCACCGACTGGTTCGAGATCCACAATCCCACGGAGTCCCCGGTGTCCCTTGCCGGGCATAGCGTCAGCGTCGGGAACCCCGAGCCCGGTGAATGGATTCTCCCCGCCGGCAGCGTGGTTCCGCCGCGGAGTGTCCTGCTGATCCGCGCCTCGGGCCCGCCAAGCCCAGGCGGTCTGGATCTGGGTCGGGATTTCCCGGACGACGGAACCCTGTTGTGCCTGTTCGATCCGAAGGGGCGTCTTCTGGATCGCATCCAGTTCGGATCCCAGGTCCCCGGCCGGTCCATTGGCCGTGTGGACTCGACCTGGGTGCTCCTCGCCGAACCCACCCCCGGCGAGCTCCGCGCCTCACCCGCTGCCCTGGGTGCTCCGGCACGCACCTGCATCAATGAATGGTCGGCCGCAGGCGGGGTCGATGTCGGGGATTGGCTGGAGCTGTACAACCCTGATCCGCTCCCCGTCGACCTGGGGGGCTGGATCCTGAGTGATGATCCCTCCCTCTTGGGATACCTCCGCACCCCGCTGGTCCCGCTGACCTTTGTGCCCGGGAATGGATTCCTCGTCCTGCGGGCCGGCGGCGACCGGGGAGTGGACGCCGACTCACTGGGGTTCCGACTGAGTGCCTGGGGTGAGACCTTGAGGCTGCTCGACCCGCAGCGGGTCCTGATCGACTCCGTGGCCATGGGTCCTCAGTCCGAGGGCGTCTCGGAGGGACGGTACCGGGACGGGGGCTCCCTGGTGCTCGCCTTCCCGGGTGTGGCGTCCCCTGGAGAGCCCAACCGGTTGCCCGAGGTGGACCGCGATGGCGATGGTCTCCTCGATGGCTGGGAACTGCTGAATGGATTGGATCCCACCAGTGGATCCGATCGTGATGGGGATCCTGACGGCGATGGGCAAGGGAACCTCGCCGAGTACCAGGCGGGTACCGATCCGAGGAATCCGGGCAGCGTCTTCCGCCTGGATTCCGAGGTGATGACCGAAGGCCGGGTGCGTCTCAGGTTCCAGGCCCTGGCCGGACGCAGCTACCGGGTGCTTCGAACCGAAGGCCGCCTCGACGCAGCGTGGAATCCGGTTTCGGAAGTCCTTCTCCCGACCGTGGATCGCAAGGTGGAGTTGATTGACGATACTCCCGCAGCTGGGGTGTCTGTGCCGCGGTTCTACAGGGTCCAGACCCCGGCCACGCCCTGAGGGTGCTGGGAGAGAATCCGGGCCTGTCGGTCAGTTGTAGGTCCCGATGGCGCGCGCCCAGATGTTGCGGAAGCGCGTCGGGTTGCCGTGGTCCTGGAGCCGGATACCGCCCTTGCCGGAGTAGGCCTTGTACGGATCGGTGGCCTGGTGGTTGGTCGGGCCATTGAGCTCCTTCCGGTTGTGGACGCACACCCCGTTGAGGAAGGCGGTGACGTGGGCCGGCTTCACCAGCTTGCCAGAGGCGTCGAACTGGGGGGCTTCGAACACGATGTCGTAGGTGTTCCACTCCCCGGGAGGGCGGATCGCGTTCACCAAGGGTGGCCACTGACCGTAAAGGCCACCCGCCTGACCGTCCGCGTAGGTCTTGTTCTTGTGGCTGTCGAGGACCTGGATCTCGAACTGGTCGTGGAAGAAGACACCCGAATTGCCCCGTCCCTGGCTGTCCCCTTCGACTTTCGAAGGGGTCGCGAACTCGAGATGCAGCTGCACGTCGCCGAACTCGTCCCGGGTCCGGATGTCCCCTGTCTTGGGGGCGACCTCGAAGTAGCCGTTCTCCACCTTCCACTTCGCGTCGCCGTTTCCGGACTTCCAGCGGGACAGGTCCTTGCCGTTGAAGAGCACGATGGCGTCGCTGGGTGCCGAGGCCCCGTTGCTGAAGGTGGCACCCGGGGTGACGGTGGGCGGGTTGGGACGGTCCTTGTCGTGAACCCTCCACTTCTGGCCACGGATCTGCGGGGTGTTGGTGTAGCCTACACCCTGTCCAAAGACGGGGGTTGCGAGGACGGCAAGGAGGGGGAGTGCGAGGAGGCGCTTCATGGGGCGGGGACTACTGGGGGATGGAGTCTTTCCTAAAGAAGATGGTGTCGCCGTCGCTGATCGCTGGCTTGGGGATGTGGGTGACGATCTTGAGGATCTCGAACAGCACCACCAGCGGTTCCTGGGTCGCATCGATCGGATGGATCACCTCCCTCGGGTAGCAGTCGAGGACCGCCTGGGTCTCCCGATGGTAGGTGGCGAGACGGGTGCGGATGACCTCGACGTTAGCGTCATCCAGCCGGTTCTCCTTCAGCGCCCGACGTTGGAGACGCGACACCAGCTTGTCCTCCTGTGGGCACGAGAGGTTGAAGATGGCCACCACGTCGATCAGGTCCGCCATGATCCTCGCCTGCTGCGGATTCCTCGGGATGCCGTCGAGGAGCATGGTGTCGGCCTCCGGATGGAACCGGCCCGACATGATCATGGCATCGATCGAGTTCTTCCAGAGCTGGATGGTCGGCTCATCGGGCACCAGTTTTCCCTGTCCGGCGTACTGGACGAAGATGCGGCCCAGGGGGCTGTCCACGCGGAGGTTCCGGAAGGCCTCGCCGCAGGAGAAGTGGACGAAGTTGGGGATCTGGCCGAGGATCTTCCCCTGGGTGCCCTTCCCGGAGCCGGGGGCCCCGAACAGCAGGATGGCGCGGTATTTCACGACGGCGTCGTTGTCCGGTTTCGGTTCAGGCGGCGTCCTTGTGACGCAGGGTCACCTGGCTGATCTCGGCGAAGGAGACACCGATCTCCTGTCCGTTGGCGGTCTTGAAGTGGGCTTCGTTGGCCGAAATGCGGCTGATCCTGGAGGCCACCACGCTGGACTTGCCGGTGGCGATATCCAGGACGAGGTCGCGATCGGCCTCGGTGGTGACCACGCGGAAAAAACTTGGGAACTGGGTCTCGAAGAACCGGCGGTTGAAGGTGGTTTCGCCACGTCGGAAGACCTTGGGAAGTCCCTCGTTGCCACCGGCGCTGCTGCTCTTCGACAGGCCAAGCGCCGCGGCACCGCCCGACTTCGGGGAGTCGGTGACCGAGGTCGGAGCGGTGAGGTTCGTCTGGGACACCGCCGTCTCCGTCGCGTTCTCCTCCTCTGGTGCCGCCCGACGGGGCAGGACCAGGAAGATCACCCAGCCCATCACGGGAAGCACCGCGGAGAGCGCGCAGACGAGTCCCACCGGACGCCACTTGAACCGGGCCACCTCGAAGGCGGCGTACAGGTTGGCGAAGAACAGGGCCAACAGGAGCACCAGTCCCGTCGGGGAGGTCAACGCCACCCAGAGACCCTTCTTCGTCTCTGGAAGGGGGACCCGGGTTGCCACGGGTCGGATCGTGATGGGCGGAGCCGGTTTCTGGAGGAGTTCGACAGCGGGTTCGATCAGAGGTTCTGCGAACCGCTTCGCCTTGGGGTTCTCTGCCAGGATCCGCAGCGTGTCGTCGCTCAGCTTCGCCCAGTCGATTCGGGGTGAGAACTCGCCGGTCTCGAGACGGATCACGACACCCTCGTTGTCCGCCACCGACAGCTCACCGCGGTAGACGTCACCGGTGATCAGCTTGAACTCGGCCCCGAGGGCTCCGAGGAGCGAGAACCCGAGGGCAAGGAGGAACGACAGACGACGCAGCCGAGACATGCGGTGGAGCGTGGCAAATCACCAAGGGACCGGGAATCGAAAAAGTGCTGGCCAGGCGGTTCCCAAGCCGGTGGGGTGGGCGTCAGGAAGTTCCATGCGCCCGCCGTCCTCCAACCGCCCTCGCCCGGCCTCGTCGCCCCGATCCCGCAGACAGGCGATCACCGAATGGCGTCGGATCGATCTGACGGAACTCGAGAAGGCCCGGGAGATCCGCGGCCGCGCCGTCGGCGATGTCCTGCCCCGGGTGCTCCAGGGACTCAATCTCGAGCGCAAGCAGGCGGAGTCCCAGATCCTCGAGATCTGGACCCGATCCCTAGACCCCGTCATCACCGCGCACGCCCAGCCCACCGGCCTGGTCAAAGGAACCCTCTTCATCGCGGTCGACAGCAACGTCTGGCTGGACGAACTGAACCGGTATCGTCGCCGCGAGATCCTGGAGCGCCTCCAGCACGTGCTGGGACGCCAGGTCGTCCAGAAGATCAGCTTCCGCCTTGGCTAAACGGCGGAATCCAGCCCCCGGTGGATCCCGTCGATCCCTCGACCCGAATGTGTTCGAGCTCCTCGAGGTAGCCTTCGCGGAAGCTCGGGCGGGTGGGGCTCCACCCGGTCTCGCGACGCACCTTGTCGGTGCGGACCCGCTTGTTGGAGCCCCCACGTCGACGCCTCCCCGCCATTGGGGACTCCTTTGTCCCCTCCTGGAGGGGCATTCCGGTCCGCTCCGAAAGCCACTCGAGAACGCACCGCTGGGTTGCCGGCTCCTGATCTGCCACGTTGTAGATCTCGCCTGACCTGCCCCTTTGGAGGACCGCGACGACGGCGTCGGCCAGGTCCTCACGGTGAATCCGGTTGGTCCAACGGTTGCCTGATCCCTCGAGGTGGGCCTGTCCCGAAAGGACCCGGCGCAGCAGGGATCCCCGCCCCGGCCCATAGATCCCGGCAACCCTCAGGATGCGTGCGGCCAGCCCCCACTTCCGATGGGCGTCCAGAATCCTCTGCTCGGCCCGCAGCAGCCAGACACCTGATTCAGACTCCGGTTCCGTGGGTGACAGCTCGTCGACCCAGGACCCGCCGGCCTGGGAATACACGCTGGTGCTGCCCGTGTAGACAAAGGCCCCTGGAGGCTGCCCCCTCAGCCGAGCAAGGAGATGGCCTGTCCCCTCGAAGTACACCTGACGATAGGCCTCGGCGTCGCCGCCGGATGCCGAGGCGCACAGGACGACGCAGTCGAACGGTGCGTCCAGGGCGGCGAGGGTCTCGAGGGAGCCCGGTTCCGTCAGGTTTGCTTGAAGGGGGGTGTAGGGCAGTCCGACCTGCAGGGACTTGGGCTCGGATCGACGGAGTCCAAAGACCTGGTGTCCCGATGCGAGCAGCCTCCGGGCGATCGACTCGCCGACGTAGCCGCAACCCACGATCAGGCTGCGGGGGCGGGGTGTCCCGGAACCGACACCCTCCGATTCCCGAGTCTGCGCATCGGGATCGCTCATGGATTCCCGAAATACTTCTCCACGATCCAGCGCGGTTGCCAGCCATCGGGTTCACGGTTCAGGCCTGTCAGTTCCCGGATCAGCGGGGCCGGGCGGTTTGTGGTCAACGCCAGGGTGTCACCCACCCGTTCCTGCCATGCCTTGAGGTGTCCGAGCAGCCGCTGGACATCGGCCGCACGGTCGGGATCCCCGGCCAGATTGACCCGCTCATCCGGATCGTTCCGCAGGTCGAAGAGCTGGCGGTGGTTCGTCGGCGGATAGCAGATCAGCTTCCACCGGTCATCCCGGACGGCCCGCATGAGGTCGAGATACGGGAGAAACACAGTGTCACGGATCCGCATGGGACTGCTACTCCAGAGGGGCCTCAGGCTTTGACCCTCGAGGCCCTCCGCCGGAGCGACCCCGGCCAGTTCACAGAGGGTCGGATGGAGATCCAGCAGGTAGGTGAACGCCTCGACCGACCGGCCGGCGGGAATCCCAGGTCCTGCGATCATCATCAGGGACCGCATGCTGTGCTCGTAGACATTCTGCTTTCCGAGCAGTCCATGGCTTCCAAGGGCGAGCCCCTGATCCGAGGCGAAGACGATCACGGTGTTCGTTCCCACCGGGGACCGGTCCAAGGCATCGAGGATGCGGCCGATCTCCTGGTCCATGTGACTGATCAGGCCGTAGTACTCCGCGATCTGTTCCCTCAGGAGTTCCGGGGGGCGTGGCCAGGGCAGCAGGTTCTCGTCGCGCAGCACACGCTGCCCGTTGTCGAACGGATGCTGGGGTAGGTAGTTGTGCGGCAGGGGTGGGCGGGCCGACCGATAGCGTGCCGCCCACGATTCGGGTGGATTCCGGGGATCATGGGGCGCCGTGAAGGCGACATAGGCGAGGAATGGTTCGCCGGGTTTCTGATCCCGGAGGAAGCCGATGGCCGCATCGGCGAACTGTTCGCTCGAGAATCGTTCGGCGGATCTGGGCTTCGTGAAGGTCCCGTCGGGTTTGAGGTCCTGGATCCGGACCCGGGTGTGGTCGTCCATGCCTCCGAAGTGGATCGAACGTCCCTGCTCGAAGCTGCGGAGGAACGAGGCCGGGCCGTTGTGCCATTTGCCCGTCGCAAAGGTCCGGTATCCCGCCTTCCGCAGCCGGGTTGGGAAGGTCTCGACTCCTTCAAGGTCATGGCCGACCTGGAACCATGTCCGTCCGCTCATCAGCATCGCCCGGCTGGGAATGCACACGGCACCGCTGTTGCCGCCGAAGCAGTAGTTGTTCCGGAAGCTCACCCCGCGGGCCGCCAGACGGTCCAAGTTCGGCGTCTGAATGTGGGGGTTGCCCCAGGCCGCGATCGTGTCCGCCCGCTGGTCGTCGGACAGCAGGACCAGAACGTTCGGCCGGACCCCGGACTCCGCCGCGACAACCGCGCAACACAGGGCGAGGAGGGTGAGGAGGGTGGCCGGTGATCGGATCGCGAACACGCCTCAAGGGAAGCGTGATTCCGTCGTGTTGCCCATCGGGAAACTCCCGGCATGGAGCCCCGGTTTGACGGGCACCAGAAATGACGGTAGCGCTGGGGCGATGAAACGCCTCCCCTCGGTTCTCGCAGGCATCGCTCTGATGCTGGGCCGCGGTTTGTCCGCCCCGGGGGAGACCGCGGCCGTGACACCGCCTCCGGTCGACGTCGTGATCGAGAGGATGGTGGAACGGTCACGGGTGGGTTTCGGGGATGACAATGGGCTCCAGCACACGTGGCGTCGGTTCACGGTGGTGGAGGATCTCGACTCGAGTGGACGGGTGGAGAAACGCCGGACAAAGGAGCATGAGGTAGTGGGACACGGATCCGTCCAAGAAGCGCGGCTCGTCAAGGTGGATGGCCGTGAGGTCCCCGAGAAGGAGCTGCGGCGGGAGGGGGAACGCGAGAGGGAAAACCGGTCGCGATATGCCCAGCGGAGTGGACGCAAGGGCAACCTCGAGCTCGATGAAGCCCTCATTCGGAAGTTCAAATACCAGTGGGTGTCGAACGCTGTCGTTGATGGCCGCCTCAACTACGTCCTGGCCTTCACTCCAGCACCCGGCCCGGACGCTCCCAGGATCGCCGACCGCATACTGTCACAGCTCGCGGGGAGGATCTGGGTTGATGGACAGACCTTCGAGGTCTCCAGAATCGAGGCGCAAAGCCTGAAGCGCATCACGTTCGGCGGCTTCCTTGCGGAGTTGTCCCGGCTCAGCTTCGAAATGGATCGACGCCCCCTTCCGGGTGGCGTCTGGGTCAACACCCGGCTCGACAGCCGGATAGAGGGCCGGAAGCTGTTCGACCGCTTCGCGACCCGGATGGAGGTGGTCCAGGACGGGTTCAGCTCGGCGACTCCGGAGTCGTCAACGCGCTGACCTTGGCGTTGACCCGGTGGAATGCGGGATGTTTCCGGGCACTGGCGAGATCGGGGTCCCGTTGCAGGGAACGGAAATCACGGAATCCAAGGTCCAGGGCGTGCTCCAGTTCCCGGCAGGCCCGTTCCGGTTCGCCGATCAGGGCCAGGCTGCAGGCCAGGTTGAAGCGGATCACGGGATCGCCGGGACTGAGGGTTCTCAGGCGTTCGTCGATCACAAGGCCGTCCGCCGAACGGCCTCGGAGCCCGTAGGCGTCCCCGAGGGCTTCCAAGGCCTCGACATAGCCGGGATCCCGATCCACCAGCCGCTCGAGGAACTGGATCTCGATGTCGAGGTCGTGGGCCTCGCGGCGGCTGAGACGGCGTTTCACCGGTGGCTCCATGTGGGACGAATTGTCTGATCCGAACCCGTCCCGTCAAGGCATGGGCGGGACAAACGCACGCTGGCGAGCCCCGGCCGACAGAGGAGGGATATGTGCCAGGCAAAACGGTTTGCAGTCGGTCTCCGTCGCCAGATACTGGCCCTGCCGACCGTCCGCCCCCTTTCATGAACGAGTGGAACATCCAGTCCCGCAGCTCCGCCTGCGCCCTCACCAGCCGGGAATTCCAGGATCACGAGCCGTGCCACACCGTGCTCCTGAACGCCCCCGCCGGAGGGTTTGAACGGCTGGACGTCAGCGAGGAGGCCTGGAAGGCGCAGGGTCAGGAGATCCTTTCGAGGCCCAACCTGATCTCGCATTGGCGAGGGGAATACCAGGCCCCACCCCCGGTCCCCCCAGAGCCCATCCGGCGGGATGATGCCGAGTCGCTCCTGCAGCGGCTGATCGGCCTCAGGGATCCCCGATACTCCGCGGCCTGCTACATCCTGTCGGTCATGTTGGAGCGGAAGCGGCTGCTGAAGGTGAAGGCCCAGCTGCGCGAGAACGGCCAGCGGCTGTTCGTCTACGAGAACCCCCGGAGCGGAGATGTGTTCACCATCGTCGACCCCGATCTCCAGCTGAACCAGCTCGACGAGGTCCAGCGTCAGGTTGCGGATCTCCTCGCCAAGGGGCCTCCCGGGGATCCCGCCGCTACCGCCGGGCCGGAGCCCTACTACGCTCCGGGGATCGTCCCCACCCTGCCGGGCGAGAACTGATCGTGCCGTCCTCCCCACCCAACCTCGGCCCCCTGGAGCAGGCATTGGGTCACCCGTTCCGGGACCCGAACCTCCTGGTCTTGGCCCTGACGCACCCGTCTCTGGCCAACGAATCGGGAAGCGGGGCACTCCAGCAGCACAACCAGCGGCTCGAGTTCCTGGGCGACGCCGTCCTTCAGCTGGTGATCACCCTGGAACTGTACCGCAGCTTTCCCATCTCCGGGGAGGGTCCCCTGACCCAGGCGAGGGCACAGATGGTCAACCGCTCCTCGCTGGCGGAGAAGGGGCGGCAACTGGGGCTCGGAGATCACCTGATCCTCAGCCGGGGCGAGGAGACGACGGGTGGACGGACCCGGTCGTCGACCCTGGCCGACGGGTTCGAGGCGGTCATGGGGGCCGTGTTCCTGGACGGTGGATTCGAGCAGGCGGCCGGGGTGATCCGCAGGCTGTTCCGCGACGACTTCGGCGAACTCGACGCACTTCCGAACCTCGTCAATCCCAAGGGGGAGCTCCAGGAGCTGCTCCAGGCCAAATCCCCCATACCACCCCGATACGAGCAGATCGCGGTCTCCGGCCCCGACCATTCCCGCCAGTTCGAATGCGCAGCCTACCATGGAGACGTCGAACTGGGCCGGGGACTGGGTCGCAGCAAGAAGCTGGCGGAAAGCGCCGCCGCGCTCGCGGCGCTCGAGCGATTGCGTCGGGCGGACGCGTCGGGTGGCCGGACTGCAGAGCCAGCAGGCCACCCGTGAGCCGGAAGTCACCCAGGATCGCGGAGCGGATCGCCGGGTTTTCCGGGCGGGGATGGGATCCGCATTACCTGGGCTATTTCGACTGCTTCAACCGGCAGGAGTTCTACGAGGCCCATGATGTCCTGGAGGAACTCTGGCTCGCTGGCGGGAAAACGGCGGCGAACTATTCCTTCCACAAGGGGTTGATCCAGCTGGCTGGCGCTTTCGTCCATCTCCAGAAGGATCGGCTGGGGCCCGCCGTGGCCCTGTTCAACCTGGCCGACGCCAATCTCCGCAAATACCCCACGAGCCATGACGGGATCGACCTCACGGAGGTCCTGGCTCTGATCGTGGACTGGCGAGGCCGGGTCAACGAGCATCCCGAGGGTCCCAATCCCCTTCGAGGAGGGGCTCCTCCCCGACTGGCCTTGCCTGCTGTGGAGTCCCGCTGAACTGAAGGTCTTCGGGAGATGGGGCTTCGGGGACCATGGTCCCGGACGCCTTCAGGGTCGGCGCCACCCCGATCCATCTACGTTGGAATCCCCTGAGGGAATCTGAAGATGCGGTCCGGGTCATAGCGACGCTTCACGTCGATGAGCCGTCTGAGGTTGGGACCGTAGTAGGCGGATGCCCAGTCCTTGAAATCCCGCATCGGAAAATTCACATAGGCCCCCGGTTGCAGAAACCGGCGCATGTCCTCGTGGTAGTTCCGAAGCCAGGACCGCTGGGCATCCACGACGGAGGGCTTGTCGAGGACGGGCCAATGGATCGCCATCTCCAGGATGAAGTTGGATCGACGGTGGGGATAGGCCGTCGCCCCCGCGGGAATGTCCCTGACGGCACCGCCGATGGCGAACAGCAGCGCGAGATTCCGTTGTGCAGCCGTGCCGCCCGGCCATTTTCCAATCCAGCGCAGGAGGTTCTCGAGGCCTTCCGGACTGATCTCGGATTCCACGTACTGGTTCCGCGTGTCGAAGAGTCCGATGGGGTCGTTGGTCATCAGGGTGTCCCGTATCCACCAGAAGTCCCCGTGGCGGATGTCCTGAACCATGGGTTTGTGAAGAGTCAGGGCTGGTTGGAGGATCTCGATGAGTTCGTCGACGGGTCCCCAGTAGATCCCGAGGCATTCCACCCTCAGTTCCTTCGGGCTGGGGTTTGCCCCCGGGCGCGTCATGGAGATCTTGGACCGTGTGGACAGGGTCCTGGGATGGGATTTCTGGATCCGCTGCAGGGCGAGCATCAGTTCGACCTGTCTTCCCGGATGCCAGACCAGGTTGAACCGGGTCAGGGTGGGCACCTCAGTGAGCCGGAAGGTGAGGGAGGTGGTCACCCCAAAATTGCCCCCGCCGCCCCCGCGCAAGGCCCAGAAGAGGTCAGGCTCACGCGAGACGCTGGTCTCGACCCTGGAGCCATCGGCCAGAACCATCTCCATCCGGATCAGCGCATCGCAGGACAGCCCCGTCCGGGTGGCCGAGAATCCCCAGCCGCCACCCAGTGTCATCCTGGCGATCCCCACGGTGGGGCATCGGCCCGACGGAATGGCGACGGGATACGTCCTGAGGGCGGTGGCCATGTCCTCGTTGTTCGCCCCTCCCTGTGCCGTGACGGTTCCGTTGGCGATGTCCACGTCCACCCGGTCCATCGCCCGCACGCTGATCAGGAGTCCCGGGGTGGTTGAGAAGCCGGCATAGTTGTGGCCGCCGGACCGGATGGCGAATGGCGTTCCGGTGTCCCGGGCCCAGAGGATGCACCGCTGGACATCCTGCCCATCGGCGCAGACCGCCACACCGATCGGACGGTCCTCGTCATACACCGAATTGTTGGGTCGCTGGGCGAAACTGTATCCCATCTCGCCAGGAAGGATGAGTCGTCCATGGAGATCCCGCCCCAGCGCCTCGAGGTCGCCAGCGCGGGTGGGAAGACGAGAGAGAAGGGCCCCCCCGCGACCGCTCCAAGCCTGAGAAAGCAGCGGCGTCCGAATCGGACCTGATGAGGGAGGGTGCGGGCGACGCTCATGGATGAGGATGAAAGGTTCCGTCCGTCCCGAACTTCCTGCGATACCTCCCGGGTTCCGTCCGGGTCCCCCGGAACCCCCTGTAAAATCAGGCGTTCCCGATTGGTGCGCACGGCAGGACTTGAACCTGCACGCCTTACGGCACTACCACCTCAAAGTAGCGCGTCTGCCAATTCCGCCACGTGCGCGTAATCAGGGGTGTTTCACCGCCACCCGCGGGCTTGAGATGGTCGGGGCGGTGAGATTTGAACTCACGACCTCCTGTACCCGAAACAGGCGCGCTAGCCAGGCTACGCTACGCCCCGGACCAAAAAGCGTTGGGAAAATGGGAAACGAAGGCCGGTTTGCAAAGACAATTCTGCGGGACAATTCGGCGGCGGCGGAACAATTCGGGACCCACACGTGGACCCGAAGTGGACGACCAGGGAGAGCAGCCCGCAGTCCCAGCGGGCGCCGGGGCTGTGTCAGGGCTTCGCGGACTTCCTGCGGAGCGTGCGCTGAAGATCCCGGATGACGCGGTAGCCGATTCGCTTCACGCCATGCCTGTCGAGAAGTGCGCGGATCTCGGGGTCGTGGGTGAACGTCTCGAATTCCGCACTCCTGACCGCCCAGCTGCCGGTGATCGTTTTCAGTTCCTCCGTGGGCCTTCCTGCGTGGATGAAGATCTCCGTCACGCCCGGTTTGAGTTCTGCAAGACGCCGCATCCAGAAGGCCTTCACCGCCTCGGGTTTCGAGTAGCCCATGTCGTGGACGAAGTCGTCGGTGAACAGGATGCCGTCCGCCGCGAACTTCGCCCGCCAGTGAGGCATGCCGGCCTTGTCGAAATCGGCCTGGGCCGCCATCCGGACCGGCAGGTCGAACTCGACAGCCAGCTGGCGGTAGACCTCCAGATAGGCCGGCTGGTACTGCAGGACGCCCATGTGCGAGTCGAGGTGGGTGACGTCGATCCCCGCCGCGAGGGCCTTGCGGATCTGGGCCCGCGATTCGATCTGGGCCTCATTTGGCGAGCCCTTCGCATACACCTGGGGAGCCTCGGACCAGAAGTAGCCGTCGGGGTCGATCAGTCCCGGCACCTGGTCGCTCGAGGCGACAGGACCCCACCGGTAGCCCTTCCATTCCGAGGTCTGGACCAGATGCAGCCCGAAGTCCGATCCCGGATGCGTGCGGGCGAACGCCGCGATCTCCGGGAACCAGGGGCAGGGGACCATGATCGTTGCCGAGGTCATCAGGCCCTCCCCGAGGCAGTCCAACGTCGCCTGGTTGGCGGTGTGGCACATCCCGGTGTCGTCGCCGTTGAGGATCAGGATCCTCTCGTCGGACCGGTAGCCGAGGCGTTCGGCAAGAGTCTCGGCCCGGATGGGCAGAACGAGGAGGAGACCGGGAAGCAGAAGACGCAGGAGGAGGTTCATTCGAAGGGTGGGCCAAATGGGATATTCGCAAGGGCGCCCGTTGACAAGGATCCCACCGACGGTGGCCGATGGGCTCGAACGCCTGCGAATCCGACAATCAAGAAATCCGGTCTTGTCGGTGGCCCGGTGTGACCCTAGACCCATGGCCATGCTCCCCGGCCCGATCTCCCGGAAGGCGTTCACGCTGATCGAACTGCTGGTCGTCATCGCGATCATCGCGATCCTTGCCGGAATGCTGTTGCCCGCACTCGGCAAGGCCAAGGCCAAGGCCCTCACCATCCGATGCAATAACAACCATCGCCAGATCGGCATCGGCCTGCACATCTACGCCGATGACCACCAGGACTTCTTCCCGATCTATTCCGACTGGGGAACGATGGGGGGGAAGACTGGCAGGTTGACGCTTCATGGCGGTTTCGTGCCGGTCAGCAATCGTCCGATGAACCAATATGTCCCGGCATTCGAGAGCTGGCACTGTCCGGCCGACAAGGGGGATTCGCTGTGGCAGGCGGAGTTCAAGCCCAAGAAATTGAAGAGCTGCTATGACGCCTGGGGCAACAGCTACCTCACCGTCTGGGCCGTCGAGACGCTCCGTGTGAAACATGTGACCGGTGACTCCAAGGCGGCCAAAGGGTCCAAGGAGGCGCTGTCGATCAAGACGAGCGAGATCGCCAAGAGCGCCGCCAACAAGCTCATCCAGGGCGACTGGCCGTGGTGGGCCGACCGTCGGAAGGAGGATCCCATGAGCCAGTGGCACAACTACAGGGGCCAGTATCGCATGAACGTCCTGTTCGGGGATGGGCACACCGAGTTCTTCGCTTTCCCGCAGTCGGCCTACCAATGGAACTACACAGGCCCGGCACCTGATCCGTCCTTCACGTGGTGGTGACGGCCTGTCGATCGGGTTCGTCACCTTTGGATTTCTCGCCAAGGATTCACCGGCCGAATGCACTCCGGCTCCCACCCATCCATCAAGTCCCCTGCAGCGCCCGGTTGGATTGGGCGTGGTTTTGACCGCGGACCGGTCCAAGCCGGAGTCCTTCTGGTGATGCTCCTGACCGGGTGTGGCCCAACTCCACCCGACGCTGCGTCGACCGCTGGGCCGACTCAGCATCCCGCCATGGCTCCGCTCGACTACCTCTCGGCCCAGGGACGGGGGAAGCGTCGGGCCGAGAACGTCGTCGCCCTGGCACAGGTGCAGAAGGCGATCCAGGAGTTCCAGGCCACCGAAAACCGTTGGCCGACGGATCTGGAGGAACTCGTCCGTGCGGGCCTGCTGGCCTCGGTTCCGGGGGTGCCGGCCGGACAACGAGTCGCCTACGACCCCGCCACCGGGGCCGTCCGGATGGCCCCGGTGGCGCGTTAGGTCGGCCTCCCTGGCTCACCAGCAGGACCATCGAGGCCCAAGGTCTCCCGGGCGGGCTTTGCAGGGACCGCGTGCTGTACAGGATTCCGGCAAAGGCTCAGCCTGTTGGCAGACCTTCGAACTCGATCCGAAGGACCTCGCATACTGTCGATTCCATGGAACTCCGAAGAGCCATCCCACCCCCATCAGCTGCTGTCCGCTGCGCCCTCGCCGCGTCGATGCTGTTGTCCTCGGCCATCCAGGCGGCCCCCGATCTTCCCGAACTGTCGATCGACGCAACGGGTCCGGCCGGCGTCGCCCTCGGCAGGGATGCCGACTGCGCCTTGGTGGTCAGAAACCTCGGCAAGGCGACTGCAAGGAGCGTCCTGGTCACCGACCGCATTCCAGCGGGGCTTGGTGGTGCCCGGGAGATTCCCTTCGCCGTGGGGGACCTTGCACCGGGGGAATCGCGGACACTCAGCGTCAGGCTCAAGGGAGTCGACCGTGGACGCCATTGCCACATCGCCGTTGCGACGGCCTCCAACGCCTCGCCGGTCCAGGATGAGGCCTGTGTCACCGTCTTCCGTCCGTCCATTCGTCTGACGGTCAACCAAGGAGCACAGGAGCAGGTCGTGGGTCGCGAGGCCCGGGTGCTCCTCTCGGTTCTGAACGATGGAGACGTGGTGCACGAGGGCACGACGCTCTCCTTCGAGGCTCCGCAGCAGGTGGAGGTGGCCAGCGCACCGGGTGCAACCGTGGTGGGCCGGACCGTGACATGGACCTTGGCCCCTCTGAAGCCGGGAGCTTCGAGCGAGATACCGCTCGTTCTGACCTCGTCCCGAATCGGCAGCTGGTGCGGGAAGGTTCGTGCTATGGCGCCCGGCGGACTAGTCGAGGTCCGGGAAATCTGCCCGGTTTGGAAGGGGCTTGGAGGCCTGCTGGTGGAGTTCGTGGATGTCTCCGATCCCGTGGCGATGGGTGGGGAGGTGGGCTATGTCCTTCGCATCAGCAACCAGGGGAACGCCGAACTCTCCAATCTCAATGCCAGCATCGATCTCGATGCCGAGACCGAGCCCGTCTCCACCCCCCAGGGCACGATCGTGGGGAAGAAGGTCAAGTTTCCGCCCGTCCCGAAGCTCGAGGCCGGGAAGGGGGTCACTTTCAGCCTGATCGGGAGGGCTGTTTCGGAGGGAAAAGCCTATCAGAAGGCCTCGGTCACGGTGGACGGATTCAAGGACCCGGTCGAAGAGACCGAGGTCACCACGCTCTACTGAGGCTGCCTCGAAGGGCGCATGCGTTCTGAGGTGGATCCGGGCCTGTCCATCCCACGCATCCGCCTGGCCGAATCCGTGGGGTCAATGCGATGGCTGGCGTGCCGTGGAACGGGTCTGCTCGATGAGCTCCCAGAATTTCGGATTGTCCGCGAGCGATGCATCCTCGTCGGCGCCAAGATTGGAGCGGAACAGGAAATCCTTGAGGGAATGCTTGCTGAGGATCCGGTGCACCACGATGCCGAGCGGGTGGCGCTCGAAATAGATCCGGTACTCGCCCAGGCGGTATCGGGTCAGGGTCCGCCCCTCCTTGGTCAGATGACCGTACTGTCCCTCCTCCCGCTGGAGTTCGTGAGGAAGCCCCCTGAACTGTCCCAGAATCTGGAGCTGGAGCTCCTTGGGCATCCGGGACAGCTCGGCGGCGCTCGTGGGATTGAAGATGATCTGGAACGGTTGCACCGGCGTCGAGGCTAGGCTCAACGGCGGGCGTGGTTCAAGGAATCGGGTTCCGGTCGAGGGATTGGACCTGTCGTGGCGGACCTGATGCCGACCTGATGCCTTGCCTCGGGAGGCGGCAGGAATAGCCTGCAGGTATGTCCGACGGACTTCCTCCCCAACTTTCCATGGCGCCTATGGTGGATCCCTCCGCCCCATCCCCCAAACCGCCTCGGCGACACTCCCGCTGGCCCTGGATCCTCGGCATCGGTGGCCTCGTGACCTGTGCCGCCGTCCTCGCCTTGGTGCTGAGCGTCCTCGAGTCGGGCTGGGAGACGAATCTGCTGTCGTCGGGAACCCGTTCGGGTCCGGCTCGTCTGCGCGAGAAGGTCCTGGAGGACAACGACGCCGACCACAAGGTGCTGGTGGTGGACATCGATGGCATCATCAGTGGGCGCACCCCGGGTGTCCCAGGAGATCTGGTGGAGAACATCCGGGACCAGTTCAAGCGCGCCGCTGAGGACGAGGAGATCCGTGCCGTCGTCCTGCGTGTCGACTCACCCGGAGGTGAGGTCCTCGCCAGCGATGAGATCCACGACGCCATCCGCTCATTTCAGGACGAGCACGACATCCCGGTCGTGGCCGCGATGGGATCTCTTGCGGCATCCGGGGGGTACTACGTCAGCGCGCCCTGCCGTTGGATCGTCGCGCATCCCCTGACGCTGACCGGGAGCATCGGGGTCATCTTCCACGGCTACAACTACCGTGGGCTGATGGATAAGGTCGGCGTGCTCCCGGACGTGGTGAAGAGCGGTAAGCTCAAGGACATGTTCAGCGGTGAGCAGCGTCCCGAGGAAGTCCTTCCCGAGGAGAAGCGGATCCTGAACGACCTCGTCCAGGAAAGCTTCACCCGGTTCAAGACGGTGGTGCGGGAGGGGCGGAACGCGGCGGCTGAGAAGAACCGGAAGGCTGGCATCGATTCCGGGCGGGTGTTGTCTCCGGAATGGGAGGGCCTTGCGGATGGACGCATCCTCTCCGGTAGCCAGGCCCATGAGGCAGGTTTGGTCGACGAGCTGGGGGATTTCCAGAAGGCAGTCTCCCGGGCTAAGGCCTTGGCAGGGATCCAGGACGCCGATCTCATCTCCTTCGACTCGCCCCATTCCTTCGAGGATTTTCTCGGGCTGTTGGGTCGCTCCGGGGCTTCAGGACGTGTCCGACTCGAGGTCCCTGGGATTCTTCCCCAGGGCACCCTGAGACCTGGACTCCTTTATTTCCTGTCCCCACTGCACGCCCACTGATGATCGGGAGATTCCGCGCCTCGGGATGCCTTGGCCCGTCGGTGTGCTCCTTGTTTCGTGATCCAAAGGAATCGGTTGGCCCGTGACCTGCGTCCGGGAGGAGATTCTTGAGATTGAGGCGGGCTCCGGTGGCGCTGGAACCTGGCACGGCCCCTTTAGGGTTATCCCCTAGGAAGGCTGGCCGTACTCCTTGGGTTTTTCGGGTGTGAGTGCCGATTGTTGGATCCGGATGGCGTGCGCAATGGTCAGCCCGTCGGGTCGAACCGTTGTGAAAGCGAAGCCACCCCACCACGACTTAGCCAGCAGCGGTTCGCCCCGTCGTTTCTTTCAAGTGTCGGAAGGCGGGCAGGGTTGGGGAGATCCCAACGCCCTGTCGGCTCTCCGGTCGCCGGAGGACAGGCGGAGGTTCCAGCCCCGTCGGTCCCGCGGTGGAAACCGATGATCGAGAGGACTGACCATGAATGCGAAACCGGGTTCGGAGGCACTGACGGGTGATCTGCGGCGGGCAGGAAGGAAGCTCGAGGAACACATCTCCCACGCGACCGAGATCCTGGCCGCATCGGTCATTCAGGCGTCGGGCATCTTCAAGGCCAGTCCGAGAACCCTCGCGAGCCCGAGGTATTCGAGCTCCGCGTCGGGGGTGGGTAGAGTCGGACAGGAGCGTGACGGTTCACCCCGGGATTGGGTTCGGAGGATGGTTCCGACCCTGATGATTGCCTTCTGGTTCGTGGCCGTCGCCGGAATCATCGCAGCCACGGCTCCCGCGACCGGTCCGTCGACGGCCGACAGATCCGGCCCCCGGCTTCCCAACGTCTCAGTCCATCCTCCCGGGGTCCATTCCGCCGAGGAACTGGCGTCCGTGGACCGGCCGGGATCCCTCTAAGAGATCCCGGCCCATCCGCCGGATCCTGTGCTATTGGGCGAACGACGGGTGCTGACGCCGCCCTGAAGACTCGATGAACGCCAGGAGATCGAGGATCTCCTCCTGCGTGAGGCCATCCACCAGGCCGGTTGGCATGGGGGAAATCTTCGAGGCCGCCTTAGACGAGACCTTGTTCTTCTCGACTCGGACCCTCGAATCTGGCTGGAGGGGATTCGGCAGGAGAACCAGCATGTCCGGGGTCTCTTCTACCAGTCGGCCGGTGATGGATTCACCGTCCTTGAGGGTCACGGTCGTGTTCTCGAACTGCTGGGACAACACCTTGCTGGGTTCGAGGATGCTTTCGAGGAGGTCACGTCTCCCAAACCGGGAACTGACCGCGGTGAGGTCCGGACCGACGCCCCCACCCTCACGACCGAAACGGTGGCAGGCCAGACACTGGGCATCGACGAATGCCTGGCGTCCGCGTTCGTAATTGCGACCCCTTGAGGCGGAGTCGATGGATCCCGACAGGTCACCGATAGTCCACTCCTTCACGCTGGGCCGTTGCCGCGCCGGCGGAAACTCGCTTTTGCCCTTCCGTCCGGAAGGGTTCGCCGCGATTTCGTTCAGGACCGGGGTCACCTCCTCCTTCTCGGCCGGGGTCAGGTTGGCCGTCGCGTCCTTGAGGAAGTTCTTCAGGAAGTTGTTGAAGCTCGCGCCATCCCCGTAGGGCCGGCCGGCCTCGTCGAACCACCGCATCACGATGGGGTCATGGTTGTATCCCTCTCGGACCTTCAGCCAGTACTCGAGGTACTCCTTGCGCTGGGCCGGCGTCCAGTCCTTGGCGGTTCTGAGGTGGAACACGTAGTTCATCAAATCCTCCTGCGTGGAGGCCCGGGCCAAGAGCCCCAGGGTCTTCTCCACGACATCCGGGGCCCGGAGTGCGACGAGCACCTGCACCAGTTCGCGGTTCACCCGGGGATTGGCCTGAGGGTAGATCGAGGACACCTGCTGGGCGGCAGCCTGGACGATGTCGTCGGACGGGAGACCGTGCCGCGCGATGCTCACACCGAGGATCCGGAGCGCATCCACCTTCTGGCGATCCGTGAACCCTGCGGCAGGAAGTTGTCCCAAGGCCATCCAGACCTGGTTTTGAACTTCATCGCCACCCACGCGGGCCAACGCGAGGAGTGCGCCAAGCGACGCCTCGGTCGAAGTCTCCGCAAGCGCCCGGTCTTTCCAATCCGCGACCGGCTGCGACTCGAGGGCGATCCGGGCCGCATAACGGATGGCACGGTCAGGGCTGTTGAGATGGGGCCAGAGAGAGGAGAGGGCCTTGCCGTCCTGGCTGGCCTTCCCGTGGAGTGCCTCCAGCTTCCGACGCAGTTCGCGGGCAGCCATTCCCTCCTTGTTGGGCTTGTTGCTCTTCGCAATTGATTGCCTGCCTTTGTAGCTCACCCGATACAGACCCGAAACCGTGCCGCGGCCGCCGATGGTGAAGTACATGTTTCCGTCGGCGCCGATGACGACGTCGGTCAGGTTGAGCGGCGGCTTCGGGGCCCCGGCAGTGACGAGACCAGCAGGCGCGATGAAGTTCTCCATGGTCGCCTTGTAGCTGGCACCGTCGGGCTTGAGATGCACGGCCATCAGTCGGCCATAGGTCCAGTCGAGGATGTAGAGGCACCTCTGGTACTCGGCCGGGAAACGGGCACCACGACCGCTCACCATGCCCGTGGGGCATCCGATGCCGATGTCGACCACCGCGCCGACGCTGTCCGGATAGTCGTCAGGCCATTTGCCGGTGCCATAGCGCCAGCCGAACTCGGCTCCGGAGACCGCATGGTTGACCCGTGTGGGGCGGTACCACGGCACTCCCCAGTCATATTCCATGTCGGCGTCCCAGACGAACAACTCGCCATCCACGTTGAAGGCGAAGTCGAACTGGTTGCGGAAGCCGCCGCAGAACAGCTCGAAGTCCGATCCATCGGGCTTCACCTTCAGGATGTATCCGCCGGGCGCCATGATGCCGGTGGCGTGGCCATTGCCATCCGGCTGGCGGGGCAGGACGTGGTCCTCCTGATAGTTCTTGTGAGCCGAGTTGGGCGACAGTCCGTCGGGTGGCTTCGTGTGGTTGCCGGCCATCACCCAGATGTTGCCGTCGGGACCCAGCTCCACGGCGTGGGGTCCATGTTCGCCGCCACCGGGCAGCGCCTTGACCAGTTGGATCTTCGACCAGGTGTCGCTGCCGTCGTCGGTGATCCGGTAGAGCCCGGACTCGAACGTCGTGCTGTAGCGGTTGACCACGACCCAGAAGGCTCCGTGGGCGAAGCACATGCCCTGGACATCATAGAGGGGCTTGGCGATGAACTCCTTTTTTGTGACTTCGCCCTTCTTCCCGAGCGTGACCCGTAGCAAGCCGGCATCCGGATTCGTCTTCGCGTACTGGGGGCTCAGGATCAGCCGACCCTTGGGGTCCACGCACAGGTTGACCCAGGATCCCTCTGTCGGTTCCCCGGTCAGCACCAGCTGCACCGCAAAATCCGGCAGATGGTAGAGTTCTTCGGCCGGCGGGGCGGATTTCGTGGGTGCCGAATTCACCGCGCCCTGCTTGGCCGAACCGGCGACCTGGCTGGCGAAGACATTGCCCCAGGGCTGCATGCCCATCTTTCCGAGCGCCTGAACCGTTCCCCAGGCCCTGTCATCAAAGCCAGGCTGGTTCCAGTCCTTCGCCTCGCGGTCCGATCCCTTCCACGAGGCATCGGTAACGATGGACTCCTTGCCCATGGAGGTCGTGATGGCGAGTTGGGCGACGGCTCCCGCCGGGGATTCGTCCCCGTTCCATGCCGAGATCGCGATGACATTCGTTCCGGTCTTCAGCTGCGGGCGGACATCGACACCGAAACCGTTCTGCCACGAGTCAGCCCAGAGGACTCGTTTTCCATTCACGAAAACTTCAAGTCCGTCGTCGGCGGTTCCCACGAGCTTCGACTCGGATACGGAACCTTCGATGATGAATGTTTTCCGAAAGAAGCGTTTGTCGGCCCCATCCGTCTTCTTGAACCAGATCCAGTGGGGCGTCTGGGGGAATCCTAGGGGAACGAGTACGGTCAGCAGGAGGAGGAAGCGAAGTGTGGCACTCATGGGAAAGCGTTGAGAATCAGCCGAACCGACCTCGGTTTGCAGGCCAATATTCAGAAATCATCCTATCGCTCGGGTGGCGTTCGGACGTGACCTCCCGGATTCTGGGAGGATCAGTTGCTGCCCTGCCGGAGCCCGTCGAGGACCGCGCTGAATTCGTTCAGCGATCGGCAGACCCTGGCGCCAATCTGCCGGAGGGTCCGCTCGTAGGAACCCACCGCGGCGCCGCCGACGATGAGGGTCGTCGAGTCCGGCAGGAGGCGCTGGATGCGACGCAGCTCCTCTGGCAACTGGGGATCGTCGGCCGGATGGACGAGACTCAGGGCCACCGCCCGCGCATGACTCTGGAGGGCCGCGCTGGCGATCTCTTCGGCAGGAAGCGATGGCCCAAGGTAGGTGATCCGCCACCCCTTGTTCGCGGCTGCCGCGGCGACCAAGGCCGCACCGATCTCGTGGACCTGGCCACTCGGGGTCGTCGCCACGAGCATGGGAGCGGAGGCGTGGACCGCGAAGGGACGTGCCGCGTTCGCGAGGAACGTCCGGATCACCGCCGAGGCCAGATGCTCGTGCCCCACCTTCAGCGTGCCCGCCTGCCATCCATCACCCACCCGTTGAACGAGGGGTCCGATCACATGGCTCAGAACCGCCACCTGGCCGAGTGAGAGGACCGCCTCCTCCAGCACGGACTCGAGCGCGGAAGCGTTCATGGACGTGATCGCTTGGAGTGCGGACTCCACCAATTCAGGTCCGGTCCTCGTTGACCGTGGGCCGCCCGAGCTGGATTGGGAGGGCTGGGTGCCCATCATCGACCGATCTCCGGCAGGAAGTTGGGGTGCCAAGCCTCGAAGCTCTTCGATCGGGAGGCGGGCCACGGTCCGGATCGGATGCCCAGACTCCGTGGCCCTCTTCAGCAGAGTCAGGCGCTCAATGTCCTTCTCGCAGTAGAGTCGCTGGTTCCCGTCCGTTCGCTGCGGCTGGATCGTCTCGTACCGTCGCTCCCAAGCCCGGATTAGGTGCGGACTCAAGCCGGTCCTCTCCGAGACCGTCTTGATGGAGTGTCGCAGCAGGCGTTCAGACATGGAGAGAACCTAGACAAGACATGGACAAATACAACTGCAATCCCACAGAACAACCCTCCGGATTGGGCGCAAAATCAATACGGGAGCATTGATTGAAGGGATGTGGCAGAGGGGATGGACAATACATAAACAAAACATTGACAGCCTGGTTGATCTTGGACAAAAGTTGGGCGGTAGGTGCGCCGTCTCACCCCACACAATTGACCTCCAGTTCAGCCCGTCATGAAAAAAACTCTTCTCTCCCCGCGTCGATCGAAGTCCTCCACCCGCATCCCCTCGGCCCGGGTTTCCGTTCGCTCGAGTCGGTGGTCGAAGCCGGTCTCGCCCCGTCCGAACAAGGGGGCTGCGATCCCCTCGAAGCCGCAGATCGAGGTGGCCCGTGGGGTGGTCGATACGGCGTCGGCGTCCGCTCCGTACGAGACCCGCTCGGCCCTGTCCCTGTACATGAAGGATGCGGTGGAGGTGCCCCTGCTCACGATTGCGGAGGAGAATGCCCTCGCCGCCCGCATCCACCGGGGCGACATGGAGGCTCGGGAACACATGATCCGCGCCAACCTGCGTCTCGTGGTGAAGATTGCGCGGGACTACGACGGATTTGGTTTGCCGCTCCTGGACCTGATCAATGAGGGGAACATCGGCCTGATGAAGGGCGTGGAAAGGTTTGATCCGGCCAAGGGCGGCAAGCTCTCAACCTATGCGTCCTGGTGGATCAAGCAGTCCATCAAGCGGGCCCTCGCCAACCAGTCGAAGACGATCCGTCTTCCGGTCCACCTCGTCGACAAGGTCACCCGGATGCGCCGGGTCGCCCACCAGCTCCAGGAGCTGCTCGGGCGGGAGGCGACGGATGAGGAGCTGGCCGAGGAGCTGGATGTCCCCGTGAAGAAGGTCCGCTTCTGGCAGCGCGTCGCCCAGAAGACGTCCTCCCTGGATGCCCCGCTCGGTGACGAGGACTCGAGCCGTCTGGCGGATGTGGTCCCCGATGCGGAAGGGAAGACGCCCTTTGCGACCCTCGAGGAATCCACAACCCACAGGATGCTCCGCCAATTCCTTGGCATTCTGGACGCTCGCGAGCTGGCGATCCTTCAGGAGCGGTTCGGTCTGGAGGGGGGAGCCGAGAAGACCCTCGATGAGATTGGGCGTCGGTTTGGTGTCACGCGGGAACGGATCCGCCAGCTCCAGAACATCGCCTTGTCCAAGCTTCGACGGAAGATCGAGCAGCATGAGGCCGTCATGAAGCCGTCCGAGGAGCCCTCTCCCTGGGTTCCCGCGGATCTCGTGGAGCTCTGAGGCTCGTGAGGTTCACCCCTCGAGGAGGACCGTCGCACCGGCGGTCGTCACCGTGTGGGTCAGGGTGAGGTGTACGGACACCACACCCATCCTCCGTGCCAGCTCAGATCCAGAGTCGTGGAGGACCAACGCAGGTCTTCCCGACGGGTGACGGACGACTTCAAGGTCGAGCCATCCGAGCTCCGTCCCGATTCCTGTGCCAAAAGCCTTGCTGGCCGCCTCCTTCGCGGCGAAGCGGGCGGCGACATGGAGCGCAGGGCGCCCCTGGGTCTGACAGTACTGGATCTCCTCGGGTCTCAGGATCCTGCCCAGAAACCGGTCCCCGAAACGCCGGATCGAGTCTTCGATCCGGTCGACCTCCACCAGGTCCATTCCGATGCCATGGATCATGTCCGGGCAACCCTTCCCGAGCCTCAGCCGGCATAGCCCTTCATCACGGACAACATCTCCGAGATGGCGGCAGGCAGTCCGATGAACACCGCCCGGCCGATCAGGGTATGGCCGATGTTGAGTTCATGGAGGTGCGGCACGACGTGCAGGACTGGAACGTTCCCAGTGGTCAGACCGTGGCCTGCATTCACGATCAGCCCGGCCTGGTGTGCAAGCCGTGCCGCGCCCACCAGTCGCTGGAGTTCCCGGTTCCGGTCCTCCTTGCGGTTGAACAGGTCCGCATAGCGTCCTGTGTGGAGCTCCACGGCCTGGGCTCCGACACGGGCCGACGCCTCGATCTGTGCCGGATCTGGATCGATGAACAGGCTGACCTGGATCCCGCTTCCGTTCAGGCGTCCGATTGTTCCGCGCAGCGATTCCTCGCTTCCTAGAACATCGAGTCCGCCTTCGGTGGTGACCTCGGTCCGGTGTTCCGGGACGAGGCAGACGAACTCGGGCTGCGTCCTGAGGGCGATCTCAACCATGGCGGCCGAGTTCGCCAGTTCGAGGTTCAGCGGAATCCGGATCCGCTCCTTGAGACGCTGCAGGTCGAAGTCCTGGAGGTGTCGACGATCCTCCCGGAGGTGGGCTGTGATGCCGTGGGCTCCGGCTTCCTGGCACAGGAGAGCGGCTTCAGCCGGGTCGGGCTCCGCTCGCCAGAAGGTTGGATCATCGCGGTCTCGGGCCTGCCGCAGGGTGGCGACGTGGGCGATGTTGACGCCGAGACGGAGCATTTCAGGTCCGGGTTTTGGCTGGTGTGTTTGTGGCGCCCAGCCGAATGGGCGGGATCGGATCCAGCCACTTGGCGAGTAGGGCGAGCTCCAGTCCGGAGAGTCCCACCGGAGATTTCCGTCGAATCAGCGCGTGGGCGGCGTCCTTGCGGGTCACCGTGGTGACGCATTCGCCGATCAGCGGCCCCGCAGCCAGAAGCCATCGCACCGCGGGGGTGGTGGTCACCACGCTGCGGCCCTCCAAAAGGTCTGGGAGCTGGAGCGCGGCGTTCCACTGGCGGATCGAGTCCGAGGTGAATTCGAAGTCATAGACCAGCATGTCCGGCCGGTTCATCTGCGAGAGCATCTCCGGGGACGGCGGATTGGTGGTCTTCACAAGCGGAATCATGGCCAGTGTCACCAGGGGCTTCTTCTCCTTGGTCATCGCTTCCACCATCGGCGCCAGCGGAAGGCCTCCGGCGAGGACCAGCCGGTTGGTGCTCGCGAAGAGCTCCCCCTTGTAGCGTGGGGTGGCACTGTCCGGCGCGAATCCCCCGTGATAGATCCCATGCAGGCGCTTCAGGTACCCGGTCGGATCGTCGTACTGGGCTGCGAAATAGGGGTAGCGATACGAATTGTTGGGTTGACCCCACACAAAAAGCTGGTTGGGCCATCCGCTTCCGGTCGACGGCTTAGGGTCCAGCCAACCCGCCGTGAGTGGGTCGAGACCCCGCGCGGCCGTGAACTGGACGAGGGGCTCGCGGATGAACCCGGGCACCAACCAGCCGGGAAGCGGCTCCGGGATGGGCTGGATGGGTTTCAGGGTGCCCTCGACCCGCACATTCCCGTTGGTGGGTGCGAATGTGAGCTCAAGCGCAGGCTGCCCGGCCACGGCGCTCTTCCAGTGCAGCAGCGTTCCCGGGGAAGGGGAAGGGACCGTCAGGCGTGCGAGGGTCGACTCCATCGGCTGGGTTGCGGAATCGGATACCGCCAGGACCCATGCATCCTTCCGGAGGAGCTGGGGCTTGGAGGCCGAGGCCGGATTCCGGGCGGCCTGGATGGCACCCACCCAGGCGGGCCAGCGTTTCTCCCAGACCGCAATCCGGTCAGCCGGGAGCTGGATCGCCACGGCGACCTCACGTCCCTTCGTCCCCCGGAGCACCTCGCCGGCGGAGCCGCTTCGGAGGAGGTCGTGCGCCAGCGCGATCCCCGCCTCGAGCGCGGCGGGAGGGATATTCGTCTTTCCTGTCGTGAACCGCCACCAGGTCTCCGCAAGGTGACGGGACAGCGCAGGGCCTACCGCCGTCGCCTCGGGAAGGGTGAGGACCTTTGCCAGGACGGGCGCCCGCGTCTGGGTCTGTAGGGCGTCGCCGCCGGCGAATCGCCACTGGATCTCAGGCTGTGGCCCGGAATCCGCGGCGTTGGCGGGATTGAATGCGAGGATGGCGACGATGCAGAGAACGAGTCGGAGCATAGACGTCCCTGATTGGTCGCATGTCCGCCACCCCGGTGCAATGTCACAGAGCACCCGGGGACGGGGGACTCACATGGGGACACGGAGGCACGGAGGGAAGACGGGGGAGAGTGCCGGGGGGAAACGAGGGGCCCAGGGTGGCTTCTCATCGGACGCCGACGGCGTCGGCGGGTGGGTGATGCAGTGCCCTGCATCACTGGGCGCGGGAGCGCCCTCCGGTAGCAACTGTCTTTTGTGGATCGTCGTTAGGCGCAGAGAAGGCAGATCGTTGGGGGAGTGATGATGGCCCTGGGGGACTCTGTCCCCCAAGCCCCCTGGGATTTTTCGCCTTGGGATCGATCCCGCAGGGTTGCCGGCC
>SXGR01547089.1_pt1 | contig 44360 bp, 43 predicted proteins | sample 3174711 | NCBI WGS metagenome assembly SXGR01 (sample SAMN11356860, study PRJNA531348) | freshwater metagenome | isolation source: freshwater sample F1-60 | place: China: Fuxian Lake, Yuxi | collected 2017-12-25
ACAGGAGCATGGTTTAAAGAAGGTAGATGTATTTGTTAAGGGACCTGGCTCTGGCCGGGAAACTGCAATTCGTTCATTACAAGCAGCCGGTCTTGAGGTTGGAGCCATCGCAGATGTAACTCCAGCACCACACAACGGTTGCCGTCCACGTAAACCACGTCGAGTATAAGGAAAGGGAGAAAACTATGGCTCGCTATACCGGTGCAGATTGCAAAAGATGCCGTCGCGAAAAAGTAAAGCTCTTCCTTAAGGGCTCAAAGTGCGATGGTCCAAAGTGTCCAATTGAGTCACGTCCATATCCACCAGGACAACATGGCCGTGCTCGCTCTAAGGATTCTGAGTATTTACTACAGATGCGCGAGAAGCAGAAGTGCGCTCGCATTTATGGAATTTTGGAAAGACAATTCCGTGGATATTACGAAGAGGCTAACCGCTTACAAGGTAAGACTGGTGAAAACCTTTTGATATTGCTAGAAACTCGGTTAGACAATGTTGTCTTCCGTGCTGGATTTGCTAAGAGTCGAGACATGGCACGCCAACTAGTGCGTCATAGCCACTTCTTAGTCAATGGCAAGAGCGTAAATATTCCATCATTCCGAGTCACACCTATGGATGTAATTGATGTAGTTCCAGCATCCCTGGACACCACACCATTTATCGTTGCAAGTGCTGAGCTTGGTGAAAAAACTGTTCCAGCATGGATGGAAGTTGTGGGATCAAAGATGCGAATCCTGGTTCACTCAACTCCAACCCGCCCAGTTATTGATACTCAAGTACAAGAGCAACTAATTGTTGAGCTTTACTCCAAGTAATCAGTAATAATGAAGTAAAGATTTACCTGCAGTAGAACTAAATATCGAAATAGCCAACCGGAAGATCAAATAGAGGGTCTTCCAGAACATATGGAGGAAAATAGTGCTAATTGCACAACGTCCCATCCTCACTGAGGAAGTAGTAAGCGATTACCGTTCACGGTTCATCATTGAGCCGCTAGAGCCTGGTTTCGGTTATACCCTTGGTAATTCAATTCGTCGCACATTGCTCTCTTCAATTCCAGGAGCAGCTGTTACTGGAATCAGAGTAAATGGAGCTTTGCATGAATTTACAACATTAGAAGGTGTGAAAGAGGATCTTACTGAGATCGTTTTGAACATCAAAAACCTAGTTTTATCATCAGATAATGATGAACCATCACTTCTTTACATTCGTAAAAATGGTGAGGGCGTAGTAACTGGTGCAGATGTTGCAGCTCCAGCAGGAGTTCAGGTTCACAATCCAGAGCTTCACATCGCAACTCTTAACTCCAAGGCAAATCTTGAAATTGAGTTGACAGTTGAGCGTGGTCGCGGTTACATCACTGCAGTGCAAAACAAGCAAGCCGGTGGTGAGATTGGTCGAATCCCAGTGGATTCAATCTATTCACCAGTGCTTCGAGTTACCTACAAAGTAGAGGCAACTCGTGTTGAGCAACGTACTGACTTTGATCGCTTAGTAATTGATGTTGAGACAAAGAGATCTATGAAGCCAGCAGATGCGATGGCATCAGCCGGTAAGACATTAGTTGAGTTATTTGGTCTTGCTCGTGAATTAAATACCAACGCTGAAGGTATTGAGATGGGACCTTCCATTCAAGATGCAGCTCTTGCTGCTGATATGGCATTGCCAATCGAAGATCTTGAACTAACAGTTCGCTCTTATAACTGCCTAAAGCGTGAAGGTATTCATACAGTCGGTGAGTTACTTGCTCGCTCTGAAGCAGATCTAATGGATATTCGTAATTTTGGCTCCAAATCAATTGATGAGGTAAAGGCAAAATTACAATCAATGGGCATGCAACTTAAGGACAGTCCAGCCGGATTTGATCCAACAAAGCATGCAAACTACGGAAGCAACGTTGATGATGAACTTGTCGACGAAGAGGTCTAGGAGAGAACATGCCAAAACCAAGTAAAGGCCCACGATTAGGAAGTGGACCAGCACATGAGAAATTATTGCTGGGCACACTTGCAGCTCAACTTTTTGAAAAAGGAAAGTTGACCACAACTGAAGCAAAGGCCAAACGTCTTCGTCCACTAGCAGAGCGATTAATTACGCATGCGAAAAAAGGTGATCTACCTGCTCGTCGCAGAGTAATGGCAAGAATTTCAAACAAGTCAGTAGTACATACTTTGTTTACTGATATCGCACAACGTTTTGCCTCCCGCGATGGTGGTTACACCCGGATAACTAAAATCGGTCCACGCAAAGGTGATAACGCACCTATGGCAGTAATCGAAATGGTGGAAGCAGGAACTCCTGCTAAGAAGGTTGCAAAAAAAGCAGCAGCGAAAGCTGAGTAATTACGCACCTAAACTTATTATGACAAAACCCACTCTCAATCCCGAGAGTGGGTTTTCTCGTTTAAGAGTTGATTTAACTTATGACGGTACAAACTTTTCCGGTTGGGCAAAACAGCCAAATCAGCGAACAGTTCAAGAAGATTTTGAAACTGCCCTTTCTACATTAATTAGAACACCAGTTGCTTCCGTCGTTGCTGGCCGAACTGATGCTGGGGTGCACGCCAAACACCAAGTACTTCATGTAGATCTGCAATCTGATACTGAGATTGAGAATATTGTCTTTAGATTAAATCAAATTCTTAAAAAAGATATTCGAATTTTGCAGGTGACCTGGGCTGCACCAAATTTTCACGCTAGATTCACTCCAATTTCTCGCACCTATCAATACAAAATAGTTGATGGTGGCCAAATCACTAAACCACTAGATCGTTATGACAGTACAGAATGGTTTAGAAAACTAGATATTGATTTAATGAACCAAGGCTCAAAGTTGCTTTTGGGTGAGCATGATTTTTTTTCATACTGTAAGTACCGAGAGGGTGGGACAACAGTTAAGAATCTAATGGAGTTTAATTGGCATAGAAATAATGATGGCGTTGTAATAGGTGTAGTAAAAGCAGATTCTTTTAGATATAACATGGTAAGAAATTTAGTAGGGGCAGCAGTATGTGTTGGTGAAGGTCGTTTTGAACCAAGTTGGATGAAGAAAGTATTAGATGAGAAAGAGCGCGTTTCTGACAGCTATGTTTTTCCAGCAAAAGGGTTAACCTTAATTTCAATTACATATCCGCCAGTGAAGGAATATTTAGATAGCTACAACAATTACCTAGAATCACAGGAGTTAGATGAGGTCGAAGGGTGATATTTGAGCGGGGAGTAAACCGGTTTTGACCCGGCCTATATATAAAGGTAATCTTGCCCCTCTGGAAATGACCCAATTGGGACAATCCTTAATTTAGAAAGCGAGATGCTCGTGCGCACTTTTACACCTAAAGCAGGTGAGATTACCCGTAGTTGGTACCTCATTGATGCTCAAGATGTTGTGCTTGGTCGCCTTGCAACTCATGCTGCAAATCTACTTCGCGGTAAACATAAATCAACCTTTGCTCCCCACATGGACATGGGTGATTTTGTAGTGGTAATTAATGCTGACAAAGTCGTTTTAACTGGATCAAAGAACACTCAAAAGTTTGCTCACCAACACTCTGGTTATCCAGGCGGAATGACTTCAACTGTTTACTCAGATTTGTTTGAGAAGTTTCCAACCCGTGCGGTTGAAAAAGCAATTAAGGGAATGCTGCCAAAAAATTCAGTTGGACGTTCTGCTTTTACAAAGTTAAAGGTTTATGCCGGATCTGAACATCCTCATGCAGCTCAAAATCCAAAAGTATTTGAATTCAACCAAGTTTCTCAGATTGTAAAGAAGTAATAGGAGAATAATGTCTAACGAGATTTTAGAAACCGGCGAAGAGGATCTTCCAACCTCATATAGTTCTAGCACTCCAGCAGCTGCTACAAACCGCAAAGCAATAACTGCACCAGGCGGTGGCGTTGGTCGTCGTAAAGAAGCTGTTGCCAGAGTTCGTCTTGTGCCAGGTACTGGTCGTTGGGTTGTTAATGGCAAACCACTTGAGGTTTATTTTCCAAACAAAGTTCATCAACAATCAGTTTCTGAACCATTTAGAACTGTAGGAGCTGAAGGTACTTATGATGTTTTTGCTCGCATTAATGGCGGTGGAACTTCAGGTCAAGCAGGCGCACTTCGTTTAGGTGTTGCCCGTGCATTAAATGAGATTGATATTGATGCAAACCGGCCAACACTAAAGAAGGCTGGCTTCTTAACTCGTGATGCACGTGTAATTGAGCGAAAGAAATACGGACTTAAGAAAGCTCGTAAGCGCTCTCAATACAGCAAGCGTTAATTACAAAGTCGCTTAACTAAATTATGGCCCTCTTCGGCACCGATGGTGTTCGAGGTATTGCCAACGTTGATCTCACCGCTGAATTAGCAGTAGATCTAGCAATTGCCGCCGCTCATGTTTTAGGTGAGATCGGTGCATTTGCAGGTCTTAGACCTAAAGCAATAGTTGGGCAAGACTCTCGTGCTTCTGGTGACTTTTTAGAATCTGCAATTGTTGCCGGATTAACCAGTGCAGGTGTTGATGTTTACCGAGTGGGAGTGCTGCCAACACCAGCAATTGCCTATCTAGTTAAAGAAAGTAATGCCGATCTTGGGGTAATGATTAGTGCTTCGCATAACCCAATGCCAGATAATGGAATTAAATTTTTTGCCAAAGGCGGCGATAAGTTAGCTGACTTAGTTGAAGCTCAAATTGAATCACGATTAGGCGAGCCTTGGGATAGACCTGTTGGCTTAAATGTGGGCAGGATTGTTCATGATGAGAGTGCTAAAGAGCGATATATCAAGTATCTACTCTCCACAATAACCGAAAATTTAAATGGGTTAAAGGTGGTAGTTGATTGTGCAAATGGCGCAGCATCTTATGTTGCTCCAGTTGTATATGAAAAGGCTGGTGCAAAAGTCACTGCAATTTCAGCTGCGCCAACAGGGTGGAACATAAATGAAAACTGTGGCTCTACACACCTAGATGGCTTAATTGCCCAAGTTAAAGCAACCGGAGCAGATATTGGTATTGCCCATGATGGCGATGCAGATCGATGTATCTTGATTGCAGCAAATGGGGAGGTAATTGATGGTGATTTTATTTTAAATATATTAGCTAATGCTTGGTTATCTCTAGGGAAGCTAAAGAAAAATACAGTGGTAGGAACTGTGATGAGCAACTTAGGATTTATAAAATCAATGGAGTCCATGGGAGTAGTCATTGAAAAAACTGCAGTTGGTGATAGGTATGTATTAGAGCGAATGCTCGAAGGCGGTTACAACTTAGGTGGCGAGCAATCTGGCCATATTATTATGCGAGATTTTTCAAATACCGGGGATGGGTTGCTTACTGCATTGCAGGTTATGCAAATAATGGCGAAAACTCATAAAACTCTAATTAATCTCTCTTCAAACATGCAGAGGTATCCGCAGGTACTAATTAATGTTAAAGATGTAGAAAAAGATAAATTGAATGCCAATAAGGCAATACAAGAGGCAATTATCAGTGCAGAAAAAGAATTGGCAGGAATTGGTAGAGTTCTAATTCGAGCATCTGGTACCGAATCATTGGTCCGAGTGATGGTTGAGGCAAATGAATTACAAACTGCACAGAAAATCGCAGAATCGCTCGCGCAACTAGTAAGATTAGAGCTGAAATAAGGAGCAAAATAAATGTGCGGAATAGTTGGCTATACAGGCAATAACTCCGCAGTCACGCCAGTTATTGAAGGTTTAAGAAGACTGGAATACCGAGGTTACGATTCAGCGGGAATCGCAATTCCAACTCAAGTTGGTCAGCCGTTATTCATTAAGAAGCGCTCTGGAAAGCTAAAAAATTTAGAGGAGGCCTTAGGTAAAACTCCAACAACTAGTAGTGGAATTGGTCATACCAGGTGGGCAACTCATGGTGGACCAACTGATGCTAATGCCCATCCTCATTTAGATAATGAAGGAAACCTTGCGCTAATACATAATGGAATAATTGAAAATTACGAACAATTAAGATCTGAACTTGAAAAGCGTGGACATAAATTTAAATCTGAAACTGATACGGAATCAGTTGTACATTTACTTAGCGAGGCAAGAAAAGAAAATAATAGAGATTTGGCAGCAGCAATGCGCCAGGTTTGTAAGCAGTTAAAAGGCTCATTCACATTACTTGCGATTCACTCCGAGAACCCTACACATATAGTTGGCGCTAGAAGAAACTCACCATTGGTAGTTGGCCTAGGCACTAATGAGAATTTCTTGGCATCAGATGTTGCAGCATTTATTTCCCATACAAAAAGGGCACTTGAACTAGGTCAAGATCAGGTCGTAGAGATAACTCCAAACTCAGTAGTTGTAACTAATCTTGATGGTGCTGTAGTACAGGGTAAAGAATTTGAAATCTCCTGGGATGCTAGCGCGGCTGAGCGCGGTGGGTTTTCACATTTTATGCTTAAGGAAATTTATGAACAACCTAAGGCAATTTCGGATACTTTAATCGGCAGACTTTCTGGCTTAGATTTAAAAATTAAGTTTAAAAAGATAGATAAAATTGTAATAATTGCTTGTGGAACAGCCTTTAACGCAGGTTTAGTTGGAAAATATGCGATTGAAAAATGGGGAAATATTCCAGTTGATGTTGAACTAGCCTCTGAGTATCGATATCGAGAGCCAAGTTTGAATGAAAAGACTTTAGTAATTCCAATTTCGCAGTCTGGTGAAACCATGGACACTTTAATGGCGCTTCGCTATGCAAAATCTAAAGGTGCAAAAATCCTTTCAGTGTGTAATACCAATGGCTCAACAATTGCTCGTGAATCAGACTCAGTTCTTTACACCCATGCAGGCCCAGAAATCGCAGTTGCCTCAACTAAAGCATTTGCTACTCAATTAGTAGCTATGTATTTAATTGGACTAGAAATTGGGCGAAAACTGGATACTCTCACCAAGAAAGAAATTGAAGTAATTTGTCAGGAATTAAGCCAACTTCCGGCAAGAGTAGAACAAATCCTAGAGACGGTAGAACCTCTACGAGAGACCACTCGTAAATTCAAATCAGCAGAATCGATCCTGTTTTTAGGTAGACATGTTGGATATCCAACTGCGCTTGAGGGTGCATTGAAATTAAAGGAATTGGCGTATATGCATGCAGAAGGATTTGCAGGTGGTGAATTAAAACATGGTCCGATAGCTTTAATAGATAAAGGAACTCCAGTAATTGCAATTATGCCAAGTCAAGATTCCGTATTAGCAGAAAAGATGAGTAGTAATATTCAAGAGGTAAAGGCAAGAGGAGCAGTTGTAATAGTAATAAGTGAGTATGAATTTTCCGGAGCTGATCATTTAATTCGAATACCTAAAGTTACCCAGTTAATGCAACCTGTCTTAGCTGTTGTTCCACTTCAAGTAATTGCTTATGAGATGGCAGTTGTCAGAGGTAATGATGTGGATCAACCAAGAAATCTAGCTAAATCAGTAACTGTCGAGTAATAGCATGCCAGAGGCACGAAAAAGGCAGATGAATTCTGCTTTAAAATTAACCGCCCTGTTTCTATTTTTGTATGGATTAGTAACTCAGCAAGTACTGGCTAATACCTGGATTAGGCGGCTTGATGAATGGATTTATGAACGAGATTTTCTACTGATTACTCCAGGAAAAACACCAACACTTGTGATGTTGATCGATGATCTTGGTTTAAGAAGCATCACTGCAATATTTCTCCTCGGCGCTGCAATAATCATAAGCCGAAGATTTAAATCTTGGCGCCCCGTAAATCTTTCAATACTATCTTTATTGCTATTAAATATTGTCGTTGGAGTTTCAAAGTTATTATTTGGTAGAACAAAACCAAGCACAGGCTTTGACTTAGTTTTCACCGATAGTGGGCTTTCGTATCCATCAGGACATGCAGCTAACGCAGTCTTAACTTGGGGCATGATGGCTTATTTGATATTTAGGTATTCACACAAAGAACCATTTGAAGGTATGCGATTAACATGGTTTGTAGTAATTGTGACAGTTGGGGTTTGCCTAGCCTCCCTATATCGAAATACACATTGGTTTTCAGATTTACTCGGTGGGCTCTTTATTGGATCAGCACTCTTGGTATTGATAATTGCTATTGATAGATCAATTAAATCAGATCGCCAACCTTCTTAATTCAAAGTAGGCTTAGTTTATGAGCAGAGCCGTTGCCGAAATAGATATTAATGCAATAAAAAGTAATCTGGATTTAATTAAGAACAAAACAAAATCTCAAATCCTTGCAGTGGTAAAAGCTAATGCCTATGGTCATGGATTAATTCCAGTAGCTAAAGCTGCAGTTGAATCTGGCGCTGATTGGCTAGGTACAGCATTATTAGAAGAGGCAATTGAGTTAAGAAAGAGTGGAATAAGTACTCCAATAATTGCCTGGCTTACACCACTTGGTGAAGATTTTAGATCTGCACTGGAATTAAATATTGATTTATCAATTTCATCACTAGAGGTATTAGATGAAATAATGCTTGCAAGTAATCTAGTAAACAAAGTACCTCGGCTTCATATTGAGATTGATACCGGTATGAGTAGGGGTGGCGTCAGGGATGATTGGGAAAAATTATTTATCCAAGTTGGGAAATTAGTTAAAAGTAATAAAATTAATGTGGTTGGTATTTGGACTCATTTTGCTAGAGCCGATGAACCAGAGGAACAAATGAATGCAACACAACTTTCTCAATTAAACGATCGTGTATCAGAGTTAGAGAAAAGAGGAATCAAGCCAGAGTTCATACATATTGCTAACTCGGCTGCGGCATTAACAAATAAACCATCACATAAAAGCATCGTTCGATGGGGTATTGGATTGTATGGCTTAAGTCCAGATGTTAATTCTGTGGGTTCATCTAAATCATTAGGTTTAAAACCAGCAATGAAATTAAAAGCTAAATTAAATTTAGTCAAACAGGTAAAAGCTGGAGCAACAGTTGGTTACGGAGCAACAGTAGTAACTATGAAAGACACAAAACTTGGCGTAGTTGCTTTGGGTTATGCTGATGGTATACCAAGGAATGCAAATAGTGATGCGGGTGTTTTTGTAGCAGGAAAACGAGCTGCGATTATCGGAAGAGTTTCAATGGATCAATTTGTGGTTGATCTTGGGCTAGATTCTTTAGTAAAAACTGGGGATGAAGTTATTGTTTTTGGCGATGGCTCTGCGGGTGAGTACACAATAGATGAGTGGGCTAAGGCTTGCGGGACTATAAATTATGAGATTGTTACCCGAATTGGGCCCCGTGTACCTAGAATCTACACATATGAGCGAACATAATTTGCTTTCAATCAAGTCGCTTTCTGTTTCATTCGGTGGGCTAAAGGCGCTCACAAAAGTTGATTTAGATTTAAATCAAAATGAGGTAGTTGGTTTGATCGGACCTAATGGCGCTGGTAAAACTACTTTTTTCAATGCATTATCTGGTTTGGTTGATGTTTCGTCTGGCACATTAGAAATCAAAGGTAAATCACATAAGTGGCCAAAACCATATGAGCTAATAGATTTAGGTATTGCTAGAACTTTGCAAGGTGTTGGACTTTTTCCTGAGCTAACAGTCTTAGAAAATGTCATGATCGGGGCTAATAAAACTGCAAAAAACGGCCTAATAGCTTCAGCCTTAGGCTTTAGTGGTTCAGATGAATTGAGATTAAAGCAACGCTCTATGATTGCATTGGAGCGAGTTTATGCGGCAAGTCTTGCCGATGAAAAAGCTGGATCCTTGCCATATCCAGTTACCAAACGTATTGCAATTGCCCGAGCACTTGTAAGTGAACCAAAGATACTTCTACTGGATGAGCCTGCTGGCGGTCTCGGTGCGCAAGATATTGAATGGATGAATTCGTTAATCCAAAACTTAGCTTCACAGTGCTCGGTAATTTTAGTTGAACATCACATGGATGTTGTTATGTCAGTTTGTGATCGACTATATGTATTAAATTTTGGAGAGGTAATTGCATCTGGAGATGTTGAGACTGTGCGCAGAGATCCTGCAGTAGTTGAAGCCTATTTAGGGGTAAGCCATTGAGTCTGATAGTTACTAACTTAACCGTTGATTATGGCGCAATTAGGGCGGTCAACAATGTTTCCTTTGAGGTTACAAGTGGAGAATTAACGACAATTATTGGGGCAAACGGTGCTGGAAAAACTACATTGTTGAGAACTCTATCTGGGTTAAAAGAGTCAGAAAATGGGGTTGTAACCTGGAATGGCGATGCTATTTTAGGAAAGAAACCTGAAGATTTAGCTAGGTCAGGAATTATGCATGTTTCAGATGGTAAATCAGTGATAGCGGAATTAACTGTTAAAGAAAATCTAGCATTGACTGGACTCTGGCGAAAAGATAAAAAAGATGTAGCCAACGCGACTCATGAGGTTGTGGATCTATTTCCAATTCTGGGTGAGCGCATGATGCAATCTGCAGGATCTTTGTCTGGCGGTGAGCGACAAATGTTAGCCATTGGTCGCGCATTAATCGCACGACCAAAACTATTACTTTTAGATGAGCCTTCTTTGGGATTGGCACCATTAATTGTGGAACAGATTTTTAAGGTGATTAGCAATTTAGTGAAGCAAATGAGGATAACCGTTGTGCTAGTTGAGCAAAATGCGATGGGAGCATTAAAAATTGCCAACGAGGGAGTTGTTTTAAATCTGGGATCAGTAGTAGCGATTGATTCTGCTGAAACACTTCTCAACGATCCTGCAGTGCGTGCTGCATATTTGGGATTTTAATATGAATCAATTTATTACTGCAGTTTTAACCTCACTTTCAACAGGTGCTATTTATGCATTAATGTCGATCGCACTGGTACTAGTTTGGCGCTCAACTAGAGTCATTAACTTTGCTCAAGCCGGACAAGCTATTTTTACAACCTACATCGGCTATGAGGTAACAATTCGAAGCGGTTCATATTGGGTTGGCTTAATTTCGGCTATTCTAAGTGGAGCATTACTTGGTGCTGGAATTGATAGATTTTTTATGCGGCCAATTTTTAAAAGAGTTACTTCAGGTCCGATAGTTATGATCGCACCAGTTGTAGCCACCTTGGCATTGCTGGGAATAATTCAAGCAATAATTGGTTTTATCTGGGGACTTAACTACCAAACTATTCAAGCGCCAGTTTCAACAGATGGCTTAAAAATATTTGGATCAATAGTTGCTTTTAGTCCATTTAATTTAATGGTTCTCATCGCAGTTACTTTAAGCATGATTCTATTAACCATCGTTTTTCAAAAAACAAATATCGGATTAGCCCTAAGAGCATCAGCATATGCTCCGGAAGTATCAAAGTTATCTGGCATAAGAGTTGATTCAGTTAGAACTTTAGGCTGGGCATTAGCTGGAGCAGCTGGCGGCCTAGCTGGGATGTTATATATTCCCGGCTCCTATCTATATCCAAATGCCATGGATGTCTTATTAGTCTTTGGATTTATTGCAGCTGTAATTGGCGGATTAGATAGCTTGTTTGGTGCAGTTGCAGGTGCGATGATTTTAGGATTTGCCGTAAATTTCTCGGCTACTTATATAAGTTACAAACTTGTTTTTCCAACCGCGTTTGTAATTTTGATTCTAGTCTTACTCATTAAACCAAGTGGTGTCTTCTCTGGTAAAAAAGGTAGGAAAGATTAATGCTGAAATTTGATACCAGTAGAAAAAGATTTTTTGGCTTTATATTCTTAGGCTGGATATTATTAATAATAAGTGATCGAATTGGCGAGCTTCGCCAGTATCAAGGTGCATTTGTAGCCATGTATGCATTAGCAATTGCATCAATTATTTTATTAACTGGCTACTCAGGTCAATTATCGCTAGGCCATAGTGCATTAATGGCAGTGGGGGCATACGCAGGAGCGTTATCCATTAATAATTTAAAACTTCACCCAGCGATTGCCCTTATTATTGCAGCGCTAGTTGCTGGATTATTTGGATTATTACTTGGCTATGCAGCAGCTCGCTTGAGTGGTCCATACCTTGCCGGCACAACCCTTGCTTTAGCAGTCTCACTACCAACTATTGCAAATCAATTTCCGATTTTAGGTGGCGAGCAAGGATTAGTATTTGATATTGGAATACCTCCTGCCAGATTAGGTGAAGATTTTTCTTTATATCAATGGTTTTTTTGGATTAGCTCATTATCAGCAATAATAATGATTTGGTTATTAGTAAATTTAATTAGTACTCGTTATGGTCGAGAGTTTCGTGCATTAAGAGATAACCCAATTGCAGCCCAACTTTGTGGGATAAATATTGGTCGAAAAAAAGCAGTAGCTTTCTCATTAAGTGCAGGTATTGCCGGGCTGGCTGGGGGTTTGCTGGTAATGCTGATTAGCGGTGTTTCACCGAGTGCTTTCCCGCTTAGCCTCTCCTTTTTACTGCTTGCAGGCGCCGTTGTTACTGGTGTGTACAGCCTAAAAGGTGTAATTCTTGGGGCTCTGGTACTGGTGGCTATACCTGAAATAGCAGAATCGGTAGTATCGCGCATAGGAGGTTCTGAAGGGTTTATTACAAGTTTGCCCGGTTTTATGGTGAGTGCATTGTTGATCTTGACCGTGTTATTTGCACCAAGTGGACCAGGGCATCTTCTACACCACAAAAAGCACCTTAAGCATTAAACACAACACTAGGGAAGGAAATAAATGATCAGAAATACTCGCATGAAGCGTTTATCAATCGCTTCAGTGGCAGTAACTGTTGGAGCGTTGGTTCTCTCTTCGCTGCCAGCACATGCTGCAGATCCAGGAGTTACCTCGAGCGAAATCAAGTTAGGTTATTCCGGACCATTAACTGGCTCAGCTGGTTTGGTATACGGAAAGTTACCAGGAGCTATGAAAGCTTACTTCGACCATATCAACGCAAATGGTGGAGTAAATGGTCGTAAGATCAAATTAGTTTCAAGAGATGATAAGTATTTACCTACTCTTGCTGCTACTCAAACAACAAATTTAGTTTTAAATGATCGAGTTTTTGCTCTAGTTGGCGCGCTAGGTACTGCTACTCATAGCAAGGCTTACACCGCAGCTCAATTAGCAAAAAATAATGTTCCTGATCTATTTGTAAACACTGGATTTAGTGGATTTGCTAATAAGGCTAAATATCCAACTACCTTCACAATTCTTCCAAGCTATGCCATGGAAGCAAAGATTATGGCTAAGTTCATCAAGGACACACCTACTCTTGCACCACAAGCATCTTTCTTGATCGCTCAAGATGATGAGTTTGGTGTAGATGGCGTAAACGGATTTGCACTCGCCGGACACAAGTTCGCAGCTGCTCCTACCCTTTACCCACAAGGTGCATTAACTCCAGCTTTAGCAGAGGGTGCACTAACTAGATTAAGTGCAGTTCCTGGTAAGCCAGTATTAGTTCTCTTTGGAACAACTGATTCAACTGCCACAATTTTAAAAGCTGCTGAGAAATTATCATTAGTTTCTAAATTTACTTGGATAGCAGGATCAGTCGGTGGCGATGCCAATACATTGTTAGCCCTGGGCGTAAAGCCAGCAACAATTAATGGCGCCCTAGCTGCATCATTCTTCCCGGACGCAAAGGATGCTACCGATCCATATGTGAGTGAATTTATGAAGATAAATACCAAGTACAACAAGGGCGTTACTTTTGACAACGTTGTTCTACAAGGAATGAACTCAGCAATGTTAACTGTGCAAGCACTTCGCGCAGCAGGCAAAAACCTAACTCGTGCCGGTCTGATTAAGGCAATAGAGACAAAGGGTGCAAATTTTGCTAGCGCAGGTCTTGTTCCTCTTAACTTCTCAGCTACTAGCCGAGTTGGTTATAACGGATATTGGTTTGGTCAGTTAAATGAAAAGGGAGAGCTAAAGCCATTTGGTGGCAAGCTTTCAATTTACACAACTGATTCAAGCTCAAATACAGCACCAACTGCTTCCTCATATGAGCGTAAGCCAGTTCCTAAGAATGGGGTACCAACAAACTCATGATAAATAAAACTCTAAAAAAGAGCTTTGTAGCTCTAACAACTGCAACCATGGTTGCAGCACTTGCAGTGGCAATTCCAGCTGCAGCAAGAGCTGATGGAATTACATGTAGCGAGGTAGCTGCGGCGACTAAGTACAGCGCTCGCAATACCCAACTATGTTCAGGAGTTGACCAATTCGGTGCAAAGTTTGAAATAGCTATGCCAAAGAAGTTCAATGGAACTCTAATTGTTTACTCACATGGCATTCGTTATGGCGTTAACTTGCCACCACTACCAGTAATTGCACCGAAGGGTTCAGTTATTGATAACTCACCAGCAATTGCACCATCTGTCGAGGTTGCTACCTCATTGTTAAAGCAGGGTTTTGCATTAGCTGGCTCAGGAGTTCAGGTGCAAGGCTGGAATGCAGCCGAGCAATCATTAGCAAATATAATTCTGATTGATGCTGCTTATGCCAAATTCCCAAAGATTGATCGAGTAGCTGCTTGGGGTAACTCCCTTGGTGGACTTTCAACTCAATTAATGGCTGAGCAAAATCCTGACATGGTTGAAGCAGTCGCACCTCTATGTTTAGCTGATTCAGCGCTATCTGAAATTACTATGGCTGGTGACTTCTTGTGGGGATTAAAGACTTTATTTGATCCTTCAATTAAAGCAGTTGGTTACTCAGCAGGTGAAGCAGGTTATAAAGAAATGCTTGGCGATCTAGGTAAAGTCCTAGGTGTGCTTGGGTCATTGCAAGCTGCAATAACTGCCAACCCAACTGCGCCAGCATGGCCTGCAACCTCAACTGCTCCAGCAACACTTAAGGGTATTCCAGTACGAAGTGCAATATTGCTTCTTGGTTTAATCTCCGGTGTATCAACTCAATCTAAAACTTATGATGCATCAAGTGGTCCAAAAGGTCCGCTTGAGACAACATTTGGATTAGCAATCAGCCCAGCACTTGCTGTGCTTGAGAATGGTGCGCAAGCTGCAGTCTTGGCTGTAATTGCAAATTACGATTTAGAGCTACGAGGTGGTGGAATTGTCTTTGATAACTCAACTACTAACTACGCAGCTCGTTTAGGAGATGACAGCGATGTTTACGCAGCAGCGCTATCTGGTAAAACTGCAACCGCAGGAATGTTGGGTTATTTAAGTGCACTTAATCCAGCTGCTCCTCGAGTTAAAGCAGATGCAGCTGCAGTAGCACGTATTAAGGCGATCGGTGAGGTCCAGGGCACACTTACTGTTCCTACAATTACCTTTACGGCAACTGCAGATCACATCACTCCTCCGGGTGCAACACAGCATCTAATTAATCAATACAACGCTGCTATTGCAAGCGGTACTAGCAAGAAGGGCCTATTAGTTAACATTTGGAATAAGCCATCTGATGAGTACACACAGTTCGATTCAGCAGGAAGACCAATTACTCCTGCAGTCGATCCAAGCGGAACTGGTCACTGTAATTTCACAACTAATCAATACTTGATGATTGCGAAGTTGTTAACTGATTCTGCGAAATCTGGAAAAGCTCCTTCAGCTAAAACTGTGGCAGCTGCAATCAATAAAGACAAGAACTTATTTGTGGATCCAAATTACACGGCTCCACTACTTAAGTATCGTCAATAAGTAATTAACATCGAAAAGGGCCTTCAGGAAACTGAGGGCCCTTTTTATATCTATAAACTACTCACTTATATGGAACTTCAAATAAATTCAGTTGAACAAATGCATCAGCTTGGTACAAAAATTGGCGCCCAACTTAAGGCTGGTGATGTCGTCGTTTTAACTGGCGAATTGGGAAGTGGAAAAACTGTATTAACTCAAGGCATAGCTAGCTCATTTGGCATAAAAAATATCACCTCTCCAACATTTGTAATCAGCCGAGTTTATAAGTCAAAGATATATTTCATTCATGTTGATGCTTATCGCTTACTAGATCAAGGAGTAAGCAGCTTTATTGATTTAGATTTTGAAAGTTATTTGGCAAACAGTATTTTTGTAATTGAATGGGGGGCTTTGTTTGTAAATACCCTCGCTGATCAATACCTAGAAATAATTATAAATCAAGGCACAGAAGAAAGTTTTAGGAATATAAGTTTTAACTTAGTTGGAGATCGTTGGTCAGGTTTTAACTTATGAGTACTATTCTGGCAATTGATACCTCAACCTCTAGAACATCTGTCGCCTTAGTTAAGGATTCACAGGTTGTTTTTAGTGATTTTCATGACGATCCACTTTCTCATAGTGAAGTACTACCAAAATTAGTAAGTAAAGCTTTGGCTATTGAAAGTAAGATTGATTTAGTTGCAGTAGGAATGGGACCTGGTCCGTTTACCGGCTTAAGAGTGGGAATTGCATTTGCGCAAAGTTTTGCACTTGGTGCTGGAATTAATTGGGTTGGTGTTTGCTCATTAGATGCAATGGCAGCAGGAATTAATCAAGAGGATTTTATAGTTTCAACTGATGCCAGACGTAAAGAGAGATACTGGGCTAGATATAGGAATTCAATGCGGATAACTGAACCAGCTGTAAGTAAAGCTATTGAGTTAGAAAAGTTTCAAATTCCAATCTTTAATGAGGGTCAGTACTTTCCAGATCCTGTTGAGATTGCCAGACTATCTGGCGAAAGTGAATTAGTTACAAATCCAATGTATATGAGAAAGCCTGATGCCTATCCTTTGCCGCAGGGAGTGAAATTTAGAATGATGACCGCTTTAGATTTAGTTCCGGCTGCTGTCATCGAAAAAGATGTATATGCAAAGGCTGCTTGGTCTATCTCTCAATTTAAAGAGGAGTTTGCAAAGTCACCTAAAAATGCCCACTACTTAGCTGCTGAATTTGAGGGTGAATTAGTTGCTTATGCTGGTATTTTTTTTATTGCAGATGTAGCAGATATTCACACAATTACCGTGGTTGAACAACATAGGCGTAAAGGTATAGGCCGTGAATTACTAAAACGTTTAATAGATTGGGCAAGAGTTAAAAAGGCAGAAGCCATAATGCTTGAGATGCGGCTTGGCAATGATGCTGCCCAGCCACTTTATGAGCAGTATGGTTTTAGTGAAGTATCAAGACGAGAAAATTATTATGGCCCAGGACTTACTGCAGTGGTTATGCGTAAGGAGCTTAAGTAATGGCTCTCGTGCTTGGTATTGAAACCTCTTGTGATGAAACTGCAGTCGGAATTGTTAATGATCGAAAATTACTTGCAAATATAATTTCATCTAGCGTTGATCAGCATGCCAGATTTGGTGGTGTAGTTCCTGAGGTTGCAAGCCGAGCACATCTAGAGGCTATGCAGCAAGTTATTAAACAAGCTTTAAAAGATGCAAAGGTTTCAATTAAGGATATTGATGCTATTGCAGTAACTGCTGGCCCCGGTTTAATTGGTGCGTTATTAGTAGGAATAAGTAGTGCTTCGGGCTTAGCACTTGCTTTAGATAAACCGTTGTATGGGGTAAATCATTTATCCGCGCATATTGCAGCAGATATGTTGGATAATGAGAAAACACTTCGCCGAGCAATCGCACTTTTAGTAAGTGGCGGCCACTCTTCGATATTACAAATAAATAACCTTGTTAAAGATGTGAAAGTAAAGGGTGCAACTATTGATGATGCTGCTGGTGAGGCTTTTGATAAGGTAGCCAGAATTATGGGACTTGGATTCCCAGGTGGGCCAGTAATTGATAGTGAAGCTAAAAATGGTAATGCAGATAAAATTATATTTCCTAGAGGTTTATCTCAAAACTTTGATATGCAAAAGCACAGATATGATTTTTCATTTTCAGGTTTAAAAACTGCTGTACTTAGATATTTAGAGCAAACACCAAATTATAAAAAAGCAGATGTAGCAGCATCTTTCCAAGAAGCAGTCGTAGATGTGCTATTAACTAAGTCTTTAGCTGCTTGCCAAGAGAGTGGAATAGATAATTTAGTTATTGCCGGCGGAGTGGCAGCAAATAGCAGACTTCGCCAGCTAGCAATTGTTCGGTGTCAGGCAGCCAAGGTTGAGCTCTCGATTCCACCTGCCAACCTGTGTACCGATAATGGGGCGATGGTGGCAGCCTTAGGCTCACTGGCGATCAACGAAGGGTTAGCGCCTTCCCAACTGGGTATATCTGCTGACTCAGCCGCTGAGATCTCTCGCGTCATCTTCTAAATCAGAGCGCTAATTTGCCCCAAGCGCAGTCCGCCCTTTAAAGTTGGCTTTAGCACTCTAAGCCTGCGTGTGCTAATTAACGCCCCAGGTGAATGAAGCAGAAATTTTTAAAAACCGTAAGTAACCAACCAAAGGAGTAATAAAGATGGCAATTTCAATCAAGCCACTAGAAGATCGTATTGTCGTAAAGGCAAATGAGGCAGAGCAAAAGACTGCATCTGGATTAGTCATTCCAGATACTGCCAAAGAAAAGCCACAAGAAGGAACCGTCATGGCAGTTGGTCCTGGTCGATTTGAAAACGGAAATCGTATTCCGTTAGATATTAAAGAGGGTGATGTTGTTCTTTATTCAAAGTATGGCGGTACTGAAGTTAAGTACAACAATGAAGAGTACTTGGTACTTTCTTCCCGTGATGTACTAGCAATCATTGCAAAGAAGTAAAGATGAGTAAATCACTTCAATTTGATGAAGCAGCTCGTCGTGCGATGGAGCGTGGTGTAAATATACTTGCCGATACTGTAAAGGTAACACTTGGACCAAAGGGTCGAAATGTAGTTATCGCAAAAAGCTATGGTGCACCTTTGATTACTAATGATGGTGTAACAATTGCTAAAGAGATTGAGTTATCAGATCCAGCAGAAAATATGGGTGCTCAACTTGTTAAGCAAGTTGCAGAGAAAACCAATGATGTTGCAGGAGATGGCACAACTACCGCCACTGTTTTGGCACAAGCCATGGTTAAAGAAGGTTTGCGCAATTTAGCTGCCGGTGCTCAACCAATGGAGCTAAAATATGGAATTGAGCAGGCTGTATCTGCTATTACAGAGGCATTACGAAAAAATTCAACTGCCGTAAGCGGTAAATCTCAGATTGCAGATGTTGCAACCATTTCAGCCCAAGATAAAGCCATTGGTGATTTGATTGCTGAAGCAATGGATAAAGTTGGTAAAGATGGTGTAATTACTGTTGAAGAATCATCAACAACTGGACTTGAGCTTGAGTTCACCGAAGGTATGCAATTTGATAAGGGCTATATTTCTCCCTATTTTGTGACTGATGCAGATCGCATGGAAACAATTTTAGAAGATGCATATATTTTGATTTCAGGTCAAAAAATCTCTGCCCTTAGCGAGGTTTTACCTGTACTTGAAAAGGTAGCGCAGGCAAGTAAACCACTATTGATTATTGCTGAAGATGTAGAGGGGGAAGCACTTTCAACACTTGTGGTTAACCGCATGCGCGGTACCTTCGCTTCAGCTGCTGTTAAAGCACCTGGCTTTGGTGATCGCAGAAAAGCAATGTTGCAAGATATTGCGATTTTAACTGGCGGCCAAGTTATCTCAGCTGAGGTGGGGTTAAAGCTTGAGCAAATAGACATCTCGATGTTAGGTAAAGCAAGACGTGTAGTTATCTCTAAGGACAACACCACGATTGTTGACGGAGCCGGAAACAAGAATGATGTTGCAGCTCGAGTAACTGAGATTCGCCGAGAGATTGAAAACACAGATTCTGATTGGGATCGAGAAAAACTTCAAGAGCGCGTTGCAAAACTTGCTGGTGGAGTATGCGTAATTAAAGTTGGAGCTCATACCGAGGTGGAGTTAAAAGAGAAAAAGCATCGCCTTGAGGATGCAATATCTGCGACTAGGGCAGCTGTTGAAGAAGGAATTGTTGTTGGTGGAGGGGCTGCATTAGTTCATGCTGCAACCGCACTTGATAATGATTTAGGTTTTGAAGGCGATAGAGCAGTTGGTGTTCGCCTAGTTCGTAAAGCCTGTGATGAACCACTTCGTTGGATCGCAGAAAATGCTGGCCAAGAGGGATATGTAGTTGTTTCTAAAGTAAGAGCTATGAAACCAAATGAAGGTTTTAATGCTTACTCTGAGATATATACAGATCTTGTAAAAGAAGGCGTCATTGATCCAGTTAAGGTAACTAGGTCAGCGCTAGCAAATGCGGCCTCTATCGCTGCAATGTTCATTACTACCGAAGCCTTAGTTTTTGAGACTCCAGAAGAGAAAAAAGATGAGCCAGCAGGACATGGACATTCGCATGGACCAGGCGGACATTCTCACTAATTAAATTAAATGAAGCCTTGGTTTCAAAAAAACTTATTTTCCACTAACATCAACTAGTGGAAAATATAACACTGACAGTTGATTGCGGTGGAACTGGAATCAAGGCTTCAGTATTTGATCAACGTGGAAAAGTATTAGTTGATTTTCCCTATCTTAAAACGCCTTACCCACTATCACCTAATTTATTGGTTGAGATTATCACTGGTTTTGTACTTGCAGATCAGAGAGTAAACCGCGTCACTATTGGTTTACCAGGGATGATTAGAAATGGAAAAATTGTATTTATTCCACATTATATAAATAAGCGAGGCCCAAGAACATTACCTGATGCACATCTAAAGAAAATTTGGCAGGGTTTTGATCTTCAGAATACTTTACATAAAAAATTGAAAATTCCAATTCTGGTACTTAATGATGCAGAAGTACATGCAGCAGCAGTTATTACCGGAGTAGGACTTGAAACTGTTTTGACTTTTGGTACTGGCTTAGGTTGCGCCATGTTTAACAACGGTAAGTTGGCCCCACACCTAGAGTTATCACATGCCACTATTCGATATGGAAAAACAATAGATGCTTGGATTGGAGAAATTTCGAGAAGACGTATGGGAAATCAGCTTTGGTCCAGGCGAGTAAAGGCCTTAATTGGGGAGTTATATCCAATGATTATTTGGGATAAATTATATATTGGTGGGGGTAATTCTCAGAGAATTAGTAAATCAGCATTAAGAAGTTTTGATTATAAAGTTAAGATTATTCCTAACTCGGCTGGCGTTGCAGGTGGTGTAAGAGCTTGGGACTTGCTCACTTAAATTTCATTCAAATTCTCTAAACAGATACGATTGGCTATATGTCCGATATTGAAATAGGTCCAGGAAAGCGTGCGAAAGCTGCTTACTCCTTTGATGATATTGCAATAGTTCCATCTAGGAGAACCCGCGATCCAGAGGAAGTATCTATTTCCTGGCAGATCGATGCGTATAAATTTGATCTACCATTTCTTGCAGCTCCTATGGATTCAGTTGTATCACCGGCTACAGCAATCGCGATTGGCCAAGCAGGCGGACTTGGAGTTTTAAATCTTGAAGGTATTTGGACAAGGTATGAGGATGCTGAAAAACAATTATCAGATATGGCAAAACTCTCAGAGGATAAAGCAATTAAAAAAATGCAGGAGATTTATTCTGCGCCAATTCAGCCCACTCTAATTAAAGAGAGAATTGCACAAATAAGAGCAGCGGGAGTAACTGTTGCTGGAGCACTCTCACCACAGCGCACTGTTGAATTTCATAAAGCTGTTATTGATGCTGGTGTAGATATTTTTGTTATTAGAGGAACTACCGTTTCTGCAGAACACGTATCTGATAACTCAACTGCTTTAAATCTAAAAAAATTCATTTATGAGTTAGATGTACCAGTAATTGTTGGTGGTTGTGCAACCGCTCAAGGGGCACTTCATTTAATGCGTTCAGGAGCAGCTGGTGTATTAGTTGGATTCGGTGGTGGATCTGCTCATACAACAAAAACTGTTTTAGGAATTTCAGTACCAATGGCTTCTGCAGTGGCTGAGGTTGCTTCAGCGCGAAGAGATTATTTGGATGAATCTGGCGGCAGATATGTACATGTAATTGCCGATGGCTCCGTAAGTTCAAGTGGTGAGATTGCAAAAGCAATTGCCTGTGGTGCTGATGCGATCATGATGGGATCACCCTTAGCAAGATCATCTGATGCACCAGGTAAAGGCTGGCATTGGGGATTAGAGGCACATCATGCTGAACTACCAAGAGGAAACAGGGTAAAGGTAGGAACAGTTGGAAACTTGGGCGAGGTTTTGACTGGCCCATCAAATACATCAGATGGCTCAATGAATTTATTTGGCGCACTTAAGAGATCTATGGCCACATGTGGTTACTCAGAATTGAAAGAGTTTCAGCGTGTAGAAATAGTTGTAAAACCTTAATAATCTGTGAAAGTACTTAAAGTTCGGTTGTAATAGTAGATTCCGCCTATTTTTTGTTGGGGATTTGATACTTGTTGATTAAACTTAGGGCGTGATTAAAATCAAAATAGCTATCTTCTCTTTAGCTATTTTTGCATTATCTTCAATCTATTCCTCTACTGCAGTAGCAGCTCCTAAGGATAAGCCCTTTAAATTAAACTGTAAGGCAACTAAGGCAAAAGGGCACATCGTAAAAAATATTTTGCCGCCAGAAGTAAAAGGTCCATACAGAAATAAATTGTTTAATATTTCAACAAATTGTGGAGATATAGTAATTGAAGCTTTTGGAGCAAATGCTCCAGTAACAGTCGCTGCAATGTCAGCGCTTGCAAAAGGCGGCTATTTTGATCAAACCTTATGCCATCGCTTGACTACTTTCGAAAGCTATTTACTTCATTGCGGGGACCCAACCGCTACTGGAATGGGGGCACCAAGCTTTGAGTATGACAACGAAAATTTGCCAATAAATAGTGAAAGTAATTACTCGACCGGAGTTGTAGGTGTTTGGAATTCGGAAAATATGAGTAATGGAGGTCAATTCTTTATTGTTTATAACGACTCAACATTGCCACCCAATTACACAATTTGGGGCAAAGTCATAAAAGGCCTAGAAATTGTTAAGGCTGTTGCAAAAGACGGAGTTATTGATGGTAAAGCTGAAGGATCACCAAAACGCAAAATAGCTATTGAACGAGTAAGAGTTCGTTAATTTGTATTAACAATTTTAAAAACTTCAGCAATAGCACCTGCTGGTAAATTGTTTGCTACTGCGTTTTTTTCACCCCATTCTCGCACCATGTTTTCTAAATTTTCATTATGTGCAGTTTGACTAACATGACTATGAAGAGCTTGCATCTTTTTATCAAATGTTGAAGTGATATCAACAAAGTGATCAGGGTTTTGAGATGACATAACCCAAACCTCCTTGACCCGCCAAGGCTGTAAACCTTCATCTCTTAATAAATCTTCAAAAGCAAATGGATTACGAGAATCAGGGTAGACCGCTTGAATAGCAGCCTCTCCTGCCGCCATATGGTCTGGATGAGAAGCAAATAACCTTTCCCAGTTTCGTTCTGGAGATTGAATAATCATTCGATCAGGTTTACTTATTCTAATTTGTCGGACAATGTCTTTTCTTAGTTCAATTGTTGGTACAAGCCAACCATCTCGGTAATTTAAAAATGTTATGTCACTTACACCAACTGCTTGCCCTGCTTGTCGTTGTTCATACTGGCGAATTTTAGGCATATCTTCTCTAGGAACATTTGGGTCTTCCCCGCCTTGATCGCCATTTGTGCAAATACAGTAGGAAACTTTTATACCTTTGGCTGTCCATAAAGCAATCGTGCCAGCGGCTCCAAAGTCACAATCATCAGGATGGGCTGTAACGACAAGAACACGTTCAATTTCGCTATCTTCTAAAGGTTTCATTGGAAGCAAGATTACCGCAGCAAAACCTTTTGTCTTAACCACCGATAGACTTAGCAATATGTCCGCGCTAACTGATGGTTTAAACCCAAATCAATTAGCAGCGGTAAAGCACGAAGGATCACCTCTACTTGTAGTAGCAGGCGCAGGGTCGGGTAAAACTAGAGTTTTAACTCGAAGAATTGCATACCTGTTGGCGGAACGAAACACCGCACCCTTTGAAGTATTAGCAATTACTTTTACCAATAAGGCAGCTGGTGAAATGAAGGAACGAGTTGCAGAGCTTGTCGGAGCTAGAGCTAAGTCAATGTGGGTTTCAACCTTTCACTCAGCCTGTGTCAGAATCTTAAGAAAAGAAGCGTCCTTACTTGGTTATACAAATACATTCACAATTTACGATCAAAGCGATTCTTTGAGGTTAATAACTTTGATTATGCGAGATATGAATATTGATGAAAAACGTTATGCGCCAAGGGCTATTGCATCTATTATTTCACAAGCAAAAAATGAATTAATGGGTCCGGCAGATTATTTGAATCAGACCAAAGATCATTTCCAAGAAATAGTTGCACAGGTATTTGAGATTTATCAGAAACGACTTTCCAGTGCTAACTCTATGGATTTTGACGATTTAATTTCAAAAACTGTTGAAGTTTTACAAAGATTCCCAGAGATTAAAGCCAAATATCGATCAAGGTTTAGGCATATTTTAGTTGATGAATATCAGGATACAAACCATGCGCAATATATATTGGTTAAAGAGTTGGTTGGCGCAGACCGCGAGGGTTTTCCGCCTGCCGAATTATGTGTAGTTGGGGATGCTGATCAATCCATATATGCATTTAGAGGAGCAAATATAAGAAATATTTTACAATTTGAGTCAGATTATCCAAATGCTAAAACAATTTTACTTGAACAAAATTATCGCTCAACTCAAAATATATTAAGTGCAGCCAATGCTGTTATTTCTAATAATGAGGGTAGAAAAGACAAGAATCTCTGGTCAGATGCAGGTAGTGGAGCTCTAATTAATGGCTATGTAGCCGAAAGTGAGCATGATGAAGCAGATTTTGTCGTTCGAGAAATTGCAAGATTAAAAGACCTAAGTAAATCAAATCCTGGTGATAGCGCTATTTTTTATAGAACGAATGCTCAGTCCCGCGTTTTTGAGGAAGTCTTTCTTAGAGTAGGAATTCCTTACAAAGTTGTGGGTGGAGTAAGGTTTTATGAGCGCAAAGAAGTAAAGGATTTTCTTGCCTATCTAAGGGTGGTCGTAAATCCTGAAGATGAAGTCTCTATGCGAAGAATTATTAATACGCCCAAGCGGGGCATTGGAGATAGAGCTTTAGATCAAATTGAAGAGCATAGTCGAGAAAATAATTTAACTTTTTGGCAGACATTATGTGAAATTGATAAAAATGCAGAGATTTCACCCAAGTCTGCACTATCGCTCAAAGAATTTGTAAAACTGATTAATTCAATTCAAACACTTGTAGAAGCAAAGACTAGGCCATCGGTAATAGCGCAAGCAGTTTTAGAACAGTCTGGCCTACTTTCAGAGTTGCAAGATAGTAAAGATCCTCAGGATGAAGTTAGAGTAGAGAATTTAGAGGAATTAGTGGCAGTAGCAACTGAGTATGAAGAGGGTGAGGTTGAAGATGGTGAGGAGATATCACTTTCTGGATTCTTAGAGAATGTTTCACTCGTAGCAGATGCTGATCAGATTCCTGATGGTGAAGATCATGGCGGAGTTGTAACTATGATGACATTACATACCGCTAAAGGATTAGAGTTCAAGACTGTTTTTTTGACTGGTATGGAGGAAGGAATTTTTCCACACTCTCGAACTTTAGATGATCCAGATGAATTACAAGAAGAGCGTCGACTTGCATATGTTGGGTTAACTAGAGCAAGAGAAAACCTTTTTATTACAAGAGCTGAGTACCGATCAGCCTGGGGATCTCCCAATTACAATGCGGCCTCAAGATTTATTAGTGAAATTCCAGATAATGTCATCGAGTGGAATCAATCGCAAGAATCACCGCTAAGAAGTAAATCCTCAGTAAGAAGAAGTTTTCCAGCACCAAAAGCTACTGGTAAATCTAGTACGACTATGAAACTAGAAATTGGCGAACGAGTATCACATGACACATTTGGCTTAGGTAAGGTGATTGAGGTTAGCGGGGAAGGTGATAGAGCAGAGGCAACTATTGATTTTGGCTCATTTGGGCACAAGAGACTTCTATTGCGGTATGCCCCAGTTGAGAAATTATAAAATTTCCAATCATTTCATTACTATTACCACCTTGTTATAGAAATTATTGACTGGAGATAAATTGGATCTTTTTGAGTATCAGGCGCGTGATCTATTTGAATCCCATCAAATTCCTGTACTTGCAGGTGCAGTTGCAACAACTCCCGAAGAAGCAGAATCAATTGCTGTAAAAATTGGTGGAAAAGTTGTAGTAAAAGCTCAAGTAAAAATTGGTGGTAGAGGCAAGGCTGGTGGTGTTAAATTAGCTGAAAACGCATCTGATGCAAAAGAAAAAGCAAAAGCAATTTTAGGCATGGATATCAAAGGCCATATTGTTAAAAAAGTAATGATTGCTCAAGCAGCACCCATTGAGTCTGAGTATTACTTAGCAATTTTGCTGGATAGGGCAAATAGAAATTTCTTAGTAATGGCATCTGTTGCTGGTGGTATGGAAATTGAAGAAGTTGCTCATAAGACCCCAGAAAAACTTGCTAGGGTTGGAATTGATCCAAATAAAGGTATTGATAAGTCGCAAGCAATCGAAATTATTAAGGCTGGACAGTTTCCTGCAGAAGTAGTTGACCAAATCGCAGAGGTCTTGATAAAACTTTGGGAAGCTTTTGTAAAAGAAGATGCGACTTTAATGGAAATAAATCCGTTGGTAAAAAGCTCAGATGGCAAGATAATTGCACTAGATGGCAAAGTTACCTTAGATGATAATTCAAGTTTTAGGCACCCGAATCATGAGAGTCTAATTGACCACGGTTCAACTAATCCTTTAGAGGCATTGGCTAAAGAAAAAGATTTAAATTATGTAAAGCTAGATGGTCAAGTAGGAATTATCGGCAATGGTGCTGGATTAGTAATGAGTACATTAGATGTCGTGGCATATGCAGGTGAAAAGTATGGCGTAAAACCTGCAAACTTTTTAGATATTGGCGGCGGCGCTTCTGCAGAAGTAATGGCTAACGGGCTATCAATTATTTTAAGCGATAAAGATGTAAGAAGTGTTTTTGTAAATGTATTTGGTGGAATTACATCATGTGATGCTGTAGCAAATGGAATTGTTCAAGCACTTAAAATTCTTGGTAACCAAGCAACTAAACCAATAATTGTAAGATTAGATGGTAATAACGTTGACTTAGGAAGAAAAATTTTAAACGAGGCAAACCATCCACTTATTGAGCAATTAGATACTATGGATGGTGCTGCAGCAAAAGCGGCACAATTGGCGGCAAAATAATGGCTATATTTGTAAATGAAAATACTAAAGTAATTGTGCAGGGCATGACTGGTTCAGAAGGCACTAAACACACAAAAAGAATGTTAAAAGCTGGTACGAAAATTGTCGGTGGCGTTACTCCTGGAAAAGGTGGCCAAACTGCCGATATGGATAGTGCTGTAATTCCAGTTTTCAATACAGTTAAAGAAGCAATGCAAGCAACTGGCGCAAATGCATCTGTAGTTTTTGTTCCACCAAAGTTTGCAAAAGCAGCAGTAGTGGATGCAATTGATGCCGAAATCCCACTTGTTGTTGTAATTACTGAGGGAATACCAGTCCATGATGTTGCAGCTTTTTACGCTTATTCAGTTAGTAAAAGCAAAACACAAATACTTGGTCCAAATTGTCCTGGAATTATTAGCCCAGGTAAAACTAATCTTGGAATTATTCCAGCCGATATAACTGGACCAGGAAAAATTGGGCTAGTTTCAAAATCAGGAACTCTTACCTACCAAATGATGTATGAATTAAGGGATTTTGGTTTCACAACAGCCGTTGGAATTGGGGGAGACCCAATAATTGGCACAACTCATATTGATTGTTTGCGTGCATTCCAAGATGACCCAGAGACTAAAGCGATTGTAATGATTGGCGAAATCGGTGGAGATGCGGAAGAAAGAGCTGCACAATTCATTAAAGAGCATGTCACCAAGCCAGTGGTCGGCTATGTAGCAGGTTTTACTGCTCCGGAAGGAAAGACTATGGGTCATGCCGGAGCTATTGTCTCTGGATCATCCGGTACAGCAGCAGCTAAGAAAGAAGCACTCGAAGCTGTCGGTGTTGCGGTTGGTAAAACACCAAGCGAAACCGCTAACTTGATGCGCAAGATATTGAATGGATAAATCGCAGATAGGAAATTAATGGTTGCACGTAATTTTTATGTGACGTTGCAACAGGTTATTAGATCAGTTCTTATAATTATATTTCCAATAGCTTTTATAACTTTATTTGCTTGGGCAACAGCCGGAAGTACCTATGGGACAACTTCAGACCCTATGCGAGCTGCAGTTTGGCTATGGCTTGGTACGCACCTAACTCCCTTTAACATTTTAAGCAATGAAGTGAATGGATACCTTTCTTATTTACCAATAGGAGCTGTGATTTTTCCATGGCTAGCAATTAAAAATGGTTTTAATCGAGCAAACGAAACATTGGGTAATCGTAAAACTAGTAGAGCGTATTTTATTGTTAACTATTTACTCCTATATACAATTCTGGCCTTAGTTTCCATAAATTTCCAAGTCAAAATTGATTGGCTTAGAAGCATACCAATCTTATTAATAATTTTGATCATGGCTACGTCTACTAAAAGGATCGAAAATTTAATCAAGTTACCCTTTAGTATGTTCTTAGTTTTATTAGGAGTTAGTGGATTAGTTTTTACATTATCACTAGCGCTGAATTTTACTACTGCAAAGAATTTAACAATTGTTATTCAACCAGGAATACTAGGAGGAATTCTACTAGTCCTATTACAAGTACTGTATTTACCCAATCTTTTTTTTGCAACGCTAAGTTATTTGCTCGGGGCAGGATTTTCGTTAGGTAGAGAAACTTATATTTCTCCATTCGTATTTGAATTGAGCGAAATTCCTGCTATCCCAGTTCTAGCAGCTTTACCAACCGATAAGCATTCATGGCTAGCCTTGTTTACCATCTGTCTATTAGCCATAGGAATAGTAAACATAAATCTCATCAAAAGAGTTAAATTAGATACAAGAAGCTCTAGGCAATTAAAGATTAGATTTATAGCAATTTCAATTATATTTTTTGCATTAGCCTCTTGGCTAAGCTCTGGTTCATTACTTTCTGAGAATATGTCTCCAGTGGGAGTTAATCCACTAATTATGTCGGCAGTTGTTGCAGGTCAATTATTGCTAGCACTATTGCTTTTGTACACATTTCCACTCTTATTTAAGAAAAAAGTAAAGCAAGGGTAGGCTTGAAGTATGAGCGCAACAATAATTGATGGCAGAAAATCTGCAGAAACTATAAAGAATCAGATTTCTGTTAACCTAAAAAGTTCAAAAAAAGAATTAGGTTTAGGCACAATTTTAGTTGGCAATGACCCAGGTTCGGTCGCTTATGTTGATGGCAAGCATCGCGATTGCTCAGAGGTTGGAATAAGTTCGATCAAAGTTAACTTACCAACCACTTCTTCAGAGGATGAAATTATTGCAGCGATTGAGAAGTTAAATAAGGATCCAAAGTGCACAGGTTTTATTGTCCAATTACCGCTACCTGCATCAATTGATGTTCAAAATGTTTTATCGAAGATTGACCCAAATAAAGATGCTGATGGCTTACATCCATTTAATTTAGGAAATTTAGTTTTATCAAAGAACTCAATAATTCCATGCACACCCAAGGCAATTTGGGCATTATTGTCTGAATACAAAGTCAATTTATCAGGAGCAAAAGTTTTAATAATTGGTAGGGGTTCAACAGTTGGAAGGCCACTATCTATTCTGTTATCACAAAAAAATATTGATGCAACAGTAACGTTAGCTCATTCTGCAACTAGGAATTTAACTAATCTAATCAATGATGCTGATGTTGTAGTTGCTGCGATAGGTAAGCCACACTTTATTAAGCCTGAGATGATCAAATCTGGAGCAGTAGTAATTGATGTAGGAATTACTAGAACACAAACCGGACTAGTGGGTGATGTTGACCTAGGCGTAATCAATATTGCATCGCTATTTGCGCCAATGCCTGGCGGTGTTGGGCCAATGACCCGTGCGATGCTGTTAACTAATTTAGTTGAATTGGCAAATAGATGAGGGAGAGTTTTACTCTAGATCAGGTAAGAAAAGCATCATTAATAGTTGTGTTGCTTGGATTAATTATTGGTATGACTGGGGCAGTTAGAACTGGCTCTATTATCCTGTCACTCGGGGCAAGCATTATTGTTATTGCTAGGTATTCACAACTGAAAATTAAGCGAAATATTGAACTATTTTTACCGCTTATGATTTGTATCATGTTGTTCGTTTTAGCACTTACTCTTCCAAACGCAAGATAAGTACTCGATTTAGCGGTATTGGGTTTGGTCGGTAATATTAGTTCATCAGTTGAGAGGATTAAATGAGCAGAACTGGAAAAGTTACAGTAGTTGGATCTGGCTTCTATGGATCAACCACCGCCCTTCGCTTAGCAGAATATAATATTTTTGAGAGTGTAGTTTTAACCGACATAGTAGAAGGAAAATCTGAAGGATTAGCTTTAGATATAAATCAATCCAGATCAATTGAAAATTTTGAAACCAAAGTATTCGGAGCAACAACTACCAGTGATGGTGCTGGTTATGAAAAAACAGCAAACTCAGATGTTGTGGTAATCACAGCAGGACTGCCTCGTAAACCTGGAATGAGCCGAATGGATTTAATTGGCGTTAATGCCGGAATTGTTAGAGGAGTTGCTGAGAATATCGCCAAGCACTCACCAAATGCAGTAATAATTGTAGTTTCTAATCCGTTAGATGAAATGACTGCGCTTGCACAGATTGCTACTAAATTTCCATACAACAAAGTTATGGGGCAAGCTGGAATGTTAGATACTGCAAGATTTACAAATTTTGTTGCTGAAAAATGTAAGGTTGAAGTTTCTGTTGTAAAAACATTAACTCTTGGTTCTCATGGTGAGACGATGGTGCCAGTTCCAAGTCGTTGTACGGTAAATGGAAAGGCACTTTCAGATGTTTTATCACAAAGTGAGATTTCAGAATTAGTGGATAAAACTCGTAACGGTGGGGCTGAGATTGTTGCTCTTTTAAAAACTGGTTCTGCCTACTACGCCCCATCTGCAGCAGCAGCTCGAATGGCTAAAGCAGTGATTACAGATTCAAATGAAATTATGCCAGTTTGTGCATGGGTAAATGGCGAGTATGGGATCTCTGGCGTGTATTTAGGTGTGGAGGCACAAATTGGAAAGAATGGCATTACAAAGGTGATTGAAACCAATCTAACTAGCGATGAGCTCTCATCTTTGAAAGTTGCTGCAGAGGCAGTTCGTGCAAAACAAGCAGATGTTAAAGATCTCTAAGGGCGGAGCAGTTGATGAATAAAATCAAAGTAGAGGGAACCGTTGTTGAACTAGATGGCGATGAAATGACCAGAATAATCTGGCAATTTATCAAGGATTCATTAATTCTTCCTTACCTAGATATAAATCTTGAATATTATGACTTAGGAATTGAATACCGCGACAAAACTGATGACCAAGTAACTATTGATTCTGCTCATGCAATTCAAAAGCATGGTGTAGGAGTTAAGTGCGCGACAATTACACCAGATGAAGCACGAGTAAAAGAGTTTAATTTAAAGAAAATGTGGAAATCTCCTAATGGCACAATTCGTAATATTTTAGGTGGCGTAATTTTCCGAGAGCCAATTATTATTAAAAATGTACCTAGATTAATTCCACACTGGACTAAGCCAATCGTAATTGGCCGTCATGCTTTCGGTGATCAGTACCGAGCAACAGATTTTAAAGTTCCAGGAGCTGGAAAGTTAACTATGACATTCACCCCACAAGATGGTTCAAAGCCAATGGAGTTTAATGTCTTTGATTTTCCATCATCAGGTGTTGCGATGGCGATGTATAACTTAGATGACTCAATTCGTGATTTTGCGAGAGCCTCCTTTAATTATGGCTTGATTAGAAAATATCCAGTTTTTCTCTCAACAAAAAATACAATTCTTAAAGCTTATGATGGTCGCTTCAAGGATATTTTTGCTGAAGTTTTTGAAAAAGAGTTCAAAGCTGAATTTGATAAGAACAATTTAGAGTATGACCACAGGCTTATAGATGACATGGTTGCTACCGCACTTCGCTGGGAGGGTGGATATATATGGGCTTGCAAGAATTACGATGGTGATGTGCAGTCCGACACTGTGGCCCAAGGTTACGGCTCATTAGGTTTAATGACCTCGGTATTAATGACACCAGATGGCAAAACAGTTGAGGCAGAGGCAGCTCATGGAACTGTGACTCGTCATTACCGAGATCACCAGGCGGGTAAAGCTACCTCTACTAATCCAATTGCCTCTATCTTTGCTTGGACGCAAGGATTAGCTCATCGGGCAAAGTTAGATAACACCCCTAAGGTTGCCGAATTTGCAAAGACATTAGAAAGAGTGTGTATTGCCACGGTTGAAAGTGGAAAAATGACTAAAGATTTAGCACTTTTAATTGGTAAAGATGCACCATGGCTTAACACCCAAGAGTTTTTAACCGCAATCGATGAAAACTTACGAAAGGCTATGGCTTAAATTTTGTTATTAAAAAACCCCACTCATTTAAGAGTAGGGTTTTTTAATTTAATAAATTAGTTGATTCGCTTTCCAGTTGCAGCATCAAATAGGTGAACAACATCAGGATTAACCCCAACAGTTACAGTTTGACCTGGCTTTGGTGGATTTTTTGGATCCCAACGAATAATTACCTGGCCTAACTCTTCACTAGTGTTGGCAAATTTCAGTGATTTATCAACAGGCTTGCCGTAAACAAATGCATCGGCACCTAGCTCTTCTACTACCTCAACTGCCACCTCAAATCCGGATGCAGCTGGCGTAAAGCCCTCTGGCCTAATTCCAACTGTTACCGCTGATACAGAAGATGATGGGACCGCAACTGCTAGATTTCCTAGCATTGCTTTTCCACCAGAGACGGCAGTGGTAAGTAGGTTCATAGCGGGTGAGCCGATAAAACCTGCAACAAATACATTTTGTGGTTTTTCGTAAAGATTACGTGGTGTATCAACTTGTTGTAGTAATCCATCTTTCAAAACTGCTACTCGGTCTCCCATAGTCATAGCCTCAACCTGGTCATGGGTTACATAAACAGTTGTAATTCCAAGGCGACGTTGTAAGGCGGCAATTTGAGTTCTAGTTGCAACTCTTAATTTTGCATCCAAGTTCGAAAGCGGTTCATCCATCAAGAACACCTGAGGCTCACGAACAATTGCCCGTCCCATAGCTACTCGCTGGCGTTGGCCACCAGATAGTGCTTTAGGTTTACGATCTAGATAATCCTCTAGATCTAATAACTTTGCCGCCTCTCTAACTCTACGATCCCGCTCTTCTTTGGCAACGCCAGCAATCTTTAATGCAAATCCCATATTTTCAGCTACAGACATGTGTGGATAGAGTGCATAGGATTGAAAAACCATTGCAATATCACGATCTTTTGGCGCAACATTTGTTACATCTTTATCGCCAATATGAATACTTCCGGTATCAATCTCCTCTAGTCCAGCTAACATGCGAAGCGAGGTAGATTTACCACAACCTGATGGGCCTACTAAAACTAAAAATTCACCATCGTTAACAGTTAGATCTAATTTATCTACTGCCGGTTTAGTTGTTCCTGGATAGATTCTTGATGCTTGAGAAAATACAACTGATGCCATGATTTATTTCTCCCTCTTCCGGGTAGGTACGTACCCGACGATCCGTTGGATGAAGGTCTCACGTTTGTGAGAGTTGGCAAAGGTTACGACATTCTGGCCAAAAAGGGGAGGTAGCCCCTAATTACGCTCAACTTAGCCCTTAGCAGGCTGGCACGGTTATCATTAAGTAATGATTGAAGGCGTTCTACAAAGTATTGCAATCGTGCTCGGCCTAATTGCTTTGGGCGGAATATTTGCCGCAGCCGAGATCGCCCTAATCTCACTTAGAGAGTCCCAGGTAAAGCAGATTGCCGTTAAAGGCAAGCGCGGTGCTCGAGTGTTTAAATTAAGCAAAAACCCAAATAGATTTTTAGCAGCTGTTCAGGTAGGTATCACCTTGTGTGGATTTCTATCAGCAGCCCTTGGCGCTGAACAGTTAGGCAAGTATGTAATTCCTGAATTAGAGGGTGTCGGAATTTCATCACAATATAGTGAGATTATTTCCATTGTCGCCATCACATTAGTAATCGCATATATCTCACTGGTATTTGGCGAGCTGGTACCAAAACGTTTAGCACTATATAAGAGTGAGTCTATTGCGCTCGCAACAGCATCAACATTAGATATTGTTGCAACAATTTTTAGACCAATTATTTGGTTGCTATCTCATTCAACCGATCTAATTCTAAAAATATTTGGTATCAATTCAAAAATACGGCAGAATCAAATATCGGAAGTAGAGCTTATGGAATTAGTTAGCGGTCATGCTGATTTAACAAAAGAAGAGCGGGAAATTGTTGAAGAGGTTTTTAATGCTAGCGATAGGTTGATTCATGAAATTATGGTTCCTAGAACCGAAGTAGATTTTCTGGACGCTTCACTATCAATTTCACAAGCAAGAAAAATGGCGGTTGAACTAGCTCATTCGCGTTATCCAGTAGTACGGGGCAGTAGTGATGAAGTGATTGGATTTTTGCATGTGCGAGATCTCTTAAATCCCAAACTAGATGATGCGCAAATAACCATTATGGAATTAATGCGCACTATACTATTTTTACCAGGCACTAAAGGGGTATTACCAGCATTGACCGAGATGCAAATAAAGCGTCAGCATATTGCCATTGTTTTAGATGAATACGGGGGTACAGATGGCATTGTTACGCTAGAGAACTTAGTGGAATGTCTAGTTGGTGAGATTCATGATGAGTACGATCCACATGAAGCTGATAAAACTTTTGAAAAACGTACTGGTGATATTGAATTAGATGGCTTAATTTCACTTGAGGAGCTACAAGAGGTATCTGGTATTTCATTACCCGAAGGTCCATATGAAACATTGAGTGGTTTTGCCATGCATTATTTAGGCAGAATTGCTCAAGCCAATGATGTAATAAAAATTAATGGTGCACGCTTTACAATTATCAGTATGAATGGCAAGCGAGTTGGACAAATTTTACTTGCTAGAGATGATGTATAAATGAGTAGTAAAAGAGTCTTATCTGGCATCCAGCCAACTCATGATTCGTTTCATCTTGGTAACTATTTAGGTGCACTTAAACAATGGGTTGAGTTACAGGCGAATAACGACGCTTTTTATTGCGTTGTTGATCTACATGCGTTGACTATCGAGACTGATCCAAAGCTTCTTCAACAAAGAACTTTAGTATCAGCTGCTCAATTAATCGCAATCGGAATTGATCCAGACAAATCAACCTTGTTTGTGCAGTCTCAAGTGCCTGCCCACAATCAATTAGCTTGGGTATTTGAATGTATAACTGGATTTGGTGAGGCAAGTCGAATGACGCAGTTTAAAGACAAATCTCAAAAAGGTGGAGCAGAGCGAATAAATGTCGGCTTGTTTACCTATCCAATTTTGCAAGCTGCTGATATTTTGCTTTATCAACCAGATTTTGTGCCAGTGGGTGAAGATCAACGCCAGCATGTTGAATTAACAAGGGATATTGCTGAACGTTTTAATAAAAGATTTGATAAAGTTTTTAATATTCCTCAAGCTCAAATCATTAAGTCACTAGCAAAAATTAACGATCTACAAGATCCAACTGCAAAGATGAGCAAGTCAGCTGCCTCCATGTCTGGAGTTATTGAGCTATTAGATTCTGCAGATGCCACAATTAAAAAATTCAAATCTTCAGTTACAGATGATGGTAAAGAGGTTAGATTTGATGAAAAAGGAAAGCCGGGGATTTCAAATCTCTTGACAATTCATTCAGCCCTTTCAGGTAAATCAATCACTGAGTTAGAAAATGATTTTTCAGGCAAAGGATATGGCGATTTCAAAACAGCTGTTGCAGAGGTCGTAATTTCCACTCTGGAGCCAATTGCGAAGCGAACAAATGATTTAATGTCTGATCGATCAGAGTTAATCAAGATACTGAAATCTGGAGCGATAAAGGCAAATCAAGTAGCCTCAGAAACTTTGAAGGCTGCTTACTCTGCTATTGGTCTTATTTCTTAGTAATTTTTCCAAAAAACCTAATCAAACTCTTAACTCTTGATTTAGAGTTTATATGATTCTAAACAAATCGTAATCTACCCGGCAGGGCGTTGCCTTATTGAAAATCAGCCTAACCGATAGGGTCTGCCTACAACCAACCCCAGCTATTTTGGGAACTAGTCCTTGGGAGGGATTTTGAAAAAATCATTTAAATTCATAGTAGCCGTTGCAGCTTCTTCGCTTGTGGCATCTGTTGCAGTAACACCTGCAGCACATGGTGCGACTAAGCAAAAAGTTTGTGTTGCACTAGATACCGCTGGTATTAATGACAAGTCATTTAACCAGAGCTCTTATGAGGGAGCAAAGATGGCCCTAAGTAAAGGGTATGCATCCTCAATCAAATACGCACCAGCAAAATCAAATGCTGATTACGCACCAAATATCACAAAATTCATTTCTGAGAAATGTACTTTAATTGTTGGAGTTGGATTCTTATTAGGTGATGCAATTGCAGCAGCAGCAAAAGCAAACCCAAATGTTAAGTTTGGATTTGTTGACGGTTGGGGTCTTGGTAATAACGTTAAGGCAATTACCTACAAGACAGATGAGAACTCATTTATTGTTGGATACATGGCAGCAGCCATGAGTAAGACCGGCAAAGTGGGAACTTACGGCGGATTACAAATACCGACAGTTACAATATTTATGGAAGGCTATGCAAATGGTGTAGCTCACTACAATCTAATCAAGAACAAGAATGTTCAGGTATTGGGTTGGAATACAGAGACTAAGACTGGAACTTTCCTAGGTGGTTTTGATGACACTACTAAAGCCCTACAGACTTCAATCTCATTGGAGCAACAGGGTGCAGATTTCATCTTCCCAGTTGCCGGTGGAATGCAAGCAACAACAGCTGCAAATAGCCAAAAAACCAAGAAGTCAAGTGTTATTTGGGTAGATGCAAAAGTTATGAATACTGGCAAGCAATATGCAAATGTAACTCCAGTGTCAGTCGTTAAGGGGTTAGCAGAGGGCGTATTTGCTACTATCAAGGAAGCTCATGATGGTAACTTCACAAGCAAAGCGTATGTTGGAACAATGGCTAACAAAGGTGTATCTATTGCACTAACTCCTGCTTGGAACAACAAAATCCCAGCACAACTAAAAGCTGAAATCAATCAGCTATCTAAGGATATTGCAGCAGGAAGAATTCTTGCTCTAGATCCAATAGAGTAATAAATTAATAAATTACTGGGTAGGTTAGAAATTAACCTACCCAGTTTTTAATTTTTCAAAAGTTTAGAGGGAATATGTCAATTGAATTAAGGGGCATTACTAAGAAGTTTGGTGCTCTAATTGCAAATGACGCTATCGACTTAAAAGTTGCACGTGGTGAAATTCATGCAATTCTTGGCGAAAATGGTGCCGGCAAATCAACCTTAATGAATATTGTTTATGGATTAGTAAATGCTGACTCTGGAAAAATATTTGTCGAAGATAAAGAAGTAATAATTAATGAGCCTGCAGATGCTCTCAAATATGGCATTGGAATGGTCCATCAGCATTTTATGCTTATTCCAGTTTTTACTGTTGCAGAAAATATCGCCTTAGGGCGCGAGCAATCTAAAGGTGGATTTTTATCATTAGATGAGGTCAAGAAGAAAATAAAATTATTAGCTGATGAATTTAAATTTGATATTGATCCGGATGCATTAATTGAAGATTTACCGGTTGGAGTTCAACAGCGGGTAGAGATTATTAAGGCGCTAATTTATGATGCAAAAGTTTTGATTTTAGATGAGCCGACAGCAGTGCTTACTCCACAAGAGACTGATGAGCTGTTAAATATAATGAGGACATTAAAAAATAAAGGAACTTCAATAATATTTATTACCCATAAACTGCGAGAAGTTCAGGAAGTAGCCGAGAAAATCACGATAATTAGACTTGGAAAAGTTGTTAATACCGTAGCTTCTAATACTTCTCAGGAAGAGCTAGCGAGCATGATGGTGGGCAGACAGGTTGATCTAGCCCCAAACAAGACCGAGGTTAAGCCCGGTAAAATAATTTTAGATATAAATAATTTAAGTGTTTCAAATTCTCTTGGCAGGAAAATTATTAACTCTCTCTCATTACAGGTAAGAGCTGGAGAAATTCTGGCTATTGCGGGCGTACAAGGAAATGGCCAATCAGAATTAGCTCGAGCAATAGTAAATTTAGAAGATCATGTATCAGGTTCAATCAAGCTAGACCAGAAGGAAATTTTAGGAATAACTGTGCAAGATTCTTTGCGAGCAGGTATCGCCTACATTCCTGAATCTAGAGAGTTAGATGGCTTAATTAGTAGTTTTAGTATTGTGGAGAATTTGATTTTAGATGTGCATGACATATCTCCGGCAGCTAAAAAGGGTCGGTTAAATCCAGATTATATAAATGAAAATTCTGCTAGGTTGGTAAAAGAGTTTGATATTAGAACCCAAAGTATCTTTGATACCGCTTCATCACTGTCAGGTGGTAATAAGCAAAAAGTTGTTCTAGCTAGAGAGTTGTCTAGAGAGGTTAAACTTGTAGTTGCATCTCAACCGACACGAGGATTAGATGTCGGTTCAATTGAGTTTGTTTATGAGAAGTTACTAGCCGAACGTAGTGCTAACCGCGCAATTCTTTTAATTAGTAGTGAGCTTGATGAAGTACTTGAATTAGCAGATCGTATAGCGGTTATATACAAAGGGGAAATTGTAGGTGAAGTAGGACCGGATGTTTCCAGAGAGAAACTGGGATTAATGATGGCTGGCATAAAGTAATGAAACAATTTTTATTCAGTCTTCGAAAAGTGACATTACTACCAGCACTATCATTTATTTTTGCATTTTTTATAGGTGGCATAATAATTGTTATTTCTGATTCAATTATTATGGCTCAACTTAATTCTCCTGGAAAATTTTTAATATCCGCCGGAGCTAGAATTGGTAATTCCTACTTAGCAATTTTTCAAGGATCTATTTATGATGTTAACTTAGCAAGAGAATCTGGAGTGATCCGAGGCTTTTATCCATTATCTGAAACTATTGTCACCTCAATCCCGTTAATTTTTGCAGGATTAGCTGTTGCGCTAGCATTTCGAGCAGGATTATTTAATATTGGAGCACAGGGTCAATTTATATTTGGAGCCATTGGAGCTTCATATGTCGGATTTAATTTTGAAATGTCACCATTAATTCATGTTTCACTTGTTTTATTAGCTGGAATAATATGTGGTGGAATTTTTGGTGGCATCGTAGGTTTACTGAAAGCAAAAACTGGTGCTCACGAAGTAATCGTTACAATCATGCTCAACTATGTAGCGGCCTTATTTATTCTTTGGCTACTCAAAACTTCAGTGTTTTTACGGCCAGAGCGGTTTGATCCAATTGCCCCAGATGTCAATCCAAGTGCACGCTTACCAAAATTACTTGGCGCAGATTTGCGTTTACACTTAGGAATATTTATAGCGTTAGTAGTGACTTATTTTGTGTGGTGGCTACTAAATCGGAGCACACTTGGATTTAAATTTCGTGCAGTTGGTGCTAATGCAAGTGCCGCAAAAACAGCAGGAATTTCAGTGCCGTTAGTAACAACTATAACTATGTTTATTTGTGGAGGTTTAGCTGGGCTTGGTGGTGCAGTACATTTAATTGGAACTGAGTACGCTTTAACTGCCGGCGTTGCAGGCAGTATTGGTTTTGATGCAATTACTGTGGCGCTACTGGGGCAGGCAACACCAATTGGAACTTTATTTGGAGCTCTTTTGTTTGGTGCATTACAAACAGGAGGTCGGACATTACTTTCAAATACAGGAACCCCTTCTGAAATTATTCAAGTAATTCAAGCTTTAATCGTCTTATTTATTGCTGCACCTGCATTATTGAAGATGGTGTTTAGATTAAAGAAGAACGTAGAGTCTAAATCAATGGCGGCAAAAGGTTGGAACGGCTAATGTCACAATTGAATGCATTACAGAAGCGAAGACAAAGTGGCGTCGTAACTATGGCAATACTGCTAGTTATATTTACCTTTATTTTTTATGTGACTTCATCCAGAGTAGAGCCAGTTGTATACAGTTTCTATTTAGGTGGTGAATGGAAGTTGATTAGTGAGTGGAAAATTGGCTCTAAATCTGGGGTTATGATTTTTCTTATATTCGCCTTAATCGGTGTGATAATTTCCTTTATCCAATTTAAAAACAATAAGAAAATAACTTTAGGAAGTTTGATTTTTGGTTTTGGTTCCATAATGGCATTTTTGAGCTGGGCAGCTGCTGGAAAATTTATACCATTAACAGGGTTACTCCAGGCAGCAGTTTTATTGGCTGTTCCACTTATCTTTGGCTCAATGGCCGGACTACTTTGTGAGAAATCTGGTGTCATAAATATTGCAATTGAAGGTCAGTTGCTTTTTGCTGCCTTTGTTTCTGCTGTAGTTGCTAGCCTTTCCCAAAATTTGATTTGGGGATTAATCTCTGCGCCGATAGCAGGAGTATTAGTATCTTGGATTCTGGCTTACTTCTCTATTAGATTTCAAGTAGATCAGGTTATTTTAGGGTTTGTCATAAATGTATTAGTCCTAGGATTAACAAACTTTTTTTATACTGTGTTGCTTGTGCCTTATGAAAGTACTTGGAATGCTGCTGGAAGTTTCTCAGCAATTCCAATTCCGGTTCTATCGAAAATTCCTATAATTGGTCCGATTTTGTTTAACCAAACTATCATCGTCTATTTTATGTACCTAATAGTTACAGTCATTCAAATAGCTCTTTTCAAATCAAAATGGGGCCTTAGAACTCGTGCTGTTGGTGAACTACCAATTGCGGCCGATAGCGTAGGAATCGATGTTAATAAATTAAGGTTTAGAAATGTGCTTATTGCAGGCGCAGTAGCGGGAGTTGGTGGTGCTGTTTTCACAATAGGTGCAGTTGGTGTTTTCTCACAGTCCATGACCGCAGGCGCAGGCTTTATTGCACTTGCATGTTTGATATTTGGAAAGTGGAGTCCTAAGGGAGCCTTAATAGCAGCATTATTCTTTGGCTTTACCAATAGCTTACAAAGTAATTTATCTATTGCTGGAGTACCAATTCCATCAGAATTTATGTTGATGATCCCATATATTGCAACAATAATCGCAGTCTCAGGACTAATAGGTCGGGTTCGTGCGCCAGCAGCTGATGGAATCCCATATCTTCGCGGTACAAAATAATCAATATTCATAGGACAATTACCCCATGAATATCGATTGGGAAAAACTCCATAGTGCCGCTAAAGAGGTAATGAAAAATGCATATGCACCATATTCTAATTTTAAAGTTGGGGTGGCTGCATTAGTTGATGATGGACGAATAGTCGTTGGTTGTAATAGTGAGAATGCAAGTTATGGTGTTGGTTTATGTGCAGAGTGTGGATTAATTTCAAGTCTTACGGCATCAGGTGGTGGAAGATTAATTGCAACAGTTTGTGTTGATAAAAATGGAGATTACTTATCTCCCTGCGGAAGATGTAGGCAACTTTTGTTTGAGCATGGTGGCAATGAAATGTTGTTCATGACTCCAGATGGTCCGAAGCCATTCGCTACCTTACTACCTTGGGCATTTGGCCCTGAGGATCTCAAATAGATGAGCACAAAATTTACGGCCGTAGAAATTATTTCAGCAAAAAGAGATAAGCAAGAATTAAGTGATGACCAAATTGATTGGACAATAGAGGCCTATACCAAAGGAATAATCGCTGATGAGCAAATGTCAGCATTGTTGATGGCAATTTTATTAAACGGCATGACCAACCGTGAAATTTTTAGATGGACTGATGCGATGATCGCAAGCGGTGAAAAGATGAATTGGTCAATGTTGAATAGACCAACAGTGGATAAGCACTCAACGGGTGGAGTTGGTGACAAAATCACGTTACCACTAGCACCTTTAGTCGCAGCTTGTGGAGCTGCGGTACCACAACTTTCAGGTCGGGGGCTTGGTCATACTGGTGGCACACTTGATAAATTAGAATCAATTAAGGGTTGGAAAGCAAGTATTTCTAATCAGGAAATGTTAAAAGTAATACAAGAATGTGGCGCAGTAATTTGTGCTGCAGGAAGTGGCCTAGCTCCAGCTGATAAAAAACTTTATGCACTTCGTGATGTCACCGGTACTGTGCAAGCTATTCCACTTATTGCCTCATCGATTATGAGTAAAAAAATTGCTGAAGGTACCCAAGCTTTGATTTTGGATGTTAAAACTGGCTCAGGTGCGTTTATGAGCGATCCAAAAGATGCTGGGCTGTTAGCTAGGACAATGGTGGATTTAGGCAAACGTGCAGGAGTTGAAACCAGGGCTTTAGTTACCGCAATGGATATACCGCTAGGGCTAACAGTGGGTAACTCGCTTGAAATTCGAGAAACTATAGAGGTCCTTTCTGGAGGTGGGCCAAGTGATGTTGTTGAGTTAACTTTAATTTTGGCAAATGAGATGTTAGATGCTGCCAAAGTTAAGCCTAAAGTTGACCCAGCTACAGCTTTAAAAAATGGCGCAGCTATGGATGTATGGCGCAGAATGATTAAAGCGCAAGGTGGAGATCTAAGTGCTCCACTTCCTATAGCTAGAGAAAAATTTGAAGTTAAGGCTGCAACTTCTGGAAAACTTTTAACATTAGATGCTCTTAAAGTCGGAGTTAGTGCTTGGCGGCTGGGTGCTGGCAGACAAAAACAGGGAGATACACTTCAACTTGGTGCTGGAATTGAAATACATGCAAAGCCAGGAGATTTAGTTAAGGAAGGCCAAAGTATTTTGACTCTACATTCAGATGAAACTTCAAGGTTTGATCGAGCTAATGAGGCTTTATCTGAAGCGTTTACTATTGGTTTAGAGAATCAAAAGATTAATCGCCTACCACTTATTATTGAAAGAATTGAGGGTTAAGTGTCACTTTTAAACACGCCATCACAGGATCAAATCAAGAGATTACCAAAGGCATTACTGCACGATCATTTAGATGGCGGTTTAAGGCCACAAACTTTAATTGAAATTGCTGATCGTATTGGTTATAAAAAACTGCCTACCAATGATCCAATTGAATTAGCAAAGTGGTTTGAAGATTCTTGTAACTCCGGTTCACTCGTTAGATATCTTGAAACCTTTGCGCACACAATTGCAGTTATGCAAACAAGAGAAGGAATTATTCAAGTTGCACGAGAATCTGTTATTGATCTAGCAAGAGATGGTGTTGTCTACGCTGAAGTTAGAGGAGCACCTGAGTTACTAACTGAACAAGGTTTAACTTCAGATCAAGTGGTTGAGGCTACGCTTGAGGGTTTCAAGCAAGGAATGTCTGAGGCAGAACGAGAAGGAAATAAGATTAGAGTTGAATCTTTACTTTGTGGAATGCGTCAAAGTAATAGATCAATGGAGGCAGCTAAAGCCGTAGTTAAGTATCGAGGGCAGGGTGTTGTTGGATTTGATATAGCGGGACCAGAAGATGGTTTTCCACCGACAAATCAACTTCAAGAGTTTGAGTTCTTAAAAAAGGAAAATGCACATTTCACCATTCATGCTGGCGAAGCATTTGGATTACCATCTATTTGGCAGGCAGTTCAGATTTGCGGTGCTGAAAGAATTGGCCATGGGGTAAGAATCGTGGAAGATATTGATTTCTCATCAAAGGAACCAAAATTAGGACTTCTATCTAGCTATATTCGCGACCGAAGAATTGCACTTGAGCTTTGTCCAACTTCCAATCTTCAAACAGGTATCGCAAAAATTTACTCAGATCATCCAATTGGAAAGCTAGCCAAGTTAAAATTTCATGTTACGTTAAATACTGATAATCGATTAATGAGTAATACATCTATGAGTCATGAGATGCACGAATGTGTAAAATCTTTTGGTTGGAATTTTGAAGATCTACAAACAGTCACAGTTAATGCTTTAGAGAGCTCATTTATTGACCACGAAGATAAGCTTGAAATTATTGAGAAAACTGTAAAACCGGCATACTCCAAAATATCTGCCGAGTAGCTATATTCCTATTGGATGCCAAACAGTTTTTTGCTCCATAAAGCTTAAAATTCTTTCAGGGTGGTTATTAGGCGTAAATCTATGAATTCTTTTCAGATTTTCGGCGCCTAATAATTTTAATTCTTCGTCTTGCTTTTTGGATAGCCCTGCAACATCAATACCGTCTATCTCCATATGCGAGCCAACCCACGGTGACAGTTCTGATATTTTTCCAGTCAAGATATTTACCACTCCTGCAGGTAAGTCACTCGTAGAAAGTACCTCTCCTAAAGTAATTGCTGGCAGAGGATAATTTTCACTTGCAATTAAAATTGCAGTGTTACCGCCAGCAATAATCGGAGCTAAAGT
>SXGR01355758.1_pt1 | contig 44338 bp, 34 predicted proteins | sample 3174711 | NCBI WGS metagenome assembly SXGR01 (sample SAMN11356860, study PRJNA531348) | freshwater metagenome | isolation source: freshwater sample F1-60 | place: China: Fuxian Lake, Yuxi | collected 2017-12-25
CGTTTTGCCGAAGGGTCGAGAGACAACGCTGACGACACGCAAATTAGGCGTCGTGGGCCTCATGTCGCGTTGTCCAAGCAACAAGTTGCAGGTGAGTGACCAGACACTCAAGAACGACGTGACGGCAATACTCAGGAAACTGAGGGTCACGGACCGTACTCAAGCAGTCGCACAGGGGATGCGCCTGGGATGGACCGCGGCATGATGGGGGTGGGGGGCGCGTCTTGCCGTCGGGACTTGGCGTTGTGTCCGACGCTACGCGGTGTCGCGTGCTAGCATGAGGCGCCGTAGCGTAAACCGGTAGGTTACGCCACGCCAAGGGCCGGGGAACCGGCCCGTTTCCGGAGGTTGTGTCTTGAAACGGCTGGCCCGCGACGAATCAGGGCAAGGTCTTGTTGAATATGCCTTGATCGTCTTTCTTATCGCGGTCGTCGTAATCGCGATTCTGCTGCTGCTTGGCCCCCAGATTGCGGGAATCTTCACCAGCATTTACGCGACGATCTAGGCGGTGCCCGAAAGAACGGTCTGAATACCGACCGTCAGATACGGCTTCCGACTGTTGGTGTGAGGTGGGACTTAGGGGCACGGTACGAAGAAAGTGAACGTTGTTCCTGTGGCCGGAGTGCTCGTCACCTGAATTTCGCCTCCATGCCGGCGCGCGATTTCCTTGGCGATCGCCAGTCCCAGTCCACTGCCTTCGGCAACGCGTGCTCGAGATTTGTCAACGCGGTAGAACCGGTGGAAGATGTAAGGCAGGTCGGCTTCGGGAATGAACGAGCCAGTGTTGTGAACGCGGATGAATCCGCGGGCATCTGCTGAAGCGCGTGATGCCGTACCTTCCTGTCCAGTTGTGATCGTGATCGTGCCTCCGTCCGGGGTGTACTTGAGGGCATTCTGGATAAGGTTTCCGACCAAGTGGTCGAGCTGGTCGGGGTCGCCGGTGATCGTCGGGCCCGAACCGCCAACAACGTTCACCGAAAGGTTTCGTTCCTCGGCGAGGTGCGTCAGTCGGCGGACGAGTTCACTCACGACCCTTGACGCACTGACCTTCTCTGACCGGGTGTTCGGCTGGAGCGCTTCGACGCGAGAGAGATAGAGTAGGTCTTCCACGAGGTTGCTCATCCGCCGGGACTCTTCAGTGATGATCAGGGCAGCTTGGGTCTGGCCTTCTTCACCGCTCAGCGCACCGTCGAGCAGGGCTCCGGCGAATCCCTGAATTGATGTCAATGGGGTGCGAAGCTCATGAGACGCGTCAGCCACAAAATCCCGAAGTGATTGCTGCGATTGGGCGATTTGCGTCGCCATGTGGTTGAAGGCGTTCGCGAGCTGGGCAATCTCGTCCCGGCCGTTGCCCGTGACACGCTGCGACAGGTCTCCGTCGGCCACGCGTCGCGCGGCCTCGGTGATCCGGGCAATTGGACGGCTAATCGTCGACGCAAGCGCGCTCGCCACCGCCACGCTGACTAGGAACGCAATTACAGCCGCGATGGACAGGCGTGTGGCTAATTCGCGCCATGCGGAACGAACATCGCTGGATGGCGTTGCGAGCACAATCTGGTATCTGGATGGCGACGCGAGCATTCGCGCCATGTCGGATGAGATGCGCGACATATTCGGACCTGGCCCACCGAGACGACTACCTTCCATGGTTCGGTCGCCACCCGGAAACGGTCGCCGAGCGTCCGAGGGTGCCGACGGACGACCTCCAGGACTGGTTCGAGTAGTGGATCCAGCGGGATCATTCCGCAGCGACTGCAGGTCCGCGGTGACAAGCATCACCTCGTGCCCGGTCTTTTCAGAGGTTTCCTCCCAGACCTTGACCGAAGGCCCGATCGATCCCAGTCGTGCCCGTGCGCCGAACATTCCCCGCTGAGAACTTGCGGCCTCCGCTTCGGTTGGGATTGTCAGTTTTCGCCCAAGCAAGTCGGGTCCCCGGTCGCCATCATCGTCCCGTCCTCGTTGTGCAACCACCCTTCCTGATTGATCGAGGACCAGAACTGATTGGGCTTCGCCCTGAACCTGGCCGGAGACAAAGGCTGCGATCTCGTCCGGGAGCAGTGCCTGATCCTCCATTTGGCGAGAAATGAATGTGCTTATGACGGCGAGGTCACTGAGATGGTCGACAGCGATCCGCATCCGGTAATCCTTGATCAGCCAAACAACCGCGCCACCGGCCAGCATGAGTGTCAGGAAAATGACCATTGCGAATGCAGCGACCATCCGGGCCTGCAAACCGAAGATACTGATGGGCAGACGGTTGATACCTGCACGCACCCATGAAGCCAACAGTGCACCCAAAGCCAGTCGGAACGGTAGGGGGGTCAGAACCCGGTTCGATGCGATCATCTTCGTCCCTGTGCCACCGTCGCTATCTTGGGCTTGCTGAATAGTTTGGTTGGGTTCCGCGTTGGCCGGGCTGATTGGGGGTATCCATCGCGACGAGTTTGTAGCCGACGCCCCGGACCGTCTGGATTTGCGCACAACTCCCCTCAAGTTTGTCGCGTACCCAGGTCACGTGGACATCGACGGTTCGGCTGTCGCCGAAGTACTCATACCCCCACACCCTGCTGAGGAGTTGCTCGCGGCTCAGAACTCGCCCGTTTTCTTGCGCGAGCGCGAGCAGGAGGTCAAACTCCTTGGCGCGCATCTGCACGGGTTTTGCGGATACTGTCACTTCGCGTCGCCCCGGGTCGATGGACACATCGCCAACATCGACGGTCGCGTCGACTTCAGCCTGGCTTGTTGCACGTCGCAGTACCGCCTTGACCCGTGCGACGAGTTCCCGGGGATTGAACGGCTTGGTCACATAGTCATCCGCACCAAGTTCGAGGCCGACCACCTTGTCAACATCGTCACCGCGTGCCGTGAGGATGATGATCGGGATGCTGGTGTCCTTGCGGAGGCGTCGACAGACTTCAAGGCCATCGATCCTCGGCATCATGATGTCGAGGACTACGAGATCCGGCCGGCTGCGCCGAACCTTGTCCAGGACCTCTTGCCCGTCAATTGCCGTTTCGACGGTGAAGCCTTCCCTCACGAGGTAGAGGCGACAGAGTTCCAGAATATTCTTTTCGTCGTCCGCTACGAGAATTGTCGTTGGCATTGGATTGGATTGCCTCGCTGTAGGTGGTTTGTTGCGTAACTTTGGATGATGCGTGCTAACGCCGTGTTGAACGCGGGCTAAGTTTCGGGATTGCCGAGAAGAGTGGCAGCACGATAGCCTACGTGGAGCGGTGGGCGAGAGCTCGGTGCGAAGATGCGGACAGCATTCACGCGGAGGATCTGAAATCAATGGTATTGCGAAGTCTGTTGGGGCGGTCCCAAGCAAGTGGTGCGGAAGTTGATGCGGACGCTGTTGCTGACCGTGAGGCGCGCCTGCAGCGACGCTATGCGGAAATCATGGACGAGTATGCGGAAGCGGAATATTTCGACCCCAAGCCATATCGCGAACTCTCAATCGGCGAGGCGAAGGCCGGCAGGACACCCGCCGTCGAGTTCATGTCGCGCAATGCGTCAATGCGGGTCTACGCACTGATGGGGCGGGAAGAGATGCGACGCGCTGCGCTGATCAGAGGTCTGGGGATGAGATACGACGACCTTGATGCTGAGCAGGTCGCCGAGATCATCGATCTCAAACCCGGAGACCGCCCCGGCATGGAATACGGGGCAATCAACCTCGGCCCAGTGCCAGAACTCATAGACGCGTCCGGCACACAGTGGAGACTATTCATTGAGCTTGCCTACAACGCAGCCAGTGGTAGCGGTTGGCGAGGAAACGTTACCCGTCGGTTCATCTTGGATTGCGTGCTGTAGGCCAAACCTCTGATAGCGCACTCAACGCACCCGTCCGGCGTTATCGAATACTTAACACATCCTGCACGACAGTTTTACGGTCGCCGGGTAAACATTGGCTATCCGACATTCCCGATCAATAGGAGACTGGCGTGCGATCACTGAAGGCAACGCATTACCTGACGCTTGTTGTAATGCTCGGAGTCACTTCCGCGGCCGGGTATTACGGGTACCAACGGTTCTATCCAAAGCCAGTAGAAGCTGCTCGAGTGAATGCCGTTGATGTGGCCATGGGGAACCTCATCGCATCGGTCACCGCGACTGGTTCCGTTGCCAGTCCAGCGCAATCGAAGCTGGCCTTCAAATCAGGCGGACGGCTGTCCAAATTGGAGGTCAACGTTGGCGCTTCCGTCAAGTCCGGGCAGGTACTCGCTCGTCTTGACGATGCCGATTTGCAGATGGCGCTTGCCCAGGCGCGAGGCTCGCTTACAAGCGCCACGATCAAGCTGGAGCAATTGCGGGCTGGTCCCCGGGCAGAGGATGTGCGGGCGTCTCAGGCTTCCGTTGAGACCGCACGGTTGCGCCTTGACCAAGTGCGCGCCTACGAGGCCGGTTCCGAACTTGCCATTCTCAAATCCCAAGCGGAACAGGCGCGCCTCAAGCTGGAGCAACTAGAAGGCGGAGCCCGTGCCGAGGATATTGATGCGGCGCGCGCGCAAGTCGAAAGTGCCCGGGCGAGGCTCGCGCAAGTGCAAAGGCCGCGCGCGGACGACGTTGACGCTGCACGCGCCCAGGTCGCCTCTGCTCAGGCGAGATTGGCACAGGTCAGGCAACCCCGCCCCGAGGACATTTCCAATGCCCAAATCCAGCTGCAATCGCAATTGACACGTCTTGAGCAGATCCGGAATCCTCGGCCCGAGGACATAAAGAACGCCGAGGCAGCGGTCGTCTCGGCTCAGGTGCGGCTCCAAGCCGTCATCAAACCCCGTGCTGAGGATATTGCCAACGCGCAAGTATCACTTGACCAGCAGAAGACCCGACTAGCTCAGATCATGGATGCCCCCAAGGCGAAGCCAGAAGACATCGCCAATGCGATGCTTCAAGTTCAGAGCGCGCAGGTCAACCTGGAGCGGGCGCGTGCTGGTCAGGCTGCGGCGTCATCGCGGGCTTCGGCAATCACCCAAGCCGAGGCGGATGCCTCGGTCCAGTCCGCGCAGATCGCGGTGCAGACCCAGCAGAACAACCTCGCCAAGCTGCAGGGACAGGGCCCGACGGATTGGGAAGTGCGCCTGCAGCAACAGGCAGTCGCACAAGCCCAGACAAGCCTCGACAAGCTCCGCAATCCAAGCGCCAGCGACATCCAGACGGCGCAGATTGCGGTTGAACAGGCCCAGACTTCCCTCGAGAAACTCCGGAATCCAAGTTCCTACGACATCGCCGTCGCTGATCAGTCCGTGGCACAGGCGCAGCTCGCCCTTGACAAGCTTCGCAACCCCACGGAGGCCGACCTCCTTGCGGCCCAACAAAGCGCAATCCAGGCGGAGACCTCGTTCCAGAAGCTCGTCAATCCGTCCGAGGCAGACCTCCTTGCCTCACAGCAATCGGTTATCCAGGCGGAGACCGCGCTTGAGAAGCTTGTCAACCCGACGCCGTACGACCTTCAGGTGCAACGTCAGTCGTATGCGCAAGCGATGATGTCGCTCGATCGGGCACTGTCTTCGAACAGATTTGACATCCAGAACGCCGACGTTTCGCTCCGGCAGGCGCAGGCACAACTCGACCTGAAACTTGCTGGATCGACCACTTGGGACATCCAGCTGGCGGAGGCATCGCTCGAGCAGGCGAGGCTTGGGGTTGTGCAAGCCGAGACGAACCTGGCGAATGCGATCCTCACCGCGCCATTTGACGGGGTTGTGTCTGCCACCGCGGGCAACATTGGAGAGCAGGCTGGTTCTGGCACTCCGACGGTGACCTTGACCGACACTCGGGTTCTGCGCGTAGACATCGTCATCGACGAGACGGACGTTGGCAAGGTCAAGGCGGGCCAAGCCACAACCGTCACACTTGAAAGCATTGCCGGGACGCGCTTTCCCGGGAAGGTCTCTCTGGTCGCGCCGACCGCCACCGTCCAGCAAGGGGTCGTGAACTATCAGGTGCAAGTCCAACTTGACCCTGGTGACACCGCGGCAATCCGTCCCGGAATGTCTGCGACTGCGCAGATCGTCATCGCGGGTCGGGAAAACGTCGTCGTCGTTCCAAACCGGGCCATCAAGTTGGTTCAACGAAACAGGACGGTGACCGTACAACTGCCAGAGGGCAAGACTGAGGTGCGGACCGTACAGATTGGTCTTGCCAACGATCAGCAGACCGAAATCACCGGAGGCCTCGTTGCTGGTGAGCGGGTCATCATTCCGAGCACCACGGTGGCGTCATTCCGCGGCCCGGGCGGTGGTGGCCCGGGTGGTGGTGGCCAAGGTGGTGGTGGCCCGGGTGGTGGTGGCCAAGGTGGTGGTGGCCCGGGTGGTGGTGGCCAAGGTGGACAGGGTTAGAACGCGAACTTTTCGCACCCAGATACGCATGCTGCGTCTGCTGTGTGAAACAGGCACCACAGCGCACACTTCCCTTCGACCAGGAACCAGTTTGGCAGGCGTATCAGGAGGCAGCCATGCAGCGTGACGTTGAACAGGCGGGTGAAACGGCCCAACGTGCCGTTGTCATCCGGGCCGAAGCACTGTGCAAGAGTTACCAGATGGGCGACGTAACCGTCAGGGCGCTGAATGACGCGACCTTTGAGGTCCGAACTGGCGAGATGATGTCAATCATGGGTCCGAGCGGTTCGGGCAAGTCAACGCTGATGAACATCCTTGGGTGCCTTGATCAGCCGTCGTCGGGAACCTATTGGCTTGACGGAACCGAGACGAGCAAGCTCGACGACGACGAGTTGGCTTCGATCAGGAACAAGAAGATCGGTTTCGTATTCCAGCAATTCAACCTGCTGGCCCGTACGTCGGCCGTTGAGCAGGTGGAACTGCCATTGCTCTACGCTGGGGCATCGCAGCGGCGGAAACGCGCACTGGTGGCGCTTGATCGCGTTGGCCTCGCCGATCGGTCGCATCATCGTCCGACCGAGCTGTCGGGAGGGCAGCAGCAGCGGGTTGCCATTGCACGGGCACTCATTGGTGAACCAGCCATCATCCTTGCCGATGAACCGACTGGCGCACTCGATTCTCGGACTTCCGAAGAAGTGATGGCAATTTTCCAGCAACTCAACCGCGAAGGCATCACTGTCGTATTCGTCACCCACGAACGCGACATCGCCGAACACACGCGGCGGATCATCCGCTTGAAGGATGGTTGGATCTCCAGTGACCTGTCAATTCCGGTGGAAGTGCAACGGATCGCACGTACGATCCACGAACCGGTTGAAGCACCGTCCTGAACACGGCTGGGAGACGACGGCTATGGGATTTGTTGAAAGCGTGCGTCTCGCACTTCGTGCACTTGGTGCAAACAAGCTGCGTGCCGTGCTGACAATGCTTGGCGTCATCATCGGCGTGGCCGCGGTAATCGCGCTGATGTCGATCGGCCGTGGCATCCAACGCAGCATCCAGGCGCAGATCACAGCGCTTGGGTCGAATGTATTGTTTGTCAGCCCCGGTGCGCAGAACCAAGGTGGCGTCCGCACTCAGGCTGGCAGTGCACCGACCCTGACTTATGAGGATGCCTTGGCAATCGTCGAATCCGGGCGTGTGCCTGAGGCTCTCGCGGTTGCACCGGAGGCGGGCGGATTTGCCCAGGTGGTGGCGAATGGCCAGAACACGAACGTACGGGTAACAGGGGTGACGCCCTCGTACGAGATTGTGCGCAGTTTTCGCCCTGCGATTGGCGATTTCATCACCCGGGAACAGCTTGACAGTCGCTCGCTTGTTGCCGTCCTTGGCTCGAACACCAAGACCCTCCTGTTTGGGGAAGGCGATCCGATCGGCCAGACCATCCGAGTGAACCAGCAGAACGTTGGAGCCAACCTTCGCGTCGTTGGGGTTCTTGAACCCAAGGGTTCTGGGTTTGGAGGCAGTCAGGACGACGTCGTGCTGGTGCCGATCACGACGCAGATGACCCGTCTGAGCCGGGCGCGGACCTCTCGGGGGGGCTTCACGGTCTCTTCGATCAATGTTCAACTCGCCGATGAGAACATTGAGACCGCAACCATGGCTGTTCAGAACATTGGCGACCTGCTTCGGGAACGGCATCGTGTTGTTCAGGACGACTTCACGATCCGGAGCCAACAGGACATCCTGAATACTGCAACCCAGATCACTGGGGCGATCACCTTGTTCCTCGGGGTTGTCGCAGGAATATCCCTGCTTGTCGGAGGCATCGGGATCATGAACATCATGCTTGTTTCCGTCACCGAGAGAACCCGTGAGATTGGGATCAGGAAGGCAATAGGCGCAAAGCGTCGTGACATCCTGACACAGTTTTTAATGGAGGCGACTGTGGTGAGCGTCCTTGGGGGCGGGATCGGCATCGCGCTTGGGGGTGGGGGCGCCCAGTTATTGAATGGCATTCCATTCGGGGCTGGTCAGACCCTCACCACTGTGGTCTCGTTCGATGCTGTGTTGCTTGCATTCACCGTCTCGGCTTGCATTGGCCTGTTCTTCGGTGTCTATCCGGCGGTGAAGGCATCACGCCTCAACCCGATCGAGGCACTGCGTTACGAGTAGGCATGTTCGACGCGTGCCAATGTCACCAAGTTGGGTTTGACACCGTGAGGTATAGAGGACGCTAAAAAGTGTTTCGGAACCTACTGATCGTTGTGGCGACATTCGGCCTCGGATGGGGCGGATCATTCGCTGCCGGGATTACCTATGGACAGCGCCAAGTTTCGCTCGCACTCCCACAGGATGCCGGAGCGCAAGCGCAGTCGGGTGCGCGGGCAACCGGTGCGAGTACGCCTCAGCCGGGGGTCGCCGGACAGATTGGTGGGTCTGGGGGTCAGGGGGGACCGGGTGGCCGTTTGACCGTGGGAACCGTCTCTCGCATCGATGGCCTGACGGTGTACTTGACCACAAGGGAGAGTCAGGAAGTCGCCATTACTGTGTCGGGTCAAACCCCAATCACAAGGCCCGAGGCCGTTGCATTTGCAGACTTGGTTCCGGGTACGCGAGTGACGGTTACGGCTCAGGGAGCACCGGGCGCGACTACAGCTCCCGGTGCGCCGTTGGTGGCCCAGTCGATATCCGTCATTGCGTTCGGCACTGAATCACCCGGGGTGGGTGGCCGTGGGCAGGTTGGAAGTTCTTCTGGTCCAGTGGTCCCTGCGATGCCTACTACTGCTCCGGCGATCGCGCCGACGAATGTTTCCAGCCAACTTCCGACATTAGAGGCTGTTGTCGCTCCACGTCAGCCGGTGGTTTCGGATGCACAGTCGACCCCGACCGAGCCGGGGCAAGGTCAAAGAGGCCCGCGGGCTGATGCGCCGCGTCCGGGGCAGGGCGGGCCGGGTGCCCAAGGGCAAGGAGCGCGCGTTCCCGGTGGACAGGGTGCACCAGAAGGACGACCGCCCGGCGGTCCCGCTGGGCAAATCGGCGGTTCCGGCCAGGGTTTTTCGGATGGCCGTGGCCCGGCAGCGCCTCCGCCCGCGCCGTAAGTGGACGGTCAGGGTCTGGCCGTGGAAGCGGGTTTCGTCGGGGTCCGCTAGGCTCAGGCGGACTTGGACAATGATGAGATGGTCGAGAGCACTCGTGACACTGGCGCGTTATCGACCATGTCATTCCGTCGGTTCGCGTGGCTTTGGCGCACCTTGTTGGTCGAGCTTCGTCATATTGCCTATGTAGTTGCGTGGGTATTCGTGATCCAACAGTCGCTGGCAGCCTTCGTTGTTGAGGGCGCGAGCATGGAACCGACACTTGCGAACCGCGCCTACGTGATTGTAGACACGCTGTTTCCAGCGACGCGCCCGTTTCGGCGTGGTGAAGTGATTGTCTTCCGGTTCCCGGGGAAGCCCGGCGTCGAGTATGTAAAGCGCGTGATTGCCCTGCCGGGCGAAACCGTTGCGATCGCGCACGGCATGGTCTTTGTCAACGGTAATCCGCTTGCCGAACCCTACGTCCGAGAACGGACCCGGTACTTCTGGGGTCCGGCGCGTGTTCCCGACGACAGTATCTTCGTGCTTGGGGATAACCGAAATAGCAGCAGCGACTCTCATGTTTGGGGACCACTCCCGGCGTCACTCGTCGTGGGCCGGGCGTGGATTGCGGTGGCACCGTTCGCTAACCTGGCTTCGAGAGCGCCGAGCGCAGTTCCGATCCTCCCCCGCTGACACTGGCATGTTCGAGATGACTGGGCTTGACGCTTACCAGACCTCGATAATGGCAGGAAGCTGCATCGCCCCGGGGCTTGTGCCATCGATGATGCGTGGTGGGCGACCGGTAGAACTGCCGAACGCGTCGCGGACCCTGGACACCGCCTGGTTTGCCCGAGGAGAGAGGACGCCCCCGGCGCTTGCCTCGGCGAGGAGTGCCACAGTGCCCCCGCTGCCACCTCCGGTGATCTTTGCGCCATAGAGGCCAGTTTCGGGACCTTCCTTGCGGGCGAGGGTGACGATCAGGTCTGTTTCTGGAGCGCCGAGGCCACAGTTGCGGGAGTAGCTTTGGTGAGATCCGTACATCTGGCGCCCGGCGCGAATGAGCGCGGTTTCGCGAGTTCGCTGATCACTCGTTGTCATTGCCTTGCCAAGTGCTTCCCGGAACCTGACCACTCGCGCCTGCTCGGTGACTGCGTGTTCGGTCGCGCCACGGACGCGGTACCGTGTTGTCCGGTCGATGTGCGTTGCAAGGTCGCGATGGCTTCCATAGCGTTCCAGGAAGTCCCCACCCGTGATCGAGACCGGCAAGTGCTGCCGGACGGTGCGGAAATCCTCAGGATCGATATTGCACAAGTGATCACCGGGCACTTCGATTTGGACGCCCTCGATCCCCTGGATGAGCATCTCTCGTCCCATGAACGCCGCGGCGCGTACACGCGGGTAGCGTTCGCCACCAACTGCGTGTTTGACACCGCTGTCGAGGCCGAGAAACGTGGCACCGGCAGGAAGAGGGACGTGGCCCAGGATGTCGTGTGGTTGGCAGCGCAGGGCTAGCAGGCGCCCGGACTGTCCCAGAGTGCACGTGACTTGGTCCATGATCCCGCAGGGCGCACCGGCAACACGATTTTCGACGAGTTGGCACAGTGCGGCGATGCGGAACCCGTCGAGGTCGATGTTGAATGCTGTCGTGACCGCCCGCATCGTGGCCACCTCAAGGGCGGCTGACGAAGCGACCCCCGCACCCAGAGGGACAGTCCCGTGAACGATGACGTTCGCCCCGGAAAGTGAGGGTGCAATTCCTTCGGAGAGAAGGATGTACCAGACACCGACAACATACGATGCCCACCGGTTCTCCATGCCAATGGTGTCGCGGAGGTGATCCGGGTCGACCAAGGTGCCGCGCGTGGGAGGAGCGTCGTGGCGCCAGAACTTGGCTGACGAAAGTTCGAATGTTGCGCCATCGAGCGACCCGGCCTCGGGGCCAACAGTGAGCACACGAATGAGACTGTCTTGGCGAGGCTGCACCATTACGGTGGTTCGCGCGCCGATTGTGGCCTCGAGGACGGTTGCGCCAGAGTAGTCCGCAATCCCCCCCATCACGTCCAGACGGCCGGGCGCGGTGCCGACCGCGACTGGCTTGCCGGGCTCAAGATGTGCCCGGGCTGACGCCGAGAGTGAATTGCGAAACGATTTGTAGGCAGACCGTATCTGATCCGCGTTGGTAGTAGTTGCTGTCACGGCACTAGAACCGTACCGCGGGCGCGATCACTGGGGGTTTTCGGTATCCGGGCTTCAATGACGCGGTCGCGCCCTGCAAGGTCCTTGTGAACCGTCACGTGGGAGGTCGGCATACGGTCCATTGTAAGTGAGGACAGTGCAGCGCCCTGGTTATCGGCGCATTCCATGAGGACGTATCCGCCGGGGCGGACGAGACGGGAAACGTGTGATAGGAGGTCCCTGTATGCATCAAGTCCGTCCGGGCCACTGAATAGGGCGACATGTGGCTCCCAGTCACGAACGGTTCGATCAAGTCCGGGTGCGTCGCCGGTCGGGATGTAGGGCAAGTTGGCGCAGATGACGTCAACAGTCGTCGTGAAGGTTGCCAGTCCATCTCCCTGCCGGAACTTCACGCGGGTGCGCGTGGCCGACGTGGCATGAGGCCGAAGACGGCGGTGATTGATGCGGGCGACCTGAAGAGCTCCCTCATCAATGTCAACGGCGTGAATCGTGGACGTCGGGCATGCGATAGCCCAGGCGATTGCGATGGCTCCAGAGCCGGTGCCGACGTCAACTCCTGATGCTCCTGCGCCGCATGAGGCCAGCCGGGAGATTGCGAGATTGAGGATTGTTTCGGTGTCTGGCCTTGGGATCAGGACACGATTATCGACATGGAACGTGAGGCCTGCGAAGTCCTTGGTGCCTGTGATGTAGGCGACTGGCTCGGCGGTTGATCGTCTCGCAACGAGTTTCCGGAACCGTCGCCACGTGCCTGCGGTCATTGTCAGGCGGTCACGGGTCAGGAGGTACGTGCGGTCACAGCGAAGGACGTGCTGGATGAGGACGTCAACGTCCAGTGACGGGGTATCGGTGATCTCTTCACCGGCGTCGACCAAGACCGATCGCCCCCAACGGATCGCCTCGCGGATGGTCGGAGGCATGAGTACGCCTCAGGCTGCGGTGGCGGCTTCGAGGCGGTCAGCCTGGTCGGCATCGATCAGGGCACGCATCAGAGAGTCGATAGCGCCATCGAGCATCCCGGGAAGGTTGTGGACGGTCACGCCGATGCGATGGTCAGTCACCCGATCTTGGGGGAAGTTGTACGTCCGGATCTTTTCACTGCGATCACCGGTACCGACCTGAAGGCGACGGGTGTCACCAAGTTCGTCGGCGCGACGGCGTTCCTCAAGTGAAAGCAAGCGAGCGCGGAGAACGGCCATGGCGCGTGCCCTGTTCTTGAGTTGCGAACGCTCGTCCTGGCAGGTTACGACCAGACCCGACGGTTTGTGGGTTATCCGGACGGCGGAGTCAGTCGTGTTCACACCTTGGCCGCCATGGCCTCCGGCGCGATACACATCGATTTCCAGGTCGTCTGGATCGATGCTGACATCAATTTCCTCGGCCTCGGGAAGTACTGCGACGGTGGCGGTTGAGGTGTGGATGCGACCCGAAGCCTCGGTGGCGGGGACACGCTGCACGCGGTGGACGCCGCTCTCAAACTTCAGTCGGCTGTATGCACCTTGGCCACGTACCTCCAGGATGATCTCCTTGTAACCTCCGATCCCGGTGCCATTGGCGGAGAGTACCTCTGTGCGCCAGCCTTGGCGTTCGGCGTAGCGCGTGTACATGCGGGCGAGGTCTGAACCGAAGAGGGCAGCCTCGTCACCGCCTGCGCCGGCCCGTATTTCAACGATGACATTCTTTTCGTCGTTGGGGTCGGTGGGGAGCAGCGCGAAGCGCAACTGGGCGAGGAGGTCAGCGCGCTGAACTTCGAGGACCCGGAGTTCCTCGCGCGCCATCACCGCGAGTTCCTCATCGGATGCGGTTTCGAGAATGACCGTTGCGCCATCGATTTCCGCATCGACGCGGACCATCGCGCGCCAGATATTGACAACCGGGAGCAGACTGGCCTGTTCGCGGCTGATGCGCACGTACTCGGCCTGGTTCCCGTAGACCTCGGGATCGCTCAGGCGCGACGCCAACGTGTTGTAGTGGTTCTCGATCTGTGCAACGCGATCAAGCATGGTCGGTGGTCCCAGGGTGCTTGCACCCGTGCCGTTGGTTCATTGCGGCCGACGTAGGGATGTCGGCGCAGAAAAACGAAAAGGCAGGGCACAACTACCCTGCCTTGGTGGTATCGAGACCTCGGCGCTACTGCTCGCTGGGAAACTTGAACCGTCTGTTGAAGCGTTCCACCTGACCGGCGGTGTCAACAATCCTCTGTTGTCCGGTGTAGAACGGATGACAGTTAGAGCAGATTTCAACGCGGATTAGCGGACGCGTCGAACCGGTGGTGAACGAGTTGCCACAGACACACTGGACACGCGCGTTCGGGTAGTAGTTGGGATGGATTTCCTTCTTCACGGCGGTTCCTCGGCTGATACTGTACCAAGGCCTGAAGTCGTTCCGCGCCGGTGTGCAATCTCTCGGCGTTGAGGCCCTTATGAACGTCCTTGTCGCGGTGCCGTAGCCATGAAGGTGAGGGTCTCTTCCATTGACGGAATGCCGGCACGGCCTCCCAGCGAGCGGCACTTCAGTGCGGCCACTGCCGACGCAAACTCAAGCGCTCCGCCCAGATCGAGGCCGTTCGCGCGCCCCAACAAGAAGGCGCCGTGGAAGACGTCGCCCGCTCCCGTCGTGTCGACAACTGCCGGCGCAACGAAGGCAGGAGTATGGAAATCCCCGTCGGGAGATGAGCACCAACAACCGTTTTCGCCTTCAGTGACCACGACGACCGACGGACCTTCCCCCCGGAGACGTCGGGCCGCGTCGAGAAGCGCGGTCCCTTCTAGGATGTCCGCCTCGGTTCCGTCGTGGTCAGGAAGGTCGGTTACCGTGGCTTGATTACGGTCCACCAGGGTGCCCGCGTAATCGCGAGCCGCGCCGCCGAGGGTCCTTCCAGACTGAGCCGCCATGAACTCAGATGCGAAAAATCTCGACACGACCAAGTAGCGCAGCGACGGAAGCAAGGGGTTCACGCTCGGGTGGAAATGCGTGCCGTCAAGACAGACATCGCCACCGGAGGCATTGATGAGTTTCGCCGCACTCATGGCACCGGGTCCGGCGTCGCTCAGGTGCAGGTACGCGGCAGATCTGACGTAATCTGGGCGCAAGTCGTTTGGAAGCACGTCACCCGCGGTGCCTCGTCCAGACAGGAATGCCCGAGCACCTGACCGGCCATCGACCAGGACGATGGTGCGGTGTGATGTTTCGCCGACGGAAACGATGGCGTGCGACACATCGACGCCCTCTTGGCGGAACTCCGAGAGAATTTCCGCACCGGTGGCGTCATCTCCAACGCGGGTGATGAAGGACGCATTGCCGCCGAGCCGTGCGATGGCGACCATGGCCGTAGCGACCATTCCCCCACCCTGCTGGGCGCGGCCCTTGATCGTTGCCCGTCCTTCGGGGGGAGGGATCTCGGTAAGCAAGAGGAGGTCATCGATGCACGCGAAGCCAAGTCCGAGGATGCGGGGACGGCTCCGGGCTGCGGACGGATTGGTGGTTCCGGCTTGCGTGGTCACAGTTGGACATCCTAGCGCGTGGATCAGATGATGGGGTCGCGTCCATGATGTCGTGCAGGACGGTAGCTGTTGTGCGCGCCTTAAAGTATCTCTCAACGGCAATGACGACGGATCAGGGTGCTTCGACGCAAAGGAACGATGGGTCGGCAAATCAACGCCGGATACCGGTGGACGAGGCTATCGTCGCACTTCTGGCACAGGTTGGACCGGTGTCCGACCATGAGCGCGTCCCGGTGCTCGATGCGATGGGGCGGACCCTCGTTGAAGACATCCCCGCGCCCGCGGACGTCCCTCCATTCGATTATGCGACGCTCGATGGGTACGCCGTTCGGGCATCAGACACGGAAGGCGCGGCTCCAGATCAACCGATTTCATTCGAGGTCGTCGGCGTTGTTGCAGCCGGGGGGGTCACTAGCAGGCCTTTGGGCAAAGGCGAGGCCTACCGGATCATGACTGGGGGGCCATTGCCGCCGGGTGGGGATGCGGTGGTTCCGTTTGAGGGAACTGACGGCAAGGGCTTTGGTGGGTGGGACGGTTCCGAGGCGATGTCATCGGGGCGGGCGCAGGAACGGGTGGCGGTGCGGGTGCAGGTTCAAACCGGCGCGGACGTCCGACGGCGCGCTGAAGATCAGCGATCGGGCGAGGTTCTGCTTCGCTCCGGGACGCGGGTTCGACCGGCGGAGGTTGCGGTGCTGGCGAGTGCCGGCATCTCCTTGGTGTGGGTCCACCGGCGGATCCGCATCGGTGTGCTCTCCACAGGTGACGAGCTGGCGAGGCGTGACCACGTTGGGCCGCTTGGACCAGGAAAGATCAGGGACGCCAACGGGCCCGCCTTGCTTGCACTCGCGTCAAGGGACGGCGCAGAAACCGTCGATCTCGGCCAGGCGCGCGATGAGCCGAATTCGGTGCGCTCTTCTTTACTCAAGGCTGTGGATCATGGGTGTGATCTGATTGTGACTTCGGGCGGGGTCTCGATGGGCGACCGTGACATGGTCAAGCATGTGATCCGCGACGAGGGAGAGGTTTCTATCTGGTCGATCGACTTGCGCCCCGGAAAGCCCTTCACATTCGGGCGGTTCCGCGGTGTGCCAGTCATGGCGTTGCCGGGAAATCCTGTTTCGGCGATGGTCACCTACGAGTTGTTGGTGAACCCGGTTGTCCGGCGCATGCAGGGAGACAGAGGCACTGTGCCGGTTGAAGTGATGGCTATCGCCGACCAGGAAATCCTGAATGACAGCGGTCGGGAGAACTTTGTTCGAGGGGTTGCGCGCATTCGGTACGGAGTTCTGGGGTCAGTCGAGTGGCATGTGCGTCCCACAGGTCCTCAGGGCTCGGGGATCCTGACCTCGATGTCTCGTGCGAACTGCCTTATCCGCCTGTCATCGGATACGAACCGCGTCGCATCAGGCGGGCGTGTGAGGTTGCGACTGATGGACGCGTCACCGCTTTGGTAACCTTGTTGGATACGCCGGATGAATCTGCACGCGCTGTCGCCCGAACTGCGTGACAGCGGTGAGATAGAAGACCGGCCGGCGCTTGCCTGACAAGCGCCAGATTGACCGGAAAGGGGGTGAGAGACAATGGCAGTTGAGGCTGAAACCAGGCAGGCGTTAATCAGGAAGTTCCAACGCAATGGCGCGGATACCGGGTCACCGGAAGTTCAGGTGGCGTTGCTCACCGAACGCATCAAGTCGCTGACCCAGCATCTGATCGCGAACAAGAAGGACGTATCTTCACGGCGCGGATTGCAGCTCATGGTGGGCCAGCGTCGCCGGTTGCTGACGCATCTCACACGGATTGAACTGTCGCGCTACCAGACCCTGATTGCGGAGCTCGGGTTGCGCCGCTGACGCAGCGAACGAACGGCAGGCGCGGTCGGTTGTTAGTTATTCCGTGCACACCGAGTGCCAGTACAACCGGCCCCGTTGGGAACGGATTAGCTAACAGACGGCGCACCGCGTCTGCCCTCGCGCCCAATGATGTGGCGTGAAGAGGAGACACGAATGGTGGGTACAGATCCCACACCTGTGGCCGATCAACCCGGCCCCGGACCATCTACAAGTGGTCCGTCCCGCATCGCTCCCGGAAATCCGATTGGTCGGGTTGCCCGCAAGGAGATTACGTTCGCCGGTCGACAGCTGATCATCGAGACCGGAAAGCTCGCCGGGCAAGCCGGAGGGTCGGTGACTGTTCAATTTGGTCAGTCCGTCGTGCTAGCAACGGCAACAATGTCGCGGTCACCGCGTGATGGCATCGACTTTCTCCCACTCACCGTCGACTACGAAGAGCGTCTCTACGCCGCCGGCAAGATCCCCGGCAGCTACCAGCGTCGTGAGGGGCGTGCCCGTGATGAGGCGATCCTTTCAGGTCGCCTCGTGGACCGGCCGATACGACCCCTGTTCCCCAAGGGCCTTCGCCACGACGTTCAGGTGATCATCACCACGCTGTCAACGGATCAGGAAAACGACCCGAGTGTCCTCGGCATCATTGGTGCGTCGACCGCGCTCATGATCTCGGACATTCCTTGGGGAGGCCCGATCGGTGGTGTCCGGATGGGCTACGTCGACGGGCGTCTGGTGGTCAATCCAACTCAGTCCCAACTCGAGAAGAGCACGCTTGATTTGATGATTGCCGCGACCCCCGACGCAGTGATGATGGTTGAAGCAGGTGCGAACCGGGTCTCTGAGCGACTGGTTCTTGACGCAATCGCGCAGGCACATGCTGAGATCCGTGCCCTCTGCGTCATCCAGGAGGAATTGCGGGCTGAAGTCGGCAAGGCGAAGCGCGACTTCACTCCGTCCGAAACCCCGGCCGATGTCAAGGTTGCCGTTGATGAGGCGCTTGCCGGTCGCCTTCATGCGGTCCTCTACCAGGCTGACAAGTCGACCCGGGAGGTCGGTCTCGATGCTCTGACCGCAGATGTGGTGGCATCGTTGAAGAACCGGTTTGATTCGGGTGTTGTTGTATCGGTGGTTGAGAGCCGGATCAAGACGGCGGTGCGAGACCAGATCCTGACGGCGGATATCCGGCCGGATGGGCGTGACACCAAGACCATCCGTCCGATCGTGTGCGAGGTTGGTGTGCTGCCCAGGACACACGGTTCCGGGTTGTTCACCCGTGGCCAGACGCAGGCGTTGTCAATCGCGACGCTCGGGTCACCCGGTGATGCGCAGCGCATCGATTCACTTGAGTGGGAAGACGAGGTGAAGCGCTACATGCATCACTACAACTTCCCGCCGTATAGCACCGGGGAGGCCCGTGCCCTCCGTGGAGTCGGCCGACGAGAAGTTGGTCACGGGAACCTAGCCGAACGCGCCCTGTTGCCAGTGCTGCCGGCCTCGGACAAGTTCGGATACACGATCCGGATTGTCTCGGAAATCATCGCAAGTAACGGTTCGACGTCTATGGCTGCGGTCTGCGGAAGCACTCTTTCGCTCATGGACGCCGGTGTGCCAATCGAGGCGCCGGTCGCGGGCGTTGCCATGGGACTGATCCTGGGGGCCGGTGCGACCGAAGGCAGGCATGCCGTCCTGACGGACATTCAAGGCATGGAAGACGCGCTTGGGGATATGGACTTCAAGGTCGCCGGTACCGAAGGTGGGATCACTGCCCTCCAGATGGACATCAAGGTCAAGGGCATCACCCTGGCCATCATGGAAGAGGCTCTCGAACAGGCCCGTGAGGCCAGGTTGCTGATCCTTGGCCGGATGAACGAGGTCATTTCTGCCCCCCGGACGGATCTTTCCAAGTGGGCACCGAAGATGATCCAGATAAAGTTGCCAACCGACAAGATCGGTGCGGTGATTGGACCTGGTGGCAAGACGATCCGCAAGATCCAGGAGGACACGGGCGCGTCGATTGACATCGATGATCAGGGAATGGCGAACATTACGTCGCCGAACCCTGAGGGTGCCGAACGGGCTGCGCAGGTGGTCCGGTCGATCATCGAGGATGTCGAGGTCGGAAAGATCTACATGGGCAAGATCACCAGGCTGATGGCTTTTGGTGCGTTTGCCGAGATCATGCCCGGCAAGGAAGGCCTTGTCCACATCTCAGAGCTTGCCGAGACACGGGTCAACCGTGTCGAGGACGTGGTCGAGGTGGGCGATGAAGTCATGGTGATGGTGATCGAGGTCGATGGGCAGGGACGCGTCAACCTTTCGCGACGTGCCGTGATCGAAGGACAGACACCTGACGAGGTTCTGGCACGTCGCCCGCAGGGCGGTGGCGGTCCTCCGAGCGGTGGCAGGCCGGGCGGTGGCATGGGTGGACCCCGACGCGACGGACCACCTCGTGGTTCGTTCGGCGGATCACGTGGCCCACGAGGCCCACTGGGTCCGCGGTAGGTCTGGAGAAAACCAGTCCGGCACGAATGCCTGACTTGGTAACCAAAAGCCCAATATCTACTTCATTGAAGCCGGTTTCCGGGGCCGCTGGCCTTGAAAACCGGCTTCGTCGTTCACGGGTGCGATTGCGAAGGGAGTGCGGGGCCCACGTGGTCCGGGCAGATGCTGCTACCATGCGCGCGGAAATGAGCGGTCAATCTGGAATACGCGTTGCGGTTGCCGGCTTCGGGCGTTTCGCGTCGGATGTCACGCGCGGACTGGCTGGACTTGGCGGCTTTGAAATCGTTGGCATCTCGCGCAGACAGGGCGACGACGAGACGATCAGGGTTGGAGAAACCCTGGTAGCGCGCTACCGTGACGTCGGAACGATGATCCGCGCGTGTCGTCCAGATGTCCTCCTTGAAGCGACGCTACCCGAGTTTGCGATGGCACATTCGCTCGCCGCGCTTGCCAGTGGGGTCCGGCCGGTGGTGGCAACGAGTGGCGTTTCGGACAGCGACCTTCTGGAACTTGGGAGGGTGTGCGTTGACCATTCCCTCGGTGGGGTGGTTGCGCCGAATCTCTCGGTTGGGGCCGTGGTCCTGATGCACCTCGCGGCGATAGCCGGTCGTTTTTTCGAGCATGCCGACATCATCGAGTACCACCGTGACCGCAAGGCTGACGCACCATCGGGAACCGCGGTACACACCGCGCGCTTGATGCAACGCGAGCGTGAGGGGAGTTTCACGCGGGTTCCGAGCAGGACGGTTACAGTGCCAGACGTTCGTGGCGGAGAAGCCAGCGGGATTGGCATCCATAGCATCAGGCTCCCCGGGCTAGTTGCCCACCAGGAAGTCATCTTCGGCGGGACGGGGCAGACCCTGACGCTGCGTCATGACGCGATGTCGAACGATTCCTATGTGCCCGGCGCGGCGCTTGCCATTCGGCACGCGATGGAGACCACCGGGTTGACCGTGGGACTTGGAACACTCCTTGGGTTGGAACGCTGAGGCGGAGAGGGTGAAGAGATGAGCGCACGCGAGGTCGAGTTCGGCCGATTGATCACCGCAATGGTCACGCCTTTCCATCGGGATGGCGTCGGCCAGGCAGTCGATTATGAGAAAGCTGCGCGGATGGCACGCATTCTGGCAGCTAATGGCACCCAGACAATTGTCGTTTCCGGGACTACCGGTGAGTCACCTAACCTCTCAACCGAAGAGAAGCTCACCCTTTTCCGCACGGTGCGGGATGCGGTGGCGGGGCATGCCAAGGTGATTGCCGGCACCGGCAACTACAGCACCCACGAGAGCATCGAGTTGACGGAGGCGGTCCAGCACGCTGGCGTTGCTGATGGCGTGCTGCTCGTCGTGCCCTATTACAACAATCCACCGCAGGAGGGGCTGTACCGGCACTTCCGGACGATTGCCGAGAGCACATCCCTGCCGTGCATGGTCTACAACGTCCCGAGCCGGACGGTGAGGAACATGGATGCTTCAACCACACTTCGTCTCGCGCGCGACGTGCCGAACATCATCGGTATCAAGGAAGCAAGCGAGAACCTCGACCAGGTGGCCGAGATCCTGGCAGGGGTCCCCGGTGACTTCAAGTTGTGGAGCGGTAACGACGGCGACACATTCCCGAAGATGGCAATGGGAGGCTACGGGGTCGTCTCGGTGGCAGCCCATGTTGCGGGGCGCCTGATCCGGCAGATGGTTGATGCAACTGGCGCGGGCGATGTCCGCGAAGGGGCGCGTCTCCACCTCCACCTGCTGCCGTTGGCGAGGGCACTCTTCCCGCCGATTGCCCCGGTTGCCTCGCCGGCGTCGATCAAGGCGGCGATCGGGATACTGGGGTTTGATGTTGGTGGTCTCCGGCTTCCGATGATCGAGTTGCCAGAAGCTGCGAATCACAAGCTTGCGGAGATGCTTCGGGACTACGCGACCGATCCGATGGAAGTCGGCACGCACTGATCGAGGCACGGGGAATGGCGGACTTGGGAACGCCGGATGCTCGACGCGAACGCCTTGCGCGGGTTTCCGAAGAAATCAGGGCTTGCCGGGCGTGTGCACTCCATGAAGGCACACGTCAGGCAGTACCCGGTGAGGGCAATCCGGACGCCGAAATCTTGCTGATCGGTGAGGCGCCCGGGCAGAATGAGGACTTGCAAGGGCGTCCCTTCGTGGGTGCATCCGGCCAGTTCCTCACCGAGATGCTGAGGCAGAACGGCCTCCGACGCGAGGACGTGTTCATCGCGAATGTCGTGAAGCACCGGCCGCCGAACAACCGGGATCCGCTTCCAGGCGAAATCGAGGCATGTTCCTCGTTTCTTTCCCGTCAGATTGAAGCGATAGATCCTCTGGTGATCATCACTCTCGGCAGGTTCTCTTTGGCGAGGTTCTTTCCGGGTGAGAAGATCAGTGTGATCCACGGTCAACCCCGAACGATTGGCGGGCGGACGGTGATCCCGCTGTATCACCCGGCAGCGGCGCTGCATCAGGGTGCGCTGCGGAAGGTTCTCGAGGCGGATTTCGCCAAGGTTCCGGCGATCGTCGACGTCGCACGACGGGCTGCGGGCAGGCCTGTGCCACCATCCGCGCCACCAAGAGCGGCCGAGCCGGTGCAGCAGGCATTCATGCTGCTCCAGGACATGGGGGACAGGCCGGTCAGTGATGGCGTCGAGAGCTCAACTACTCTCCCCGATGCCACGACACCAAGACCGGCGCGTCAGCTGCCTCTCCTGTAGATTGCCGGAGTTCCGGGCGTGCAATCGCGGTGCCGGGCCGTTGTTCAACCCGGAGACGCACGCAGGTACAAAGTGGCCGCGATCAGTGCAGCGAAAGCCGTACTCGACGCGAGAAACCAGAACGTGGCCCGCCAACGTCGCCATCGCGAAAATGCGACTGGACGACGTGATGGCGCGTAGTGCCAGGCGTCAACCCATGCTTCCTGCGATGCGCGCATTGAAAGTCGCGCAGCAATCGCAAGACCGGCGAGGCATGCGGTCACGGTCACGGCAATTTGCCAGTTCTCGATCATGACCGGGCTCCATTTGCCGGTTCGCTGTCCCGTATCGTGGAATGAATGGGTTGGTCAGGCGTCTGGTGCTCCGGCAATCCGCCGATCCTCCCGGGACAAGTGTTCAACGGTCTGACCCGTCTCCACATAGGTCCGCGTGACATGCGCGCCACCGTATGTCCAGAGGAAACGCATCTCGGCCCCGCTGTCGTTGCGAAAGTGGTGCGGGACGCCCGGCGGGACAAAGGTCGTGTCGTAGGGACGCACGGTTGTCTCTTGGCCGTTCATGATCGCGATAGCCTCGCCCTCGAGGATCATGATCGCCTCTTCCACGTTATGCGTATGTAATGGAATGACGGCACCGGGTTGGAAGGTGCTGATACCCATCGTCAGGCTTGTGCTGCCTCGGTCAGAATGGACGAGGGGTTGGGTGACCACCCCCTTGGCGCGGGAGATCGTGGGAAGCTCGCTTGGTCGGAGGATCTGTCCCTGGGCGGGTGGGTTGGTCGTGTCGGTCACGGCTGCCTCCTGGGATGTGTGGCGCGTACCGTGCAACGCCGGGTTTCGCGCACAGATCAGTCTACGACCCGGAACAAGGTGGGGGGTGCGGTACCATCGCCCCAGGTCGCTGCGGGTTCATTCGCGTGGCGGGCCAGAGTGGGAGTGGAACTGTGCCTGACCACCCGCCGACATTCTTCACTTGGGACGAGATTGTTCCCAGGGAACTCTTCCCCGGCGTCACCGGCCAGATCGTTTCCGGGACGAATGTGATGCTTTCCCGGGTGACTATCCCGGCGGGAAGCGTGGTTCCTCCGCACTCACATCCGCATGAACAGGCCGGATGGGTGATTGAGGGCGATGCAACGTTCACCATTGGTGGGGTTTCCCGTCACCTCAAGGTTGGCGACTACTATTTCATCGGCAGCAACGTGACCCACGCCGTCGTCCCGGGGCCCGACGGGATCGTTGGCCTTGATGTGTTCGGGCCCCCGCGTGAGGACTACCTTCCCCGGGACTGACGGCGAACGGTCGTGGTTCCCGAAAAAGCGATGGTTGGTGGTGCGAGCCGGTGGTGGCCGCCATGGGCGCGTTGCGAAAAGAGGCGTGAGAAGCGATGTCCAAGTACCGAGTGCTCCTGACCGGGAACCATTTTCGCCGAACGGATGCTGCGCACGAGAAGCGGTTGATCGACGCTGGGTGCGAGATCGTGATGAGCCCGTACGGACGTCCCGCAACGGAAGCTGAACTCATTCCGCTGCTTGAGGGTGTGGATGCCGTGCTCGCGAGTACTGATCACTTCACCAAGGCGGTTTTTGCAGCTTCTCCTCGCCTGAAGATCGTTGCACGGTGGGGGGTCGGCTATGACGCCATCGACGTCGACGGCGCGACTGAACACGGGGTCTGGATTACCACGACGCCGGGTACGAATGAACACTCCGTAGCCGATGCCACCCTGACGATGATCCTTGCGATCGCACGGGATGTTGTCGAACACGTCGAGACGACGCGTGCGGGCAAGTGGGACCGACTGATCGGGGTTGAAATGCTTGGCCAGACCATCGGCGTGATAGGGTTCGGCCGCATCGGGCGTCAGGTGGCAATCCGGTCGCGTGCGTTCGGGATGCGGGTGCTGGCATATGACCCGGTGTTGTCCGAGCAGGCAATCCGCGATGGTGGTGCCGACCCCGCGGAGCTTGAGGAAGTGCTGCGTCAGGCCGACTGGGTGACACTTCACGCCCCGTCGATGCCCGAGACCCATGACCTCATCAACGCCCGTACTTTGGCGATGTGCAAGAAATCGGCGTTCATCATCAATACCGCCCGTGGTGACTTGGTGAATGAGGACGATTTGGCAGAGGCACTCCGCGCGGGAACCATTGCCGGCGCTGCCCTTGATGTGTTCAAGACTGAACCGATCACGCCGGACAATCCTCTCCGGTCCTTGCCCAACGTTCTGCCGTTCCCTCACATCGCTGGGATCACGAAGCAGTCATCCGAGAGGATGTCCGCGATGTGTGTCGACAATATCCTGACGGTCCTCGCAGGTCGCCCCGCGTCGACGCCGGTGAACCATCCGGCTACGCCCAGGCACTGAACGGTGAATGATCGGTTGGGACGGGTCATGAACGACCCTTCGTTCGTCTACGGCGAGGTCTATGGACCGATGGTCACGGTTGAGCGGTCGATCGTGTTGCTTCAGGTCCGCTTGGCCCAACTGCCACCGGAAGCCCTGACACTGGACTATCTCGACGAACAGTACTCCGCGCTTCTCAAGACCCTGGTGTCATCTGGTGTGTGCGTTGTCACATCGTTTACCCAACCGACCATCGAAAAGACCATCTGGTTTGCGCACCAGCGCTCACAAATTGAGCGGTTCCGGGAATAGACTTGAGCATGACAACCACAAGCACCCAATACGTCCTCGAACTCTTGCCGAATACCCCGGAGCGGATGCTTGGGGAACGGATGGAGGCCAACCAGTTCACTTATGGTCCCAGTGAGATCTTGGTTGCCCGCCGTCCCGGCGGAAGCGACGAAATCGTCGGAGCGGTCCGGATGGCTATGCGCACGCGGACCCTGCGCTCACAGGGGTTAATCACGGACTTGCAAGTTGACAAGGATCTGCTCGACAGTGGCTTGCCAGAGCAACTCATTGCCGATGCGGAGCGTCGCCTTTTGGCACGCGGCGCACAGAAGATCGATGGTCTTCTGCTCGACGGAGTGGGAATGGCATCCTATTACTACAGGCTTGGCTACTGGTCGTCGCGTCGGATGGTGGTCCTGGCATGGGATCTCACCACCCTTCGAGACATTCCGATGACCACCGATTACGAGATCGTCCAGGTTGATCGACCGGATGTGGATTCCACGGCGCAGTTCATCATCAATAGCTACCAGCCGTATTTCCGGTGGTGGAAGGAACCCCGCGAGGATCAGAAGTGGTTCCGCGTCGAACTGCAGTCCGAGGATCAAGGCGACATGTACGCCCGGGCGACCGAAGAGATCCAGGCGCGGGTCCATGCCGATGTCGCCAATGCCGGAAAGAGTGCTGCCCAGACCTACTTCATGGCGTATCGCGATGGCGAACTCGTGGGCCTGTGCGATGCCCGCGATGGTGGTCCGGGACAGGACGCGTTTGAGTGGTGTGTCCTTATCAGCCGGAAGAGCATCGGCCGTGGCCTCGGCTCATCACTGCTCGGCAGTGCATTGCGCTGGCTTCGCGATGAGCGCGGTCGGACGCACGCCGAATACACGAGCACATCTGGTCTCGACGACTACGATCCCCTCATCTACTTGGCGACGGTTGGGACCGGCGCATTCATGAAGGGCGAGTTCCTCGATTGCGTGAAGACCCAGTTTGGTGAAGCGACCGAGTAAGGCGGGGTTGGGGGTCAGTTGGCCGGCGACTGATCCCCGGTGAAAGGTGCGGTCACGGGTGTTTCCGCGTGTTCGGTCTCGGATCCGATCCCGTTCTCGCGGAAATATTCGAACAGGTGCCGTTCATCGCGGAACCACCGGGTGCAGTACCGGGTGAAGAACGGGCTCGGCGGCGACGACGGTAGCCAAACCGCGTAGACCCGCTTTCCCCGGTGGATTGCGTCTTTCATCTCGCAAATGACGCCAGCTGAGAGCGTGGTGGTCGGGTAGTAGACGGCTACGAACTGTGACTGGTCGATCAGTTTGTAGTCGCGGTCTACGATCTGACCGTCGACGTGGGTCAGGTTTTCCGGATTGACCGGACGTCCACCGTCGGCGTCTCCGTCCTCGCGGGCATCCAGTAGAAGGTCCCGGGCACGCCCGGTCTTGTGCGACGTGCCCCCGACCCCCCGGAGCGACGCGCTTGCGTCTTCGAACGTATTGCGCGCGGTTGCGCTTCCGTCAGAGAAGCCAATCGCTGCATCCCGGTCCATTGAATAGTCGTCGACGGCCGCCGGGTCAAACACCACGGCATGCTCCCGAAGTTCCTGCCGGAAGTTCTCCAGTTTGGCAAACAGGTCAGCCCCCTCGAAGTGGGTCATCGGATAGCTGAGGTATGCCGTCGGGGTAGTGGGTTCGAACATCAGCCGGAACAGGGTGTCCGGGCCCTGTTTGCGCCCGATGAGGAAGTGTGGTTTCCGCTGCCAGGCCGCCATCATCTCGGTCGCCGACCGTTCGACATCGCGCCACCAGAGGAGGTTGTTGATCGTGACGGTGCGCCAGCGTTCCTCGGTCAGGCGCTGCCGGATTGCCAGGATGCCGTCAGTGATGGTGACATACGCGTCCGGTTGCAACTGGGTCAGGTAATAGACATCGAGGCCCGGCACCACCGAGTAGTTCCACGAGAAGGTGGCATGGGTGACGATCAGCCATGGTTCATCCGCAGGAAGACCCCGGACGGAGGCGAGGATGCGTTCCATCGCGGCGGCACGGTACGCCCCGAGTGCCGTGGGGAAGACGTCGAGGACCGTCTCCTCCTGCAGGTCGTCTCCGCGTTCGTGAGCGAGGTGGAACATGATCTCGCGCACATCGAATACATGCAGGCGTCGTCCGTGTGCCTCGGCATGACGCCGGACCGCGTTGACGTAACTTGTCCGGCCGGAACCAGACATCCCGGTGCATAGCACGTTCATCCCGTTGCTCCCTGTCACGTTCCCCGACGCGCGGTCCGTCGTCACAATGCGCGCAACCCCTGTCTTTCCAAGCCATCCGGCCGGTATTTCCATCAGAGCGCTTGACGCTTTTCTGGGTGGGGCGATAGAGTTTGATGGTATCGATCTCACCGTACATTTTCTGCGTTCTAACAAGGGGAACGAACAATGCCGTTTACCGTCAAGGAACTCACCTACGCCAAGGACTCGCTCGAGGGCATCTCGCAGAAGACGATCGAGGCCCATCATGACCGCCTCTACGCCGGATACGTGAACAAGCGCAACGAGATCGATGCAGCACTCCCCAAGGCAGACAAGACCAAGGCAGCCGCGACCTACAGCGAGTACCGCGCCCTCAAGCTCGAGGAGACGTTCAACGCCGACGGCCAAATCCTGCATGAGCTCTACTTCGGGCATCTGGGTGGTCACGGTGGCAAGCCTTCGGGTGCGCTTCTCGCCCAGATCGAGCAAGACTTCGGATCCTTCGAGGAATTCGTCGCCGACGTCAGCGCTTGCGGGATGGCGTCGCGGGGATGGGCCACGGTTGCCTACGATCCCACCGACGGCAAGATCCACAGTTTCTTGGGTGATGCCCACAATCATGGGGGCGTCTGGGGCGCAGTTCCTCTCATGACCCTCGACGTATACGAGCATGCGTACTTCATGGACTATGGCACCGCTCGCGCCGAGTACATCAAGGCCTTCTGGAAGAATGTCGACTGGTCGGTCGTCGAGAAGGCGTTCGCCAAGGTCAAGCACTGACCCGAACCGCCCGTCCAGACTGCTGGCACTGACCGGCCCGGAGTGGAGACGCTCCGGGCCGTTACATTTCCCCGCGGTACCGGTTCCGGGTCACGTCAGGGATTGCACAGTAGCCGTGGGACGCCCGACAATCGCGCCATGACAGTTGCATCAGGCCATGCCGACCGTCCGGCCGCGGGAACCCGCGCCGGTGATGCCCGCCCCGATTACGCCGCCCTGTTCGCCAGGCGGGTCGCCGAGGCCGGACCGCCGCTCATGCGCGCGGGTGCGGGAGGCGCGGCCGGCGTCATTCCGCTGACGTATGGCTTTCCTGACCCGGGTTCGTTCCCCGTCGCCGACTTGACAGTGGCCTCCAGTGCGGTCCTCGCCGGGAACGGCGCGAATGCACTGCAGTACGGGCCGATTGCCGGACCGGTGGCGATGCTGGACCTGCTGGTCGCGAAGCTTGCCGGCGAGGGTATCTCGGCCACGCATGACAACCTTGTCGTGACGTCGGGCGGTTCGCAGGGTATCGACCTCGTGACCCACCTGGTCATCAACCCCGGGGACACCATGTTGGTCGAGGCCCCGACATTCATCGGTGCCCTCCAGACTTTCCGCAACGCCGAGGCAAGCCTGCTCGAGGTTCCAATCGACGAGCACGGGCTTGATGTCGTCGCCCTAGAGAACGTCCTGCGCCAAGCGCGGATCAATGGTGTCCGGCCAAAGCTCCTCTACACCATTCCGACCTTCCACAATCCCGCGGGGGTCACGCTGTCTGCGGAACGTCGCCCCCGGGTGATCGAACTGGCGCGTGAATACGGGTTCCTGATCCTGGAGGACGATGCGTACAGCGAGCTCCGGTTTGATGGCGAACCGTTGCCGTCGCTGTATTCGCTGGACGAGGCGGGTTGCGTGATCCAGGTGCGCACGTTCTCGAAAATCCTTGCGGCTGGCTTGCGCCTTGGCTACCTCGTCACGCCCGCACCACTGCTTTCGCGGTTGCTGCAACTCAAGGTGGACGTAGGCACCAGTCCGTTTGGCAATCACGTCGCCGCGACGTATGCAGCGGATGCCTCGTCCCTGACCGGGAGGCTGGACGCGCATGTCCGTGAACTCCGCGCCATCTACCGTGAACGGCGAGATGCGATGCTTGGCGCACTCACGGAGTACGCGCCAGATGGGGTGACGTGGACGGTACCCGAGGGCGGGTTCTTCACCTGGCTGACCTTGCCGGAAGGCATGGACGCGGGCCGGATTGCCCCGGACGCACACGCGGCGGGGGTCAGTTTCATCCCCGGTGCGAGCTATTTCGCCCGTGGCGGCGGGGCCAGAAACCTTCGTCTCGCCTTCAGTTACCTGCCTCCCGACCAACTGGTAGAGGGCGTGCGCAGACTGATGTCGGTGGTGTCCGGCGCGGGCTGACGAGTGAAGTCAAGTAGTTATGATGAGTCTGGTTTGAAGCCCGAATTCGTGCGCGGCCGCAGATGACAAGCCAATAACATGACAGGCACGTCTGGCCTGATTGTGGTAGAACATTATTTCTAGATCGTGCATGGCCCGCGCAAGTGGGTACTTTCCAGTTCCGGTGGAGGCGATGATGACGGCGGTGCAGAGCGGGGCGGTGACGGCGGCGGTGCAGAGCGGGGCGGAGACGGTTGCCGAGGTTGGGCGGACCATTCTTGAAGGAATACGAGGGAAGGTCTTCTCCGACCGGTATGCCCTGAAGAACGAGCGCGGGGAGCCAATCGAACACACCCCTGAAGAGATGTGGGCTCGCGTTGCCCGAGGTATCGCCGCGGTTGAGGCCACCCCTGAGAAGCAGCAGTTCTGGGAAGGACGCTTCTACGAGGTCCTGCGCGACTTCAAGTTCGTCCCGGGTGGTCGGATCCTCGCCGGTGCGGGAACCGGCCACAAGGTGACCTATTACAACTGCTATGTCATCCCGAGCCCCGAAGACAGCCGTGGCGGCATCCTGGACAACCTCAAGGTCATGACCGAGATCATGGCCCGCGGGGGTGGCGTCGGGATCAACCTCTCAAGCCTCCGGCCGCGCGGGTCATACATCAAGACGGTCAACGGCACCGCTTCCGGACCGTGTTCATGGGCTGAACTCTACTCCGTCGCGACCGGTGACGTTATCCAGCAAGGTGGTTCGCGCCGTGGCGCCCTGATGCTGATGATCGACGACAGTCACCCAGACGTCGAGGAGTTCATCAACGTCAAGCGCGACCTCAAGCGCATCAATCACGCCAACCTGTCCGTCTGCGTCTCCGATCCGTTCATGACTGCGGTCAAGGCCGATGCCCCGTGGGATCTGGTCTGGAACGGCGAGGTCAAGAAGACGGTCCGGGCGCGTGACCTCTGGAACCAGATCTGCCACGCCGCATGGTCGGCCGGAGAACCGGGACTCGTCTTCATTGACCGCTACAACACCGAGGCGAACACCTGGTACTACGAGAAGATCATCTGCGTGAACCCGTGCGGCGAGCAGGGACTTCCCGAATGGGGGGTGTGTAACCTCGGGGCGATCAACCTCTCGCAGTTCGTGCATGACAGCGTTGATGGCGCCCCGGGCGTCTTCGATTACGACGCGCTAGCGGCGACGTCGCGCGTAGCCATGCGGTTCCTGGACAACGTCGTGGATGCGAATCTCTACTTCATCGAGGAGAACGCCAAGGCGCAGTTGAGTACGCGTCGTACTGGTCTGGGAACCATGGGCCTTGCCGATGCCCTCATCAAGATGCAGTTGCCGTATGGGACGCCCGAATCCATGGCGACGGTCGAGCGTATTTACTCCACGATCCGTGATCATGCCTACGACGCCTCGACCGAACTGTCGGCCGAGAAGGGTCCGTTCCCGATGTTCGATCGGGACAAGTACCTGCAGGGCCGGTTCATCCAGCGGTTGCCAAAGGAGATTCAGGCGCGGGTGGCCGCGCATGGCATTCGCAACGCCGTGCTTCTCACCCAGGCCCCGACTGGCACGACATCGCTCTTGTCTGGCGTGTCCTCGGGAATCGAACCGGTCTACGACTTTGCGATGAGGCGGCGCGACCGGACTGGTGAGCACCTCATCTACCACCCACTCTTGCAGGCGTGGCGTAACGCGAACCCGTTGGCAGCGTACACCGAGAAACCGGCGTGGTTCGTGTCGGCGAATGACCTGACGCCCGAGGAACACGTGCGTGTGCAGGCAACGGTGCAGGCATACACCGACTCCAGCATCTCGAAGACCGTGAATGCCCCGAACGACCACACGGTTGATCAGGTCGAGACGCTCTACATGATGGCTTACGACCTCGGGTGCAAGGGCGTCACGTATTTCCGTGATGGGTGCCGTGAAGGCGTCCTCTCGCACATTGATCCGCCGGGTGCCCCGGAGAAACCGGCCACGCAGCCATCTGCGGAGGCGCGCGCCGAGACCGAGGCGGTCCAGTTGGGTCTTGGGATTCCGGATCACGCTTCATCACACCTGCATCCGCGCCCACGGGTCGCCGAGGGGGTGACCTACCGGATGCCGACCCCGCTGGGCACGATGTTCACCACGGTCACGCGCAACCCGGGAGGCCAGCCGTTCGAGGTCTTCATGCAGGTGGGCAAGGCAGGTAGCGACACGGCATCGGTCACCGAAGCACTCGGCCGGTTGATCTCGCTCATCCTTCGCCTCCCATCATCCTTGCCACCGACAGACCGCCTTCAGGAGGTCGTCGACCAGCTCAGTGGCATCGGTGGCGGGCGCCAACTGGGTATCGGGCGGAACCGGGTGCGGTCGTTGCCGGATGCGGTGGCACAGGTGCTTGCCGAGTTCCTTGGGAACGACGCACCACACATCGATGAACTCCCCCATGCCGAACCAGCGGTCGCTGCAGTGCCGGCGGTTGTCTCCCCGGCACAGGGCCCGTCACGGACGATGAAGGCGGATCTCTGCCCCGAGTGCGGTGATGCGGCACTGGTGTACGAAGAGGGTTGCCAGAAGTGCTACTCGTGCGGCTTCAGCGAGTGCTGAAAATCCAACGATAGGTGACGCTAATGCAAGGAGACTTCCCGCCGTAGGCGGGAAGCCTCCTTCTTGTTCAGAATGCGACCGCGCCCCCCCTTATATATTGAAGTCGGGCCCACTCACTGCGCCGGTTCCCCAGCGACATGAGTGGCTGGGCGCGGACAGGGTCACTCCACGATGATCTTGCCAACCATGCCGGCTTCCTTGTGGCCGGGTTGGACGCAGACAATCGCGTAGGTTCCCGGCTTGGATGCCATGAATGTCCCGGATTGCTCCTTGCCTGCGCCAAGGTTGACCAACTTGGCGTTCTGCGTTCCGCCTTCGGTGATGAGGTCGTGCGGAAGCATGCCGGCGTTCTTGAACGTGATCTTGACGGGCGCGCCCGCCTTGACCGTGATGTTTTCCGGGTTGAACTTCATGCTGTCTAGCCCGACGATGGTGGCTGATGTCCCGGACCCAGAGGCGGCGCCGTACCCGGCATCGGCGCCGCTGGCGCCGCCTCCACCACACGCTGCCAGTAATAACGCTCCGGCAAGTGCTGCTACCTGCCATTCCCGCCTGATCATGTGCTGACCTCCCGTCCGGTGCGTCGTCACTGTCTTGCGCCGGACTTTGTGAATACTATCACAAAGTACGGTGCATCAACGCGAGGCTCCTGCCCGTCATGTGGATGAACGCAAACAAGCGATTGAGCGGCCGCGGCGATGAGGCAGTCCCGGGGCGACGGTACGGAACCCCCGGGATGTCTTTGCGTTGCTACTACCGGGTGGTCATGCCCGGGTGGTGCCGTGGATTTTTGGACGGGCTTGTGGGGCTGTGACTGACGGACACAAAGGCTCAATTTGGACAACGTGACCGGCGACGAACCGCAAGAGGTACGCGGAAACGTGGACCGGCGGGAGGCCGTGCCTCCCGCACTGCAGGCGAACACGTCCCCGGCACAAGGCAGAGACCCTGACAAAACAGATGTGGCGGGCCATCGCAGCGGGGCGCCCACTGCTGAATCGACGCCGGCAAACCGTGTCGGCCCCGAACCCAACGGAGCACAGCCGTCTGGTACCACGGAAGGGGCCCCGCCACGATTCGCAACAGGCCCCACCACACGATGGGCACCACTCAAACGCCTCTTGAGTGACCGCCACGACTTCCCCCGGGCCATCCGGCATGTTGCGCGCCAGGGCCTCATTGGGATCCATCACGCCCGGCACTCGGTGCGCGCAAGGCTCTCGCATGAGAGCAAGGTTGCATCCAGGCGGGTTGCCTTGGCCGGACGTGCCTCTCGCCAAGCGGGTGTGTGGCCCGGCCGGTTCGCCCGGTCCCATCCGTTACCGGCGCTCGCAATCGCTGTGGCCATCCTGCTTGGTCTCCCTCTCTTCACTTTCCTCGCCACGCCGCAGCGGAGCGCTGCCGCTCGGTTGACCGTTGGCATTGGCGCGCAAGGCACGCAGATGTCGGCCGACAAGGCGGCCTCGGGTAGTGCTCCGGCGTACACGAATCTGGCGATCCAGCCATCAATCGAGGAAGCGAGTCCCGGTGAGATTGGTTCGGGGGTCCTGATCCTCAAGGCGCCGAGTGGGTTCGAGTTCGACACTGGGTCCCCTGCAATTGCGCTGGCAGTGAGTCCGGTTGCCGGTGCCTTGGCGGCGACTTGCGACACGGCGGCCAATGGCACGGGGACCAAGGCCGATGTGACAAACCTGACGTCGTCGACTGTCCTGATCACGATCACGCGGGCGTCGACAGGTACCTCGAAGTGTCTGATGGCGTTCTCGAACATCCGGGTACGGCCGCTGACGACGACGGCGCCGTTCTCTGGTGCGATCACGAAATCGTCCACGGGCTACTCGAACAGCGCGGTGATTGTCGGGATCACCGATGGCGTGACCTCCTTGGGAGACCTGACGACCACGCCAGGTGCCTTCGAGAACTCCGGTACGGGAACGCGGTCGCTCTCCACTTCGACCATTGCGTTGAACAAGACCCAGCTTGCGGTTGGTGGGTCGGTGACGGCGTCGTTGTTCCTGAAAGACGCCTACGGCAATTCGATCACTACGACGCCTGCATCAATTGGGACGGTGAATTTTGGCGTAAAGACCGTTGCACCCACGGCTGCCGACTGCGCGACCGCCACGACCGTGTCGACGGCACTCACGGGAATCGGTGCGCAAGGCTTTACTGCGACCATCCAGCTTGCCAGTGCTGGATCGGTGTTTGTGTTTGCGTGCATCACGCCACCGGTGGGAAGCGTCGGTTTCTTCAACGCGACGGCCCAGGTAACCGCGAATGCACTGCCGACAGTGACGACCGTTGAGGTGACACGCGTCCTGACGGATGGTTCGACGACCTCTGGCACGTCAATTGGTGTTTCCTCGACCCAACGGACCCGAACGGTGACAGTGAGGGGAACCAACTTCCAGCCGAACGCTACAGCTGCATTTGACGGGACGGGCCTCACGGTTGCTTTGGTCACCCGGACCGACGCCTCGACGCTCACGGTCTCGCTGGTGATCGCTGCGAATGCCGTTGCCGGTGCGCGAAGCGTCACAGTCACCAATCCGGATGGTGGCACGGTCTCGTTCGCCAATGCACTGACCCTAGCGAGTGCACCGACAGCCGCCTCGCTGTCGCAGGCGGTCTACGGATCGGGAGCAACCGGCGCGGTCCTGAACCTGACGGCAACGAACATTCTCCCTGGGGTGCGGGTGCGCATCGACCCGAACCCGGGCGACATAACCTTCACGACACAGTGGAACAGTTCGACCCAGGTGACCCTGACGATGGCCATCGCGTCGACGGCACGGACGACGGCGGAACGGCGGACGATCTTTCTGGACAATCGGGACGAGAGCGGCGAGGTCGCGGCGCTGACCCAGTTGCAGATTGCCGCGCCGCCGACGGTGACGGTTGCCGCGATCACACCGAGCAATCTTGGCCGCGGGGCGGGAACCAACCCGTACGGCCTGTGCGACGTCTCGGCACCGGGGGTGGCCGTCACCGTGCCGGGAACCGGCTTCAGTGCGAACGCCCTGACCGGCACGGTGCAGGCGACGTTCTCGAACACCAATGGCGACGTCACGACAACCGTCACCTCGGTGACCGCCACCGCGCTTGTTCTGAAAGTGTGCGTGACCACGACCGCTTCGGCTTCGGTTCGGGGCCTGTCGGTCGTGAACGGGGATGGTGGCCTCGTTTCCGTGACGAGTGCGCTGACGGTCAATGGATCGCCGATCATCGCCGCTATCTCCGAGGCTTCCATTGGCCAGGGTGCAACCTCACGGGCGTTGACGGTCACGGGAGGCGGGTTCAGCCCGCAGGCGAAGGTGGCCCTGCAACGGATACCGCAATCACAGGTCGGTACGGGATCGACGGTCGTCTGCAACGCTGCCGGGAATACGACCACCGTCGGCACGGCCTCGGACATTGCACTTGCCACAGTGAGCGTGACGGCGCGGACGACCTCGCAACTCACCACAAGCGTGACGATTGGAGCCGACGCGGAGACTGGCCCGGTCTGGGTCAAGGTCGACAATGATGACCAGGGGAGCGACCCGGTGTGTTCTCTCGCCGGATTGCTGACGGTCACGCCCCGGCCGACGGCGTCAAGCATCACACCGAGTTTCCTGAACCCACCGGTCAGTGGTTCGACTACCGTGACCCTTGCACTGGTCGGTGCCAACTTCGGCAGTGGCACGACGGTCAGCGTGTTGCCGGCCACTGGGCAAGTGAGTGCGGACGTCGAGGCCGTCGTCGGTTCGTCAGCGGTCGGCACCCCCAATGCGATGACGTTCGACGTGGTCGTCCCGGCGACGGCACTCGGCGGGCCGCGGGGCTTGCTCATCACCAACCTCGATGGCGGCGCGAGGACGATCTCGAACGCCGTGACGGTCGTGTCCACCGGCTCGGTCACGGTGTCGCCGACGGCGATTGGCGCCGGGGCGGTCGCGGCACCGCTGACGATCTTCGGCACCGGCCTCAATGCGTTGTCCAACATCACCTTCGGGCGAGGCGCGACATCACCGGTGACCACCACCGACATCGTGGCGGGCCAGGTGGTGGCAGGTACGAACGGGACCAGCCTGACGGTGCTGGTTACGGTTTCACCCACGACACCGGTCGATACCTACACCATGACGATCACGTCGCCGGACTCTCTGCTGGTCTCAACCTCGGGAACCTTTGCGGTCAGTAGCGGGCCGGCAATCACATCGTTTGGGCGATCGAATGCTTCGTTGGGAACGTCGGCGGTGCCGTACGGCCAGAACAGCAGCGCGCAGACGCTGTCCCTTTCGGGATCCAACTTCAAGACCGCCAATGCGGGCGCGACCGTGCCAGTCGTGTCGGTCATCGATAGCGGGGGCAACGCCGTGGCCGGGGTGACCGTCTCCGCGGTGACGGTCGCCGGAGGGGGTGGCACCCTCACCGCGACGGTGGCTGTCGGTACGACTGCGACAACCGGATCGTACGCGGTGCAGGTGGTGAACCCGGATAAGGGATCGGTGACATACGCCAACGCCTTCGAGGTGACGGCGAGACCGACGATCACGGCGATTACCGACAACACCAACTTCGGGGCAGGCGCGGAGAGCAAGACGGTCACGCTGTCGGGGACGAACTTCTCGCCCCAGGCCACGGTTCGGTTCACGCGCACTAGCGACACGACCGGTTCGCAGGTGATCCAGAACTATGCGATCTCGTCGCAGGTCAACACTCGTCTGGCGGTCAACATCACCATCGCTGCGTCTGCGGTGACCGGAACAAGGGCAATCGTGGTGACCAACCCCGACGGTGGCAGCGCCACCCTGGCGGGTTCATTCACGGTGAACTCCCCACCCGTCATCTCCTCGATCACGCCATCGGCGCTCGGGGCGAACCGCAGCTACGTGATCACCCTGCGGGGCAGCAACTTCCAGTCCAATTTGGTGGAGGTCAAGGTCGGATCCGGCAGCGGCTATTCGTCGACCCTCAACATGGCTATCGACAGCACGGTCGGGGCACCCACTCTGGTGAACACCACCACGGTCACGTTCGGGGTCAGGATTGACGTCGGCGCCGCCGTCGGTTTCCGGACGATCACGCTGACCAACGCCGACGGAGGCATGGCCAGCATTCCCTTCTATGTGAATGCCGCCCTTGCGTTCACCGAAGTCTCGCCGAAGACCGTCGGGGTAGGCGCGGTTGAATACACGGTTACGGTGACCGGGCAGGGCTTCTCCACCACGGGTCTCATGCCGCAGGTACGGTTCCTGAACGAGACAACCTACGCCGTCGACCCGCTGTTGTCGGTCGATGACAACAAGACCGTGATGAACGATGACGGGACGCTGCTGACGGTCAAGCTGACCGTCGCGTCAACGGCGACCCTCGGGACGCGGGCCTTGCAGATCGATCTGCAGAACGGCACGCCGCTTGTGGTGAAGCGGTCATCGCTCGATTGCGCCAGGACGACCGCTGGCGTGGGGACGCCCACCCCGACACCGACGGCGGATTGCTTTGTCTTCTCGGTCGTGGCAGGGCCGTCGGTGAACGCGGTCAGTCCGCGGGTCCGGCGCCAGGGCGCGGTGGATGCTCCGTTCCCAACGGTGACGGTCACCCCGACAACTGCGCCGAACGTGACAGCGACTGCCACGGCCCTGCCGTCGGCAACCGCCACCCTTGTCCCGGGACAGTCGGCGCCTCCGGACTGCCCGCTACCGACCGAACCGTCGCCAGACACCACGATGCGGGTCGCGGTCTGTGGCGGGAACTTCGACAACGGCGTGACCGTTTCGGTCTCCTATCCGGATTCGGCATCGCCCGCCGACAACGGCATCACCGTGGTGACGACCGAACGCAAGAATGATCATCTGCTGTGGGTGCTGCTGCAGTTCGACCTGAACACCTTCCAGGTGGCCACGGCAAAGTCCGGCAAACGGACGCTGACGGTCACCAACGGTGACGGCGGACGAAGTAGCCTCTTGACCACCTCGCCGTACGCGTTCGAGGTGGTGAATGTCCCGACGATCACGGGTGTGAGTTTCACGGGCACACCGGTAGCCGGACAGACGGTGCAGATCGGTGTCGGTGCGGTCGAGAGAACGATCAACGTTGTCGGGACAAACTTCGTGAGTGGGTCGCGCACGGCACTTGGCATGACCCCGGACCAGACGGCGGGTATCCGCGTGACCTCGGTGGTGGTGAACAGTGCCACAAGCATCACCGCCAAGGTGAGTGTCGACGCCAGTGTCCAGATTGGTGGGCGCAAGATTGTGCTGACCAATGACGATGGCGGGGCGACGGTGCAGAGCACCCTCGACCTGGTGTCAATCGTCTCGCCCCCAAGCTTCAGTTCGATCCAGTTGGGTGAGACGTTGGGCGTGACGACGGTCGGACGCGGCGCCACCTCGGTGACGTTGTCGATCCGGGGCAGTGGTTTCTCGGCGAACCCCGTGGTTTCGTTCGGTGCGAACAGTGGCATCACGGTCAAACCCGGCCTCAGTGCGGTCAACGGGCAACTGATCAGCGGGCAGATTGACGTGTCCACCACGGCAGCTGCGGGTGCGCGCGAACTGTTTGTCTCCAACGCCGATGGTGGGACGGTGATCGTGCCCAACGCGATCACGGTGAATACGCCACCGACACTGACCGGGATCAGCCCGTCGAACCTCGGCATCGGATCGAGTGGCACCTTGGTCATCTCAGGGGTGAACTTCGCGACCAGTGCGAGTGTGTCGTTCCAACTCAATGGCCAGACAGACAACAGCATCACCGTGACGAGGACGCGCTACCTCAGTTCGTCGCGCATCGAGATCGACGTCCAAGTTGGGAGCAGTGCAATCCCCGGTGGGCGTGGTGTGGTGTTCAACAACGGTGACGGGTCTCCGGTACTCGTGACGCCGACCGGCACGTTCAACGTCAACTCGCCACCGACCTTTGCGTACATGAGTCCGGACACGATCGCGCCAGGCGGGGTGATCACCGACGCGGTCATTGCGGGGACCGGGTTCCTGCCGACGACGAAGGTGTCGGTATCGGGAGCCGGGATCACGGTCGCGACGCCGACCTTCGTCTCGGCGACCTTGCTGAAAGTGAGCATGACCGCCGCCGCAGATGCGACGGCAGGACTTCGGGACCTGATCTTCGATCCGGGCGATGGGAGTGCGACGGTGACCGCGCCGAACCGGCTGACGGTGGTCATGGGCATGTCGGTCACGACGGTTGCGCCTGATGGTGGCACGCCGGGCACGACCGTCACGGTGACCATCTCGGGAACCGGGTTCGCGCCACCCGCGCTGGTGGCATTCGGGGACGGGATCACGGTTTCCAACGTGGTGGTGTCAAGCGCGTCCGAGATCAAGGCGGACCTTGCGATCGATGCCGGCGCGACCCCGGGGGCGCGCGGGGTGACGGTCACGATTGCCGGCAAATCGATCAGCATCCCATCCAGTTTCACGGTGTTGGGGGCGCCACCACCGACGGCAGTTCCGGCCCCGGCCCCGGCGCCCCCACCGGCCAAGCCGGTCGCGGTCGCAACAGCGATCCCGACCGCAACCGAGGTGCCGACTGCCACGCCCATCCCGACGGCGACGCCATTGCCAACCGCGACGCCTTTCGGTCTCATCGGTCTGGCAAACGGGGTAAGCCTGCAAGCGGCCGTTGCCAATGCCGGGACCGTTGGCGAGGCCACCCTTGGCGGTGCCTCCGAAGCACCATCGTCGGTGAACTTCGTCGCGCCGCCAGGCGTGGGGGTGTCGGCGGTGGTCGAGGCGCGTGACCCGGTGGTCATCACCGACGCGGTGCCGGCCCTCAAGGCCGCCAGTGAAGCCGGGGCGGTGCAGTTGCGCCGGTCAATCCAGGTCAACCTCTACGACAACACCTCGGGCCGGAAGTTGGTCGAGCATGACGAACCGGTAGTGATCCGGATGAACTTCGACGCATCGGACTTCGAGACGGCCGGAAGCGATCCGGATCGCCTGGGCATCGTGGTCGTGCGGCCTACCGCCGAGGCAACACCCATCTGTCCGGCCGGAGCGTTCCTGCTGCCGGCGAGGTTCGATGGTGACGCGCGAACCCTGACGATCAGTACGAAATGCACATCAGCATTCAGCGTCGTCGTCTTGAGCGACGCACCATCGGATGCCGATTACGAGGTCCAGGGTGGGCGGTTCTTCACCCAGGCATCGGGCTTTGGTGGGCGCGGTGGGGTCGGGTACGCGGTGATCGATGACGGGCAGGCATCGTTCGCGAGCGAGTTCGCGCGACGCGGTGGCGTGAAGGGCCTCGGCTACCCGTCAAGCCGACGGTTCATCCGAGACGGTTTCCCGGTGCAGGTGTTCCAGAGGTTCGTTTTGCAGTGGCGTGCCGACCGGAACGAGGCGGTCGTGGTCAATGTCTTCGATGAACTCCATGCCAAGGGTTACGACACCTACCTGAACGACGTGCACTATGTGCCGCCGCCATTCGGCATGCAGGTCGACCAGGATCTTTCCTACCAGGAGGTCCTGCGCCTGCACGTCGGGAACATCCTCAATGGGCGCGACCTTGCCGGGACCGCCATTCCAGACATCGACCCGCAGGCGATGCTTGCGATCCAGAAGTACATCTTCAGCGATGACGACTGGCTCAATCAGTATGGTCTGCCGGTCAGCGTGGCGCGTTTCCCGTCAAGCATCGTGGTGCGGATGCAGCGGGCAGCCTTCCAGTACTCGCTCGAAGACTTGCCATGGGCATCGGCCGGGCAGATCAGTGTGGTCCTCGGGGGTGACCTAGCCAAGCAGGCGGGGTTGTACAGGAACGAGGAAGTCTCTCCGGAACTTCCGCAGGCATATCAGCGGGTCAAGCCAGTGACGTCGCCGACACCGGAGATCAGCCCGACGCCTACCCCGGGTGTCAGGACGGTTGTGACCCCGACCCCGGCAGTTGTCGACGTGAAACCGGTGGGTGAGGAAGACGCGTCGGAGCCGACGTCATTGCTGGCACCGATCTGGAATGCCGTCATGGGAACCGTCCGGAACATCCTGCCGGATTGGCTGCTGGGACCGCTGCGTGCCGGTGTTGGTTCTTCGCCTCGGGCGTGACAACTCGAACCGTTCGGCGTCCTGGCCGTGCGTATCCGTGAACTGCGATATCCTTAGCTGAGAGGGATCAGGCTGGTCGCTCGATCGTGACGTCGGCACGGCCCACCCGCTCCGGCGCTACCGGAGAAGTGACAGACGCGTGGTAACCGCAGCAGGTATTCCGAACGCGGGGGCGGGTGCGCTGGCTCAAGGGCCAGTGCCATTGACTGTGCCCGTGATGGCCCGCGACGACGTCATTGCGGCGATGCGCGCCGAGGAATGGCGGATCAGTGGGCGCTGGCGGTGGCTGACAAGCGCGTTGCTGATCCTCGGCCTGGCCAGTTTTGTGGTCAATCAGGAGACGTATGCCGTCTCGACCTTCGTGGTGCGCAACCCGGGCAACTCCTTCGAGACCGGATACGTCGAGGTCACCGTGGAGAAGCCGGGCACCGCGATCATCAGTGCGGCGGACCTGCTAGCCGGCGAATCGGCGACCGGCATCGTGACCCTTGTCAACTCTGGAACGCTGGAAATCGGCATGGTGAAGATGACGACGACATCATCTGACCAATCGCCATCCGTGCTGCTGACCGACTACGTCAATGGCCTCCAGATCGGCGTCGACCGGTGCTCCGCAGAGTGGACCGGCCCGTCGCCGTACACCTGTTCGGGCACGCCCGTCTACAACGTCTTCGCGTGCAAGGCCCTGAACAAGGACATCGTGCTTGGCTACCGCGCCTCGGTCCTCCCGGCGGGGGGCAAGGATTTCCTGCGGGTGCGGGTGAAGCTTCCCGAAGCGGCCGCGCGGGAGTCGATGGGGTTGCGTGCGAACATCCGGTTCACGTGGTTCGTGACGGGAGAGAGTGCTCCCTTGGACGATCCGGTGTGTTCATTGGCGACACCGACACCCGGCCCCACTGCGACCTTGGCGGCCGGCATAGGGGATGCGACCTCGACGATCACCCCGACCGCGACCAAGACCCGCACCCCGGTGCCGACACCGACGCCGGTTGGCGCGCATGGCGAGATTGCCGGCACGCCATTCCCGACGGCCACGCCCAACCTGGACTTGCGCTTGAGCCCGACCCCCTACGGGGCGCACGGGGAGATCGCCACTCCCGGTCCGGCCCAGCCGACGCCGACAGTCAACCGGGAACCGCGGATGTCGCCAACGCCGTACGTGGTGCATCTCACGCCGACGGTCGGCAGCAAGTTGAAGGCGCGTGCGGTGGAGGAAGGAGCGGACGGACCGTTCCCCGGGACCGGGGGGTACCTGCCATGAACCCCGGCGGGGTGATGCTGGCACCGTATGGCCCGCCGCCGCGCGTCCGGCGCTACTTCGGTTGGCGCAGCCTGATGGATGTGGTCGTGTTCATCGCCTGCGCGGCTGCCCTTGGTGCGGGAGCGTTGGCGATTGGCACGCGCCTTTTCGAGTACGAGACCTTCATTGTCCGGACCGGAAGCATGGCGCCGGCAATGCCTGCCGGATCGGTCGCCGTGGCTAAACCGGTCGCGCCGATCACTTTGAAGGAGGGAGACATCATCACCTACCGGCGGCCGGTCGCCCCGCCCGTCACGATCACCCACCGGATCGTCTACCTGCGTATCAATGAGGATCCCAAGAACCCGGCACCGTTGATCCGCACGCAAGGAGATGCGAATGGTGTGCCTGATCCGTGGCAGATCGAACTCTACGGGGTGGCATGGCAGGTGGTCTTCTGGGTGCCGTGGCTTGGGTATGTGTTCGACATGGCCCACGAACCGGCCGGGCAGGTCGGGTTGGTGCTTGTGCCGGGAACACTCCTGACCGGATATCTCGTTGCCGGAGTGTGGCAGTTGTGGCGCCGGGCGCGCCTTGAACAGGCGGACGCTGCCGCCCGGGCGTACAGCGCGCGAACGCAATGGCCGGGAGGGCGGTCGTGACGGTCGGCGGTCCGCCAGTGCATCCGGGAGTGGCACCCGAACTTGACCGCGAGCGGGTGCCTGGAGGCATGCCCACGGGAGATGCAGTCGATGACGGGGATGATCGTCTCCATGAGGTGCCAATCCGGTATGTCGCCTATGTCCAGGAACCCGGTCTCGGGGCGCGGATCTTCCGCATTGTTGCCGACGCAGTTGGGTGGCGCGGTCTCTGGCTGACCGTCACCGGCACCTTCCTGATGCTTGCCGGCGTGGCGTTGCGACAGACAACGACCGGCTTCTTCACCGGTCAGGCGCAACCGGTCATCAGCAGCTTCAAGACCGCGGTGGTTGAGTTGCAGCCGGCGGGGTTCACGCTTGCGGTGCAGAACTTCCTGCCAGGATCAGTGCAGGTGTCCAAGGGAAGCCTGCTGAACCAGGGTAACGTCCCGGTCAACCTGTTCATGACGGTCGTCGCCGAGATGTCGTCACCGCTCGATAGCGATGCGACCGGGGGCATCCACATCGCGGTCTTCCGTTGCCGCAATGAGGCACCTGCCCCGGTGCCGTGTGACCAGGCGACGCAGTTGGTGCCGGTGCCAACGTACATGGGCAGTGCGGCGTCGACACCGGTCCCGACAAACGCATCCAATGGGACAGGGATGCCGGTCGGGGTGATGGTGAGTGGGGCAGGCCTTCTCTTTCCGGGGATCAACCCGGCACCGGCGGTCACGGTGCCCGGGGTCCCGGTCCTGACGGCGCAGAACGCCGCGACAGGCACCGTGTGCGAACGGACGATCGGCGAAGGAGGCTGCTACCTGGGCAGTTTCGGGCCGACTGGCATCGAGACCCCGGCTACGACACTTCCCTATGGCTCCCACAGGCTCTCGTTGCCTGCGGTGGTGTCGCCAAACGCCGCGGGCATCGGGGGCACGGGGGATCTTGAATACCTCGCGATCTACACCTTCCTGCCCGGGGCCGCCCCGGCGTTGATGCAAGGCCAGTCGTCCACCCTGACCTTTGTCTTTTCGGTCATCCAGACGCCCGGTGGCATGGACGTGGTCCGATGACGCGATGTACCAAATAGAAAGAATGCAACCACCGCGGTCGAGTCTCGTTTAGACCTCTGGAACGAGCGCACCATGGACATCGATAAGGGCGCCAGATTGATCACGCAGTTTCGTTTTTGCTTTGCGCGGTTTGCGCTGTGACCACCGCACCTCCCGGTGGCACTGCCGGTAGCGCAGGGCCGTGGGACGGTGTGCCTGCGCGAGATGATCCGGCGTCAGCCACCTCTGGTGCCGTCGACCTGACCGGCCCCTTGCCGGTTCCTGATACCGTCGCGGAACCGGTGATTGCCACAGGTGTGGCTGCCGACGCGGTCGGCAGCGCCGTTTCTTCCGAAACGGTTCCGGTCGCGTTGGCACCTCCAATCAGCGAGAGTCCGGTCAATCTGGCAGTCATTCCAACGCCAGAAGACGTGACGCCGGTTCCGGCAGATCAAGCGTCTCCAACACGTGACGCCGCAGTACCGGCACCCGCTTCGGCACCCGCTTCGGCACCCGCTTCGGCACC
>SXGR01153046.1_pt1 | contig 44170 bp, 29 predicted proteins | sample 3174711 | NCBI WGS metagenome assembly SXGR01 (sample SAMN11356860, study PRJNA531348) | freshwater metagenome | isolation source: freshwater sample F1-60 | place: China: Fuxian Lake, Yuxi | collected 2017-12-25
AAACACCAAACACCAAACACCAAACACGGAAATTGGAGAATGCGCCCAACCGCGAGACTTGCGCCAACATTTCGCTAACGTGTCCGTTCAGTTCGTTGACAGCAGTGGTGCGGGAGTGATACCGTGAATCACACGGTGTACTCGCACCCTCGAAAAGAAGTCGTTCCGTCCGCTCGTTTGGGCGCTGAACCTGGAGTCCGCTGGCGATTCCGCCCGCACCCGGAGAACCGCAATCATGTCCGTCGCGAAAGGTGTTTGGGGTATCGACATCGGCCAGTCCGCGTTCAAGGCGCTGCGGCTGGAACTGATCGACGGGAAGCCCATTGCGACCGCGTTCGACTACGTCGAACACGCAAAACTCCTGTCCCAGCCCGACGCGGACGTGGACATGCTCATCCGCGAGGCGCTCGAGAAATTCCTCTCACGTAACAGCGTCAAGAACGACGACGTCGCCATCGGCATCGCGGGGCAGTCGGGTCTGGCCCGGTTCGTCAAACTCCCGCCGGTCGAAGAGAAGAAAATCGCCGAGATCGTCAAGTTCGAGGCAAAACAACAAATTCCGTTCCCGCTCGAAGAGGTCGAGTGGGACTTCCAGAAGATCGGTGGGGGAGAGACATTCGACGGGTTTGCGCTCGAGACCGAGATCGGCCTGTTCGCGATGAAGAAGGACGTGATCTCCCGCTACATGGGCTACTTCAACAGCAGCAAGATAGAGGTTCACCTCATCCAGATGTCGCCGCTGGCACTGGTCAACTTCGCCACCTACGAACTGCTGAAACCGAAGGCCGAGCCGCAAGATGGCGAGGCACCTGAAGCGGACACGACCCCAAGCGGGAAGAGTCGCTGCACCGTTGTGATGGATGTTGGCACCGACGCTTCCAATCTCATCATCACCGACGGCGGCAAGATCATCTGGCAGCGTCCGATCCCACTGGGCGGAAACAACTTCACTCGCGCGCTCACGAAAGAACTGAAACTCACGTTCGCGAAGGCCGAGCATCTCAAGCGAAACGCCGCGAAAAGCCCGGACATGGCCAGCATCCTCAAGGCCATCAAGCCAGTCCTCACCGACTTCGTCGGTGAGGTCCAGCGGTCCCTCGGTTACTTCACCAACACGCATCGCAACGCCCACGTCGCGCACATGGTTGGGTTGGGCAGCGCGTTCAAACTCCCGGGCCTCCAGAAGTATCTCGCGGACAAACTCTCGCTTGAGGTGAAGAAGCCGACGAAATTCGAGAAGATGGGCGGCGAGGCGGTGTTTAGCGACCCGTTGTTTCAGGACAATCTGCTCACGTTCCCCGTCGCCTACGGCCTCGCCCTTCAGGCGTTGGGCCAGGCGCGGATCGCGACCAACCTGCTCCCGAAGGGGATCGTTGTCGATCGGTTGATCCGGGCCAAGAAGCCCTACGCGGCAGCGTCGGCAGCGGCGTTGCTCGTCGGCCTTGGCGGAATGGCGATGGGCTTCTCCGGCCCCTACGCCGCCATCAGCGACAAAAACATCGCGAAGGGCATCGAGATGACCAAGACCGCGGGCACCGCGTTCTCCGAGCAGGAGACCGCGTTCTCCACCAAGTTGGCCCAGAAGCAAAAGAAACAGGACGAGACCAAACTCATCATCGCCGGGCAGGAGGAGCGGTTGAACTGGCCCCGGTGGACCGAAGTGTTCACCGCCAGCCTTCCGCGACCGGGCGAGACCGGCAACCTGAACGAGACGCGGTCGCGGCCCAACGGCGAGGTCGAGGAGTTCGATCAGGTGAAACTCTGGAAAGGCGAAGGGAAGGCCGGACAGGAGGCGTACGACTGGTTCCTCCGCCGCATGAGCGAGGGCGTGCCAGTCGAGCGCGCGACGGAGGACGATCGGTCCGAAAAGCCCAAGTCGCTCGCCTACGTGAACATCGAAACCGTTCACACCCGGTGGGTCACCAATGCCAATGCGTTCATGACGGCTGCCGACGAGCAGGTGCAGGTCAGGTTCGGCGTCACGATGGCGAACTGGATGAAGGACGACGAACGCGAAAAGGACGCGGCCAAGGGCGACCGGTGGAAGCCGAAGGCGACCGAGGGCGGCGCGTGGGTCATCGAGATCCGCGGCTACACCGACCACAAGGGCGGCCGCCGGTTTATTGAGCAGTCACTGCTCCGCAACCTCCAACGGACCGACGTGTTCGCCAAGGACGAAACCAAGGTCGGCCGATACATCGTCGGCGTGCCAGACCCGGTGAAGGGGAAGGTCAGCCACGCGTTCGTCTACAACGTATGGCCGAACTTCACCCCGCAGTCGGGTTTGTTCGACCACATCGGCGACAAGAAATCGTATCTCGACGGGTTGGTCGGCGGCGGTGGCGGTGGTGGTGGCGGCGGGAGACTCGACGGACCGGTGGGGCCCCCGGTTGGTCCGGTTAGTCCGGTTAGTCCGGTTGGTCCGGACGGGATGCCGGGCGGGATGCCGGCCGAGTCGCTCGCGCCCAGTTGGACCGGCCTGGGCAACAGCGGCGGCCCGGCTACGCTACAACCCGGCGCCAAGCGCCCCGATGACAGCACCAAGACGCGGTTCGAGTTCGTCGTTATGGTTCTCTGGCGTGAGCCGACCCCGTCCACACCGGCGGCCGCGGCGGCACCGCCCGCGCCGTAGCGTTGCCCACGCCCGACGGGGCGCCCGAAACACACTTGCCGCCGCAGTCTGCCCGCGGCCTTACGACGCCGAACACGAACACCGCGAACCGGACCCCAACCATGAAAAGCAATAGTGCCTTCAAGAAGTACCACTTCTGGCTCCTGCTGGGATTTGTCCCGCTGTTCACGCTGACTGCCGCGTTCATGGTCAACTCCAAAGTCGGCGGCCAGATCGCCAAGCGGCAGAAGGAGATCGAGACCGCGAGCAAGGAGATCGCGACCAAGACGAACCCGAAGCCGAGAGCACTGCTCGACGAACTGGACAGGGTCGCTACCCAGGTCGGGAAGCAACAGGGAAAGCTCCACGAGAATAACTGGGGCGGGCAGAAGAAACTCTACACGTGGCCGGGGAGTTCGCGACCAGGCATCTCACGGGTGTTCGCCGAACTGGAGCAGAAGAACCTGAGGTTCGGCGACACGATCCCCGACCCGACGGCGGTCTTCAGCGAGTTCCAGCGTGTGGAGACGTACCAGCACGAGTACTCCTCGCTCAAGAAGGACGGCACCGGTATCGGCACCGGAATGGCCGACCGCATGGCCCCGACACAGTTCGCGAACAACGACTGGCGGACAGTTCTGCGATACGTCAACGACTTCGGTCAGGTCGTCACCACCAAGGATCAGGTCTGGCTGATTCTCGAAGACATGTGGATTCAACGGTCGCTCCTCGACGGGCTGAGCTTGGTGAACACCGACGTGGCAACCTTCGAGCGCGTCAAGTACGAAAAGAACGGCTCGGTGATCGACGACCCCGCTCCGAAAGCGGTGACGCAGAATAAGACCAAGCGTCTGTTCCGCAGTCGCACCTGGGAACTGGCGCTGGAACTGGTGCCCGAGGGCGCCAGCCAGCGGCTTAGCGGCACGCTCACCAACATCACCGACCGGCTTCAACTCATGGGCAACGGCAACGTGATGACGCTCAACGTGTGGCTCTCGCCGGACAAGGGCGCCCAGCCAATCCCGTTCAAGATCGGTGGCGAGTACCTGCCCGGTCGAGGCTCGAAGAAAACAATCAAAGACAAGGGCGAAGTAGACGCGAACGTGCTGGACATCGTCCCAACTGACGACCACGTCCTCTCATCGGCCACCACCGACCTGAGCAAACTGGAGATCGCACGCGTCGAGCAAGTTTTCGACGTCCGTACCGTGCCGGTCAAGCGGATCGACGCGCTCGTCCTGGGTAAACTCGACGGCCGGAGCGCTGCGCAAACGATGCGCCCGCCGCTCTCGACCACAGAAGGCGGGCTGTTCACGGATTCGTTCGTGAAGGATCCCACCGCGCCCGACGGCGTGGACGGTGGAATGGGTGGGCCGTCTGTGATTCCTACCCCGATGTTCCCTCCCCCCGGCGGGCCAGGAACGCCCGGCACCCCGTTGGCCTCCGGTGGTGGCGATCTTCTGACGATAATCGACGGAAACAAGAAGCGGTATCTCGCGGTAACCCCACAGGTCCGCCGGATGCCCGTCGGCCTCGTGGTCGTCGTCGATCAGGCGTACATGCAGGACGTGCTGCTCTCGCTCTCGAACTCGCCCCTGCGGTTCCAGATCACCCAGGTCACCTGGACCAGGTTCCGCGGCGCACTAGGCGGTCTCGGGACCGGCTCGGCAGGCGTACCCGGCGACGGCATCAGCCTTGGCAGGGGCGGGGGCATGGTGATCGGCTTCGGTGGCTCGGCAGACCCGGACGAGCGCCGCCCGCCGGGTGGTCGCGGTCCGATCGGGCCGTCACCGATCGGACCGCCGATCGGGCCGTCGCCGATGGGACCGGGTACAGGCTCCCCCGGCACCGGTAGTCCGGCGGCTGTGTCCGATTCGCAGATCACTTCCGGGCTTGTCGAACTGAGCGTGTACGGCATCGTCTCGCTCTACGAGAAGTACGATGTGGCGAAGGCGCCCGACGCGCCGGTTACGCCGCCAGTTACGCCACCGGTTACGCCACCGGTTACGCCGATGCCCCCGAAACAGCGCCGCCGCTTTCGGGTGTGAAACACAAGGTAGGCAACTCGCTCCGCGAGTTGCGCGATTGGGTGCTTGCGACGCTCCGCCCATGTGAAGGTGTCACTCGCGGAGCGCGTGACCTACCTTGAACTGCAACGAACTCCGAGAAACCAACGCCAACGCCGTGTGCCGCAAACCGTTAGCCGGTAGTGGCGGGCGCCACCTGATTAAACGCTCGAAGAGGGATAAATCATGGCCAAGGTAAAGATCAAATTCAACGCGAAGGACTTCCTGCTCCGGCGCGGTGAACTCCTGGCGATGGGCGCGGCCGGGCTGTGCCTGGTTGTGCTCCTCGGTTGGGGCGCGTCCAAGTGGACCAGCGCCAAGGATCCCAACGACATCGCGAAGGAACTCGCGAACAAGTCCGATCAGGTCAAGCGGACCATAGCCGAAGGCAAGGCGAGCGACGCGGATCTGGCGCAGGTCGAGTTGCCGCCGTTTCTCAAATTCCCACCGGTCAACAAGCAGGCGAAGACCAGCGACTTCGCGACCAACAACCCGCCGTTCGACCCGACCGGTACGCCGAACACGAAGCGCGAGAACCCCATCGTGTACGTTATCGGTGACTATCAGGTGGACCTCACCCGGTCCGCGATGCCCGGCTACGACATCATCTACGACAACAACGGCGAACCGCTGATTGCGGTTCTCACCACGAAGACCAAGAGCAAACTCGACGCCGCCAAGTTGAAGGAGGCCGCCGACGCGATCAAGGCATCGGGCGGTAAAGGGAGGAAACCCAAGAGCCAGCAGCCGCCAAAGAACCCGCAGGACATGATGCCGCCCGGTGGTGCGGCGGCAGGGCCAGCCGGACCGGGCGGGATCGGCGGCATTGGTGGTGGCCAGTTCGACGCCAATATCCAGCGCGATGACAAGGTCATCATGTACGTCCCGCTCAAGGAGATCGACCAGGCCGTGAATGCTGGCAACGTGCCGGCGCTGACCGTCATCCCGGTCCGGCTGGTCACCATTCACGCGGTCGTGCCGTACAAGAAGCAACTTGAGGAGATCAAGCGGGCGCTGCGCCTCACGACCGACGCCGAAGCCAAGTGGTGGGGTCCGTGGTACGACGGGTTCGAGATCCAGCGTCGCGAGTTCCGCATCCTGCCCAACGGTGAGAAAATCTTCGATGTGGATTGGGCCGACCAGCCGAAGGATCCGAAAAGCACCGCTGGCAACTACAGGTTCGAGGAACGATACATCGAAAAGATCGACACGCGCAAGGTCGGCGACCACTTCGACGAGGGGTTCCTCCCGTACTTCCTGAAGCCAGAGTTGATGCTCTCGATGCCACTCCCGCTGTTAGCGAAAGACCTCAACATCAAGTACCCGGAGATCCGGTTGAAGACGATCCTCGACAACATCAAGAAGCTCGAGGACGCCAACAAGCCAAAGGTTTCGGCATCGGAACTCGCCATCCAACTCGCCGGCACGAAGCCGCGGTCGGACCTCTACAAGCCAAAGACGGACAACTCCGGTGGGGTAGGCGTCGGCGGCGACCTGGGCGGCCAGAGGCCGCCTGGGCCGGGCGGCCCGGGGATGCCGCCTGTCATTCCAATGCCAATGGGTGGCCCCCCGATGGTCGGCATCGGCGGCGGCACCCCGAAACCGCCCGACGGCATCAACCCCTACGCGGGATCTGGCGCGCCTCCAACCGAGGTCGAGAACTTCCTCCTCCGGTTCCTGGACTGCGACGTGAAGCCCGGTCGCACCTACGAGTACCGCGTCCGGCTCCGGATGGCGAACCCGAATTACCTGCAGGACAAGTTGGTCGCCAACCCGGAGTTCGCCAAAGAAACGTACAAGATGCTCTACAGCAAGTGGCTGCAACTCGACGTGTCGATCACTGTGCCGGCCGAATCGTTCCTGTACGCATACGACACGAAGGCCTATCGCGAGCAGACCGCAAAAGACTACGCCGCCGCGGACCAGAAGGAGTTGCTGAACCGTCTCCAGATCAAGGATAACCAGGCGGTGGTGCAGATGGCGACCTGGATGGAGCAGGTGCGGACCGACGCTGGCACCAAGCGTGAACCGGTCGGGTCGTGGGTGGTCACCGAGATCCCCGTTGGGCGCGCCGAGTACATCGGCCGCAAGCAGTACGTCAAACTCCCGCTGTGGTCGTCCGAGACGCAACAGTACCTGCTCCGCGAAGTGGCCGACAAGATCGTGGGTGGCCCGAAGGCCACGAAGGATCTGCCGCAGCCGAAGGGGTGGCTCGTGGACTTCTCTACCAAGTCGATCCTCGTGGATTTCGAGGGCGGCAAGGTGAAGAGTAAGTTCAACGTGGGGTTCGACGACAAGGGGAACGTGGTCCAAAAGACCCGGCAGTTCGAGGAGGAAGTCGCGACCGAGTTGCTCATCGTTCGCCCGGACGGGAAACTCGTGGTCCGGAGCAGCAAGTCGGACGATATCGACGAGAACCGCAAGGATGTCGCCTCGAAGTGGTCCGAGTGGCTCAAACTGGTCGAGGGCCGTAAGAGCCCGACGACCGGGATGGGCGAACCGACAGGGTTCGAGCCCAAGAAGAACTGAGGCTTTTCGGATGCACTTGGACGCCGCCGGTTTCCCGGCGGCGTTCGTTCTTTTGTGGCCCGGATCTGGACACCAGACCTGCGCCACCAATTCAGCTTCCGCGATCCTTCGTGCCCGGTTACCATCCCGAACCCGGAGGAAGACGCGAATGTCCGAGCGATACCGAGATTACGCCATCCTCGTGGCCGTGTGCGCCGCACTCACTCTGCCGAACCTTGGCGCTTCGAGCCTGTGGGACGTGGACGAGGGCGTGAACGCCGAGGCCGCGCGAGAGATGCGCGAGAACGACACGTGGGTGATCCCGACGTTCAACTACCAGTTGCGCACCGCCAAGCCGGTGATGCTGTACTGGATTCAGCGTGCCAGTTATTCCGTGTTCGGGGTGAGTGAGTGGTCCGCGCGGCTCCCGTCGGTACTCGCGGTCTGGTTCACCGTGCTACTCGTGTACGAGTTGGCGCGACGCATGTTCGACCGGTCCACCGGGTTGCTTGCGGGCGTGGTGCTGGTCTCGGCGCTGGAGGTGTGCGTTCTCGCGCACGCCGCCACACCCGACGCGACTCTGTTGCTGTTCACGGTCCTCACGTACTACCTGTTCTGGACGCGGCACGAGAATGATTCGCGCAAGTGGTGGATCGCGACCGCGGCGGCGTGCGGCCTGGCGGTACTCACGAAGGGTCCGGTAGGGGTTGCGCTGCCGGGGTTGGTGATCCTGTTGTACTTTGCGTGGAACCGCGAACTCGGCCGGTTGCTCGACCGCAAGATACTGTGGGCGGCGATCGTGTTCCTGCTGGTCACTGGCCCGTGGTACGGGCTGGTGACAGCCGAGACGCGGGGCGCGTGGGCGAGCGCGTTCTTCGGGCGCGAAAATCTCCAGCGGTTTGCGACGCCGATGGAGAACCACCGCGGACCGTTCTTCTACCACGCGGCGGCGCTGCTGGTACTGTTCGCCCCATGGAGCGCGTTCCTGCTCGGCGCGATTTGGTATGGGGTCATGGGCGCGAGAAGAGAAGAACCTCTCCCCCCAACCCCCTCCCCTAAAAAGGGAGGGGGAGAAAGAACGGAAGAAGCACTAGCTTCTTCTCTGTCTCCCCCTCCCTTCTTAGGGGAGGGGGTTGGGGGGAGAGGTAGTCTTTCTCGCGCCCCCCGCGCGTTCCGATTCCTGATCTGTTGGTTCGCCGCGTACCTCGTGTTCTTCTCGGTGGCGGCGACCAAGCTTCCGAACTACATGCTGCCGGTCTACCCGGCACTCGCGGTCCTCACCGCGCGGTTCCTGACGCGGTGGCGCGGCAGCGAACTCGTTCCCCCGCGATGGCTGATGCCCGCGGGGGTCGCGGCGCTGGTGTTCACGGCGGTCGCGGTCGGCGGCGGGTTGCTCGTCGTGGGCGACGCGGTGAAGGTACTTCCGACCGGTTCGCGGGTGTTCCCCGGCATCGCGCCGTGGGCCGTGATCGGCCTGGTGCCGCTCGCGGCGGCGATCGTAATGGTACGGGCGCTGCGGGCGAACGACCGACCGCGGTTCGTGCGAGCGATGGCGATCGGCGCGGTCGCGTTCACCGGGTTGGTGGCCGCGTTCCCGGCGCTGAAGGTGAACGCCTACAAGGCACCGAAGGAACTTGTACGCGTCAGCGGCGTGGACGACCCCACGCGCGACCTACGGCTCGCGCAGTTCGACTGGTTCCAGCCAAGCGTGGTGTTCTACGCTCGCCGCGAGGTGACAGAACTGAAGTCCGTGGAGCAGGCAACTGAGTTCTTCTCGGTGCCCACGCCCGGCTACCTGTTCGTCCCCGCGAGGACGTGGGAGCAGTTCGTGGAGGCGAAGGTCGCGGTGCCGACGCGGGTCGTCGCGAGGCACTACGACTTCTACCGGAACTGCGAAATCGTCGTGGTCACCAACTCGCATAACGAGTAACGAGTTGCGAGTTGCGAGTTAAGACAGAGACCAGAGGCACTCGTAACTCGCAACTCGCAACTGCGGCTTACACCACCGCTCCGTCGGGGATGACAGCGCCACGCGGCACGCAGATGATGCCGTCGCGGATGTGGTACGAGCCGTTCGGCCCGTCTGCCTCCATCGTGTTGTTCAGATTGGTCAGCCGCACACCGCGTCCGATGCGGCAGTCCTTGTCGAGAATGGCACGTTCGACCACGGTCCCGTCACCAATGTTCAGGTCCGGGCGCCCAACCTTACGATTCGCGGCGCGCTGCGAGTCGGTCTCGAACTTGTCCGAGCCAATGATGATCGTGTCGCGGATGGTGCAACTCACTCCGATGCGACTGCGGACCCCGATCAGGCTCCGCTCGATGCGCGAGTCCGCGCCGATCACGCACCCGTCGGCCACCACGCTCTGCTCGAGCGCGGCCCCGTTAATGCGACTGGCAGGCAAGTTTCGCATGCGGGTGTAGATCACGCCGTCGGGCGCGAAGAAGTCGAACGGCGGGTTCGGCCCGGCCAGCGCCAGGCTCGCATCGTGGTAGCTCTTGATGGTACCCAGGTCTTCCCAGTACCCGTCGAACAGGTGGGCGCAGATGTTCTTGGTCTTGTAGTTTCGCGGGAACACCTCTTTGCCGAAGTCCGTCGCGAGCGGTTTCGCAGTCAGCACTTCCAGTAGCACGTCGGTCTTGAACAGGTAGATGCCCATGTTCGCGAGGTAGTGCCGCCCGTTGCATGCAATCCCGCGGCGCTCAATCCAATCGGCGGAGGTGTAGTACGGCTGCCGCTCTTCGGGGGTCTTGGGTTTCTCCACAAAGCCCGTGATGCGGCTCTGCGAGTCCATGCTCAGCAGACCAAACCCGGTGGTGTCCCTTTCCGGCACCGGGATGGCCGCGAGCGTGATGTCCGCGCGGGTCGCGCGGTGCGTCTCGAACAGGTGGCGGAAGTCCATGCGGTAGAGCTGGTCACCGGACAGGATGAGTACTTCGTCGGGGTTCTCTCGCTCGATGTACGACATGTTCTGCCGCACCGCGTCGGCCGTTCCTTGGTACCAGTCGGCTGACTCGTTCGTCTGCTGCGCGGCCAGCACTTCCACGAATCCCTTGCTGAACATGTCGAACTTGTACGTGTTCGCGATGTGCCGGTGCAAACTGACGCTGAGGAACTGCGTGAGAACATAGATGTTGTGCAGTTCGCTGTTGATGCAATTGGAGATGGGAATGTCGATGAGTCGGTATTTGCCGGCGACTGGGACTGCGGGTTTGGCGCGCGCTTTCGTGAGTGGGAACAGCCGCGTACCGCGACCGCCTCCCAAAATGAGGGCCAGAACGGAACGCATGGGAACAGCCTCTCGGACCTGAAAGAAAATCGGTTGGGGTGAAATTGGAGAGCCGGTTGCACGATTACGGATGCTAACAGGGTGCTGCCGCGGGTGAAAGCGAGGAGGTGCAAGAATTGCGAGAGTCGATAGCGAACAGAGAGCCAAATGTGAGGGGAGGAGAGAACAGACAGCAGTTCCCACGCACGGTGCCCTCGGTTACAACTATCCCACTGATCCCGCCGACGCGCTCGAAGTGTGTTGGCTTTCACAGGGGCTTACGCCCCCGCTCACCTTCAGCCTTCAGTCACACGAACCATGAGCGATACCAATGCACTTGCCCTCGCGCCCGCCCACATTCTCTACGAAGATCACCACCTCATCATCGTGAACAAGCCGGCACCACTGCTCACGCAGGCGCCGCCGGGCGTTCCGAACCTCGAAGCACTGGTGAAAGCCTATATCAAGGAGAAGTACGCGAAGCCGGGCGGCGTGTATCTCGGCGTCCCGCACCGGCTCGACCGGCCCGTGAGCGGGGTTGTGTGCTTCGCGCGCAACACCAAGGCGGCCCAGCGAGTTCACTTGCAGTTCGCGGAACACAAGGTCCGCAAGGTGTACTGGGCGCTGGTCGAAGGTGTGATATCGCCGGATGCAGGCGAGTGGGGCGACTGGGTTCGCAAGGTCGCGGATGAGGCCCGCGCCGAACGCGCGACCGAGGGCGAACCTGGCGCGAAACTCGCGACTCTCGAATATCGCGTGCTGAAGATTCTCCCTTCGCTCACGCAGATCGAACTCAGCCCCCTCACCGGTCGCATGCACCAACTTCGCGTGCAAACCGCGTGGCGCGGGCACCCGGTACTCGGCGACACGCTCTACGGCAGCACACACGCGTTTGGCCCAGTCGCGGAACTACCACGCGATCAGGTCGTCGCGCTTCACGCGCGACGGCTGACAATCACGCACCCGTTCACGAGGCTCGAACTGACCGTCGAGGCGCCGGTCCCAAACTACTGGCAACCACTTCTCAACGACCCGGTGGCGTGAGTCTTCACTCGTCACTACCATGCTTCTGCGTCCCACAACGCATCCCCACACCCTCCGCAGGAGCTTGTCCCCCATGCTATCCCGTCGCGAACTGCTTCGTTCCGCTACTGCCGGCGCCGCGGCGCTGGCCCTCCCCTCCTTTGGCCGCGCCGACGGTCCCAAAGGCTTTGAACTGCCCAAGCTGCCGTACGCGTTCGACGCGCTCGAACCGGCCATCGACGCGAAGACGATGGAGATTCACCACGGCAAGCACCACCAGACGTACGTGACCAACCTGAACACGCTGCTCGCGAAGACCCCGGACTTGTTGGGCAAGCCGATAGCGGAACTGGTACGAGACTACAAGAAACTCCCGATGGAACTGCAGACGCCGGTGCGCAACAACGGCGGTGGGCACCTGAACCACACGTGGTTCTGGCAGATGATGACGAAGGGTGGCACCCCGTTGAAGGGCGATCTGCTGAAAGCCATCGACGCGAGTTTCGGCACCGTCGATGGTTTCAAGAAGGAGTTCTTGACGGCCGCAATCACGCAGTTCGGCAGCGGGTGGGCGTGGCTGGTGAAGGGCAAGGAGAAGCCGCTGGCGATCGTGAAGACTGCGAACCAGGACAACCCGGTGATGGAAGGTCACACGCCGCTGCTCGGCTGCGACGTGTGGGAACACGCGTACTACCTGAAGTACCAGAACCTGCGCGCCAAGTATGTCGAGGCGTGGTTCAGCGTCGTGAACTGGGACTTCGTCGCCGCGCTGTTCGCGGCCAAGTAGGAGAAAGCGAAGAGCAGGATTAACCACGAAGGCACAAAGGACACAAAGAAGAGGAAGATCAGAGAGAGCAGTTCGCAAAGCTCTTCTCCTCTCTTCTGCTTTCTTTGTGTCCTTTGTGCCTTTGTGGTTAATCCTGCTCTTCGACTCATTCCAGGCCCGGCACCTTCAGGAACAGGCCGTAGCCGTTCACGCACAGGAGGAGGCCCAGACCCGCGAGGACGAGACTCGTGGAGAACGCCCACCGCTTGCCGGAGAGCATCGCGACCGACGCGAACACAATCGCGATCTGAAGCAGTATCTCGGCGTAATCGAAGTACGGGTCGCGGCGGGTGGCCACATCGCGCTCGTCTTCGAGCTTCCTCGCCTCCGCCATGATCTCTTCTTTCTCCTGCTTGTAGCCCTCCGCCTTCTTGCGGTAGTTCGCCAGCTTCTTCTCGCGCAACTCCTTCGTTTTCGACTTGTCGCCAGCTTCTTCGATTTCCAGTTCCAGGTTCTCGGCCGCGAGGACGTACATGTTCTCTCGCACCACCTTCGCCTGGTAGTACGCCCACTGGTTACTGGCCTTCTGTTGGGCCATCACCATGTCCTTGCCGGCGTTGCTGCCGCCCAGCGCGGTGACCGCCAGCGCGACCGCGTACACGGCCACGCACAACGCGATCTGCCGCGTGAACGGGTCACTCCCCTTCTCTTCGGCTTCCTTCGGGTCGGGCACTTCCACGTCGGCCATGAGGCACCTGTGTGAACTGGAACGGGGTCAGGCGCAGTTGTAGTCCGGCTCAGGAGGTCTGTCCTCCGAATACGTACGCGGGTAAACTGTCCGCGTCACGTCACCCGTGGAGATTCACCCATGACCCGGTTGCTCGCACTGACGGCCACGGCGTTCCTCGCCACACCACTGTGTGCCGCCGACCCCAAACCGACGCCGATCCTCGGCATCGGGGTCGTTTCGGCGGACCAGAAGTTCGTTTTCCTCCCGGCGAAGGAGGGCGGCATCGAGGCCGTCGATCTCGCGACCGGCAAGGCGGTGTGGACGAACAAGGACGCGAACAAACTGGCCGGCACGTACGACGGCGGTGTACTCGCGTGGGTTGCTGATTCAAAGAAGTCGAACACGTTCCGCATCGTGGCGGTGAGCACGCCGATCGGCAAGACGGCGGGCACGTCCGATCCGATCGTGCTGCCGGACTGGGCGACAACTGCGAAAACGCACGGTCGCACGTTCCGCACAGCGGCGAAGGCGGACGCGGGGACAGCAGTCGTGGCGTGGCAAGCGGGGGCGTTCTATGCGGGCGGCGCACGCCCGACACCGGAGATCGAAGCCGCTGCACGCAAGAACGAAAGCGGCACCGTGACTGTGGACCTGCGAACCGGGAAGGTGGTACCGACGAAGGACAAGCCGAAGGACGATGACTTCAAGGTCGGTCCGGCCGGCGGTTTCGGCAACAAGGTCGGGGCTTACGAGTTCCAGATGACCGAGGAACTTCCCGGCTTTAAGCCTGGCACCGCGATGGTCACGAAGGTGACCTTCACAGTGACGCGGGACAAGAAGGAACTCTGGAAGCGCGAACTGGCCGGCAACCCGTGGATGCCCCCGCCCCCGTAAACGTGTTCAGCTCTCGGGAGGGGGGCGATTGCGTGTAGCCAGGGTCGCACGACCAGACCTCGCTCCAGACTTCCTCAACGACTCGGCTTCAGTCTCTGCGTAGTCCTGGCGGGCCAATTTCTGGTTGGCAATCGCTCCGCCGCCCGTGTATCCTTCACCCTACCTACCCGGCCAACCGTTCCAAACAACGGCCGTTCCCCGACATGGGGTTCCCGCGAATGCTTCGCTTACACTGGCTGCTCGCCACTCTGATTCTCATCACAACTGGGGTCTTCCGCCCCCCGCTCGCCAAAGCCGACGAACCGCTCCGCGCCTTCATCGACCGCGAACTCAGCACCGCGTGGAAAGAACAGAAGATCGCGGCCGCGCCGAAGTCCACGGACAGTGAGTTCCTGCGACGCGTTTACATCGATCTCGTTGGCACCGGTCCCACCTACGACGAGACGACGAAGTTCCTCGCGGACACCGACGCGAAAAAACGCGAGAAGTTGATCGACACGCTGCTCGCCGACCCGCGGTTCGCGGGCGCACAGGCAAACGTCTGGGATCTCGCACTCTTCGGCCGGCACCCCGGTAACATTTCGGACACACGCACCCGCCCGGCGTTCAAGACGTGGCTCGCGAAGCAGTTCACCGACGGCGTCACACACGACAAGTTGGTGAAGAACCTGCTGCTCGCGGAGCAACCCGGCAGCGAGATGTTCATGGTGCAGTTCCGCAATGCGCCGGACGAGGCCGCGATCGCCGTGTCTCGCATCTTCCTGGGCACGCAACTCCAATGCGCGAAGTGCCACGACCATCCGTTCGATGTGTGGACGCAGAAGGACTTCTATGGCGTGTCCGGGTTCTTCGTGCGACTCGTGGTGCAAGACGCGGGCGGCACCCCCAACAACCGCACGTTCACGATCGGCGAGAAGAACTCGGGCGAGGTGCTCTTCAGCGGCAACGCGAAGGACGCGGCGCCCGGCAAGAAAGGCGAGCCAATCAAGCCGAAGTTCCTCGGCGGCAACGTGCTGAACGAACCGCCGACCCCCAAAGATTACAAGGAACCGCCGCTCCCGAAGGGCAGCGAGAAGATGCCGAAACCGACGTTCTCGCGCAAGGAGAAAATCGCGGAGTGGGTGGTCGCTGCCGACAATCTGTACTTCGCGAACGCGACCGTTAATCGGCTCTGGGCGCAGTTCATGGGTCGCGGGATCGTTCACCCGATCGACGATTTCCACAAGGAGAACACGCCGTCGCACCCAATGTTGCTCAAAGCGCTCGCGACCGGCTTCGTTGCAAACAAATACGACCTGAAGTGGGTGATTCGCGAGATCGCGAACAGCGACGCATACCAACTGAGTGGTGTTAGCGCGTCGAAGGCCTCGCTGCCGATGTGGTTTGAACGCGCCCGCGTGCGGCCTCTGACGGCGGAAGAACTCGTCGCCGCGATGCGCACCGCGAACAACTTTGAAATCAACCCGAAAGACCCGAACGCGAACTGGGACTATTTCCTCCGCGCGTTCGGCGAGCCGACCAACGGTCTGGGCGAGTTCCAGGGTAGTCTGAGCGAGCACCTGTTCTTGAACAACTCGGACCAGGTTCGCGCCCTCTTCCGGCGCAAGAAGGGCAATCTCGCGGACAAGGTTCTCACGTCCACGGAGCCGTGGGAGAAGCGAGTCGAGTTGATGTACCTGAGTGTGCTAAACCGCCCGCCGAAGCCGAAGGAACTGGAAGCGTTCGTGAGCTTCATCAAGCGCGAGCCGAAGCCAGACGCCGCCGTCGAAGACGCCATCTGGGTGCTGCTCAACAGCAGCGAGTTTAGGTTCAATCACTAAACAGGGCGAGCGGGGGCGTAAGCCCCTGATTGCTCAACGACTCGATACGTACGCGAAACAATCAGGGGGCTTACGCCCCGCTCGCCACGAGGTTCAAATGTCGCACGCACTTTCGCACCTTTCCCGGCGGGCGTTCCTCAAGGGCGCGGCCGTTACCGGCGGCGGGCTGATCCTGCCCAACTGGGGCGGACTCGCGCACGCACGATCCGCCGCGGAGACCGTGACCAAGAACAAGAAGCGTTGCATCCTGCTGTGGGCCAACGGCGGCGCCAGCCAGATCGACACGTTCGACATGAAACCGGGGCGCACGACGGGCGGCCCGTTCCGGCCAATTCAGACGAAGGTGAACGGACTTCAGGTGTGCGAGTACTTGCCGAAGGTCGGGGCGCACGCGGACAAGCTCGCGGTGATCCGCAGTTTGAAGACGCAGTCGCCGGACCACCCGGACGGCATCTACCACATGCACACCTGCTACAAGATGGCCGAGCGCACCCCGCACCCGGAAATCGGCGCGGTGATCGCAAAATTCAACGGCAACCCCGATAGCGATCTGCCGTCGTTCGTGCGCATGGGCTCGACCGGGAACGGCGGCGCGGGTTACCTCGGTCCGAAGTACGAGCCGTTCGGCATCGACCGCACGGGCCGCATGCCATACTTCACCACGTCGTACCTCAAGGACGAGGACGAGAAGAAACGCGCCGACCTGTTCCGCTTGGTGGAGGATGAGTTCGCGGCCGAACACAAAGCCGAACCGTTCGAGAGCCACCGCACCGCGAAGGAACGCGCCTGGCGCCTGCTCCGCGCGAAGGGCGTCTTCGATACGTCGAAAGACTGGGCGAAGGCGAAGGACCGCTACGGCGATACGGAGATCGGTCGCGGTTGTTTCATGGCGAAGAAGCTCGTGGAAGCCGGTATCCCGTTCGTGGAAGTGGGTCAGGAGAACTACGACAGCCACGGCGACAACTTCGTCGTTCACAAGGGGAACATGCTGGGACTCGACCCGGCGTGGAGTTCGCTGCTCGCCGACCTCGCCGACAGCGGGCAACTCCAAGACACGCTAGTCATCTGGATGGGAGAAGTGGGCCGCACGCCGGGCATCAACAACCGCGCCGGGCGCGACCACTTTATCAGTGCGTGGACCGTGGTCCTCGCGGGCGGTGGCATCAAGGGCGGTCAGGTGTACGGCGCAAGTGACGCCGATGGCAAGACGGTGAAGGACAACCTCGTGACCGAAGGAGACCTGTTCGCCACGATCTACAAGGCGCTCGGCATCAACCACCGCGCGAAGCACCATCACGGCGTGCGCCCAATCTGGCTGACCCCAGAGGGGGCGAAGCCGGTGGACGCGCTGCTCGTGTAAGCCGCTTGCGGCTTCGCGGGGAACACACGCTCGCGAAGCCGCGAGCGGCAATTGAGAGTATCCCATGCCCGACCTCACGAAACCTTCGCAAGCCTGGAACCTCCCGTGGGACGCCGACTGGGTGACCGCGGTCACGTTCCTCGGTTCGTCGCGCCGCGTCGCGGCTGGCAATAACCTCGGGCAGATTCTCGTGTGGGAACTCCCCGACAAGCCCGGTGGCGACGCGCCCAAGCCGGTTGCGCGCCTCGACGGCCACACCAACGTGATTTCGCGACTCGCGTCCACGCCCGACGGCAAAACGCTCATCTCGTCGAGCTACGACCACAAGGTCTGCTACTGGGATATCCCGGCCAAGTTCCCCGACGCGACTGAGCCGATCTTACTCAACGCGCGCACCATCGAGGACACGACGCGACGCAAGTCGAACGGCGCGAAGGTGCCGCCGCCGAACGAGGCGAAGGTGTGCGTCCTGAAGGCGTCGAAGACGCTCACCGAACACCAGGAGTGGATTCTCGGGATGGAGCTTTCGCGCGATGGCAAGACGCTCATCACCGGCGACGACGCCGGGCACATCCTTATCTGGGACGCGACCGCCGCGACTGTGAAGAAGCGGTGGCAACTCGCGAAGGGCTGGGCTTACGCGGTCACGCTGTCGCCCGATCAGAAGCAGGCGTGCATCACGGAGCGTCTCACGCTCGTGTTCGACAGCGGTCGGCACGCGGCGGTGAAACTCTGGGACGCGACCACCGGCACCGTGAGCAAAGACCTCTCCGCGGAGAAGGAATTCAAAGGCAACCACATGTCTTCCGCGACCTACTCGCCCGACGGCAAGTCACTCGCGATTCTTCGCGGCGGCGAGTCCGGCGGGTTGAGCGGTAAGCCCATCATCCTCGACCCGTCTAGCGGCAAGATCGTGAGAGAGTGCGGCCCGGGGCACCTCGACGGTGGTACCGATCTCGCGTGGCACCCAGACAGCAAGCACCTCGCTTCAAGCGGGCGCGACACGACGGTTCGTGTGTGGGACACGACCACGGGCAAACTCGTCTCGGAAGTCGGCAAGGGTCGCGGCGGCCAGTTCAAGGACTGGATCTGCGCGGTCGCATGGTCCGCGGACGGCAAGTGGATCGCGGCCGGCGACATGGTCGGTGCCGTGCAGGTGTGGACGTTCCCTGGCTAAACGAAAGAGGATTTCACCACAAAGACACAAAGGACACGAAGAAGAGAAGAGCAAGAGAAGTTCCGTTTTGAAGAACTGCATTCTCTTCGGTCTTCTTTGTGTTCTTTGTGCCTTTGTGGTGAAATCCTCTTCTCTCTTCTCTTCTGGTATTCCTCATGCGACCTCTCGCGATTCTCGCGGTCGTGTTCCTCTCCGGTGCGATACTCGCCGCGGACGACCTCGTCGTTCTCAAAACCACCAAGGGCGAGACGTCGCCGCGAAAGCTGCTGCACGCGGCGCTACTCGCCGATTGCGACAAGCACTTCGTCGCGCGCAAAGCCGAAGTTGAGATACTGAAGACACCCGTGGGTGTCGCGGCACGGCAGACGGCGCTGCGGGCGAAGTTCGTTGAGGCGCTCGGCGGGTTCCCGGAGAAGACCCCACTGAACGCGAAGACCGTCGGCACGCTGAAGCGTGAGGGCTACACCGTCGAGAAGGTGATTTACGAGAGCCGCCCGGAACACCACGTCACCGCGAACCTCTACCTGCCCGACGGCAAGGGACCGTTCCCCGGCGTGTTGATGCCCCTTGGCCACAGCTCAAACGGCAAGGCCGCGGAGTACATGCAGCGCGGTGCGGTGCTGCTCGCGAAGAACGGCATCGCGGCGCTCGTGTACGACCCAATCGGGCAGGGCGAGCGCATGCAGTTACTCGATAAGCTCGGCAACCCCGCGATCAAGGGGACAACGAGCGAACACACGATGTGCGGCATCGGCGCGATCCTCGTGGGCCAGAGCACCGCGAGTTACCGCATCTGGGACGGGATTCGCTCGCTCGACTACCTCGCGTCGCACCCCAAGATTGACGCGAAGAAACTCGGCTGCACCGGCTGCTCCGGCGGCGGCACGCTCACGTCGTACCTGATGGCGCTCGACGACCGCATCGTCGCGGCGGCACCGTCGTGCTACCTGACGTCGCTCGAACGCCTCTTCGCGACGATCGGGCCGCAGGACGCGGAGCAGAACGTCACCGGGCAGGTCGCGATCGGCCTCGATCACGCGGATTACGTCTTTCTCCACGCCCCGAAGCCGACGCTCATCCTCGCTTCGACGCGCGACTTCTTCGACATCAGTGGAACGTGGACGACCTTCCGCGAAGCGAAGCGCGTTTACACGCTGCTCGGCGTGCCCGAGAAGCTCGACATCATCGAAGCGGACGCGAGCCACGGCTACCCCAAGTCGCACCGCGAAGCGATGGCGCGGTTCATGTCGCGCTGGCTCAAGGGCGAAGACAAGGTGATTGAAGAAGGCGCATTCACCATCGAGAAGGACGCGGACCTGCGATGTACGCGCACTGGGCAGGTGCTCGACGACCTTCGCGGCAAGTCGGTGTTCGACATGAACGCGATGGCCGCGACCGAGTTCGCGAAGAAGCGCGCCGCGAAGCCGCTGCCGCCCGACGAGTTCCTTGACGCGGTCCAGAAGCTAGTGTTGCCGGACGCGGTGCCGGTCTTCAAGACGACCGAGGCCGGCGCGGTCGAGAAGGACCGGTTCGTCATCAACAAGCGCGTCTTCCAGGTCGGTTCGGGCGTGCCGGTTCCGGCGCTGGTGTTCGAGCCGAAGGGCGAAGTGCCGGCCGGCCCGATCGTCGTCTACGTCTACGACTTGGGGGGCGCAGTGGTCGCGGAATCGGCCGGCAAACTCGCGGCCAGCGGCCGGCGCGTGATGACCGTTGATCTGCGCGGGTACGGGGAGACTGCTCCGGCGGTCGCCAAAGACGACAAGGGGCCGACGTTCGGCGTTGAGTACAAGGAGTCGTTCCTGGCGCTGCACTTGAACCGGCCGCTGCTCGGTCAACGGACTGCCGATTTGCTCGGCGTCATCAACACCACCCCAAAGGAACAGGGCGTCGAACTCCTCGGCCTGGGTGCCGCCGGGCCGGTTGCGTTGCACGCCGCGGCGCTGAACTTCCGCGTCAAGGCGGTCACTATCGACGCCGGTCTCGTGTCGTGGGACAACGTGGTCCGCACGCCGATCAGCCACAATCAGTTGACGAACGCAGTGCCCGGCGTGCTGAAGGTGTACGACCTACCGGACCTCGCCGCGAGCATCGCGCCGCGCCCCCTTACGATCCGCAACCCGGTTGATGCGGCGGGCAAGGCTCTCACGAAGGAAGCCGCCGAAGAAGCCTACAAGGACGTGCGCGCCGCGTACAAGAAAGCCAACGCCGCAGACAAATTCACGCTCACCATCGACGCCAAATGACCTCGGGACACAGGGCTTCCGCCCTGTGCTACGTCAGACGGCCCTCCGGGCGGAAGACAGAAGACAAGCCGCTGTTTTCTCTTCACCCGGAGGGCCGTCTGACGTAGCACAGGGCGGAAGCCCTGTGTTCCGAGGCGACAAACCACGAGGTTCCCATGCGATCTCTCCCCGCAGTTCTCCTCTCGCTTGCGTCGGTCGCGTGTGTCGCGGCTGACTTCAAGGATGTGGACCCGACCGTCTTCCCCAAAGACGACCCCCGCGCCAAAGACCTCCCCAAGATGATGTCGGCGGATGCGCGTAAGCGGATGCAAGAGGCGAACGAGCGCGAGTCGAAAGCGTTCGCAGCCGTTACCACGAAAGCGGACTGGGAGAAGTACCGCGACGTGCGCATCAAAGCGCTTCGCGCGTCGCTCGGCACGTTCCCCGACGCGCCGAAGGATATGAAGGTGAAGGTGACACGCGAGATCGAGGGCGATGGCTTCGTGATTCACAACGTCGTGTTTGAGTCGCGACCGGGGCTGTGGGTGGACGCGAATCTCTACTTGCCCGCGAAGCCGCCCACGAAGATGCCGGGAATCATCATCGCGCACGCGCACCACGGCGGTAAAACCGGCGGCGAACTTCAGGACATGGGCATGACCTGGGCACGGGCCGGCACTGCGGTACTGGTGCCCGATCAGCTCGGTTACGGCGAGCGCCGCCAACACGACTTCAACACCGACAAGGACTACGACAAGCCGTTCCGCGCCGGCCGCCAGGATTACTACTTCCGGTACAACTCGAACTTGCAGCTCTCCGCCGCGGGCGAGTCGCTGATGGGCTGGATGGCGTGGGACTTGATGCGCGGCGTCGACGTACTGCTCAAGCAAAAGAACATCGACAAGGACCGCATCATCATGATGGGTTCGGTGGCAGGCGGCGGCGACCCGGTCGGCGTGACGGCGGCGCTCGACAACCGCATCGCGTGTGTGGTGCCGTTCAACTTCGGCGGCTGGCAGCCGGAGTCGAGCGTGTTGGAGAACCCCGACCGCGATTTCGCGTGGTTCGGCGACGGCTACTGGGAGAGCACTCGCGGCCTGAAGAACGGCGCGAAGGACGGCTTCGCGCACTACGTCATCGTCGGCTCGGTCGCGCCGCGGAAAGTGATTCACGCGCACGAGTTCGCCTGGGATGCGAAGACCGACCCCGCGTGGCCGCGGTTGCAGAAGATCTTCGGCTTCTATGACGCGAAGGACAACCTGCGATTCGCGCATGGCGCGGGCACCGTGCGCGCGAGCGGACCGGGGAACACGCACTGCAACCACATCGGCGCGGTGCATCGCAAGATGATCTACCCCGCGCTGAAGGAGTGGTTCGGGATGCCGGTCCCGGAGGAGTACAGCAAGAACCGCACGCGCGACGAACTGACGTGCTGGACCGAGGACGCGAGGAAGGAACTGAAGCCGAAGAAACTGCACGAGGTGCTGGACGAACTCGTCCTGGATCGAATCTTCGCCGGGGTTCGGCGCGATAAAGGGCTGAAGCCAGAAGAAGCGTTTCAGGCGGAGAAGAAGGCGTGGGCCGCGGCGCTGGGGAACATCGAGCCGGCCGCGAAGCCCGAAGTGCTCGAAAAGAAGGCAGCCAAGATACCGGGCGGGGCATGCATCCCGTTCGCGCTCGACGTGGAACCGGGGATCGTGGTGCCGGGGTTGCTCCTGTTGCCGCTGAACGCGAAGGGGAAATTGCCCCTCGTCGTGATGGTGGCGCAGGGCGGAAAAGCGGGCTTCCTGAAGCAGCGCGGCGACGCGATCGAAGCGTTCCTGAAGGCGGGCGTGGCGGTGTGCCTCGTGGACGTGCGCGGAACGGGCGAAACCCAACCGGGCACCTCCGCCGGACGCGGCAGCTCCCGCACGTCGGTGTCGCAGACGAACCTGATCCTCGGGCAACCGGTTCTCGGCGCGCAACTCCGCGATCTGCGCACCGTGCTACGCTGGGTGCGTACGCGGGACGGCATCGACGCGACCCGGATGGCGGTGTGGGGCGATTCGTTCGCCGGCACGAACGCGGCAGACGCCAAGTTCGCGGTGCCGCAGGACGCGGACCCGACCGCGACGTTCTCGGAGCCAAACGCCGGCGCGATCGCGGGCTTCGCGGGCGTGTTCGAGGAAGTCGCGGTGATCTACACACGCGGGCAACTCGCGCCGCAGACGCTATTCACTTCGCCATACCTGTACTACCCGCACGAGGCCATCGTGCCGGGCGTTTCCAGCCTGGGCGGGTGGCTCACGAGCGGGCGCGCGGTCCGGCGCGAAGGCGGCGCGGACGGGCTAAACCGCTTGGTCGGCGACAAGCCATCGGCACCGACCGATGCCGCGAAGTGGGTGGTCGAGCAACTGAAGAAGTGACATCGCGGTGTCACGCGGCACGCTTCCCCGCTTCGCCCGTCGTGGGGAACGCCAGCGTCGGTGCTTCGCGCTTCGCGCGTCGTGCGTGCCAACGCACGACGCCCCACGCGACCAGCGAAGACCCAAACGCCCACCAGTAGCCCGGCACGACTCGCCCCCACCACGGGCCGACCAGCCACGCGCTCGCGGCCAGCGGAAGCCCACACGCCGCGAGTACGAGGAAGTCGCGGCGGAACTCCGGGCGCTCAGCCAACACCTTCGCCAGCAGCCAGAAGCCCGGAGCGAGGAACGGCACGAACCACCGGATCGACACGCACGCACCGCCGTGGTTCTTCGACAGCACGCCGTACATCAGCCACCCGCACGCGCACCACGCCACGAGTGCGAGCAACTCCACGCGATGCGGCGTGCCGCGCCTCAACACGAGCGCGCCCGCGGCCAGCGCGAGCAGCAGTGGCGGATTGTTCGTGAGGATGCCCTTCTTTCCGAACAGCAGATCGAGCGTGTATGTGAACTGCGCGAAGTACCGCGTGCGGACCACGCCGGTCATCGTGGTTTCGAAAGGGCTACCCGGCCACGCGAGGTATTCCGGGTGCATGTTCAGCGGCTTCAGCCAGTCCCCGCCGATAGCGAAGTTGATCGCGTGCCCAGCGATCACGCAGGGTAACGCCGCGACAACACAAGCAGCAACAGGAAGAACGCTGCGCGTGCGGAGCGCGACGACCACGAGCACCATTGGCACAAGCGGCGGACCGACACCGAAGTCGAGGTTGTACGCGAACCCGGTAACGAACCCCGCGGCGAGCAGCGAACCCCACGCGGTGCGGCCTTCGCGTGCGGCGTCCGCGATGCGGCACAGCAGCACGCAGATCGCCGCGACTGCACCGAGTTGCGCGATGTGGTTGTTCGCGCTTTGGGTGTACGCGGGCAACACGGTCGCGAGCGCGAACGCACCCAGCCACGCAAACCGCCACGCGGGGGACAGCCCGACGCGCGTGCCGATGCTCCACATGCACCCGACCGCGACCGCGTAGCCAGTGCCGCTGAGCAGCACGCAGATCACCCACGCGAACGTATCCGGGCGCTCGCTCGGTTTCGGCAACCCGAGTGCCATCAGGACGCGGTACGCCGCTGCGAGCGGCACGCTCACAAGCGGTGGCTTGTCCGAGTAGTAGCGCCCGTCGATGAAGAGTTTGTCGAGCGTGCCGCGGCGTAGGAGAGCGTTCTCGGGAGCGTAGGGCGGCGTGCCGCTCGCAAACTGTTCCGCGGGCGGCGTGAGAAACACACTCCCGTCGATGCAGAAGGTGTTGCGTTCGACGAGTGATTCGACCGACGCGAGCCGACTGCCGTCGTTCCATGAAGTGGCAAATGGGCGGGCGCTGGCCACCGTGAACGCGAACGCAACCGCCGCCAGCACCCAAGCTGTAGCCCGATGATCCGCCCACTTCATTCGCTGTCTCCCCGCGAGCCGGGAAGATAGCGAGACGTGTAGAGGAACGCAACCGCGAAGTCAACGCTGCTAATCACCCATGCTGAAGAACACGGCGGGCGCGGCGGTCGTGCTTAACGCGTTGATGCGTTCCAGCGCCTTGCGGAACTTCCCGGTCGAGGCGTAGTGCGTCACGATCACCAGCGGCACCGCTCCGGTCGCTGACGCTCCCGGTTCACCTTCTTCGGTTTCGTGCTGAACCAGACTCGAAATGCTGATCTCTTCGTCGGCCAGGATACGCGTGATGTCGGCCAGTACGCCGGGTCGGTCCGCGACCTGTAAGCGGAGGTAGAAGCGACTGCGCACACGCTCCGGTGGTTCCACCGTGAACCCGCGGCCCTCGTGGCTCCACAGCTTCGCCGCCGCAAACGTCCGCTGCGCACGCCCCACACCCAGGTCGATCAGGTCCGCGACTACCGAACTCGCGGTCGGCATCTGCCCGGCGCCCGGCCCCTGATAGAGCGTCTCGCCCACGATGTCGCCGTACACCAGCACCGCGTTGTACGCTCCACGCACCTGTGCGAGCAGGTCCGTGTGGCGGAGCAGTACTGGGGCGACGTGCAGTGCCACCGTGGGCGGGCCGCCGTTCGCGTGGGCCGCGTTCGCCGCGCCGCCGCGACTCAACTTCGCCCCGTTCGTGCTGTGACTGTGGCCACCGGTCCACGCTTCCGCCAGCAACTTGATCGTGTAACCGAGTTCGTAGGCGAACCGGATATCCATCGCATCGATGGTGTCGATCCCCTGCCTGGCAATTTCGTGTGGGCGCGCGGCCACACCGAACGAAATCTGCGCCAAGATCGCGAGTTTGTGCGCCGCGTCGCTGCCGTCCACGTCGAGCGTCGGATCCGCCTCCGCGTAGCCCAACCGCTGCGCCTCCGCCAGCGCCGCAGCGTAGCTCATGCCACGCTCGGCCATCGCCGTCAGGATGAAGTTCGACGTGCCGTTCAGGATCGCCTGAATCGCGGTCACTTGATTCGCCGCGAGGCTCTCGCCGAGAGCGCGAATCACGGGCACGCCGCCGGCCACGGCTGCCTCGAAACACACGGTGCGTTCGGCTCTTCGTGCGGCCTCGAACACCTCGGCGCCCGCGTCCGCCAGCAGCGACTTGTTCGCGGTGACGACGTGCTTGCCAGCAGCAAGCGCATCGAGCACGACCTTCTTGGCGATGCCAAGACCGCCGACGAGTTCGACCACAATGTGAACGTTGGGGTCGTGGATCGCGTCCGCGATGTCGGTCGAGATAATGTCGCGCGGGATGATCGGGTCACGCAGTTTCGCATGATCTCGCACAACCACTCGACGCAACGCCAGTGGCCGGCCCGCGCGCTGCGTGACGCGATCTGCGTGCGCGAGGAGCACGTGCGCCACCCCACCACCCACGGTGCCGCAACCGACGAGTGCAATGTTGATCGTGTCGCCGCTCATGTCCCCAGGCTCCATGGTGTGTGCCTATTATCGCAGGGCGGCGACGTGCGGCCACTCCGGGAAACGACGAACCCGGTGGCACCGGCCACGGGTTCGTGCGGGAGGACGAACCGGATGGGACGGAACATTGCGTGGACCTCGTGGGTGTGGCTCAGTGCCCGCCAAAAGGTTCTGGTAATACCGGTAATACAGGCCCGCGCGATTGGAGCAAATTATCGGGAGCACACGAAGTGCCAAAGGAGCATTCGCGCCGGACGACAAACTCGGTGTCCAGAACACTTGAAATCCGAGGGATGATGCGTGAATGTGGTCCGATCTGAATGACCGTGTTTACCCGAGGAAGTGCAGGGCAGACGGCGCTCGCGACGGTTTACTGCGTTACCTGGAGCAGGAGTTGGCGAGCGTGCCGGCCGAGCGCCAGTACGCGGAGCCGAATCGCCCGCTGGTGCGCGAAGACCCTCATTTCCCCCAACCCACTCCCCTAAGAAGGGAGAAAGAACCCCACTCGCGGACGCTCGCAGCGCATCGACCCACGCCTGCGACACACAGGGTGCGGCTGGTAAGATGTTCTTCGCCCCGGTTCGGTAATCCAGTGCGAGCCCCCGACGTGAGTTCACCCGTTCCCGACAACTGCCCGGAGTGCGAGTGCGAACTGTACCCGTCCCGCCACACGTACCCGCGACCAGTGCGGACCTTCGCGGGGCGGATCGTGTTGGCCGCGGGGTTCTTGCTGTCGGGTTTGGTGTTCCTCGGCGCGATCGCGGCCCTTGTGTTACTGCTGATGATGCCCGCGGTGGTTGCCGGACTGGTGGCGTTCGTACCGGCGTTTGGCGTGGGCCTCGCGGGCGCGGTGCTCTCGGAGCGCCTGGGTCGCGTGCTGAAGGTGTCGTGCCGGAAGTGCCCGTGGGCGACGAACTACGCCGCCGGGCACCGCCCCTACGGTCAGCGAGTCACCGATTCGGAGCCATCGTGACGTGCCAGGTCAGTCCTTCTTCTCCTCCGATGCCTCGCGCTTCGCTTCCCAGCTCTCCGACTTCTTCTGCTTCCCCTTGGCCTGGGTCGTTGCCGACCTTGAGTTCGAGTTTCCGAGTCTGGTCGATCTTCTTCTTGACGATCTCTCCGGTCCACTTCCAGGTGCCGGTTGGGGTGTCCTTGTCGGCGGCGCGGCGAACCTGACCGCAGCGCTGTTGTACCGAGCACCGTGGGCGGTCAACCCGCTTCGCAGCTTCGACACGGTTGCCGGTACGAAACCGAACCGCTCCCATGCGAACCCGTTATAATGCCATCACTTCGGTTGGGCTGGTTTTCGCTCAAGATCTGCTTGCGGCGGGCGAATGATCCTTAAGTGAGGTAGCAGTGCAATTGGGTCGTAGAGGTTCGCGATGGCGATGAAGTTCACGTACCGCTCCGGGCAGCGACCGCTCGACGGGTTTACCCTCAAGCGCGGCGTCGGACAGGGCGCGTTTGGAGAAGTGTACTTCGCCATCAGCGACGGCGGCAAGGAAGTCGCGATCAAACTCCTGTTGCGCGGCCACACCGACGCCGAACTCCGCGGCGTCACGCACTGCATCAACCTCAAGCACCCGAACCTTGTTCACCTGTTCGACCTCCGCACCGATGCCCGCGGCGACCACTGGGTCGTCATGGAATACGTGTTCGGCGAATCGCTCGCGCACGTCCTCAACAAGCACCCCACCGGGCTGCCCACGCAGGTCATTCGCGAGTGGTTCGCGGCGCTGTGTCGCGGGGTCGGCTACCTGCACAATCAGGGCGTCGTTCACCGCGACCTCAAGCCGGGTAACATCTTCATCGAACATGGCTTCCTCAAGATCGGCGACTATGGGCTGTCGCGGCGCATCAGTGGCAGCGAAGCCGGCGATCTGAGTCGCGGCATCGGCACGCCCTACTACATGGCGCCCGAGATCAAGAACGGGAACTACACCGCGAGCATCGACATCTACGCCTGCGGCATCATCCTCTACGAGATGATCACCGGGTTGCGCCCGTTCAACGGCGAGACGCCTTACGAAGTACTCATCAAGCACATCACGGAAACGCCGGACCTGACGAAACTGCCGGCCCCGTACCGCGAAGTGGTCGGACGCGCCCTGGAGAAAGACCCGGCGAAGCGGTACACGACCGCCGCCGACCTCGCGCGGGCGGTCGAGGAGATCTTCACCGGCGGACGACGCGAGGTATCGCTGCCGACGGCGTCGTTCGCAGACGCGGTCATTCCGCTCACGCCGCCGCTTCCGCGGGGCCGCCCGGTCGCGGCGACACCATCGCAAACGGAACCGGTGAATGTGCCGCCCGGTGCTGTGCGCCCGGTTGCGTTCCCCGTGTCACGCGACCGCGATACGGCCGCGAAGGAGAAGGCACCGGTGCCCGGTCCGCTCACGCACACCGCGCGAGACCGGCTTACCGAACTTGCCGGCGGGGTCGCGCTCGCTCCGCTGGTCACAGCCGCGTGTACCGCGCCGTGGGCCGTATTCCAGGGGCCGGTTCCCTGGACGCTTTTGGGGCGTGTGTTCCTACTCTCGACGGTCCTCGCCTGGGCTGTCATGATAATCGGTCGGTTGCCGAAACGCAGCGAAAGTAACCCGTGGAGTCGGCGTGCGATTCAGTTGGTGGTCGGTCTGTGCGTCGGCACCCTGGCATTCTGGCTCGACGGTTGGGCGCTACCAACCGGCACCGCGAACGCCTCCAGCGGTGACATCGTGCTGTTCACCAACCACAGGATCAGTCAGGGCACGCTCACGACGGGGATGAAGTACCTGATCTACTTCGGCGTCACGGTCGCGGTGTTCCGGTGGTGGACGGCGACTGACCGCAAGCGTCGCGAGCGGGTGCGGTTCACCCCGATCATCGCCGCGACGTTCTGGAGCGCAATCTTCCTGTTCCTGTGGCCGTGGGAAGCCGCGCCTGCGATGACCGGGGTGTCGGTACTCGTGATCGCCACCATCGCCGCGCAGGTTGCAAGCCCGTGGGCTGGACCGCCTTCGTTGCGACCGCGTGGTTAGTGTTGTCGCGGAACCGCGACCGGAAGAGGAGCGTTTGACATGAGAAACGCGTGGCGGAACATCCTCCGACTGTCGGTGGTCGGGTTGTGCTTCGCTCTGGCCGCGTGTAGCAGCAAGCCCACGCCGCGTCCGGGCGGCGCGACTGGGAGCAAGGCGGAAGAGGCCCGCAGGGAAGCCGAGAAACTCGCGATTGACAGCGTGAACGGGGGCGCGACCGCGCAGGCCGAGACACTGCCTCAACTCGCGGTCAACCGCACGTGGAAGGATCGCGTGCTCGGCAAGCCGGTTTTGCCGAAGGACGGGAAGCCCCCGCCGCCGCCTGTCGCGCTGGAACCGGTTGTCAAGTTGCCGCCGGGACCGAAGACGGCCCCGCGTTCTGGTAGCCTCATGCATCAACGCGTCGTGAGTACCGTGCCGTACGCGACCCAGGCAGAAGCGGAAGAGGACGTACTCGAACTGGCTCGCGAACTGGTCGAGAAGAGGCTGGCCGAACTCGATCCACCCGTGCGCTACAAGCTGTCCGGCAACGAGGTGCGGACCGAGTTTCTCCGCAAAGACAGCCGCGATGTGCGCGAGCCGGACGCGGCGGAGAAAGAAACTCTCGCCCAGTATGGTGTAACCGGGAAGCTGGAGTACGTCGCGTACGACGTGGAAGTGACGGCCGATCAGGTGCGGGAGTTGCGTGCGCAGGAGCGCGTCGCGGGCGGGCTGCGAATCCTCGGGATGCTGGTCGCGGCGGCGCTCGCGGGCTTCCTGTTCCTTCGCGCCGACGAGTGGACCCGCGGCTACCTCACGAGCTGGCTGGCACTCGGTGCCGTCGCGCTCGCAGGCGGTGCTGCGGCGGCGCTGCTTTTTGTGTAACCGCACACGGTTGCGTTCCGAAGCGTGAAACGGGATCGCTCCCCTCCGCGGCCTCGGGTCGCGGCTAAACGAAACACGAAACGTATGACTACCGAATCCGATCGGCTGCTCATCCACCGCGTGCGCAAGAACGACCAGTCCGCGTGGGCGGAACTGGACAAGCGGTATCGCGGCCGGCTCACGGCCTACGTGCGCCGCCGACTCAAAGACCACGCCTCTGTCGAGGACGTGGTGCAAGAAACATTCATTGGGTTCAGCAACAGCCTCGTGAACTACGACGACAAACGCGACCTCCAGACGTGGCTGTTCACCATCGCGGCGCATAAGGTCACGGACCAGTTGCGGAAGATGGGCCGGCTCCGCTACCAGAGCGGCACCGACAAGGAAGACGAAGTGATGGGCCAGACGCCCGACGACCGGCAACGCGGCGCGTCCAGCCTCGCCCGCAGTTCCGAACAGCGTGAGCGCGAAGAGGACGCCCTGGGTCAGGCTCTCCGCGACCTCCTCCGCGACTTCCAGGCGAAAGGGGAGTGGGTGAAGGTGATGGCCCTCGAACTCTTGTATGTGAAGGGGTGGGGCAATGCCGAAGTCGCGGCCAAACTGAAACGGACCGAACAGGACATCGCGAACCTGAAATTCCAGGCGAAGAAGCGACTCCACGACCACCTCGTCGCCGCGAAACTCTCGCCGGCGGTGTTCCCGGAATTGCAGTCCGACTGAAAGATAAGGGGGAAAAGAGTGAGCGGGTGTAGGGAAGACAAAGCGTTGCGGCCTTGTCTTGTCTTCCCGTCCAATTTGACCAACTCCCGCCCGCGTGCTACCGGTTACGGGTGGGGATCACTCGCGATTCCCATTCGTTCCTCTGGTTCCGCCCGCCCCATGACTACGCTGGACGACATCACCCTCGAAACCACCATCCCCGGCCACACACGCCACCGGGTGTGGGTACACCCGGAACTGAAGTCGCATTCGCTCCTCGTGCTCACGTTCGATCGGCTCCATCTGACCCCGCTCGCGGGCGTGCCGAAGACCGGACTGATCTCGGCGATCGAAGCCGGGGACAACCTCGATAACCTCCTCGGTCCGCTCGCGGTGGTCGTGAACCTGATCGCGGTGCGCCATCTGAAGCTCGATCTGCTGAGGAACTCACTGATTGTCGAATACGTGAACGGTGGCCTCGGTACAAGCCAGTTCACGGTGGTGTTCGACACACCGGAAGCCGCGGACGCGTGCTTCACGCAACTCTGGCGCCGACTCGGTGACGGCTACCAGTTTCAACCGTACAAGCGCGACGCCTGGGCGCTGGCCCGCGGGCCTCTCTCGCTTCTGGCCGGTGCGCTCGTCGCGACGGCGCTGCTTGCGTTCGCCCTCAGCGCGTTCGAGGATACGGCCTCCGCTCGCGCCGCAGCGCGGCTCTCCGTCTCGGACGGCGCGAAGATCACCGCGAAATCGCGCCTGGAATTGCTGTGCGGTCGGATAGACTGGCGCGCCGTGTGTGCCACCGGTGGGATCGCCGCAGGCGCTTCCCAGGTGTGGCTCTACCGCCGGCTCACGCGCCCACCGGCGAGCCTCGAAGTGATGCAAAGCTGATGGCGAACAGGAGTGCGAATGCGTCGCGAAGATTGCGTCGAGTTGTTCAAGCGGATCCCCGAGACCTCGCACGCGCAGGTGAACTTCGTCCTGCACAATCAGTTCGTGTTGTGCGTGGACATAGTCGTGCGGTTCGAGCCGACCTACGTCGTATTCCGCGGACGCGAAGGCGGCACCACCGACGAGGGACGCGCGTTCTTCGTACCCTACGAGGAGATCGCGTACTTCCGGCTCGAGCGCGTCGTGCGCATAGGCGAACTGAAGCAGATGTACGGCGAATCGGGCCACATCGACGCCGAGGACCGGCTCTCGAAAGGCGAGACACAGGAAGAGAAAGCGGAAACGGCAAAACTTGTGTCGGACTCGCAGACCCCACCACCGTCGAACGGCATCCCACTCGACCCGGCCGGCATCGCCAAGCAGAATCTGCTCGACCGCATCCGCGCCACCCGCGCCACCGTCGCCGGCCTGACCGGAAAGTTGACCGATCGCAAGTAGTGCGAGTGCTTCGCGCGCGTGAAGAGTGATTCGAGTTGAGCCGTCAGTTCGCGCCCGCGGCGGCGCATCACCACGTCGACCGTCGCGAGCAATTGGGACACATCGAGTTCCTTGAAGCCATCCGGCCCGGTGGAACGACGGCACCTGGCGCGGCGGTCTTCGTAGAGGCAAATTCGCATCCGTAGCGTCCTTCAAAGAACCGCTAACTTGGCCGGCGCGGTCTCGACTTTCGGGCCGCGTGGCGTCAACCCCGGCCGCCCGTGTTCTGGTGACCGTGCCGAGCAACACGGCCACGCGAGTTGGCGGGCGTGCCCCGCCCGGCCTTTGAACCTTTTCGCGGCTCCTGTATCTTTCACTGCTGTCCCTCCGTCTCCCGTGTCCTGCGCCGCACTTGCATTCGCAATCTCGGTCGGACGCGGGCCGGCCGGCCCCGTCTCATAACGGTAACCCGCCAATGACAGGTCAGAAAGTCTACATCGAAACTGTCGGCTGCCAGATGAACGTGCTCGACAGCGAGTTGGTCATCGGCGCGCTTCGTAAGCACGGCTACGATCTCACCGATTCACCCGCCGACGCGGACGTGCTGCTGTTCAACACCTGCTCGGTGCGCGAACACGCGGAGGACAAGACGTACTCCGCGCTCGGCCGCGTGCGACTCTTGAAACGCGACAAGCCGGGCACGGTTATCGGTGTACTGGGCTGCATGGCGCAGAAGGATCAGGATGCGATCCGCAAACGTGCCCCTTACGTGGACATGATCGTCGGCACGGGGCAACTCGGTGCGGTGCCGGAACTGGTCGAGAAGGTGCGAGCCACGCGCGAGCCGCAACTTGCGGTGAGCCTCGGCCGCACCGATGGTGGGCGCAACGAAGTCGAAGCCAGCTTCATCAGCTACGACCCGGCACGCGACCCCTCAATGCGGCCGACGCCGTTCCAGGCGTATGTGCGAATTCAAATCGGGTGCGACAAGTTCTGCACGTACTGCGTGGTTCCGAGCACGCGCGGCCCGGAGCAGAGCCGCCCGCCGGAACACATCTGGGGCGAAGTGCGCCAACTCGTCGATCAGGGCTGTAAGGAAGTCACGCTCCTCGGCCAAACGGTGAACAGCTACGTCTACACCGAAGGCGACCGACGCACACGGCTCAGCGACCTCATCGCAGGGATGCACGACGTGCCGGGTTTGGAGCGCATCAAGTTCGTGACGAACTACCCGAAGGACATGACCGACGACCTGCTCGACGCGGTGCGCGAACTCCCCAAAGTGGTGAAGTACCTGCACGTCCCGGTGCAATCCGGCTGCGACGGAATCCTCAAACGCATGAAGCGGAACTACACCGCGAGCTACTACATGGAGATGCTCAGCCGCTGTCGCGAGTTGGTGCCGGGCGTGTCGGTCAGTTCCGATTTCATCGTCGGCTTCTGTGGCGAAACCGAGGAGAGCTTCGCGAAGACGATGGAGTTAGTTCGCGTCGCGCAGTTCAAGAACTCGTTCATCTTCAAGTACAGCGAGCGCGGCGGCACGAAGGCCGCGGACCACTACCCGGACGACGTGCCCGACGACGTGAAGAAACGCCGCAACAATGACCTGCTCTTGGTACAGAACGAGAACAGCCGCACCGACCACCGCGCACAGGTGGGCAACGTGGTGGAAGTGTTGGTTGAAGGTCCGAGTCGCCGCGAGCGGAGCGCGTCGAACCAGGCAAACCGCGAGAGCGCGAGCCACGTCACGCAACTCACCGGGCGCAGCATGGCGGACCACATCGTCGTGTTCGACGGCCCAGAGCGACTCATCGGCAACACGGTGCGCGTCGCGATCACCGACGCCTCGCCGTTCACGCTGTATGGCAACGTGCTAGTTGAAGCGGCGGTGGGTGTGGACGAGGCGAACCCCGACCGCAAAGTCGGGGGTGTTGGTGCGCAAAACACCTCCGACCTTGCGGTCGGGATTCGCCAGAATCGTTTCTCTCTTCCTCTCGTGTGAGGAACCTCCCATGCGGTACGCGCTCGCGACCCTTGTCGCGTTCGTCACGCTGCCGGCGTTCGCGGCGGAGCCGGCGATGCCTGAAGGCGCGGTCGCGCGCCTCGGCACCATGAAGTTCCGCACATCGGGCAGCACGCTCTGCCTCTCACCCGACGCCACGCGCGCCGCAGTGCGCGTGCGCAACGGGATCGACGTATTGAACCTCGACACGGGCGAAACAGTCGCACAAATGCGCGACGAGAAGAAGCTCCCGGACGTGATCATTGGGCGCGAGTCATACCGGCTCACCTTCGCGTTCGCAGGCAGCGGGAAGGAGATCACGTCTTCCGGTGCCGATGCCGGTGTTCACGTCTGGGACGCGACCAACGGTAAGTTCCTGCGCACCATTCCCGGGCCAAAAGGGAGCAACGGCAAACCCGCATACGTGTCCAAAGTTCACAATTGTCAGCTCGCCGACTTCCTGATCGCCGAGGCGGGTGCGTGGCAGAAGCTCGACGTGAAAGCCGGCAAGTGGACCGCGTTCACCGGTGGCTGGCACCACATCTCGGACGTGTCGCCGGATGGCCGCTGGATCACGGATTACACGGACATGGCGAGCGTCGAGAACTACGTCGGCGTCACCGACTCGAAGCTGAGCAAGAGCGTGTACTCGGGCGAGAGCGGCGGCGCGTACCCGTTCCAGCAGTCGCCCTCGCCCGACGGCAAACTCGTTGCGTGTACGACGGACGAACGCGGGCCACAGGTGTGGAACATCGCCACGAAGAAGGAAATCAAACTGACGGGTGTGGACCCGAAGATCAGCTACGGCCGACCGTTATTCACGCCCGACGGCAAGGTGCTGCTCGTGAACCTGCCGTACTCGATCTACGACGAGAAAACGTCACCGCATTTCGCGCGGTGGGACGTGGCCACCGGCGAACGGCTCGAAGACTGGGCGATCCCGGCGCGCATTGACTCGTGGGCGGTCGATCACAAGAACAACCGGCTCGTCGTGATCGCGGGTCAGTGCGTGTTCCGACTCGACTTCGCGACCGGCAAACTCACTGCGCCGCCGAACGGGTTCCGCGGGTACGCGCGGCCGGCCCTCTCGCCCGACGGCAAGTTCGCCGCGGTCGGCGACGCGGTCGGCATGCTGCGCGTTTGGGAATCTCCCTTCACCGGTAACCCGCGCCCGATCCGCGACGCCGACAGCGCGATTCACGATCTTCAATTCTCGACGGACAGCAAGACGCTGTTCGTGGGCCACGCGGACCGCACCGCGACGGTGTGCGACCTCACCACGGGCAAGGAAACATATCTGAAGGCGCCTGCGGAGAAGTTGCCCAAGCACACTTACACGCGCACGATGAACCTCGCCGCGTCGCCCGACGGCAAGACGCTCGTGGGCGAAGCCGAGGGCGAGCGGATGTGGGCGTGGGACGTGCCGAGCGGCAAGGTGCTGTGGGAGATCAAGGCCGATGAGAAGGGGAATGGCGTCACTGGGTGCCGCCCGGTGTTCGTGGCCGACGGCTCCGCGGTCTATTACGGCCAATCGAAGGGCGAAATCGCGAAGCTCGACGCGCGCACCGGCAAGGAGCTGGGGCGATTCGCGGCGCCCGTGAAACTAAAGAGTTGGGTGTCGCGGCTCGCGCTGTCACCGGACGGCAAGCAACTCGCCGCGCACACCTATTACAACGACGGCGAACTGGTACTGTTCGACATCGGCAAAGACACCGCGATCTGGACGCAGAAGTTCACGCTCAATACCGCGGTGGGCGGTTTGGCGTTCGCGGGGAACGGCGCGGTGGTGACAACGCACGGCGACGGAACCGTTCGCGGGTGGAAGGCCGCCGACGGCACGGAAGCGTTCGTGCTTCGCGGCCCGTCCGGGTACGTCGAGCGATTGCAAGTCACCGCCGACGGCACACACGCGATCACCGACGCGCCCGGCGCAACGGCGATCGTGTGGAAACTGCCGAAGTGATCCGTTCCCCTTCGGGTCGCGGCTAACCGGTAAGATGGTGTCATGGCTTCCCACGAAGACACCATCTTGAAGGCCGTGCGCGACGCCGACCGCGGGCGGCGCAACCTCGCGGCTCTCGCGACTCACTTCGGCACCGTCGCGCCGGACCTGTTCGCGCCGCTTGGTCGGTTGCTGCCGCGAACCGCCGATCCGGACATGGCGCTCAACAACCTGGAACGCCTCTTCGCGCGGCCGGACGCACGCGCACACCTGCCGGCACTCCTTGAGAACCGCGGGCGCGAACTCGAGGCCACGCTCCAACTGCTCGCCACCTCGCAGTTCTTCGCGGACACACTCACGGTCTACCCGGAGTTCCTCGCGACCGTGTTTCACGTGTCCAAGCGGAACCCGTCCACTGCGGAACTCGTCGCGCAGTTGAAGAGTGATGTGGATGCGGCCAGGGACGACGCGGGCGTGCTCCGCGCGTTCCGCCGGTTCCGCGCCCAACACACACTCCGCATCGGCATCGGCGACGTGATTCGCGACCGCCCGCTTGAGGAGATCACACGCGAACTTGCGCGGCTCGCGGACTCATCCGTGGAGGTCGCCCTGCGGCACGCATTACGGACCGTTGGCGCGCGGTTCGGCAACCCCACCGCACCCGCTGGCCAGCCCGCGAAGATCACGGCGCTCGCGTTCGGCAAACTCGGCGGCGACGAACTGAACTACTCCAGCGACATCGACCTGATGTTCGTCTACGACGTGGACGGTGAAACGAATCGACGATCGGGCGTGAACAACGCGGAGTTCTTCGGGCGCGCGATCGGCGAACTGGTTCGACTGCTCTCCAGCTACACCGACCGCGGAGGCGCGTACCGCGTGGACCTGCGTCTACGCCCCGAAGGGAACCGCGGGCCGCTTGCGCGGTCGCTCGCCAGTACACTCAGTTACTACGACACGATGGGCCGCACGTGGGAGCGCCAGGCACTCATCAAACTGCGGCACGTTGGCGGCGACCCGTCCCTCGCACGCGATTTCCTCCAGGCGATCGAGCCGTTCGTGTACCGCAAGTACTTCAGCTTCTCAGAAATCAACGAGGTGAAAGCGCTCAAGCGGCAGATGGAGTCGAAAGCGGCACGCGCGCAAACACAGGACGCGGACTTTCCACGCGACGTGAAGACCGGACGCGGTGGCATTCGCGACATCGAGTACACGGTGCAGTTCCTTCAACTGCTCAACGGCGGCGACCTGCCGGCGGTGCGCCAGCGGAACACGCTACTCGCGCTCGACGCCCTCGAAATCGCGGGCTGTCTGAACTCGCCGGAGACGTACATCCTCGCGGACGCGTACCGGTTCTTGCGCAAAACCGAGCACCGACTACAGTTGCTGTTCGACCTGCAAACGCACAAGCTCCCCACGGAGGCGGACGAACTGCGCAAGCTCGCGCGGCGGATGGGCTATGCCGAGGCAAGCGGGGGGCGTACGCTCCCGGATGCAACACCAAGCAGCAACGAGCAAGACAACCACCCGGGGCTTTCCCCCCGCTCGTCTCAAGCGGAAGAATCCGCGGGCGTACGCCCCCCGCTCGCCGCGCAAAAGCGATCGCCCCTCGACGAATCCGACCCGCCGCCGCTCGACACACGCGACCTGCTGATCGACCCACTGGACCGGTTCCTGAAAGACTTGCACGACAAGACCGCGATTGACCGCACCATTTTGAACCACCTGCTGCACCAGTCGTTTCAAGGCGAAGACGAGCAGTCGGAGCCGGAAGCGGACCTGATCCTCGACCCAGACCCAGACGCGGAAACCGTTCGCGCGGTTCTCGGCCGCTACCCGTTCCGCGACATCCCGAAGGCGTTCGCGAACCTGTTAGCGCTGGCCCGCGAGAGCGTGCCGTTCCTGTCCGCGCGCCGGTGCAGGCACTTCCTCGCGAGCATCGCGCCGCCGTTGTTGCGTGCCGTGGCCGCCAGCCCGGACCCAGACGCGGCGCTCACCGACCTGGAACGCGTCAGCGCCTCGCTTGGCGCGAAAGCCGTGCTCTGGGAACTATTCAGCATCAGTCCGCCGAGCCTCAAGCTCTACGTCGAACTGTGCGCTGGCAGCCCATTCCTCTCTGCGCTACTCGTCAACAACCCTGGCATGGTGGATGAACTGCTCGACTCGCTCGTGCTGAACCAGCCGCGAACCGCCGACGAATTGCACACCGAACTGACCGAACTGCTTCGCGGTGCGACCGACCCTGACCCGATCCTGCACAGTTTTCAGGACAAGGAGTTTCTGCGGGTCGGTGTCGGCGACTTGCTCGGCAAGGCGGACGTGCGCATCACCACTGCGGCCCTCTCGGACGTGGCCGATACCATTCTGAATCAGGTGGTGGAGTTGGTGGAACCGGAGGTTCAAGCGAAGTTGGGCGTACCGGAGCCGCTCACGGCTTCGCCAGAGGCGCACGCGGAGGCACTCGCGAAGCCGCGAGCGGCCCAGCCTTGTCCCTATGTCCTCCTCGGCCTCGGCAAACTTGGCGGGCGCGAGATCAGCTACCACAGCGACCTCGACCTGCTGCTCGTATATGCGGCCGACGGCACCACGTCGCGCGGCGAGTCGAACCAGTTGTACTTCACCGAACTGGCGCAACGCGTCATCAAGACCGCGAGCCGCATGGGGCCGATGGGCCGCCTCTACGAAGTGGACATGCGGCTCCGGCCGACGGGCAAATCCGGGAGTTTGGTACTTCCGCTAAGCGAGTTCCGCCGGTACTTCGCCGGGGGCACATGTCAACTTTGGGAGCGCCAGTCGCTTAGCCGCGCGCGTGTCGTTCGCGGAGACGTCGCGTTCGCGGACGAAGTAATGGACGCGATCCGTGCCGCGATGCTCGGCCCGGCGTGGTGTCCGCAACTGGTGGACGAGGTGCGCGCAATGCGCCAGAAACTCGAATCGACTGCCAGCGTGCGGAGCCTGAAACGCGGACCCGGCGGGCTTACCGACGTGGAGTTCGCGGTGCAACTGCTACAACTGAAGTACGGTCGCGAACACCCCGACGTGCTGACGCCGAACATGTGGGACGCACTCGACGCACTGGCCGTACGCGGGGTGTTGCCAATTGATAACGCGACCGCATTGCGCGACGGCTATTCCTTCCTGCGTCTGGTTGAGACGCGGTTGCGGATCGTAACCGACCGACCGCTGACGGAGATCCCCGAACCGGCCGACGATCAGGCGAAACTCGCGCACCGGCTCGGGTTCGTGACGACCTCGGACTTCCTCGCCGCGTTCCGCCAGGCCACCGCGAGCGTGCGTGCGGCTTACCTCGCGATCACCTCGCGCGAGCGATCTTCATCGTAGTCATCACGCTCCGCGTGATGTCCGCGGGGCGATGCCGTTTTTCCGCGAAGGTCACTTGCGCTGCGAGGCGACATCACGCGGAGCGTGATGACTACGATAAAACCCCGCACGTTCGCCCGGATTCCCCAGGTTCTCAGGGCCGCGACGGGGATTCTAAAATCCGCGAAACCGGCCGGCGTCCGGTCGGGTAGAATAGGCGTGACCATCCGGTCGGTTCCATCTCGGAAAGGATCGAAACTCATGATGCGCCTGTCCCGCCTGGGCCTCGCGGCCGTGTTCGTCGCGACACTGACTGCCCCCCTCGCCCGTGCCGCCGAGCCGGACAAGCTCCTGCCAGCGGAAGCCGACACCGTCGTCTACATCAACTTCAAGCAGATTGTCGAAGCTGACGTCATCAAGAAGTACGCGCTCGACCAAATCAAGCAGGCGCTCAACGGTCAGGACGCCAAGAAACTCCTGGAAGATATGGGTCTCGACCCGATGAAGGACATCGAGAAGGTGTGGGTCGGCACCGCCGGTTCTGGGCCGGACGACACGAAAGCGCTTGTCATCATGCACGGCAAGTTCGATCCAGACAAGCTGTTCAAGGCCGCTGAGGCCGTCACCAAGAAGGACGGCGACAAGTTCAGCATGATCAAGGACGGCAACACCACGATGTTCAAGTATCAGCCGGATCCGGGCAACCCGATCTACGGCACCGTGGTCAACAACACCACCGTCGTCGCCGGCACCGACAAGAAGCTCATCGCCACCGCACTGAAACAAGACGAGGCGAAAAAGGCACCGATCAAGGCTGACCTGACCAACCTCCTCAAGTCACTCGACGAGAAATCGTCGCTGTTCGCGGTGTCACTGGTGAAGGGCAAGTTCGACGCCGTCGCAGGCGGGCTGCCGGACAAGCCGATCGACCTGACCGGGCTGGGGAAGGCACTGCCGAAGGCCGACACTCTCAGCATCGTGGTGAAGGTCACCGCCGACGTCAACCTCGAAGTCATCTTCGGCATGAAGGATGATGACGCGGCCGAGGACATGGGCGCCGCAATCGCCAAATTGATCACCGATCTCGGCGGGTTCGTCCCGGTCTTGGTCGCGTTCGAGCCGAAGGCCAAGCCGCTGGCCGACGTCATCAAGACGCTCAAGTCGAAGGTGGAGAAGAAGAGCGTCACCATCACCGGGAAGGTCACCGGCGACATCATCGGCAAACTGATCACGCCAGAAGGGTGAGCGACTCGCAACGACGGAACGTACGACACGAGCGACCACAAGGTCGCTCGTGTCGTTGTTTGGGGCGCGCCTGGGCGCGTTTTCAGCTCCAGTTTCGCGCCCACCCCGGCGGGGCGGTGGCGTCCCACCAGAGAAGTACCGCCCCTCCGGGGCGGGCGCGAAACGACCGTGTGTTATCCCAGGCGCGAGGTGGTATGCTAGCGCCCATGAAAATCACCACCCTCGCGCTCACTTTCACCCTTTCCTGCGCCGCCTTCGCGCAAGCGGCCGACCCTACACCAAGCAAGCCCGTGGACACGTCGTTCCTCAAGAAGTTCGCCGAAACGCGGCGGTTCACGCTCGGCCGCCCGCAGAACCCGAAAGTGTCCCCCGACGGCAAGACGGTGCTGTTCCTCCGCGCCGAAGCCAACAAGCCCACGCTCAAGTTGTTCGAGTTCGACTGCGCCACCGGGCAATCGAAGGAACTTCTGTCGCCGGAATCGCTACGGAAGGGCGGAGAAGAGAACCTCACGCCCGAAGAGAAGGCGCGACGCGAGCGGATGCGGCTCTCCGCCGGCGGCTTCGCGGACTTCCACTTCGACGCGACGGGGAGGAACATCCTGCTGCCGCTGTCGGGCAAACTATTCGTGTTCGAACGCGCGACCGGGAAGGCCACCGAGTTGAAGACCGGTGTCGGTGGCGCACTCGTCGATCCGAAGTGGAGTCCCGACGGGAAGAAGGTCGCGTACGTTCGCGGGTTCGACGTGTACGTCGTCGATCTGGCGACGAACACCGAAAACGCTGTCACGAAGGGCGGTACCGCTCTCAACACCTACGGCCTCGCGGAGTTCGTCGCGCAAGAGGAGATGGCGCGGTTCACCGGGTACTGGTGGTCGCCGGACAGCAAGCACATCGCCTACGAAGAGGCCGACCACACCGGTGTGGAGACGTGGTACGTCGCGGACCCGCTGAAGCCCGATCAGAAACCGCTCGAGCAGTTCTACCCGCGACCGGGCAAGAAGAATGTTGCCGTGCGCGTGGGTGTGGTTTCCGTCGAGGGCAGCGAAACGGTGTGGCTCGACTGGGACAACAAAGCCTACGAGTACCTCGCGGCGGTGCGGTGGGAAGACTTCGCCCCGCTCACGCTTCAGGTGCAGGACCGCAAGCAACAGAAGTTGCTGCTGTTGGGCGCTGACATCAAGACCGGAAAAACGAAGAAGTTGCTCGAAGAGACGGACGCGGCGTGGATCAATCTAGGGTCCAACGGCCCGCAATGGAATGGTGCTCTCGGCGGTTTCGTGTGGCTCGGAGCGGACAAGGAAGGCGAAGCCGAGATTCAGCACCGCAACGACGCCGGCGTACTCAACAACATCCTCGTCCCCGCCAAGCACCGGCCCGACGCGGTGATGAGCGTGTACTCGTCGCGATTCGACACGTTCATCGTCTACGCGGGCGGCACGGACCCGACACAGCGACACGTCTACCGCCACAAAACGCGCAGCCTGAACGTGAACCCCGGCTCGGAGAACGACGAGGCACTCACAAGCGCCGCGGGCATCCACAACGCGGTGTTCGGCAAGTACGGCGGGCCGTTCGTAGTCACGTCTACCACGTTGAAAGCGATGCCAAAGAGCACGGTGTTCAACCGCGATGGCGTGCCGCTCGGCGAACTACCGAGCGTCGCGAAGGAACCTGACTTCACGCCGAACGTGAAGATCGAGAAGATCGGCGACTTCTACACCGCGATCGTGCGCCCGAAGGACTTCGACCCGAAGAAGAAGTACCCGGTCTTGCTGGACGTGTACGGCGGGCCGAAACACCTGCACGTCGTCCAGGCGATGCGCAACTGGCTCGTCCCGCAGTGGCTCGCGGACCAGGGGTTCATCGTGGTCGCGGTGGACAACCGCGGCACACCGGGCCGTGGGCGCGAGTGGGAACGCAGCGTCTACCAGAAGTTCGGCACAGTTCCCCTTGAGGATCAGGTGAAGGGACTGCACTTGCTGTGCGACAAGTTCCCGGAACTGGACAAGGACCGCGTCGGAATCGTGGGCTGGTCGTTCGGTGGGTACATGGCCGCGAACGGCGTGCTTCGCGCGCCGGAGGTCTTCAAAGCGGCGGTCGCGGGCGCACCGGTCACCGGCTGGGAGGACTACGACACACACTACACCGAGCGCTACATGGGCCTTCTGCCCGAGTCGAAGAAGCAGTACGACGACGCGAGCCTGCTTCCGCTCGCGAAGGACTTGAATCGCCCGCTGTTACTGGTTCACGGCACCGCTGACGACAACGTGTACTACCGGCACACGCTGAAGCTCTCCGACGCGCTATTCCGCGCCGGTCGCGACTTCGAGTCGCTCGCGCTGCCGGGCGTGACGCACATGTACACGTCCGACCCCGTGGTGATGGAACGCCTGTGGGCGAAAACAGCCACGTTCTTCAGGACGCATTTGGGCGAACCGAAGTGAATCACTTCACCGAATCCGACTGGCGAGATGAGTCTCGCACGGAACTTCTCGTGTACGCAGTGAATCTCCCGGATCACATTCCACTTTCCGGGAGACTTGGAGCGGAAACACATTCTTCTCGGCTGTGCTACCGCGCGGCTTTCCTGGAATCGGCACCGCTCATTTACGACAGCTTCGGGAACCCCTTCCGCCCGGTAGCCTGCTCCCCATCGTTGCGCACTGACACCACGATGTCACTGGCTCGCGGGCTATACGAGTCGCGTGAGTTCCGCGCGATGCCGATTTTGGCCGATGCCCTTCAAGACGCGGGATGCGACAACGACGAAATCCTCAACCACTGTCGCGACGCGAACGCGACGCACGTTCGCGGGTGCTGGGTGCTCGATCTCGTACTCGAGAAGGCGTGACCGGTGCTTCGCGGGCCGCGCGTTGTCGCCGTGCGCCGCGGGCACTATGCTTATTGAACGGGCGGACCCGATGGCGATTCCGAGCGTCTTTCGGGTGCGGCTCACGGAGAGGTGGCAGAGTGGTCGATTGTGCAGCACTGGAAATGCTGTGTACGGGAAACCGTACCGAGGGTTCGAATCCCTCCCTCTCCGCTGACGAACGTCACACGGGCCGCAGGTTGCGGCCCGTGTTCACTTTGCGTCGCTCGCATCTCCTGACTCCTTTCCGTTGTGCTGAGTTTGTGCTGAATCTGCTTCCTTGCCGTCACGGGCCGTCTCCTTCACCTGCAGTTGTTTATTGGCCTCGGTCAGGCGCTGCATGGCCGCCTGCGAAGCGTCGCTGTAGACGTGGGTGTACAACGCCAGTACCTGCTGATCCACGTGCCCCACCCACTCCCGCACCACCGCCACCGGCGTCCCCTTCAGCAGCGCGTTCGAGATGAACGCGTGGCGGAACGTGTGCAACTTTCCGGGCAGGCGCACCCCCACCAGGATGGTCTTGAGCGCGCTCAAGAGCCGGCGTTCGGTCCACTGCCGGCCCGGTTCCGGGTGCGAGGTCGACGGCGGCATCGTCACCACCCAACGCCAGTGCCGGGGCAAGTCGTCGAGAACGGTCCGGATCGGGGCGCTGATCGGGATCGCCCGTCGGTCGCCCGTCTTGGGTTTCCATCCGTCCTTGGGTCGGACCCGGAGGACGTTGGCTTCAACATCGACATCGTCCCACGTCAACCAGGCAAGTTCACCGAACCGCATGCCCGTCTCCGCCAGGAGAGTGAGGGCGGGTCGCACGACTTCGGGCGCGGCGGCGAGGATCGCCGTCACCTGCTCCTGAGTCCAACACGGCTGCGGCGTGGGCTTCGGTTTCTTCAACTTCAAGTCCCGCAGTGGGTCGGTCGCAAGCATGTTCCGCGACAGGGCGAAGGTCACCAGTTGGCGGATGATGACCGTCTCCGTGTACTTCGTCTTCGCGGCCGCGGCGGCGTCCGTCCGCGCGCGGCGGTACGCGTCGACGAACGCCAGGTCGATACCCGTCAGGTCCTTCACCTTCCGCTCGGTG
>SXGR01539679.1_pt1 | contig 44151 bp, 46 predicted proteins | sample 3174711 | NCBI WGS metagenome assembly SXGR01 (sample SAMN11356860, study PRJNA531348) | freshwater metagenome | isolation source: freshwater sample F1-60 | place: China: Fuxian Lake, Yuxi | collected 2017-12-25
CATCAAGAACGAAATGGTGCCGGGTGTTGAAGGTGGTATCACCAAACACATTCCCTCCGGTGAAACGCTGTCGATTTACGATGCTTCGATGCGTTACCAGGGCGCGGGTATGCCACTGGTGGTGTTTGCAGGCAAAGAATATGGCACGGGCTCAAGCCGAGACTGGGCCGCTAAAGGTACCCGTTTGCTCGGTATCAACGCGGTGATTGCCGAGAGTTTCGAACGTATTCACCGTTCCAACCTCATCGGCATGGGCATCCTGCCACTGCAGTTCAAGAACGGTGATACACGTAAGTCGTTGGGTCTCAAAGGCGACGAGATCATCGACATTCGCCTGCCTGCCGGAGAGAGCAAGGTCCGCACCAAGCAGGACATGGTGCTGGTGATCACGAGCGCTGCAGGCAGGAAGGAAGTTTCGGTGATGTCGCGTATCGATACGGATAACGAGATCGAGTACTTCAAGTGCGGCGGTATCTTGCAGTATGTACTGAACAACCTCATGGCGAATGCCAGTTGAGCTGTTCGTAGACGATTGGAAAAAGGGGCGGCAACGCCCCTTTTTTTGTTTACGAATAGCGTTGCCCTTGAGAGCAGCGGTTATCGCTGTATCTGGCCAGTTGGTCCCCCGACAGCAGTCAAGTAATTGCGCTTGAGGTAGGTGGCCATCAGTTCAGCGATCCTCTCCAACATCATATTGTCGGTGGTGCCAAAGGACAACGATGCACCCATTGCATTGGCATGCTGATAGAACTGCGGTTCTGCGATAACCGCACCACTGGTGACTTCACTGATACGCATTTGGATGATGATGCGGCTTTGACCCGCCATGGAACCACCGAATATCCGAGTTGCATCTGAGGGTTTGTGCAGCGAAACGATGTGGGGTTCGAACAGCAGCTTTTCCGTATTGTTGGGGTCGGCTTTGGTGTTCCAGTCGTCGATCATCGGCTGAACGTGTTACTGCAGGTTCTCGATCACACGCTTGTGCACCTTTTCGGCGTTTTGTTTTTGCCGATTTCAGCATCCATGGTGATGGTCGACAGCGACTACCCGCCATAACCTGTGAACGGGTTCACGGGCGCGGCGTTTTCACTGGCGTGTGCGAAAGTGATACTCCCGAACAGCAGCACCAAGAGGTGGGTACCAAGGTTCCAGTTCCATTGTGTCGTTCGCGACTTCGTCATTTAGTTCTCCGTCAATGACATGACGCGACAAAGTCTACTTCAGTTGCCGAGTCATGCAGAATTCCCGACGCGGAAAGGGGAGCGTTTACGACTTACAAGAACCGGACAGCAAGCCATGAACAGGTTCACAGGTCTCTGCGCGTCGAATGACTAAAGTGCGCACGCTCAATTCACGAGGAAGATGTCCGTGTATACCAGTCAAGAATCCCGTCTCATCGCGCTTGAACGTCGCAACATCGTCGCCACGGTCCGCCGCCGTCGTCAGCATCGTACTGTCCGTCAGCAACGCTTCGCCCAGGCGCCGACCAGTCACCCGAATGTCATTAACTGAGTTATCCGGGCGATCCTTGAAGGCGCTCAGTCGACCCTCTAATACCGTGCGTACATGCCCTCGTCGGAGAATACGCGCGGTTTCCGACTGATCCGTCGGCAACGCAACGTGCTGAGTGCGAGTGTTTTGCATCACCTCACGTCGCGGACTATCATCCTTCTATGCGCCGAGACTATTTCGATTCCACGTGCACGACTACTCGCACTCGATGCGGGTCGACGCGCGCGCCGGTGAATTAACTCGGCGCCAGCGGCGACCCGGTAAGCGCGAGAGCGCGGTCGCCACGGGTTCCAGATCTGCAGTTACGTTCAAACCCCGGCCGGCCACCGCCTCCCGGGGTTTGTGCTTTTTGCGATTTGGAATCTGGATGTCGTGATAGGAGGAGATCAAGGTCATGAGCGTGTTTGAACACAGCAGCGGAGAGTCGGAGAGCGACGAGCTTTATCGGGTCAGGCATAGCCTCGCCCATGTGCTGGCGCAAGCAGTACTGGAGATTCGGCCGGGCTCGACCCTCGGATTTGGGCCACCGATCAAGGATGGTTTTTATTACGACTTTGTCCTGTCCACGCCGCTTACCGATGAAGATTTCCCCGAGATCGAGAAGCGCATGCGCCAGATCATCAAGAAGGGGCAGAAATTCTATCGAGAGGATCTGTCTGCCGCCGATGCGCTCAAGCGCATAGAGGAGATGAAGGAGCCGTATAAACGCGGGTACGCCGAAGAGCTGCTCAGTAAACATGGCCTTAACGGACTTTCGTTTTATCGCAACGGCACTTTCCTCGACATGTGTGAAGGTCCCCACGTCGAAACGACCAAGGAGATTCCGCGGGACGGCTTCAAGCTGCGCAATCTTGCCGGTGCCTATTGGCGCGGTGATTCGCGCAACACCATGATGACGCGCATTTATGCGTGGGCGTTTCTCGACAAGGAGACACTCGATACCTACGTCACTAACTTCCTCGAGGCGCAAGCACGCGACCACAAGAAACTGGGCCGGGAACTCTCGATCTTCAAGATCGACAACGACATCGGCAAAGGCCTGCCACTGTGGTTGCCTAACGGCACCGTGATTCGTGATGAGTTGGAACAGCTCGCCAAAGAACTCGAATTCAAAGGCGGCTATCAGCGGGTGGCTACCCCTCATCTGGCCCGTCAGGATCTGTATTACACGTCGGGTCATCTGCCGTATTACGCTGACGGCATGTATCCGCCGATGGAACTGGTTGAACACAACGAAGACGGCACCGGCTACGTGAAGGAGTCTTATCGGCTTCGGCCCATGAACTGCCCGCACCATCACAAGGTATTCGCCGCAGAACCACGCAGTTATCGGGATCTGCCGTTACGCATCGCTGAATATGGTCAGGTGTATCGGTTCGAAGAATCTGGAGCGGTCAGTGGACTCCTAAGGGTACGGGGCATGTGCATGAATGATGCGCATATCTACCTCACCGAAGAGCAGGTCAAAGACGAGTTCAAGTCGGTGCTGGCGCTCTACAAGGAAGCGTATGGCGTGTTCGGTCTGACGAATTACAAGATTCGACTCTCTCGTTGGGATCCAGAAGACCCGAAGGGCAAAGAGAAATACGTCGACAATCCGCCGGCGTGGGCAGCATCGGAGAAGATCCTGGCCGAGGTGCTTCATGAACTCGACATTGCCTACGTCGAAGGACCGGGAGAAGCGGCCTTTTATGGCCCGAAGATCGACATTCAGTTCGTCACGGTCACCGGGCGCGAAGAAACGGTGTCAACGATTCAGCTCGACTTTGCAGTGCCTGCGCGCTTCAAACTGAAATACGTTGGACCCGATGGTCGGGAGCACACACCGTTCTGTATTCATCGTGCGCCATTCAGTACCCATGAACGGTTCGTTGCGTTTCTGATTGAGCACTTTGCAGGTGCGTTCCCGACCTGGCTCGCGCCCGTGCAGGTGCAACTGCTGACGGTGTCGGAGCAATACGATGATTACGCCAAAGCGATCATTCAACGGCTTCGCGGCAAGTTCATCCGCGCGGAACTGGCCTCCTCCAATGAGACGCTGCCGAAGAAGATTCGTGAGGGTACCGTGAAAAAGATCCCGAACCTCTTGATCATCGGCGAGCGAGAAGTGGCGGATGGCACGGTAACGCTCAGGCGATATGGTCATAAGGACCAGAACACCATGACCATCGCGGCGTTTGAATCTGCGCTTGAGCAGGGGATCCGCAGTCGCAGCCTGCAGCTCGAAATCGCGGGCTGATCCGCGTCGATGGTGCTCTCGGAACTCGGCGAAGTCATCGCGCAGATCACCGATTGGGAAGCCATCGCGTTCACCGCTTTTTATCTGCTGCTCGGTGCCGCAGCTGGAGCCCATGCGCTCTTGAATAAACCTGAGCCCCGTGCGGCTCAGGTATGGCTAATCATCTGCCTGTTCTTACCGATCATCGGGCTGATGGCATACTACGCCTTTGGTGTTAACCGGTTTCAGACGCGGGCGAAGCGTCTGCATGAACCTATCCGCCGAAACCTCACCGATGCACAGGACTTGTCGATTGATACGCTTCGTAAACATGGTCCATATCTGGTGATCGGCAATCGTGTCGCCGACATGCCTGCACACGATGGCAACAACATCGACATCCTTTTTAATGGTGATGATGCCTATCCGGCGATGCTCGCAGCCATCAGCGGAGCGAAGCGTCGGGTGCTGCTGTGCTCCTACATTTTTGACAACGATGCGACGGGTCAGCGCTTTGTCGCGGCGCTCAAATCAGCAGAAGAGCGAGGTGTTGAGGTGCGTGTCCTCGTCGATGCCATCGGCGAATGTTATTCCTGGCCGCGGATTTCACGGGCGTTGAAACAAGCGGAAGTGACGCACAAATGATTTCTCCCTCCCCGTTGGTTCCCCCCATTCGGCTACGTCAACCTACGCACCCACCGTAAGCTGCTGGTCGTCGACGGCGAGACCGGGTTTTGTGGGGGCATGAACATTGGTGATCGCCACATCACGCTGCTCGGTGGACAGCGTGACGTAGACGACATCCATTTCCGTGTGACCGGTCCGGTCGTCAGTGATCTGGAGTGGCTGTTTCTGGACGACTGGCGCTTCTCGTCAGGTGAAGTGTTGCCGCCTTCGACACCAGCTCAAACGCGTGGGGGAGTCCTTTGTCGGGTTGTTCCTGACGGTCCGAACGAAGATCTCGACAAGCTGCTCTTCATCATTCACGGCGCGATCGATCATGCCCGCGAGAGTGTGCTCATCATGACACCGTACTTCCTGCCGGAGAGAGATCTCATCGTAGCGCTGCAAACGGCTACGCTTCGTGGCGTAGAAGTGAAAATCGTGGTGCCGAAACGAAGCAACCTCCCGTACGTCGAGTGGGCCATGCAGCACATGTTGCCGCAGCTGATTTCGCGGGGTGTTCGCATTTACCGACGAGAGGTGTTTTCTCACGCCAAGCTGCTGGTGGTCGACGGACGATATGCGTTGATTGGCAGCGCCAACATCGACCCGAGGAGTCTGCGGCTCAACTTTGAAGTAGGCGTGGAGATTTTCGATACGAGTTTTGCACTGTCGATTGAAGCCGTGATTCGCTCGGAGACTGTGCAGGGTGAGGACAATATCCCTGCGTTGATGTCGCGAGGAAGACTGCGTCGTCTCCGAGATGCGACGCTTTCTCTGTTTACCCCATACCTCTGAGCGGGAATCAGCCGCCGGTTTGTGTCAACAGAAACGCATACTCTTCCGCATCTTCACGCAGTGATTCGAATCTACCACTCTTGCCGCCGTGCCCAGCGCCCATGTTGGTTTTTAACAGCAGAAGGTTGTTGTCAGTCTTGGTTGCACGAAGTTTGGCGACCCATTTCGCGGGTTCCCAGTACGTCACACGCGGGTCGTTCAATCCTGCGGTAACCAGCAAGGGTGGGTAGGCTTTGGCCGTGACGTTATCGTAAGGGCTGTAGCTGCGGATGTACTCGAATGCAGCCTCGTCGGTAATGGGATTGCCCCATTCCGGCCACTCCATAGGAGTGAGCGGCAGCGATGCGTCGAGGATGGTGTTCAGGACATCCACGAATGGCACATGCGCGACGACGGCACCATAGAGTTCAGGCGCCTGATTGACGATAGCGCCCATGAGCTCGCCACCTGCGGATCCGCCTGATGCAGTGACCTTACCAGCGGACACGTAACCCTGATCAATCAGGAAGCGGGTGACATCCACGAAGTCATTAAAAGTGTTGGTGCGTTTGTCGAGCTTGCCGTCGAGATACCAGCGGTAACCGAGATCATCGCCGCCACGAATGTGAGCGATGGCGTAGGCGAAACCCCTGTCGAGCAACGACAGCCGATTGGCGGAGAAGCCGGGTGGGTAGGCATATCCGTAGGCGCCATAGCCATAGAGGTGTAACCGACCGCTCCCGTCTTTCGGAAAGCCCTTCCGGTAGACGATGGAGACGGGGACTTTGACGCCATCACGTGCGGAGGCGACGAGTCGTTCAGTGACGTAACGCGAGGCGTCGTACCCACTTGGAATTTCCCTCACTTTGAGGCTTTCCAGGCGCATGTCGGCGAGGTGATAGTCGTAGGTGGTGTTGGGCGTCACCATGGATTGATATTCGACGCGTAACCGAGCCGTGTCGTATTCGGGATTGCTGCCGAGCGTCGCTACATAACTCGCCTCGGGAAACACCACGTAGTGTTCACCACCCGCGTAGTCACGAATACGGATCTGAGACAAACCGTCGACGCGTTCCTGAATGACCAAAAGGTTCTGGAAGGTCACTACATCCTGGATGTAATGACGGTCGGTACCCGGAACAAGTTCCGTCCATGTTCCCGGTGAAGATAGCGGTGCGGTGACGACACGAAAGTTTGGGTGCGTGTCATTGACGCGGATAAAGAGTGTGCCGTCATGTTCTTCGAGGTCGTATTCGCGTCCGGCCTGTCGTGCGGAAACCAGCTGCAGTTTTGCGGTGAAATCACTGGTCGGCAGCAGAAACAGCTCGTTGGTGACGTGGTCGCCTGTGGCGATTACCGCATATCGCCGCGACTGCGTCTGTTCGACTGATACGTTGAATTCTTCAGTGGCTTCCGCGTAGAGCACCTTGTCGCCTGACTGTGCATCGCCGAGACGATGCAGCCAGAGTTTCTTGGATCGCCAGTTGTCGTCGGAGTCGGTGTATAGAAAACTCTTGCTGTCTGCTGACCAGACGAGTCCATCGCGCCAGTTCAAGAGTGTGTCGGGTAGCAGTTCACCAGTTTCGAGGTTACGGATCCGCAGCACGTAACGTTCTGAGCCGTTATCGTCGATACCGAAGGCGAGCAGCTTTCCATCTGGGCTCACGGACAGACCGCCAAGCGCAAAGTACTCATGACCTTTGGCGAGGGCAGTTTCATCGAGAAGAACTTGAGGCTCGCCGCCCGCTACGGCCTTGCGGTACCACGTCCGGTATTCAGCGCCTTCGGCAAACGCCCACCAATAAAGCCAGCCGCCGTCTTTCTGCGGCACGCTGCTGTCATCGTTTTTTATCCGGCCGCGGAACTCTGCGTAGAGCGTATCGATCAATGCAGCCTGAGGCGCCATCGCTGCGTTGAAATAGTGATTCTCTGCCTTGAGGTAACTGAGCACGTCAGCGTCATCGACCGTTGGATAACTTGTGTCCCGCAGCCACGCCCAGGGGTCCGTCACGGTGATCCCGTGGTGAGTGAACTCATGTTCGCGGATTCCAGCCACGGGTGGAGGTGGCAACAGGTCAGACATCGGTACTTCCTTTTTTGCACTGTTATCGAGAGACGCTGCAGCGTGCGGCGATGGCGTGTCCGACTGCTTGTCAGAACATCCGGCGATGATGAGCAACTGGAGAAAGAAGAAAAAATGCGGGGAGATTCGCATGCACTGGATCCTGCCCATCAGGCGCTTCTGGCGAAGATAGGCGGCAGCTTGCCGACAAGTAACCCACCGGGCAATCGCCCGGTGAGACCTTAGGGTAAATCTGATCAATTCGCTCCTGCGAATCGATCAGGTCGGCGCCTTCAGGGTGCCTAGCATTTTCCCTGCGTTTACACGGGCTTTGCCCGTGAATGCGCGTGCGAGGCACGCGCCACACGCATGAAAAATGGCGGTGCATCCCTGCACCACACAGGAAGGTCTGAATAATCAGACCTTCCTTCGTTCAACCCTCGTCGATGCTCCGCTTTGCCTGCGGCGCAGGGGCAAGTCCCTCGACTGCGGCGACCTGACGGGTGAGGTTCATGAAGTCCACCAGAATCAGACCGGTTTCGCGTAGCAGTGCGTCTTCTTCGGGAGGAATCTTCTCGGGTTCTGCCGTGGCGTCTTCATCCTCTTCTTCAAGTTCTTTGAGGGACGCGAGCACCGATTTCCCTTTGATTTTGCGCAGATCGTTTTCGAGGGCCAGTCGCCACGCGTCCTCTTCGACCTGTTCTTTGCGGCGCAGCGCTTCGTTCAGAGAGATGTGTGTACGGGCGCTGGTTTCATCGGCCTTGGCCATAAGATCGCGCAGGTATTCAAAGTCCGGATCAGCGGCGACACGTCGTTCGTGCAGCGACTTGAGCTGTGGCAGGACTTCCTGCATGTCGCCATAACGGCGATAGAGAGCCGGCTGGATCATGTCCCAGGGTAGGGCGTCGTCGAGGCTCGATTCGCCGATCAGTTTGGTGTCATAGAGTTCGGGCAGATCCAGGTCGGGCAACACACCTTGATGCTGCGTCGATTGGCCAGAGATGCGATAGAACTTCGCCTGGGTGATCTTGATCTGGCCGCGGTGCAACGGTACCAGCGTTTGTACTGTGCCTTTGCCAAACGTCTGACTACCAACAACGAGCCCGCGTCCGTAGTCCTGAATCGCACCGGCGAAAATCTCCGAAGCTGAAGCTGACAGGCGATTGACGAGTACGGCCATGGGTCCCGTCCAGGCAACGGAGCTGTCGTTGTCGACGTAAACGTTGGCGTTGCGGCGCGCCGTTTTGACTTGAACCGTCGGCCCTGTTTCGATGAAGAGACCGGTTAATGAATCGGCTTCCTGCAGCGAACCACCCCCGTTGTTGCGTAGATCAACGATCAGCGCCTGAGCACCTTCTGCACGCAACTCGTCGATCAGACGCGCGACATCGCGGGTGGTCGACTTGTAGTCCGGGTCACCTTCGGATTGGGCTTTGAAGTCGGCGTAGAACGTCGGCACTTCGATGATGCCGAGTTTGTAGGCTTTGCCCTGGTTGTTCAGCGTCAGCAGCTTCTTCTGGGCAGATTGTTCTTCGAGCTGCACGGTATTGCGAACGATGCTGATGACACGCGCCGGCGCGGTCTCGCCTTCTTTGGGAAGCACTTCGAGACGAACCGTCGTCCCCTTGTGACCACGAATCAGATCAACGACGTCATCAAGCCGCCAACCGACAACATCAATCAGTGGACCTTTGTCACCTTGGCCGACGCTGATGATCCGTTCTGCCGGTTTGAGGTTACCGGCTTTGTCGGCAGGACCCGCCGGTACAAGTCTAACGACAGAGATGTAGTCGTCTTCACTCTGCAGCACCGCACCAATGCCCTCCAGGGACAACGACATGTTGATGTCGAAGTTCTGCGAGGTTCGCGGCGAGAAATACTGGGTGTGCGGATCAAACGTGCTCGCAAAGGCGTTGATATACGTCTGGAAGACGTCTTCGCTCTTCGTTTGCAGTGTCTGCTTGAGCCGGTTGCGGTAACGCTTGCCGAGCACTTCGACGATTTCTACGATGGGCTTGTCGTTTAACTTCATCGCCAGCGCGGCGGATTTCAGTCGTTTGCGCCAGAGGTCGTCGAGTTCCGCCCGGGACTTTGCCCACGGCGCGTCTTTACGTTCGATCTCGATAGACTCGTCAGCGCTGAAGTCGTACGTGGCGAGCTTTGTCTCAATTTCTCGGATCAAAAAATTGAGGCGGTCGAGTTGACGGTCTTGATAGAGATTAAAAATCGCGTAGGCGGGTTTGATGTCAGATCGTTTCAGCGAGTCATCCAGGGCGTATCGAAAGTCCTCGAGGGTCTGCATGTCCGCCTGGAGGAAATACATACGCTGGTTGTCGAGGCTTTCGACGTACTTGTCGAATACCTCACTCGACAAACTGTCGTCGATGTCCTTGCGCAGGTAGTGTCCGGTGCGCATCTGCTCAACGATGATGTAGCTCGCCCGTTCGTGGGTGGAGAGAGGCTTAAGTGCAGAGGGCGCCGGCGTGGCGAGTGTGGAAGGCGCGACCTTTTCGGCGAGTAACGGTGTGGCAAACCCACACAGCAGTGCTCCGGTGATCACGATTCCCTTGCGCAACAGCTTCATTTGACTGCAAACCTCCTCGGTACGGCCTGCCTAGGTCCAACCGGTGGTTGTGAACCACGGGTGGATTCATAGGCTCGACCTTCGTTCATCGCCAGTGTGCCATGGAATTTCTCTTCTATGGCGTCTTTGGGCGCGTTCAGTCGTGACGGGGCAAACGAATCCTGGTGCGAATCTGCGCCTGGAGTGTGGCAAGTACCGATAGGTTCAGTGCCTTCAGTGGTTGGGGTGGTACTGCCCAGGACCCCACACATATCCGCTCCGCACGAGGTGTGGTGCTTGCGCGAATCTGCGTGTAGGGTGCTCCCGCCCGTTAATCCGGAGCTTATCACCGGGCGTTCTCCTGACTGTTGGTTGAATGTAATCGGGCGGCTCTCTTTCGGAATGGTATTGGGTGCGTGACAGGATCGCACTTCGTCCTCACTAACTTTGGAGTCCCCATGTCTTTGATAGTTCCCGGCAGTGCTGCGCGCTCGCTCCGAACCCGTTCTGCCGTTGCAGCATTGGTCGCCGTGATGGCCTTACCCGCTGCCCCTGCGGCATTCGCCGCACCGTCTACTGCGCCCCTTGAAACTGACATGAAACGTGCGAGTTATCTGATCGGTTATCGAGCAGCTATGCAGGTCATGCAGCAGGTTGGCACGGTGGTCGACGCGGCAGCCGCTCAGGCGGGCTTCGCAGATTCAATCGCACAATCGCCGTCACGCGTCGATGAGACGCAGGCACAACTGGCGTTTGAAGCGATGGGTAAGGCACTCGAAGCCAAGAATGCCGAAGCAGGCAAGGCAGCAGTTGCTGCGGGTGATGCGTTCCGTGCCGCCAATGCCAAAAAGGCCGGCGTGAAAACCACAGCCTCCGGGCTGCAGTACGAAGTTCTGAAAGCCGGTACGGGCCCGAAGCCCACGGCGGAACAAACGGTGAGCGTGCATTACACCGGCACACTCGTGGACGGCAAAGTTTTCGACAGCTCAGTACAGCGTGGTCAGCCGGCCGAATTCCCCGTGGGTCAAGTCATTCAAGGTTGGGTTGAGGCACTGCAGTTGATGCCTGTGGGCTCGAAATGGCGCCTCGTCATTCCGCCGGCCATTGCCTACGGCGAACGTGGCGCGCCACCGGATATCGCGCCTAATGCAACCTTGGTGTTTGAAGTAGAGCTGCTGGGAATCAAATAACCCAGAACACGGGCCAAGAATGGAGCAACCAGAAGGTAGCGGCGCACCGCTGAAGAAAAAGTCGGGAACGGAAAACGCCGGGCCTGACTCTTTTCGCCATCGATATCGGGAAAAACCCGACATCGGTCGAAAATCGCCGGTTCGACTTGAAAGGCTCACCCGCACCATCGTCCTGGCCTCGGTCGCTTTTGGCGCGATCATGCTTTACCTCGTTCGGGATCTCGGGCTCGACGGGGGGCAGCTGCTCGAATACGCCAAAGCGGCCGTTGTCTTTGTGCTGACTTTTTTGGCCTTAGGCGTCGTGCTGGGCGGCCTCATCGTGGCCATTCGACGATTCTTCGACCGTCGATCGGATATCAGTGAAGGGGCTTCATCAACCGATCTGGACGTGGGAGAAAAGCCCGGTCGTAGTCCAGACTGAAGGCGACTGTCATCGCTTGGCCGAGAATGCGGTCTCGATCCACAAATCCGAAATGCCGTGAATCAAAACTCTCGTGGCGGTTGTCTCCCATGAGGAGATAGGCGTCCATCGGCACCGTCACGGGACCAAAACCGGTCGAGTCACTGCCGACGTTTTCCAGTGCGATCAAGTGAGTATGCCCGTCGATCTGCTCCAGAATGCTGAGGTGACCTTTCGCGCCAGCGTGGGCTACAAATCGAGCCGTCTTGCCGTTGATCACGAGCACATCGCCTTGCATGGCAATGGTGTCACCGGGCAATCCAATCACACGCTTGACGTACAACGTGCCATCCACAGGTGAAGTGAAAGCGACGATATCGCCTCTAGCGGGATGGCTGTGTCGCCATAGTGGCGTATGAGTAAAGGGGATACGAAGATCGTAGGCGCGTTTGTCCACGACAACGTGGTCACCGCAGCGATGGTGGGTGCCATTGAGCCTGTTGGGACGTGGTTCCATTCGAGAATTACGCTGCGAAACACTACGAGTAGTGACATGAAGAGCAAAAACGGTGCGAGGCTTCGGGAAGGAGATGCACCCTGTGTTTCGATCGCTGGCAACGCATCAACGTCGGTGATCACAACGGCGCTCGGCACGGAACGGGCAACAACTTGGCTGGTGCGCAAACTACGGCTCCAGAAAACGGATCGACCGCGCGAACGTGGTCGAGGAAGCCGTCATCCTACGCAGGTGGTGACGTGCCGGTGTTCCCCGGTTTGCTGAGCCTGTGCGCGGGATGTGGCTGTCGTGAGGCGGATGTGAGCAACGGCTTAAGCGGCTTGTTGAGAATTACTTGACCGCGTGAGGAAGGTCTGGCTAATCAGACCTTCCCCAAGGGACGGTCTCAGTGTTTGTGCGACTGATCCATCTTGGCGAGTGCATCGGGCGAGGCTTCTTTCTGGAACTTCGACTTCCACTCGCTGTAGGGCATGCCGTACACCCGCTCGCGCGCTTTTTCGTAGTCAACCGTTTCGCCCCCGTCGGCTGCAGCAGCGACATACCACTTGGCCAGACAGTTCCGACAGAAGCCGGCGAGGTTCATGAGATCGATGTTCTGCACGTCTTTGTTTTGATCGAGGTGCTCGAGCAAACGACGGAAGACTGCGGCTTCAATTTCAGTGGTCGACGGCATGTTGAACGAACTCTGGAAAAGCTTGGGTGCGGATATTAAGCGCAATACTAGCCCCAGCATTAGCCCCAATATCAGCGTTAGGCGCCGAGGTTCTGGAAACTGCCTGATCTTCCTTTGCCTGAAATCCTTTGAGTGATCTTTATTGGATTTTGTTTAATCTCACGTGCTGCTTTGACGGTAGGAGTGCTGCATGGATTTTCTGACCCCGGAACTGATTGGCGCTTTTTTTACGCTGACTGCGCTGGAGATTGTCCTCGGGATCGACAACATCATCTTCATCTCGATCCTCACGGGTCGACTGCCCCCCGAACAACAAGCCAAGGCGCGTTTCATGGGGTTGGGTCTCGCGATGATCATGCGCATCGGGCTCTTGCTTTCGCTTGCGTGGGTGATGAGTCTGACGGCAGATCTCTTTGAAGTGATGGGCAATGGCATTTCCGGAAGGGACATCATCCTGCTGGTCGGTGGCGCGTTTCTGATTTTCAAAGCGACTCGCGAAATTCATAACTCGCTGGAAGGCGAAGCCGAGGGTGGGGGTGGTGTAGGTCAAGCCACGTTTTTCGGCGTCTTGGCGCAGGTTGCTGTGATCGACATGGTATTTTCCCTGGATTCGGTCATCACAGCAGTGGGTCTTGTCAGCGAAGTCAGTATCATGGTGGCGGCGATCATCATTGCGGTCGGGGTCATGATGTTCGCGGCTGGTCCCATCAGCCGGTTCGTCGAAGATCACCCGACGATCAAAATGTTGGCGCTGTCGTTCCTCGTGCTCATCGGCTTCACGCTGATGGGAGAGGGCATGGACGTACATACGCCCAAGGGTTACATCTACTTTGCCATGGCCTTTTCGTTTGGCGTGGAGCTGCTCAACATTCGCGTCAAGAAAAAGCGGGCCGATCACGTGCACTTGCGCGCGGCGCAGTTTGGTGCTGTCGCAGCCGAAGATTCGCGGCCCGGGAAAGGCTCCGGCACGTGACGTTGCAAACCTCGTTATCGGGGCGACACGTTGGCTGACATGTCAATTCACGGTGAGGGGCTAACTGCTCAAATGGTTGAGCGCTCCCACACGGGACGGATTCGTGCGCGTAATGAAGACGCCTGTGTGATTGCGCCCGAGGATGGCTTGGCCATTCTCGCCGACGGCATGGGGGGCTCGCTGCCGGAGATGTAGCGAGTCGGACGGTAGTCGGCGGGCTACGCAGCAAGTTATTGCGTCGGGCGGCGCGTCATCCCGATGTGCTCGCGATGGCGATTCGCCAGGTCGATCAGCGGCTGCAAAAACTGGCTAACGAACAGCTCGGCTCTGGCAGCATGGGAACAACACTCGTGGTCTGGCAGCGCGCTGACCGGCGTTCTGCGCTGATTGCCCATGTGGGTGACAGTCGGTGTTATCGCGAGCATCACGGCCACCTTACGCAAATCACCCGCGACCATTCGGTGGTGCAGATGCAGGTGGATGCCGAGCTCATCTCGTCCGAAGATGCATTCACAGCATCCAATCGTCATCTCATTACCCAGGCGATCGGCTTAGGCGAGCCGCTTAGTATCGACGTTGTCGAATCTCCTCTGGCTTCAGGGGATCGTTTTTTGCTGTGTTCGGATGGACTGACTGACATGGTTTCGCCAAACGGATTGGCGGAGTTGTTTAAGGCCCACAAGGACAATCAAACGCTCGCGGATGCGCTTCTCAATGCTGCCCTGGATGCCGGTGGACGCGATAACGTCTCGCTGATCCTCATTGGCATATAATCGCTTTGTCCTTTTGAAGTACTTCACATGAACCGTGCCGAACGCATTGAAGCGACACTTGCGGTAGCCTTGCCGCTCAAACACCTCGAAGTCAGCAACGAAAGCAGCGGGCATCATGTGCCTGCTGGTTCGGAAACCCATTTCAAAGTGATCCTGGTTGCGGATGGGTTTGAAGGCGTCACGCGAATTGCCCGCCATCGGCAGGTGAATGCTCTGATCGCGCCGGAGTTTGAATTGGGTTTGCACGCACTCGCTATCCACGCGTATACCCAACCGGAATGGGAAAAACGGCATGGTCTCGCGCCCATGTCGCCACCCTGCGCCGGTGGAGGGGCGGGTGGGTCCAAAGGGCAGCAGGGCCCTCAGGTTTGAGTGAATGGAAGTCTGCACGTTCTATCGGTTTGTGACGCTTTCAGATCTCGCAGCGATTCAGGCGAGGCTCCTCGCGCTCGGTGATTCTTTGGGGCTGCGTGGCACCATTCTCATCGCCACCGAAGGAGTCAACTCTACGATGTCCGGTGATCGTGATGCGCTGGAACGATTCCTGATGGGGGTGAGGGAAGTGCCCGGGCTCGAAGATCTGACGGCAAAGTTTTCGCGCGCTGAAGAAGGAAACGATGTTTTTCATCGACTCAAGGTGCGTATCAAGACTGAAATCGTGACCTTGGGCGTTCCCGGTGTGAGGCCAGAACGACATACCGGTGAGCATGTAGATGCAGCCCGTTGGAATGTGCTGCTCGCTGATCCCGATGTCGTGGTTATCGACACGCGCAATCGATACGAGTGTGCGATCGGGACTTTTCCTGGCGCATTGCAACCCGAAACGGATGCCTTCCGTGAATTTCCGCAGTGGGTTGAATCGCATCTCGACCCGGCTAAACACCGGCGAGTGGCGATGTTCTGCACAGGCGGTATCCGTTGCGAAAAAGCATCGGCATTTATGTTGCAAGCTGGATTTGAATCCGTGTATCAGCTGGATGGCGGCATTCTGCGTTATCTCGAAACCGTCGAGCCGACGGGCAATCAGTGGCAGGGTGAGTGTTTTGTCTTCGATCAGCGGGTTTCTGTTGATGAGACGCTGAGTGAGGGTGATTACAGCCAATGTTTCGCGTGTAGGCATCCGCTGTCAGCGCTGGATCGTCAACGTCCCGAATTCGCGGAAGGGATTAGCTGCCCACACTGTGCCGGTACCTTTGATGCCGGTCAGGTCGCAGGTTTTGTTGAGCGTCGTCGTCAGGTGCTACTCGCCGAGAAGCGCGGCCACAAACATGTAGGCGAGCGTCAGACACACGGGAAGTCGATACGATCCGATTAGTCAGACCTTCCTTAGGATTTAATCCACCAGCAGTGGCGAGAGCTTCGGCCACACGGCGTCCAGCATGGCCGGTTGTGCATCACGTGTCGGATGGATGCCATCACTCTGCATCCAACCTTTTTTGAGCGCGACATCCTCGAGCAGGAACGGCACCAGCGGAATTTCATTTTCTTCCGCCAGCGAGGCGTAAGTACCGCGAAACGACGCCGTATAGCGGGCGCCATAGTTGGGTGGGATTTGCATGCCGACCAACAACGGCACAGCGCCGGCTTCCTTGGTCAAGTCGATCATCCGTTGCAGATTGGCGCGCATGCGATTGATCGGGTAACCACGCAGGCCATCGTTACCGCCGAGTTCCAGAATGACGACGTCGGGCGTGTGTTCAGCGAGTGCCCGCGGCAATCGTACAAGCCCGCCACCCGTGGTTTCGCCACTGATGCTCGCATTCACGACACGGCCCCGTGTCGGACCCGCTTGCAGTTTTTTCTCAAGCAGTGCGACCCAGCCGTCTTCGCGTTGAATGCCGTAGGCCGCACTGATACTGTCGCCCAGCACCAGAACCACCGGCCCCACTGCCAGTACGTTTGCAGCGCTTAAGGGTAACAACCAAGCGACTATCAAAAATGCCCCGATCGCCCTGACCCGACCCGGGTTCCAGGCACAAGCGGACAGATTCTTGCCGCGTGAGATGATTCGGGAAGAGAGGCATCGAGTTTTTCGAGTGATCGCCATACCGGGTACGCATAGGATGGTGGTTTGGGTAGCGCCTGCCTCGACTCAGAACCACCTTGTGTGGCCAAAGATCAAGACGGCGCGCGCAGTTTCTCATGAACCGCTCCAGGGAGCAGCGTCAATCGCGCCATGAATCTAGTGAATCAATCCGAACAGAACGTGCAATCGAAGCAACGCATCGTCATACGTGCTGAGTCGATCAACAAGACCGTGCCTACTGCCGAAGGCAGTCTCATCATTCTTGATGCGGTTGATCTCTCCATCGAGGCCGGCCAATCCGTCGCCATCGTCGGCGCATCAGGCTCGGGCAAAACCACGCTGCTCGGCATTCTGGCCGGTCTCGACTTACCCAGTACCGGCAAGGTCTGGCTTGAGGACGCGGAATTGACTGCACTTGATGAAGAACAACGCGCACTGGTCCGTGGCCGATGCGTAGGTTTTGTTTTTCAGTCGTTCCAGTTACTCGATAGCCTCACGGCGATTGAGAACGTCATGTTGCCGGCTGAACTTCGTGGGGATGCTTCTGCTGCAACCGATGCGCGAGCGCTACTTGAACAGGTTGGATTAGGGGCGCGTACCCATCACTACCCAAGACAGCTCTCTGGCGGAGAACAACAACGGGTCGCCATTGCGCGTGCTTTTGCGTCCAAACCTTCAGTACTTTTTGCAGACGAGCCCACGGGCAACCTCGACACCACCACAGGGGAGCGCGTGATTGATTTGCTCTTTGATCTCAACCGGGCATTTGCGACTACGCTCATTCTGGTCACCCACGATGAGCGTCTGGCATCACGCTGCAGCCGTCGAGTGGTGATTAGCGGCGGCAGGATCGTCTCGTGAAGCCCGCTCTCGTCTGGCGCATGGCAGTTCGGGATTGGCGGGCCGGTGAGCTGTTGTTGTTGGTGATCGCGCTCGTCATTGCGGTGGGGACCGTCACGGCGATCAGTCTTTTTGTTGATCGGCTGCATCAGGCGCTGTTGTCTGAGTCGGCGCACATGTTGGCCGCTGATCGATACATCACCAGCGGCGAGCCCCTCCCTGCGGAGTTTAGTGAGAAGGCCAGAGCCCGTGGTATCACCACCAGTGAGGTGATGGTCTTTCCATCCATGGTCTTTGCCGAAGGTGACCGTAACCAACTCGTTAGCGTCAAGGCGGTAACAGCCGGGTATCCGCTGCGTGGCAAGCTCATCGTCGGTGAGTCACCTTTTCTGCGTGGCGCCCCGACGAACGAATTACCCATGCCTGGAGAGGTTTGGCTGGATTCGCGGCTCTTTCCGGCAATGGACCTTAAAATCGGCGATACCGTCGAAGTCGGTATGAAGGCGCTGCGGGTCACGCGGGTGCTGGTGGCTGAACCGGATCGTGGCGGCAGTTTTTTCGATATGGGGCCACGTCTCTTGATGAGCCTCGACGATGTGGCCGCGACTGAAGTGGTTCAACCCGGAAGTCGCTTGAACTACCGCTTGCTGATGGCCGGGCCAGACATCGAACTCGATGCGCTGAAAGAAGAGATCGAGCTGGATGCAGGCCACCGCTGGGTCGGTATTCGTGATGCGAGCCCACGTATTGGCAATGCCCTCGATCGGGCCGAGAGTTTTCTCTTGCTGGGGGGATTGTTGGGGGTTCTGCTTGCTGGTGTCGCGGTGGCGCTCTCGGCACATCGTTACGCGCGACGGCACTACGATCACGTGGGTGTACTCAAAACCCTGGGGGCAACTCCGAGCGCTATTGCGAAAGGCTATCTTGGGCTCTTATTGCTGGTGGGTAGTTTCTCCATCCTCATCGGCCTCCTTGCCGGTGGGCTTCTCCATTTCGGCATTGTTTCGGCGCTGGGTGCTTTGATCACCGTGGAGCTGCCTCCGCCGGGTGTGCGCCCGCTTGTTGTAGGCGCGTTGACTGGCCTCGTCTGCGCACTCGCGTTTGCGCTGCCGCCGTTGATTCACCTCCGGAACATCTCGCCGATGCGTGTGATTCGCCGAGATCTCGGTGGTACGGAAGTGAGTCAATGGGTGACCTATGGGGCGGCGGTTGCTGGCAGTCTCGCGCTGCTGATCTGGTACACCCAAAGCGCGATGTTGACGCTTTGGACTTTGCTCGGCAGCGTCGGTGTGCTGTTGATTTTTGGCGCACTGGCGCTATTGCTGCTTCGAGGCAGCCGCTTGCTGGGCATGCAGGCCGCTAGCCTGTGGCGCCTCGCGCTCTCAGGTTTACAACGCCGCCGCCGCGAGAATATTGCGCAGATCCTGATCTTCGGCCTGGCCATCATGTTGTTGGCGGTGTTGACGCTGCTGCGCACGGCTTTGCTGGATGACTGGCGGGCGCAGATCCCGCCGGATACACCGAACCACTTTGTGATGAACATCCTGCCAGAAGAAGCAGCCACCATCGATGGGATGATCGAAATGGTCAGCACACGGCGTGGCGGGACCTATCCCATCGTGCGAGGGCGTGTCACCGCCCACAACGAACGTCTCGCCAGCGAGGTTGATGAGGCGCGCAAAGGTTCATTCGATGAGCAGGGCACCCGCCTCGGCAGTGAACGTAATCTCACCTGGTCAGGCACGATGCCGGAGGACAATGAGATCATTGAAGGGGAATGGTGGCCGGAGGATGTGCAGGATCTGCTGGTCAGCCTCGAAGTCGATTACGCACGCGAGTTCGATATCAAGATCGGCGACACCTTGAAATTCGACATAGCTGGCAGCGAGGTGAGTGCCAAGGTGGCATCGCTGCGTAAGCTCGACTGGGAAAGTATGAAACCGAACTTTTTTCTCATCTTCTCGCCCGGCGTGTTAGTCGACTATCCGGCGACGTATATGACGTCGTTCCACCTGGATCGAGAGAACAAGGTCTTTCTCAACGATCTGCTGTCGAAGTATCCGACCATCACCGTACTCGAGATCGACGCGGTCATCGAACAGGTGCAGCGAATCGTCGACCGAGTGACCCAGGCCGTGGAACTGATTCTCGGGCTCGTTCTGGCGTCAGGCTGTCTGGTGCTCCTCGCGAGTATTCAGGCGAGCCGTGACTCCCGGCAGGCGGAACACGCCTTGCTTCGTGCCATTGGCGGGACACAACGACTCATTCGAGGGGCGTTGACCGTCGAATTCGCAGTGCTGGGTGGGATGGCCGGACTGGTCGCCGCAGTTGGTGCGGAAACGACGGTCGCGATCCTGCATACGCAGATCTTCGATCTGCCAATGACCTTACATCCGTGGATGTGGCTGATTGCACCACTGCTAGGCGCAGTTCTGATTGGTGGTGTGGGTCTTCTAGGCACGCGAAAGCTGGTATCAACACCGCCAATGCGGGTGCTCCGCGGCTGATTTTTCCGGGCGCATCTGGTGTTGCTCTGGCCCATCTGCTCGTCATTCAGTCGTGCCCGAAGTTCGTTGCTGACGACAGAAATACGGCGCAGCACTAAGGCTCGCCGTCAGTCATTTGACGTGTGTATTCTGCCCTTGGTTGACCGCAACCAAGCAGAGTGAACTGCTACGCGAATCCAGCTCCCGCTGTTTGCGCACCCTTGTTGAGTCCTCTAGCGTGTCGGTATGGCGGCACATCAGCTTTCAGTTCCGAGCGTGACATCACAAGCGTGGTGGGGCCGACAGCTGCGTGTCGGCGATCGGCCGCAGTGGTGGTTCGCATTTGCGGGTGTGCTTTGGAGTTTTGCAGCGTTTCTGCAACTCATGGTGCACAACGGTGAAATGCAGATCGAGCGAAGCACTGACGACGAACTTTCCGTCGCTCAAGTGGAAAAGTTGCATTCGACGCAGCGCTTCGTTGACCAGCTTAGCCTGATCGTCTCTCTATTCGTCTGGACCGGCGGTGGCATCGTTCTTGTTCAATCGGGACGGATCTTGCTTCGTAGACGTACCTCCCACTTGATTGTCGGCGCGTTGTCGACACGTGTATTTCAGGACTCGCCGTGTGCCATGGTTGTCACCGACCTGCACGACGTTGTGCGTGATGTGAATCCAGCCTACGAAAAACTCACTGGTTATCGCCGTCAGGAAGTCGTGGGTATGCCACTGACGATTAATCACTCCGGTGCTGCCGACGAGGACGTTGTTCGTCGCATGTGCGAGCGCCTCGCCGCATCCGGTGCGTGGGAAGGCCAGTTTTGGCTGCGCAACCGATCCGGTGAAGCGTTTTCTGACAAGGTGCTGAGACGTACCTTTCTCAATCCTGAAACCGGTGAGCGAGGCATTCTGAGGATCTCGCTTGATTCGACCGGTTCGGAAGAAGAAAAACGCTTGATGTTGTGGCAAGCCCATCACGATACCCTGACCAAACTGCCGAACCGCAACCTGTTCCAGGAACGATTCACACGCGTGCTGATGAATTTCAAGCCCGACGAACACGGCGCGGTGCTCGCGATTAATGTTGACAACTTCAAGATCATCAACGATTCACAAGGCGCTGCGAAGGGTGATCAGCTGCTAACGCAAGTCGCATTCCGGATCTCGCTCGCTGCAACAGAAACGGATACGGTTGCGCGGCTCGCGGGCGATCATTTCGCGGTGCTGGTGGAATACATCCACGACTATTCGGAAGCGGAGCGACTCGCCCGCAACATTCTTGAACAGATTCGTATGCCATTTCAGCTCGATGACACGGAAGTGTCGCTGACAGCGAGTATCGGCATCTGCGTGTTTCCAACAGATGGCAGCGATTGCGGCGAACTCATGCAGCGTGCCGATGCCGCGACCGCAAAGGTCAAGGCACGTGGCGGCAATGATGTGCAGTTCTTCGAAAGCGCGATGAATCGTGAAGCGCAGCGTCGCCTGGAGATTGAAACTCAGCTGCGCCGAGCGATTCGTGACGATCAACTTCTGCTGCATTTCCAGCCAGTGATCGATCTGCGTGATGGCAGTGTCGTCGGAGCGGAAGCGCTGGTGCGTTGGCAACATCCGGAGCAAGGACTGATTTCACCCGGCGTATTCACCCCATTGCTGAAGAGTCAGGTCTGATTGTTGATCTTGGCGCGTGGGTATTACGCCGTGTGGGCCGTTATCTGCGCGAGTGTGAAGTACCGGCCATCGAAAGTCTGCGCATTTCAGTCAACGTCAGTGCCCAGCAGCTCAGGGATGAAAACACTCGACAGAATTTCCTGCAGTTGGCGCGTCGTGAAACGGCGAGTCGACTTACACTCGAGATTACCGAGAGTGCCCTCGTGGCGGATAGGGAAGGAGTTCATCAGTTCCTCGGAACTGCTCATGAACTCGGATATCGAACTACATTAGATGACTTCGGTACAGGTTTCTCTTCGCTGAGTTACCTGCGCGACTTTCGCTTCGACGTGCTCAAGGTCGACAAGTCCTTCATCGACAACCTGCAGGACGCGAGGCATATGGTTCTCGTGGCATCGATTGTGTCCATGGGTCGCACCCTCGGCATGCAGATCGTGGCGGAAGGGGTTGAGGAAGACAGCCAGGTACGAAAACTCAAACAAGTCGGCTGCGATTATGCGCAGGGGTTCTTCTATGCAAGGCCAATTCCCTGGGATGACTTTGTCCGCTTTGTAACTCCAGAACACCTGCGCGCTGTCTCCTGACGGCTGAATTCACCCTCGGATCAGCCATCCTTTATTGCAGTCAACCGGACAAGGCGCTAAAAAGGCGCCCCTTCTTTTGTGAATACAGCCGTGTCCGACGTTGCTGTCTACGAGCCTGATGTTCCAGACCTTCCTGCAGGGGATAGCCGGAAGGCGGAGTTTGAGCTCAATAAACTCACCAAGCGTCTGCGGCGGCTCACCGGTCAGGCCGTGGTCGATTACGGAATGATCGAAGAGGGTGACCGCGTGATGGTCTGCCTGTCCGGCGGTAAAGACTCGTACACGATGCTCGACATGCTGCTGTCCTTGCAGCGTAACGCGCCGATTCGGTTTGAACTTCTGGCGGTCAATCTCGATCAGAAACAGCCGGGCTTCCCTGCAGAGGTGTTGCCATGTTATCTGGATGGCATCGGCGTGCGTTACGAAATTCTGGAAGAAGACACCTACAGCATCGTCAAAGCGAGCACGCCGGAGGGCAAGATCACGTGCCCGATCTGCTCACGGCTGCGACGAGGGATTCTGTATTCACATGCTGTCAAACGGGGAGTGAACAAGATTGCACTCGGCCATCATCTCGACGACGTTGTCGGAACGTTATTCCTGAATCTCTTTCATGGGGGAAAGCTCAAGGCGATGCCGCCCAAACTGCGCAGCGATGATGGGCGCAACATCGTCATACGACCGTTGTACTACTGTCGTGAAGTCGATATCGAACGGTACTCTGCTGCCAGAGCGCATCCGATCATTCCCTGCAACCTGTGTGGGTCACAAGAAAACCTGCAGCGGAAGAAGATTGGTCAGATGCTCCGGCAATGGGATGTCGAACAACCGGGTCGGGTCGAGAACATCGCGCGATCGCTCGCTAATGTTGCACCATCACATCTGGGTGATAGGGATCTCTTCGATTTCAATGGACTGAAAATCGACCGGTTATTGCCGCTCGCGCAGCTCGATTGAGGTGCGTGGACGACGCTCGCACATCGCGATGAGCTCTGCGATGATCGAGCTCGAATCAACGTCCGGATTACCCGGAGGGCGCCATGACCGTTTCCTCGCCATCGACACCCAAGGGCAGCGTATCGCCTCGCCCTGTCATTGACCCTGACGTTTTCGGCAGCCCGGAATACGCCGCGAATCCTTACCCCACGCTGAAGTTGCTGCGCGATCACTACCCGGCTTACCGCAACCCCAAAAATGGCCTGTGGATGATCACCCGTTACGAAGATGTGGTTAATGGTTTCAAGGACACGGTGAATCTCTCAGCGTCACCCAACGGTGAGTCCATCGGTGGTGTCTTTGGACCGACGCTCATGGAGTACGACGGCGACGATCACACCAAGCTTCGCAACATCGTCGCACCACAATTCGTCGGCATGAAACTCAAGACGTTGTTACCCGTCGTGACACGTAACGCGATGGCATTGATTAGCCAGTTCACGGAGCGACAGGCGAAGCTGATTGCGGATCAAGCCTCCACGGCCGGCGAGATCGACATCGTCGACGACTTTGCAACCCGGCTGCCACTTAATGTCATTCTCGACGTGATGAGTCTGCCGCAGGAAGCACATGAAATGTTCCATCAGTGGTATCCGGCGATGATGAATGGCATCAACGGCGGGCCGCATCTACGCGCACTCGGTGTTAAAGCCAACCAGGACTATCACGACTACCTCGACCCATTGATTGACGCGCGAGCGAAGGATCCCGGTGAAGACCTGCTTTCCCGGCTTGCGACAGCACGTGTTGATGGTCAACAGATGACCAAGGCTGAGATTAAATCGTTCGCGAGCCTGATCCTGGTGGCAGGCGCCGAAACGACGGACAAGGCCATCGCCAATCTCTGGTACCAATTGCTCTCCAATCCCGACCAATGGGCGGCGGTACAAGCTAATTCTGAGCTGCTCGAACCCGCATTCACAGAGATGATGCGGGTGCATCCACCGGCAGCCGCACAGATGCGCAAGGCGGTCCGAGACATTCATCTGCATGGCGAGACCATTCCAGCTGGCGCTTATGTCAGCCTTTCGATTTACGGCGCCAACCGGGATGAGCGTGTTTTTACAGAGCCGGATCGTTTCAACATTTTCCGTGACGATCTGTTTCTGGGGCGCGAGATGCGAGGTGGCTACCAGCAGGATGGGCGCTCGGGTCATCTCGGGTTTGGGCTCGGGAAACACTTCTGTGCGGGTTATCAACTGGCTCGGGCTGAAACCGTGATTGGCACCAAGATGTTGATGCCGGTCATTCGCAATCCACGGTTCAAGGCGGGAACGAATCCCGGACCGATTGCGATTCGGATTGCGCCGTGGAGCTTGAAGCTGGAGTTTGATGCCGCGTGAGGGTGCCTGCGCGCACGAACGTTCCGATTGAATAACGAAGGGTGATCAGATGAAAACAAGAAAACACGTGTTTTTGTGGACGATGTTGGTGGCACTGACTACCGGATGCACCCAGGAAACCCAGAACCGCATCGGTCGGGGTATTCAAAACTGGACTGGCACGAATGGTGTTCTCGACATTTATGCCGGTGAGAAACTGGCGATGCGGTTTATCGAGATCGACAAACTGACCACTGCGGTGGCGACGAGTGGAGATGACGCGCGCGCGTTTCGCTTTGGCTACGGAATTCTCGATCTCAATCAGAACCTCACCGAAGATTCCGGCGAGAAGCGGGTTTACTTTGAGGTGAGTGACTATTCAACGCCTTATGTTTTTTATGAAAACCCGCTGTGATCGAAAGTCCGCAGCGCATGCACGCCTGTTGCACCGAGGAGGTCCACTGTGAGCCTGATGAAATACCCGATCTTCCAATACGCCTACGTGGTTGATGACATCGAAACGGCCTGTCGACAGTGGCATGCGCTCACTGGCGCTGGTCCGTTCTTTGTCTCGCCACACCACCAATCGCCTGACCACTTCTATCGTGGTAAACCATCAGAAGCGGATCTCTCCTACGCCTTTGGACAAGCAGGCCCTGCGCACCTTCAGCTCATTCAACAACACAACGACGCGCCATCGGTTTATCGAGAAATGATTGCCAGGGGACAACAGGGGTTTCATCACGTCGCTATCCTACCGCCGGACTTTGATGCGGAAAAAGCCCGTTTCGAGTCGCTCGGATTTCCTGCGGTCACCACGCTGACATCCGCGGCGCGCGTGGCTTACATGGACACGCGTCCGGCGCTCGGGTGTTTTGTGGAACTCTACGAAGACAACCAACCCCTACGGGAAACCTTCGAGCGGTGGAAGGCCATTCACGACGGCTGGGATGGGGTGACTGATCCGATCCGCAAAGCCTGATCCCATTGACTTTTAACAGAGAGTTTTTTTATGAACGGTTTTGCCTTGTTGATGGATGTCACCGCGCGCGTGTTGCTCGGTCTCTACTTTCTTGTACCGGGTCTTTCGAAGATTCCGGGCTTTGACGCCATGGTCAGCTACATGACGCTACATGGAGTGCCGTTTACAGTACCGCTCTTGGTGCTGACGACGGCCTTGCAGATTGGTGGCGGGCTGGCGTTGATCGCCGGGTGGCAAACCCGTGCCGTTGCCTTTGTCCTCGCCGGGTTGACGATCATGATCAACGTTTACATGCACGACTTCTGGAATGTGTACGAAGGTGTTAACCAGGGGCACGAAACGCAGAACTTCATCAAAAATCTCGGTATTTTCGCCGGTCTTTTGTTGCTCGCCGCGCGAGGTGCGCCACATCTGTCGCTGGATGCCAGACGCGCTGCGTGAAATGGCTTGTTAACAACGTAACCCACATTGATTGAACTGGAGCTTTTTCCAAAATGATCGAACGGACGATCGAGCGTCTTCTCTTTGCCAGCCGCTGGATACTGGCGCCGGTCTATCTCGGCCTCTCATTGGCGCTGATCGTGCTGGCGGTTAAGTTCTTTCAGGAAGCCTGGCACATCATGACCTCGGTACTGGTGATGGGTGAAGCCGATCTGGTCCTCACGCTGCTCGCGATGGTCGACTTGGTGTTGGTGGGGAGCCTCATCGTGATGGTGATGTTCTCTGGCTATGAGAACTTCGTGTCGCGCATTGAGCTTGATGACAACACGGAAAAACTCGGTTGGCTCGGCAAGTTGGATGCCGGCACGCTGAAGCTCAAGGTCGCTGCATCTATTGTTGCGATTTCATCCATCCATCTTCTACAGAAGTTCATGGATGTGGAGAAAATCGACAACGACAAGCTGCTCTGGTACGTCATCATTCATATGACGTTTGTCGTGTCGGCGCTCTTGATGGGTTGGCTCGATAAGATCGCGTTCGCTTCACACCGCGAACACTAAGCGTCGCTTCAGACGCGGCTCGCTTCGATATCGGAAGAGCGCAGTGGCACTTCGTTGCTGGCGATGATTTTAGCGTTCGCCGCCCGTTCTCCAAGCTTCTTGCGAAGTTGACCGACCAAAACGTCGATGTAACGGTCATCGGGGAACCACTCGCGATTGCGAATGCGGTTCATGAGCTGGTCACGGTTCATGACTTCGCCCGCTTTTTCCATCAAGGCGAGCAGCAGCTGGTATTCACCCGCCGACAACTGACAGGCATCGCCCGTCGGATCGATGATCTCTCGCTTGTTGAGATCAAGCGTGAAGCCGGCGAATTGCCGGGTATGACCCTTGCGCTTCTGGCTTTGCTGAATGTGCACACGGCGAATCAGATTGCGCGCGCGGCTCAGGAGTTCGCGTGGATCGAATGGCTTGGTGACGTAATCGTCAGCGCCAGACTCGAGTCCGAGTATCCGATCGATCTGGTCGTTTTTGCTGGTGACCAGGATGATACCGACGTCGGAGTGAGCGCGTATCTCCCTCGTCAACGTGAGACCGTCCTTCCCTGGCAGCTTGATATCGAGCAGCACAAGAATGAGATCGGTTTCGCGGACGAGCTTTTGCACCTCGTCGCCAGAGCCGTTGGACGAAACTCGAAAGCCTTCGTCCTCAAAGTACGAAACGAGCTGTTCACGTGTGATCGGCTCGTCTTCGACAATCAGTATGTGATCCTGTTCTGCCATGGTTCCCTGTCCCGTTGGAACGTCCTATCTGGACTGCCCGTTGGATTGAGCATAGGTTCCGGGGGCACAATGGGTTGCTTCTTCAGACATGCAACTCACCATGAACCTCCCGGTACGCGACGGTGTTACGCCGTGAATGGTGGACCATTTCAACGGGCAAGCCTCATGCGCGTGCGCCTGTTCACGCTGATGGGCTGTCGGCGTTCAAACCTTGAAGCATTAATGAGCGACTTGCGCACTCCCTGTATCCGCCGGACCCACCGCGATACCCATGAGAATTCCTGCTGATTCCCTATCTGATGATGCACTGACCGGCATCATTGAAGCCTTTGTATTGCGGGAAGGTACAGACTATGGCGAACGCGAATCGAGCTTCGTGACGAAATGCGCCGAAGTTCGACGTGCCATTCAAGCGGGTCGAGCGGTGATTGACTTCGACCCATCAACCGAGACCGTCAATATTCAACCAGTCGATGGCTGAATTCGGAATTACTGACAATTGATTTACCTAAACGACGGAATTCTGGCGCGCTATGTGTGAAAACGTGCAGAACTCTTGAATCCCTTCACGGATTTCCGTCGCCGATGCCCTGAAGATCGTCAATGCAGGTGTCATCCATTTGGCGAGTGTCGGTTTCATGGCGAATCCGGTTGGCAAAAAGGCAACGGGAAAAAAGCAGGGGCTTATGCAAGGGCTGCTCGGCGTTGCGTCGCTGGTTTTGCCGACGTTTGGCTTCGCGGCAGGAACGGCGGCGGGCACGCTCATTCCGAATACCGCCACCATGCAGTTTGCGATTGACGGTGACTCGAAGAACGTACGCTCGAACACGACACTCACCCGCGTTGACGAGGTGCTCGATGTGGTGGTCTCGCCGGAGCAGGCCGATACCGTTCCGATCGATTCACCCATGGAAGCTGCGCAGATTTCTTTTCTGGTGACGAATACCGGGAATGGGGTGGAGGCCTATCGGCTCTTTCTTGATCTCAACATCAACGAAGGCGGCTTTGATCCAGCACGTGGGGAACTCTTCGTTGAAAGCAACAGTGTTCCCGGTCTGCAGTTGGGTGTTGGAGGAGATACGCCGCATGTCGACGGTACTTCGGTAATGCTTGCAGCAGATGGTTCCTTAACAATACATGCAACAGTCGTGATTCCGGCCGCGCTTGCTGCCTATGCGGAGAGTCGCGTGAGGTTACGTGCCGTGAGCTCGACCATTGCAGCCGCGAGCGGTGTGAGTGACCCGGAATCTGCGGAGTTTCCACCGCCGGGCAGCAGCTTTACAGGCATTGGTGATGGCGGCGGTAACGCGGCGGTTGGTTTGACACATCAAGCCGAACAGCCGGTGTTTTTCGCCTTTTCAGGATTTCGTGTGGAAGCACCGCTGGTGCTTCTCGACAAGACAGCCGTGGCAGTGCGAGCCGACGACGGCAGTGATGCGGTGCGGCCAGGTTCAGTAGTGGACTATCGCTTGAAGGTCGAGGTTCGAGGTTCGAGGGACAGGCACGGTGGCCGGAATCACGTTGACCGATCCGCTACCCGCGGAGCTTGAGTTTGTTTCGGGGAGCCTCTCGATTAACGGCTTACCTGAAGATGACGATCTGGAGCCCACAGGCGTAGATAACGGTGGTTTAGACGGCGCCTCAGGGCGCCTCCGTGTGGCGCTCGGTGACGTGGCGCTAACCGAGCCCTCTGGCTCAAGGGTTCACGTGGTCACTTTTTCTGCGACCATAAGGTGAACTTCAGAGCCTACGTGGAGCAGGAATCGTGATGAACAGGATTGGAAACGCAGGAGTGGACGGCATGATCAAGATGATCAGAAAGACGGTTGTTGCGCTGGCAACGTTTGCACTCATGGCGGCGATACCAGCGGTGGCCAGTGTGGAAATGAACACCGCCGTACAAAAAGTGGTCATCGAAGAGGATGAACAAGGCAACAACGTGCGCAAGCTTGTCAGCGCTGACCAGGTTGTCCCGGGCGATACGCTACACTACGTCATCAGTTTCACGAACAAAGGCGCGAACACGGTCGACAGTGGCAGCATCGTGATCACCAATCCGTTGCCGCCCGACACGGTATATCTCGAAGGTACCGCTCAAGGCAGCGGTACGGAAATCACTTACAGCGTCGATGCGGGCGGTACGTTCGGTCGAACTACAGAATTGACGGTTCTCCGCGAAGGGGAGCGTGTACTGGCCCAGGCAACCGACTACACGACGATACGATGGGCGTTTAAACCCGCCCTCGAAGCCGGCAAAACGGGCGATGTCTCGTTTAGCGTGCGCCTGAAATAACGGTTGTCCGGGCAACCGGAGCGTTGTGGGTCGAGCGCATATCGAGATGCGTCGGCCGGGTCGCGCACATCGAGAGATGCGTCGGCCGGGAGTCAGAAGCAGTACGCGGGAACAAGGGGGTTACCGCGTGAACAGTGACGAAATGGAGTATTCATGATGGTCCTGAAAAAACAGACCCGGCTTGTGTTGGGTCTTCTTGCGAGCTCAATAGGGACTTTGGGTCTGATGCCAATGGCGTTCGCCGAAGGTACCAGTTCCAATACCCTGGTAACCAACAACGTCTCGTTGTCCTATGAGGTCAACAGCGTCACGCAGACCGGCGCCGCCGCAATCTCGTTCCGCGTTGACTGTAAACTGAATCTGGATGTTGTCACACAGAACGCCGACTGGGTCACTACGGTGCCTGGTCAGACTGCGACACCGGGTACAGCCAATGCGCTCGATTACCTTGTCACCAACCTGTCTAACGACACGGTTCTGGTGCGCGTGGCGTTGATTGATCGCGCTGCTACGGCCGTTACCGGCTTTGCTGCACAAATACTATCGCCGACAACCTTCGCGCCGAATCCGGCGACTGGCACGATGTGGAACGACCTCGACGACGACGATGTCATCGATGTTGGAGAACAGTCCGTCGCGATTTCTGCGTCAGGTGTCACCATTCTCAACCTGGGTGGGTTGGCGCCCGATGCCGACACGAACATCAAGGTGGTCGTAGACGTCGACAGTGGTGCACTCGGTAGCCGTTATCGCAGCTTTACCCTCGTTGCAACCGCGCTCAATGGGGGTGGTTCACCATTCCCCGGCGACCAGAGTGGCAACGCTGCTCCTGGTGGATCTTCGTCTGACGTGCCCAACGATATCAACGCAGTGGAAGTCGTGTTTGCAGACGGCAACTCGACCAACGCAGAAGACGTTCGTCACGACTTTATCAACAGCACAACGCTGACGTCACTCGATGCACTTTCTGACGGACAGGCCGTCGATACCAGTGGTTTCATCACCCTGGTAACGCTGGGTGTCGCGAAACACGTCGAAGTGTTGTATGACCCGATCTCTGGCAACCGCTACAACGGTAGTGGTGTTGCGACCGCCGAAAATCCGAAGGCAATTCCGGGTGCAGTACTGCTCTACGTGATCGGTGTAGTGAATAACACGGGCAGTGTTGCTGCCGCCAGCGTGCAGATCGACGACGACATTCCCGACGCGGCGAATGAAGTGTTGGTCGCTGATCAGGCTAACCCGACCACTGCTGTTGACGTTCCGACTTCGGTCACCGTCAAGGTGAGTGGCACTCCCGTCACTTTCACGCTAGATCGCACCAACATCACTTCAAACCTTGACCAGGTATGGGTGCGTGGTTGTGCCACGACCAACGCCTCGGGCCAAGCCTTTGGTGGTGGTGATCCGGAAATCGACAACGCCGCAATCGGTACTTGCAACGCAGATCAGACCGGCTACATCGCATACCTCGTGACCGTCAACGACGCCTAAATCGAAATCCGGTTTCAGGCTTACGTCAACCGGGTTTCCGCTCGCGGAGGCTCGGGATTAAACCGACCGGTCGCGGGGTAACACCCGCTCCGGTCTTTCTTCCTTGACGGGTTCGGTGGAAAGGCAGACGCGCGTGCGCAGTTTTGTCAGTGCGGCGATCGATTTGGCGCAGTGGTTTTCAAGGGTACTCTGCAGGGTACCTTTGCGGGCAGGCGCGCTGGTCCTAGCTACGGCATGCTTCGCCATGCCGCAGGCGCTTGCGCTCGCACCTGGCGCGGAAATTGTCAATCGTGCGGCAGTCTCCTTCGAGGTTCGTGGTGCGATTCACGTAACCGAAGATACCGATACGCTCATAGCCGCCAGCGATGCCGGCAACAGCCCACCCCACGGCTTACGCCTCGAAGGTGGCGCCATCCCCGAAAACGAGCAGGGCGCCCGTGTTGGCGTATTGCAGGCACTTGATATCGATCCAGAGGATCAATTCACGTTCACAACGGCGGACCCACGATTCATCATCGCCGGTGATGTGTTGTCCCTCGCTCCGGGTCAGTCATTTGATTTCGAACTCACGAGCTCGACGACGGTGCTGATCACGGTCACTGACACCGCGGGTGGTAGTCGCGTTCATCAGTTGCTGATTCAAGTACAGGACGTGAATGAACAGCCGTTCGACCTTCGCGTGGAAGCCACCGCGATTGATGCGGATCAACCCGGGGTACTCATCGGACCGTTGCGGGCCGTGGACCCGGACAACGGCGACACCCTGCGCTACGCCGTGGATGATTCCCGATTTGTGATTCGCGAGGGACACCTCTATCTCGGTGATTCCGCGCAGATTGCGGATGGCGAAACCGTAGTTCTGAATCTAACTGCTACGGACAGGGGCGGGCTATCCACGACGTCCACGGTGACCCTCCGCAGCACACGAATCAGCAAACCACGACCCACTCCTTCGAGCCTGGATTTTCTGCTGCCGGTAGACGCAGGGACTGTGCAGGAAGTCATCTCGCGCAGTTCCTGCGAAAGTGGGGTTTCCGCCGGACAACCGCGCACGCGCGCTGGAACGCTGCTGTCGATGCCCGCTTCGTTGTCGACACTACCCGCGCCGATCTATGCAACGGGGGAAACGTTGTTTCTGCGACTGGTTGATACGGATCAGAACCTCGACAGCCGCAGTATCGAGTCAATCGAAGTCACGGTCTCCAGCGTAATTGCGGGGACTGTGGATATTGAGAGAGTCCTGCTGGTCGAAACCAGAGCCGACAGCGGGACATTCACTGGCTTTCTATTGTCAGCGAATGTTGCGGTAGGCGGTGATTGCAGAATTGGTGCAACCCCCGGCGCTGTAGTTCGGATGAACTATGCCGATCCTGACGATGGGACGGATGTGACCGAGGCGACAGCCCCTATTGCTGGTGTTCTGCATGTATGGGCGAGTGACACTGGCACGCCGATCAACGGTGTTGAGGTGCGTTTAGTAGATAGCGCAACCGGTCAGCTCGCGGATAGCGCCATATCAGGATTGTCAGAATCAGTGTATCCGGCAGCGCTTCGAACAGGAGAAATCGTCCGTGATGCCTCCGACGCGGTTTGGCAACCACCAGCGGGAGGTGTGTTGTTGCCCGTGGTTGCACAAGGTCAATATCGTGTGGAAGTTGTGCCTGTGTCGGGCTACCGGTTCCCGACGACGCAGCCAGACGCGGCTTTAGAGCGAGTTGCTGCGGGCCGGTATCGCACGAGCATCGGTTCCAAAGGTGAGGCGTTTGTTATCGCAGCGTCGAGTGGTCTGAACTTTGATATGCCGGTTGACCCTATCATCAGCGACGTCTTTCTCACTAAAGAAGCCAGTACTGATGTGATCGAAGTGGGTGACCGGCTGCAGTATAGACTGCGCTTGCAGACAGACGGCAGTCGACCTCTTAACGGTGCAACGCTGACGGACCGTTTGCCGGAAGGTTTCTGATACGAAGTCGGTTCTGCACGCCTCAATGAACAACCGATTGAACGCGCTATAGGGACTGATGGGAGGGCCGATGGCCGCACGCTGGTGTTTGCGCTCGACGCGGTGCCTGCAGCGCGTGTGCACGTGTTCAGCTATGTTGTTGTCGCCAGCGTCGGTTCCAGACAAGGTGTCGCACGTAACGTAGTGTCGCTCCTGGGGCCCGGGATGCCTGAGGTGATTACCGCGTTCGCGGATGTCACAGTACATAACTCGATCTTGACGGATCGGGCGTTCATCACGGGACGTATTGCGTCGTCTTGTGAAAAGGATGCTGACGGCGTCTCCCAGGTACGAGTGATGCTTGAGGACGGCACGTTTGCGATCAGCGACACCTCTGGTCGATTCCACTTCGAGGACCTTGCGGCGGGTACGCACGTGGTGCAGCTCGATGATGCGACGCTGCCCGAAGGGATGCAGACGATTGCCTGTGCACAAAACAGTCGTATGGATAAGGACGGCGGTGTGCAGTTCGTTGATCTCAAACCCGGCGCTTTAGGTCGAGTGGATTTTGCGGTCGCCGATGCACCGCCTCCAGTTACCGAGTGGTCCGTCCGGCTCGATTCCGAACCTTCCGGCGATGGTCTTGTGTTGCGGCTGCACATTCGTACGGGTGCACTTGAAGCGGAACGTGGGGCTGTAGGTCTGATTCTTCCGGAGGAACTGACTTTCTCTCCAGGCACCAGTCGCCTCAATGGAGCGCTGATCGAAGACCCCCGGGATGGTAGCGATGGCGCACTCACGATTATGCTGCCGGTGCTCACCGAAGACACGGAACACGTTGTGACGATGCATGCACGCACCACGTCCAGCGATGCGCGAACCTCCACGCCTGCGTCGACTCGAGCCATAGTGACGCTGACGACAAAAACCGGAAAACACCGATCGACGCCCATTGATCATCTTGCTTTCATTCCATCGAAGCAGACGCCGATGGTGGTGCAGATGAGCCATGAACCGCCGGGCGGATCGAGCGGCAAAAACCGAAGCACGACCGGCGCAACGGCGCTGATGTCCATGCCGTTGCCGAAGATCAGCGAACATCGAGGCCCGGCTTACCAGCTGCCGCCCATCGACAACGGCGCAGCGCCGACCTACATACTGGAGTGGTTACGTACGTAACCTTCCGAAGCCAATATCGTTTGGCCACCGGTGGAGTACAACCCACGCATTCCTGCAGTACCCATCGTAGTACTGCACAAATCGACGCTTAAACCAGTGGTTAGAGTCGACGGTCGGCTGGCCGACCCTGTTGCGTTTGAAGGCACGTTAACGGATCCAGCGATCGGGTTGACGTTGTCGACCTGGAAGGATGTATCGGTCAGCGAAAGAGATTCGGTGATTGAGGTCCGCTTTCTTGAGGATACCACGAAGCCGGAACGCGGCTGTCACGCACCGTGCACTTTGGCCAAGCCCCGGTGCGTGCGGAACTGGTTGCAGAGCGCAGCTGGTTACTGGCCAATGGCGTGAACCCACCGCTCCTGGCAGTACGGTTGTATGACCGTGCCGGGAAACCCGCTCGTCCGGGACTTTCCGGCGAGTTCAGTGTGAATGCGCCGTTCCAACCCCTCGACAAGACCGAACATCTCGAAGTGACCCGCGCGGGCGCTTCGCAGCGCTCCTGGCAAGTTCGTCAGGATGGCATTGCATTTATTCAACTTGAACCCACTACCCGAACCGGGGACGTGGTGTTGGCATTGATGCTCTCCAGGCAAAAAGAAGAAAAGATCCGCGCGCGCCTGAAGCCGGGAACTCAGGATCTGGTTGTCGTGGGTCTGGCGGAGTCTGCCTTGGGTTCTGGCTTGGGCTCTGCAGGTGCGGATGCGCTCGAAGATAACGGAATAGATAAGGGGCGAGTGGCTTTTTATGCGAAGGGGATGGTGCGCAAAGGCTGGCAGGTTACGGCTGCGTATGACAGCGCGCGAGAGTTTGATCGCAGCCGCCATCGTCAGGTTGAACCTGGACAGTTCTATCCGTTGTACGGAGATGGTTCTGAACAACGTTACGACGCCGTGAGCCAAAGAAAGGTCTATCTCAAAGCCGAAAAGGAACAGGTGGAGTTCGAAGTAGACGACTTCACGACCGGTTTTTAGCGCAGTGACTTGCTCGTTACCAACGTGCCCTCAATGGCGCGCGCATGGCTTGGCATGGTCGTAGCATCAAGGTAGAAGGTTTCGCCAGCGATACCGGCGAAACCCACGTTCAGGATGTTCTGCGCGGTGATGGCACCTCCGGGCTTTATCGGCTCAAACGTGCTCCCATGATCGGCGGAATTGAAGTGATTACTCTGGTGACGCGAGATCGACTACATACCGAGCGTGTGTTGCAACGCCTGACGCTCATGCGCTTTCTCGATTACAGCATCGATTACGACCGCGGTACGTTGTTGTTCAAACAACCGGTGTTGTCTTCCGACAATCAATTCAATCCGGTGTTCATCGAAGTCACCTACGATGTTGAAGGCGCCTCTGGTGGCAAAGACCTGGTGACTGGTATGCGCACCAGTGTGCATTCACCGGATCAAACCAGTGAGGCGGGTGTGACCGTGCTCCGTGACAACGCGGCGGGAGAGAACCTCTCCCTCAATGCGGTGGACCTGCACTGGCGCTTGGGTACGTCGACGACTGTGACCGTGGAGGTTGCACAGAGTCGAAGTGATTCAGTCAAACCTGCAGAAGCCTATATCGCCAGCGTCGATCACCGTGGCGAGAAACTCGGCGGGCAAATCTACTTCAGGCAACAGGATGCAGAGTTTGGTGTTGGCCTGTCCGGAGCGACCGAAGTCGACACACTCAAATATGGCGTCGAAAGTGAGTACCGCTTCAACGATGCGTTGATGGTTCGGGCGCAGGCCTTTCGGCAGGAGACCATGGAACAAGGTGACCAACGAGATGCCGTCGGCGTCGAGGGGCGATACGCGCAGGGTGCGACGGTCTACTGCACTGCCTTGCAATCGGTTCGGGAAACCGCGGTTTCAGGTGAGGACCTGTCGTCTGATCTGCTCGGGCTTGGGGTTGCTCGAAGTTTCTTCGATGGTCGGCTCGGCATGCGGGTCGATTCCGATGTGAATCTGCGCGGTGGTGCGGGTAGTGCCTCGTATCCTGATCGCACCGTGGTTGGCGCGGAGTACACGCTGGACGACGCGATCACGCTTTTGCTCGAGCAGGAGCTGTCGAGTGGTGGATATGGCGATGCTCGGCAAACGCGTGTCGGCGTTCGCACACGTCCATGGACAGGACATCATATGGAGTCGTGGGTGGGACAGGAGATGACTGAGAACGGCCCACGCCTCTTTGCCAATACCGGCCTCGTGCAACAATGGCAGGTCTCACCCCACTAGCTTGTCGATGCGGGCATGGACCAGGTGAAAACACTCAAAGGGAGTGCATCGGCGCAACCAAATACGGGTGCGCTCGGTTATCCGACGTTTAATCCCTCCGAACCTGCGGTCGCTGGCACCGATGGCACGGACTTCACCTCGTGGTTCCTTGGCGCAACGATGCGTAAAGACTTGTGGCACATCAGCAGTCGTATCGAGCGGCACGCGGGTGATACGCAAAACAAGTGGAATGCACTGTTCGGTGCTGCCCGCGAATTTGATAACGGCAAGGCGTTGTCTGCAAGTGCGGGCATTCTGCGTGAAGCCGGTGATGCGGGTATGTATCGGCGCAGCGCTCAGCTACGCCTGGGCCTCGCCGTTCGTCCAGAGCAGAGCCCCTGGTCGGTGTTCAATCGTCTCGATCTCAATCTTGAATCTACATGGTCTAACGGCTTTATTACGCGGCAAGATTCTCTGGTTGAGAATGTGTATGTCAACTTCCGCAAGAATCGCCATGAAATTGGTGTACAAGGTGGTCTGCGTTATGCGCACAGTGAGTTTGACAGCGGCGTCTGGGACGGATTCTCCGGACTCGTTGGCGCGCAGTACCGCTTCGATTTGAATTCTCGCTGGGACGCGGGTGCCCATGTACGTGTACTGAAGAGTTTTGATACGGGCATAACGCGCTGGGATACGAGTGTTGAAGTCGGTCGAGGTTTTGGTCGCCAGGTTTGGGTGACTGTCGGCTGGAATTTCACCGGCTTTGAAGATGAGCAGTTCGCTGCAGCGGATTACACCAGCGCTGGACCGTATCTGAAGTTCCGCATGCGCTTCGATCAACACAACGTGCGCCGTTACCTCGGCTTTGTCACTGCGGATCGAAAAAGCTCGTCCGGCTTGGTCGCCTCCCGGTGAGACGAAGCGGCGGGTTGCGTCTCAACTTGGTTGCCTTACCTACCGGTGCTTCAGTAAGGTGCTGGCCTGCTTACGTTCTGGCGATGCCATGACCACTTCGCTCCGACTCTGCGTAAAGGCCTTGGCCATTTCCATATCCATTTGTTGGGCTGCCTCATCGATGAGCGCCGAACCTGCGAATACGATCGCCGAAGAAATTATCGTCAGTGCCCGCTCATTGACAGGTCTTGCCGGCCGCGGTGCGTCGGTCGATACCGTGGACTCAGAAGAACTCTTGCGCATTCGGCCTACGCATGCCGCGGAGGCGTTGTCTCGTTTACCGGGGGTGTGGATTACGCGAGGATCGGGTCACGAACATCTCACCGCGATTCGTTCTGCAACCTTGTCCGGCGCGGGATCATGTGGCTCGTTCCTGTTGCTTGAAGATGGCATTCCCATCCGACCCACGGGTTTTTGCAACGTTAACAATCTCTTTGAGATGAACATCGAACAAGCCGGTGCCGTGGAGGTTTGGCGCGGCCCAGGCAGTGCGGTGCTGGGTGGTAATGCGCTCAAAGGCGCAGTCAATGTCATCACGCGTGTTCCCGAGTCCTCACGGGTTGGATTGGAAGGGGGTTCCTACGGTTATAGCCAGGTCCGCGCAGAAACCCGCATCGAAGCCGGAGAGTGGGTCGGTGGTCTGACGGCCAATGCTTCACGCAGCGATGGTTATCAGGATGAAACCGGTTTTGAACAATACAAGTTGAACGGCGTGATCGAGGGGAGCCTTGCGGCATGGGATGTGCGCGCGACCTTCTCCGGCACCCAGCTGCATCAGGAAACCGCCGGTTTTGTCATCGGTACCGATGCCTACAAAGACAAGAACCTGCGCAAATCGAATCCGAATCCGGAAGCCTATCGGGATGCCTGGTCGGGACGGGCAAGTGTGGCGTTCAGCCACGGCAACTGGACGATCACTCCTTATGCGCGGCGCAGCCAGATGAATTTCATCCAGCACTTTCTGGTGGGTAAGCCTCTGGAAGACAACGATCAGTCGAGTTATGGCGTCATGGTGGCGCATCAGTTTGATACCGATGCATTTGACCTTCGTACCGGGGTTTCCGTGGAAGCTTTTAGTGGTGGTCTGAAGGAATTCCAGCCTGGCCCTGCGACGGGCACGCCGTTTATCGTCGCCACGCGGCCCCGAGGCGTTCACTATGATTACGACGTCGACGGCGCGAGTGCAGCCGCATTTTTCGATATCGATTACAGCCTGGGTGAACGCTGGCACTTACTGGGCAGTGGTCGTGTAGAGCGACTGGAGTTTGACTACGACAACAAGTCGCTCAACGGCAACACCAGGGACAATGGTGTTCCATGTGGATTTGGTGGCTGTCTTTACACCCGACCTGGTGATCGCAAAGACGATTTCACCGATGTCGCGGGGCGCCTTGGTGTTGGTTTTGACGTCGACAGTGGCTCATCGCTCTACGCCGTCATCGCCACAGGATTCAGGCCACCCCAAGCGGTGGAACTGTATCGACTGCAATCCGGCCAGACCATCGCCGACCTCGACAGCGAACGCACCGTTTCCGGCGAAGTCGGATACAAGTCGTCGTGGCTCGATGTCGTCGCCTTTGTAGAACGGACGCGCAACGTCGTCCTGCGTGATTCAAGTGGCTTCAACCTGAGCAACGGCCGAACGAAATCGCACGGCATTGAAGCGGCCATTCGGTTCGTGACCGGTGGCCATGAGCTCGATGCTTCTCTCACCTGGGCGCGCCATCGTTATGACTTTGATCGCACGCTGGGTGGTGGCGAGATCATTACGCAAGGGGATGATGTCGATACCGCGCCACACTTCTTGGGCTATCTGCGGTGGGGCTATCGTCTCTCGGAAAGCCTCTACCAGGAGTTCGATCTCAACTGGATCGATGAGTACTACACCAATGCCAACAACACACGCGACTATGAAGGCCATGTGGTCTTCAATTGGCGCGGTGATTGGCAAGCCACGCCATCACTGCGTGTCTTTGTTCGCGTGGTGAATCTGCTCAACGATGAATACGCGGATCGGGGTGATTTCGCCTTCGGTAATGACCGCTACTTCATCGCCATGCCGCGCCAGGTTTATGCCGGTGTGGACTACACTTTTTGATCGATCCACTTAACCAAGCCAAATGAATCAGGCCGCCGAAGATCCTCGTACTCAATCCGCGCGTACGAAGGTTAACGCCCAGATCGCGCCACGGGGCACGCTCGAAGTGTTGTCGCAGATGGATGTGTCGTCACTGACGGATACGGCGCGCCGCATCGACCTGATGGATGTGTTCCGGCGTTGTGCGCTCGCGGTGCTCAATACGGGCAATGAGACCGACGATGCCAAGGCGCTGTTTGATGCCTACTCGGATTTCTCCATCGATGTCGTGCGGCGCATGCATGGATTGAAACTCGTCATTCGCAACGTACCCGCATCGGCCTTTGTCGGGAGTCGAATGGTGGAGGGCATTCGTGAACACCTTTTTTCACTGCTGCGCGATATCGTCTTTATTGGTACGGAATACTCTGAGCGCCTGAGTGATCAGAACATTGCGCCTGAAGTGATTACGGACGCGGTGTTTCAGATCCTCAAACACGCACGGGTACTGGAACCCAACCAATCACCCAACCTGGTGGTGTGCTGGGGTGGCCACTCCATTAGTCGTGAGGAGTACGAATACATCAAGGAAGTGGGTTATCACCTGGGTCTTCGTGGCCTCGACATCTGCACAGGTTGTGGACCCGGAGCGATGAAGGGGCCTATGAAAGGTGCTGCGGTCGGGCATGCCAAACAGCGGAACAACACCGGTCGTTACATCGGTTTGTCAGAGCCTGGAATCATCGCCGCCGAACCGCCCAATCCCATGGTCAATCACCTCGTGGTTCTGCCGGATATCGAGAAACGGCTGGAAGCGTTTGTGCGGCTAGGTCATACGGTATTGGTCTTTCCCGGTGGGGTAGGCACTGCTGAAGAAATCTTCTATCTGCTGGGTACCGTGACCGATCCCAGAAACGTGGATCGTCAGTTGCCACTCGTGTTCACCGGGCCAGCGAGTAGCGCCGCCTACTTTGCGGAGCTCGATCGCTTCTTGCGGACAGTGCTCGGCGATGACATTGCCCAGTATTACCGTGTCATCGTCGGAGATGCGGAAGCGGTGGGTGAACATGTGGAAGCCTGCATGCGGCGCATTCGCGCGCAACGTCGACGCGATGGGGACGCGTATTACTTCAATTGGCTGCTGGCGATTCCGGCAGAACATCAACGACCGTTTCAGGTCACCCATGAGACGGTCGCGGCACTGCGACTCTCGCGGGAATTGACAAGGCATCTGCTTATCGCAGAACTCAGGCGAGCGTTCTCGGCCATCGTCACGGGTAACGTCAAGGAGCACGGCATCCTGATGATTGAAAAACATGGACCTTTTACCCTGGCCAGTGATGGTGAGCTCGTCATCGCCCTGGAAAGTCTGCTCACCCAGTTCGTAAGGCAAGGCCGGATGCGGCTGATTGGAGAATACAAACCCTGTTATCGGGTCGTGCCGGCCTGAGATCGCCAACCTTCGTCTCCGTTTCGATATCCATTTCGTCATCCACGGGGCTTGATTTCCGCATGCCTTGAATCGCTTGGGTCCGCTACAATCGCGGCCCCGGAGTGAAGTCCTGATCTGTGTCCTTCAAATCCATCCCCGCTGGTCTGTTGCTGCGCGCAGCGCCCATCACGTGTGTGCGTGAACGTCGCACGATTGTGGCGCTGGATGAGCTCGCGCTGGCTGCAGGCGATCTGGTGGAACTGCGGGGTGCCAACGGCAGCGGCAAGACCACGCTGCTGCGCGCCTTAGCGGGTCTCTTTCCTTGTGAAGGCGCAGTCGATCGAAGTGCCAAGCTCGCGTTTGTGGGGCACCGCAATGGCAACTCGGGACTGCTCACGGCACTGGAAAACCTCCGCTGGCATCAATCGTTATCCGGTGAACCCGAGGACACAGGGCAGGCCTTGGATGCGCTGGATCGGGTGGGGTTGTTACGCAGCGCGAACAAGCCTGTTCATCACCTCTCTCAAGGCCAACAACGTCGCCTTGCGCTGGCTCGTTTGGTCCTTTGCGACGCCCGTGTATGGTTACTGGATGAACCGCACGCGGCGCTGGACGCTGCCGGGCAAATGCTTATGGATGAATTGTTGGTCGCCCACGCCGGGGAAGGTGGAGCGGCATTGGTTTCGAGCCATGCGCCTCTCGGAATCGCGACCCGGGTGATCGACTTGTCCACCGCCGCAGTCAGCGGAGTCGCGGCATGAGCGTGTTCACGGGTCAGTTAGGCCGGGAGCTGCGATTGGCAGCGCGATCTCGATCCGATGTGCTCAATCCCTTGGTTTTCCTCCTGCTTGCGATAACCCTTTTTGCACTGGCGCTCGATGGCAAACCGGAAGTATTACGTGAACACGCGGCGGGCATTCTCTGGGTGCTGGTGCTGCTCACCAACATGCTGGCACTCGATGGCATGTTCCGGCGGGACTTTGATGACGGCAGCCTTGAACAACTGTTGCTGGCGGTTGATGCCGTGCCGTTTGCGATGCTCGCCAAACTGCTCGTGCAGTGGCTTGTTACCGGGTTGATCATCGTCCTGCTATCGCCGCTACTCGGAATGGTCTTGAACCTTCCGGCCGCAGTGCTCGGCACACTGGCGCTGGTTCTGTTGGCGGGAACTCCTGCCGTAAGTTTTATCGGTGCGATTGGAGCAGCACTCACCACCGGTGCGCGACGCGGTGGGGCATTGCTCGCGCTCCTGGTCTTGCCACTGTTGATCCCGGTATTGATCTTCGGTGTCAGCGCCATCAATCGGGCACTGGCGGATGAACCACCTCGCGCGGAGCTGTATTGGCTCGGCGCCTTGAGCGTGACTTCGCTGATGTTGTCGCCCTTTGCGACACAAGCGGGCCTCAAGATCGCGTTGGAGCAGTAGGCGATGGGCATCCTTAAGACTCTGTGGCATCGGCTCGGCTCACCGCGCTGGTTCTTCCACATGATGGCACCGTGGCAAACATGGCTGGGTGGGCTGGCGCTGCTCCTCCTGCTGACGGGTTCTTTCTGGGGCCTGGTTTACGCGCCACAGGACTACCAACAGAGCCACAGCTTTCGCATCATCTATGTGCACGTGCCGACCGTGATCGTCGCGCAGAGTGTCTATATGGCCCTGGGTGTCTCGGGATTTGTGCTCTTGGTGTGGCGCATGAAACTCGCCGATGTAGCGCTCAAGGCGATGGTGCCCTTTGGTATGGCGATGACGGCTCTTGGGCTCTTTACGGGCGCAGTGTGGGGGCGACCGACCTGGGGCACGTGGTGGGAGTGGACGGACGCGCGTCTCATCTCTACGTTAATCCTGCTGTTTCTGTATTTCGGGCTTTATGCGCTGCGTGAGTCCATTGCTTCGGCAGAAGCTGCTGGTCGAGCATGTGCGGTGCTCGCTATTGTCGGCCTCGTGAATATCCCCATCATCAAGTATTCGGTGGAATGGTGGACCACGTTGCATCAGGGCGAGACCCTCTCCATGACCGGGATCAAGATGCCAGCGGAGATGTACATCCCCCTGCTCATCAACATCCTGGGTATGTACTGCCTCTTTGGGTATGTCGTCATCGCCCGAATGCGTAACGAAATTCTGCGGCGCGAGCGCGAAACCAACTGGGTGGCGGCATGGTTGCGTGGCGATGGCCGTACCGGAATGGAGTCTATGAGTGAGCACTGAAGCGCTGATGCAGTGGGCGGCCATGGGTGAACATGGGCTGTATGTCTGGCCGGCTTATGGCGCAACGGTTCTGGTGCTGGGCGCGGTGGTATTGAGTGTGGTGATGGATGCTCGCGGGCTTAGAGAAGCGTTGCGGATGGAAGTTGAGTTGAAGGCTCGGGAGGGGCGACGCGGCTTGGAGGCCGCTCCCGGAAGTGGTGAGCTCACAGATGTTAGATCGGGGCCGCGATGAACCCAGTACGCAAACGACGATTCATTCTGGTTTCAGCGTTGGTAGTGGGTGCTGCCACGGTGATTGGGCTCGTGCTGCTCGGTTTGCGCGAGAACATCAACATGTTCTATCTGCCGTCGCAGGTGAACTCGGGCGAAGCGCCCCGTGATCGCAGCATTCGAGCGGGTGGCATGGTGCTCGAAAAGAGCTGGCAACGGGATGAGTTGGTCTCCACCTTCGTCCTCACGGATCGCCAAGGCTCTGAGTTCACAGTGCGTTATGAAGGCATACTACCGGACCTGTTTCGCGAGGGCCAGGGAGTGATCGTTGAAGGCGCCATCGGCGCAGACGGCGTGCTCGCTGCACGTGAAGTGCTCGCCAAACATGATGAAAACTATATGCCACCGGAGCTTGCCGACATGCATCTCGAGCGACCCAAGTGACGAAAAAGTGATGAACAAGTGACGAGAAAAGTGATGAGGAAGCCGGCTCATCGGAGCGTGCCCCAATGACCGTTGAACTCGGTCATTTCGCCATCGTGCTTGCCTTTGTGCTGGCCCTTGGCATGGCGGTCATTGGTCTCTGTTCAAGGCTGCGCATGTTTGCAGGCCTGGTGCACACGTTGCCATTCCTCGTGGCGGGCCAGTTCGTACTCACCGCACTTTCGTTCGCGATGTTGATGCTCGCCTTTGCGAATGACGATTTCAGCGTGCTGTATGTTTCCCAACACTCCAACTCGTTATTGCCCTTTGCCTACAAGCTGAGCGCCACCTGGGGCGGCCATGAAGGTTCGTTCTTGTTGTGGATTCTGATCATGACGGTGTGGATGTTGGCGGTGACCTTACGTTCATCGCACCTCCCACCGGTCTTTCGTCAGCACGTCATCGGCGTGATGGCCCTTATGAACGTGGGCTTTCTGGCCTTCCTGATTTTCACCAGCAATCCCTTCACGCGGGCTCTGCCCTTTGTTCCACCTGAAGGTGTTGATCTCAATCCGTTGCTGCAGGACTTTGGTCTCATCGTTCACCCACCCATGCTCTATGTGGGTTATGTGGGTTTCTCGGTGGCGTTTTCCTTCGCTATTGCGGCGTTGTTGTCGGGGCGAATGGATGCGGCGTGGGCACGCTGGTCGCGGCCCTGGACCAATGTCGCCTGGGCTTTTCTGACCGTTGGCATTGCTCTGGGTAGCTGGTGGGCCTATTACGAACTGGG
>SXGR01077483.1_pt1 | contig 44052 bp, 41 predicted proteins | sample 3174711 | NCBI WGS metagenome assembly SXGR01 (sample SAMN11356860, study PRJNA531348) | freshwater metagenome | isolation source: freshwater sample F1-60 | place: China: Fuxian Lake, Yuxi | collected 2017-12-25
CTGTCGATCATGCGGACGATACAGTCCCAATCCTACCCTGACGTTCGACGAGTTCTACCATGCGGAGAGGTGCGAGAGTGGCCGAATCGGGCAGTCTCGAAAACTGCTGTCCTGGCAACGGGACCGTGGGTTCGATCCCCACCCTCTCCGCCAAACAAGCTGACTCGTACCGCCGACCTTCTAAACGAGGTCGGCCGTCAGCATCTCAGTCTTTCTGCTTCTGCGCTTTTCCCTGCAACGCTCGTCTGAGCTCAACCATCGCCAGGGTATCCCGCTCGCAATAGCGCAACAAGGCCTCTTCAATCGCCGCCCGCTCGACCCAATCCGTTTCGACAAAGACCATCCGGTAATATTGACTGGCTGCATGGCCACCCTCTTTGATCGCCAAGTCGTCATAAGCAAGCGAGGGCACCATGGCACGCACCACGGACTTGATGGAATAGGATCCGCCGAAAGCTGGATGGTAATAATGATCGCGTATGATCGGAAAGAGGTCCCAAAGCCGGGCAATGATGCGCTGCAACGCTGGCTTCAATGAGGGAATCGCGGCGGCCAGCTGCTCCAGAACGGACTGCTCGTAGGCCGAATAGACACAGATACTCCCCTTCTCCCCCAGAGATTCCAGTAAAGACTCAGCCAACATCCTCCTGGGATCTCCCACATCCTTGTGCAAAAACTCCTCGTGAGATAGCGCACCGGTAACCTGCTGCATATGATTCGACCATTGAACGGGAAGGGCCTGATAAGGCCTCGTCGCAGAAAATCGCGGCACAGCCAGCATCACCGTTTCAAAGTCAAGGTGATGCACTGGGTACTGGACGGCCGTCAACATCGTGCCGAGCTTCGCGGAAGTCCACTCGACATTCTCCTTCACACGGCGCTGCACCGGCGAGAGCTTGGTGCCAGCCGGGATCTCGTCAATCGTCGTCACTCCCTGCTCGATCAACTGACCGACGATCTGTTTCGCACCAGGCAAGTAATGAATCCAACGATCCGGCTTGTCTTTGGTGCAATGGTCCCAGAAGGGGCAATCATGGGGCGTATGACAATGCTGGCTCGGCTCGATGGCGGGCGCTTGCGCCTGAAGCAGCATGCTAGTCATCTCAGCCAACCGCCCCGGCACCTCCGCTCTGCGCTGCACCACAGCCTCAGACAGATCCTGAATCGAAAATAATTCCGTCAGATCGACGACTCCCTCGCGATAGAGATACGAGGTATTGATGTGCATGAGACCGACGGAGACCAGCGTCAGTCCCGCCCCTTGAATCACCTCGCTTTGTACCGCAAGATCTTCAAGATGGGTGTCTTTGACCTTGGTGGAAGACTTGACCTCGATCAAACGCCAACCGCCAGGCTCTCCCTCCGCGGACGGCACCCGCTCCAGCACATCCGCGCGAATCAGCACTCCGCCGTGTAAAAAGGCTGCTTCGAAAATCGCCGGCACGGCAAGATTTTTTACCAAAGCCGCCGTCTGCGCCAGCGCTGCCTCGGTCTGGCGATACCCAGCAGTCACCAGGACACCGCCGGCAAAACGACTCCTGGCCAACTCCCCGACTGCTGTTCCCATCTCAAACATCGCCTGAGTCGCCGCGTCCGGCTTGGTCGCAAGAAAAGGCTGATGGATTTCAAGGTACAGGCGCTTATGACATTGCAGACCGGACAGAAATTTCGACTTGGACAGGCGCGGAACCTTCGGAAGCGCAGCTGGTACGGGATCGTTGAGTTCATTCATCGTACAGAACCCTAATCGGACAGCCCCTCATTTGTCCAGCAGGCAGAAGGCACAGCACGAATCAATCTCAGGCTGTTAAGGAAGTTCGTCCAACAAGACCGCCGCTCTCGGTCAACTCTCGTTTTACGTCTACGTTTCACGAGCCCTGGGAACGAAGCTGGCGGCCGTTATAAACGGCCTGCTAGGATGTCACACATGGCATCCCGCATCGCCCAAATCAGAAAATCGGTCCTGACCCTTGCCCTGCCAGTCACGGTCAGCAGCCTGCTCCAACGCACCGAAGGCATCGCCGCCGTCTTCCTCGTGGGGGGGCTCGGCGCGACCTCCATTGCCGCAGTCGGACTCGGCCAGTTACTGGCCTTCATGTCCACCACACTCGTCTCCGGCTTGTCAGTGGGAGCCAACGTCCTCATCGCCCAGCTCTGGGGTGCGCGCCGCACCAAAGACGTCGGAGAAGCTGCCACCCATCTTCTTGGATTGGCCGCCCTCGTCTCCTGCGGCCTCGTGCTACTGGGATTGTCCCTCAATCGTCTCACTATGGAGCTGTTAGGCGCAGAGCAGGACGTCATCGCCTTGGCTCTGCCCTATTCGAACCTCATCTTCCTGGTCATTCCCTGCACCATCTTCCTTCAAGTGCTCTCCTCGATAATGCAAGGAACCGGCGATACTAAAACGCCGATGTATGCTTTGATCGGAGTGAATCTCATCTATCTGACGATCGCCTACCCGCTCGTCTATGGCCTCTGGGGGTTTCCAGCCTGGGGTCTCACCGGCGCCGCCGTGGCCACAGGACTCGCGGAAGGAACCGGCGTCCTCTATCTCCTCTGGGCCAATCGAAGAGTCTTCAAGCGGTCGCTCGTGATCCGCCGCGATCTCATGCGCTCCACCTGGCAGATCGGCGCGCCGGTCTCCGGCGAACGGATCTTTCAACAGGCAGGCATCATCATTTACACCAAGGTTGTCCTGCTCTACGGCACCGTGACTTATGCAGCCCATCAAGTCGGCTTGTCGATCGAGTCTCTCTCGTTCCTGCCTGGATATGGGTTTGCCATTGCTGCGGCCACGATGGTGGGACAGAGTATTGGCGCGGGGAAATATGTGAGGGCGAAACTCGAAAACTGGGAGGCGAATCGGCTGGCCAGTACTGCGATGGCTGCGATGGGCGTCCTGTTCTTCTTTTTCCCCTACATCCTACTTCGCGCCTTTACTCATGACGAAGCCGTCATCGAACTCGGAACAGTCTTCCTGCGAATCGTCGCCGTGCTCCAAGTGCCGCTGGCCCTCACCATGGTTCTGGCAGGGTCACTGCGTGGAGCGGGCGATACCAGATTCATCATGCTGGCCACGACCATCGGCATGTGGGGAGTCCGCGTGCCCCTCGCCATCACCGCAGGACCCTGGCTTGCGATGGATGTGCTCTATGTCTGGAGTGCGATGATCGCAGATTGGACGGTCAGGATGGCGTTACTCTTGTGGCGTTACAGATCGGAACAGTGGAAAACGATTCGAGTCTTTCGATAAATACGTTTTCAGCAATTCGTCGTGACCGATGGTCTGGTGTCTGTGCCGGGTCCAATCGTGACCTCGATCCTCGCGACCCCCTTCACATTGGCACAGAGATCTCCCAGACCCGGGGTTACCAATCGATAAGGGCCGCCTTTCGACTCAGGAAGAGCCTCCCCATCCACTTCATACAATAAAATTCCCCACTCTACGGCCTGCGCGAGGGTCAGACAGGCTGAATACTTTCCGTCTCCGGCATGGACCGTGACATGATCGGCCTTGATCGCCAGAGCCGGCATATCCAGCAAGGCTTTGAGGCGAATCCCTTTACCCTTCATATTGGGCATCACCGTCGAAATGTCCAGCTGGTGCTCCGCCGGCAAGGCTGCAATCGCCGCGCGATCCAATGACACTGGCTGGACCATCGCCCCGTCGATCCTGACGATACCGGGCCCGGTCTTTTCCTTTTCCGTAATCGTCTTGATCATGGCTGTCAGCGCCTCATTGACCGGTGTTGGAATGCCGAGCTCTCGCCCTTTTTGCACAATATACCCGTTCAAGTAATCGATCTCGGTCCGACGGCCCGCCTTCCAATCATCGTACATGGAGGTGTGGATATCGCGAATCTCCTGAGTCCAGCGCACGACCTTCTCTGCCATATCAGGCGACAGAGGTACCTTGACCGAGGCTGCGACGGCTGAAACTTCCTCGACAATCTGATGGATAACACGAAGCATCTCCGGATGTTCCAGCGTCTTCGCCACTTTGTCATCGACAATGACGGTGAGCGGATTGAAGACGCAGTTCCAACACATTTTTTCCCATTTGCTTTTCCGCACATCCTCCGTCAGCTGACAGGGCATCCCCGCTTGATTAAACAGATCCGCAATGGCGAGCAAACGCGGGCTCTGATGCCCCATCAGCTCACCGATGGCGACCGCCCCCTTCTTATAGTGTTCGATGACGCCGGGCGAGGCGATCTTGGAATAGATAAAGGCTACGCCACCGACGACGCAATCCCGTTGCAGGCGGGCCACGATACGGTCTTCCGTATCCACCCCGTTCTGGAGAGTCAGGATGACGGTCTGATTGGTCAGGACCGGCTCGAGTTGATTCACCACCTCGTCCAGGTCATAGGCTTTGACCGAGAGGATGATCAGGTCTGGCTTCGGAAGCTCTCGCGGGTCTGAAGCAGCGGTTGGATGGACAGTAAAGGAGCCCTTGGCGCTACGAATCGTCAAGCCGTTCTGTTTCACGGCCGCGAGCGTCTTGGCCCTCAACAAGAAGGACACATTGGGATTATTCTTTGCCAGATGCGCTCCGAAGAACCCACCCACCGAGCCGGCACCGACCATCAGAATCTGCTTCATCTACTCACCCCTTTGACACCATCACCAGCGGCAATACCTCGTCTAACGTTTTGATCACATGGCCGCCCGTCGCCTGAGCGCGCCCTGTTCGATCCAGCAACACACCGGTCAACCCCGCTTTCGTCGCGCCCTCCACATCATCCCTGAGACTGTCTCCAACATGCATCGCTTCGCCGGGATTAATCGCATGTTTTTCCAGGGCCATTGCAAAAATCTTTGAGGCTGGTTTGGCACACATCGAGAGGCTGGCAATCGTCACCGTATCGAAGAGCCGATCGATGCCGAGGCCCCGGATCACCGAAAAAAGTCTGGTATCGAAGTTGGAAACAATCCCCAATTCAAAGCCCTCTTCACGTAACCTGGTCAATACGGCATGGGTTTCAGGAAACAGGCTCCAGGAATGGGGATCTTCAAACGCCTGGAAAACCTGTTCGAAGAATTCATCGAACCGCGCGAACATTCCGACGCGATAAAACACGTTATGGACGATGTCGAACCACCAGAGCCGCTCGCATTGCTTCAATTTAAGGGGGTCTGTGACAGCAAAAATCGGCGGCGAAGCGTCGCGAAAGGCGCGCTGAAACGCTTGGGTAATCAATGCCTGCGAATCGGGAGTCTGCTTGAACCCATGCTGAATCGCATGTTGAAGGTAAATATCCGCTACCGAACCGTTCACATGAAACAGGGTGTCAGCTGCATCGAAAAATATGACATGGATTGGCGTCTTCATTAGTCCTACAAGCCCTCTCCCACGCGATGGGCGGTCCACTCAGCATCCGAAGGAGCCGCCCGCATAGATCCTGCGTTTTCTTGGCAAAAAATATACCCACTGTTGTGTCAATATCACTAAGTATGATGGGAAAATCCTGTGGCTTCCGCCATCTTTATTATCGACAGCAGCGCAGCGATTGAACCGGAAAACATGATGAAGCGCCTCTCCAGTCAGCTCCTCCAGTCCATGCCAGAACCGACGGAAAAAAGATTACCGACTTGCTCCCGTAGATGGTGGGGAACGACCTAGCAGCCCTTGTGCCCAAAGCCGTGGAAGCGGCAGTCCGCATACAAACCAGCGCCTCTCTCGTGGAAGAGCGGCTGACAGCCGGGCTGGAACAGAAGATAGCCCTTCTCGAATCCCTCATCCAGCGAAGCCTGGCCGACATCGCCGGTCCCCTGATCCAGTCGGGCCTCGAGCAATTCGTCGCTGAACAAGCCGTGGCCTTTCGCGCCACGCTGTCCGATATGGTTCGAGAACAACTCCGATTGATTGAGGAACTCGCCAAGGAAGCGATCCAGCGAACTGCCGCCAACCAGACAGCGGGAATAATCGACGCGCTTGTTCGCGCGGCAGCCTGCGAGCAAATTGAAGAGGCTGGTCAGCGGCTGGCACCTGGCTTGCTGACGCACAAATCCAAGCAGCGCTTACGCGCCTCACCGCTGCCGCGTAAGGCCTTGCCCTGCTGGGTCCTACTTCTTCTTGGTCTTCTTACCCCGTTTGGCAGTCGCCAACGCCTTCACTCGCGCCATGTTCTTCAAATGCTTCTTTCTGGTTTTGCGGTCTTTTTCACGCCCTGTGGCCATAGTCTCTCCAAATCGTAAAAAGTGGAAGCGAGGCGAACCTTTCGCCCTCGCCCGGTGCGAGTCTGTATAGCACACGCCGCCCCACCCCTCAAGCTATCTGTGGCCCCATCTTCCTTGAGAGGCCGCCAGCCGCATGCTAAGATCGCAATGTTCACAGACACATTCACTGTTTCGAGGACACCACCACTGAATGAGCATACCCCAACTGGATAAAAGCTATGACCCCAAAGCCGTTGAAGCGCGCTGGTATGAGGTCTGGACGAAAAAAGGCTATTTCCACGCCTCGCCGACCCATCCGGGCCCGCCCTACAGCATCGTCATTCCGCCCCCGAACGTCACCGGCTCGCTTCACGTTGGCCATGCGCTGAACCACTCGATACAGGACATCCTGGTGCGCTGGCGAAGGATGCAGGGCCGCAATGTGCTCTGGCTGCCAGGCACAGACCATGCCGGTATTGCCACGCAAAACATCGTCGAAAAGCAGCTCATGGCAGAAGGGGCCTCCCGGGAGTCTTTAGGCCGCGACCGGTTCATCGAACGGATCTGGCAATGGAAAGCCACCTCTGGCGATACCATCATCCGTCAACAAAAACGGCTGGGGGAATCCTGCGACTGGGACCGGCTTCGTTTTACGATGGACGAAGGCCTCTCGAAAGCAGTCCTCGAAGTCTTTGTCCGATTACATGACGAAGGTCTAATCTATCGGGGTGAGCGGCTGATCAACTGGTGCCCCCGCTGCCTGACGGCCCTCTCAGACATCGAAGTCGAGCACGAAGACATCAAGGGGAAGCTCTATTCGATTGAATATCCGCTTGAGCAGGATCCGACCGTTCGCCTCACCGTCGCCACCACCAGACCGGAAACGATGCTCGGCGACATGGCAGTGGCAGTCCATCCGGAAGATCCCCGCTACAATAAATTGATCGGGCAGCGGGTTCGTCTCCCCCTGACCAACCGGACCATTCCAATCGTGGGGGATGCGATCCTCGTCGACCGCGAGTTCGGGACAGGCGCCGTGAAGATCACCCCGGCGCACGACTTCAATGACTTTGAAGCAGGGCAACGGCATAGCTTGCCCCGGCTGCCCATCTTTGACCACCAGGCTCGACTCGATCGCGAGGGTCTCACAGCAGCCGGAGTCGAACCAGCCGTCGTCGAAGCCATCGCCACCCTTCCCGCTCTCAAGGCGCGGCCTAAAATCGAGCAGCTCCTGAAAGATCGCGAGCTCCTTACGGAAGTCGCCGACCATAAAATGGCCATCGGCAAATGCTACCGTTGTAAGACGGTGATCGAGCCCTACCTCTCGCCTCAATGGTTCGTAAAGATCAAGCCGCTGGCAGAGCCAGCCATCCAGGCAGTAGTGGACGGACGTATCCGCATCATTCCGGAAAGCTGGACGAACAATTATCTCGGCTGGATGAGGGAGATCAAAGACTGGTGCATCTCACGCCAGATCTGGTGGGGCCATCAAATCCCTGCTTGGTATTGCCGCAATTGCAACAAGGGCTTGATCGTTGAGGGGGCCCCCTCAACTGGCTCAGCCACCGCCCCGCCACGACTCACGATCCTCCAAGGCGCTACACCGATCGTCCGAAAGACCGCGCCCACGACTTGTCCGACTTGCCAGGGGCATGATTTCATCCGCGACCCGGACGTCCTCGACACCTGGTTCTCCTCAGCCCTCTGGCCCTTTTCGACCTTGGGATGGCCGGAACAGACAGCTGATTTAAAAATCTACTACCCGACCTCCACCCTCGTGACGGGACTCGACATCCTCTTCTTCTTGGTCGCCCGCATGATCATGATGGGATTGAAGTTCATGGGCGAAGTGCCCTTCCGGGACGTCTATATCCATGCCCTCGTGCGGGATGCCGAAGGGCAAAAAATGAGCAAATCGAAGGGCAACGTCATCGACCCGCTCTATGTGATGGAGCAGTTCGGCACAGACGCGCTCCGCTTCACCCTCGCCTCGATGGCCTCGCCTGGTCGCGACATCAAACTGGCAGAAGAACGGATCGAGGGCTATCGCAACTTCGCCAACAAGATCTGGAACGCGACCCGCTTCAGCCTCATGAATCTGGACGGGCCTCGCACGGCGAATGTACCATCAGAACGCAGTTTCCCTGACCGTTGGATTTTAAGCCGCCTGAATAATGCGATCCAGGTCGTCACGACGGAACTGGAAGCCTATCGCTTCGACCAGGCCGCCAACGCTCTGTACCAGTTCATCTGGCACGAGTACTGTGACTGGTATCTCGAATTGATCAAGCCTGCACTGCAAAATCCTGCCAGCCTTGATGCGCCTGGCACCAGACAGACTCTGGTCGATACGTTGGAGACCACGATGCGGCTCCTGCATCCCTTCATGCCCTTTCTCACAGAAGAAATCTGGCAAACCCTCCCCCACCAAGGCGAGAGCATCGTGGTGCAGCGTTATCCCACTCACGAAACACCTTGGATAGCCCCGGAGATGGACCAGCGGTTTACGCTGCTGGAACAGACCATTGGCCTGGTACGCTCCTCCCGCGTCCTCTTAAACTATCCGCCGGGACAACCGATGACGTTTTACGTCTCGCACGAGGAGCCGCAAAGACACGCGCACTTGAACCACCTCAAGCCCTACCTCGCCCATCTCGGACGGGGCACGGTCGAGCTGACCCCGACGGCAACCTGGCCGATCGGCAACCTCCTCCGGTTGGTCATCGAAGGTTTATCGGTCGGCATCCTGGTGGCGGGCGACGTGGATCTCAATAAAGCACTGGATCGCCTGCTCAAGCAACAATCGGAACAGACGAAGGAAATGGAACGGCTGGAGGGGAAACTGCGCAATCTGGAATTTACCGCCAAGGCCCCGCTGGAAGTCATTACCGATCACCAGAATCGATTGGCAAGCCTGCGCCGCGATAAGATCATGCTCGCCAGCAGCGAGCAACAGTTGCGCGCCATGTTAAGAGCCTAACTGATGATCAAGACTCCGGTTACCGACATCAGCCGCGCCGTTAGGCTGGCGCTCCAGGAAGACCTCCCGCATGGCGACGTCACAACCGCCGTCCTCTTTCCTGCTCCGATTCCAGCACGCGCCAGCATCGTCGCCCAGCAATCCCTGGTGGTCGCCGGACTCGCCGCGGCTATTCAGGTGTTTCGCGCCATCGATCCCTCGCTTGTTCTCTTCATGCACCACCGGGATGGAGACCTGGCGCAGGCTGGAGACTGTCTCCTCCAGATCGAAGGCGATGGCCGATCCATCCTCACGGCGGAACGGGTCGCCCTGAACTTTCTTCAACACCTCTCCGGTATCGCCACCTTGACGAGCCAATATTGCCATGCAATTCACGGATGCCCGGTCAGCATCCTGGATACGAGAAAAACGACCCCCGGCTTGCGCGCCCTTCAGAAATGGGCCGTCCTCCTCGGCGGAGGCACGAATCACCGCCCCTCTCTGAGCGACGGGATCCTCATCAAGGATAATCATCTGGCCCTCCTGCGCCGCACGGCCACGCCCGTGAAGACTGCCTGCCGCAAGGCCAACGCCAAAGCCCCCCGCAACATGACGGTAATTGTGGAAGTGGAATCCTTGGCGGATGTGAAGCAGGCCCTGACAGCGCGAGTCGATATCATCCTGTTGGATAATATGACGCCCGCCATGGTTCGTCGCGCCGTCAAGCTGATCAAAGGCCATGCGCTCGTGGAAGTCTCAGGCGGCATCACCTTGAGCAATGTACGGGCGATGGCGGAAGCAGGCCCGGACCGCATCTCTATCGGAGCCCTCACCCATTCGGCTCCAGCCGCAACGATGAGTCTGGTGCTCGAACCACCGCGAAAAATTCGCAAGGCAAAATAACGCGTGCAGGCTTTACCTCCCCTCTCCAGAGACACGATCCAAAGCACGCTATCCAGCAAGTGGCTCGGGCGCCGTATCGAGCTGTTCGACAGCCTCCCCTCAACGAACCGAGAAGCCTCGCGCCTCGCACAGGCAGACGTGGAGCATGGCACAGTCGTCGTCGCCGACAGCCAGACCGCCGGCCGTGGGCGCTTGGCTAGAACCTGGTTTTCACCGGGTGGCGCCAATCTCTACTGCTCTGTCATCCTCAGAATGAAACGTCCAGCTGAAGGTCTCACGGAATGGCTCTCCTGGCTCCCGCTCGTCTCGGCTCTGGCTGCAGCAAAAGCCATCGAGGCGGTTTCATCTCTCCAGGTCTCTGTGAAATGGCCCAACGATCTCCTGATCTCGGAGCGAAAGGTCGGAGGGATTCTCTGTGAAAGCAGTTCTTCTGCCGGCGCAATCCCCTTCCAAATTATTGGAATCGGCCTCAACGTCAACGTCGCACAAGAAGACTGGCCGGAGGAGCTCCGCGAATCTGCTACCTCGATCTGGCATGAACAACAACGAACGGTGGACCGCAACAGGCTACTCGCCCAACTCCTCCTTGAGCTCGAACAATGCATCGATGAATTGGCAGCTCACGGAACCAGTCGGCTCTCATTGGCCTATCACCAGCGCTGCGCAACCATCGGACAGAAAATAAAAGCTACGCTGGCCAATGGAGACCAGTGCCTGGGGCAAGCAGAAGGCATCGACCAGGATGGAGCTCTGATCGTAAAACCGGAGAAGACGCAAACAAGTTCCAAAGAGCCGGAGACCCTCCACTTACGCGTCGCTGACATTATCCATGTGCGGACCTAACGGCCTACTGGCTAAATCACTTACCCGAGACGTACAATAGGCCATGCTTCTCGTGCTCGATATCGGCAACACCAACATTGTCTGGGGCGTCTATAACGACCGCACCCTGGCGGCCCATTGGCGCATCGCCACGGACGTGAAGAAAACGTCCGACGAGTACGGCATTCTCTTCGCCAACCTCCTTACGGCGGCAGAAATCTCCGTGCAGCGGCTAACCGGTGCCATCATCTCCAGTGTCGTCCCGGCTCTGACCGGAACCGTCGAGCAGATGCTCGAACAGTATTTCCATCTGCGCCCCCTAGTGGTGACCTCGGACACAGATACGGGACTCACCATCCGGTACGACAATCCCAAAGAAATCGGCAGCGACCGGCTGGTCAATGCCGCGGCCGCTTACCATAAATATCGCCGCGACCTCATCGTCGTCGACTTCGGCACTGCCACCACCTTTTGCGCCATCACAGCCGAGGGCCAATACCTCGGAGGCGTCATCGCTCCCGGCCTGGTCATCTCGGCGGAGGCCCTCTTCACTAGAGCCGCCAAACTGGCCAAGGTGGAGTTAATTCGCCCGAAGACCACCATCGGCACAGACACAGCCAGCAGCATTCAATCAGGGCTCTTATTCGGTTATGCGGGACTGGTCGATACCGTCGTTCGGCGCATGGAGCAGGAACTGGGACGCACCGCCTATGTCATCGGGACAGGAGGCCTCAGCTCCATCTTGGCTTCCGAAACCACATCAATCCAAAAAATCGAGCCCCTCCTGATTTTAGAAGGGCTGGAACTCCTCTACCTCCGCGCTCAGGGCACCTTCCCCCCCGCCACGCAAGTTTAAAAGCCACTGCCCGCACAAGTAATTAATTTTCCAGGCCCCGTTGACTTTATAGGGCCTGTGGCTATCTCCACACGGACAGAGGAGTATTTCATGGCTGAAGATCAGCAGAACACGAATACAATCGATGACTTGAATAATGCCGCGCAAGCCATTGAGGAACCAGGCTCAGTGGCAGCGCTAGAACAGGCTCTCGCGGACAAGGCTGAAGAAGCGACGGGTTTGAACGACAAGTACCTTCGGCTCGCTGCCGAGTTTGACAACTATAAGCGCTTGACCCAGAAGGACCAGCGGGACCAGATCCGGTTCGGCAATGAACAATTGCTGAAGGACCTCCTGCCGGTCATCGATAATCTCGAACGGGCCATCAAGGCCTCACAAGAAGGTGGGAGCAACGAAGTGCTCATGCAAGGCGTGGAGCTCACCCTCAAACAGTTGACGGGAGCCTTGACGAGATTTTATGTCACGCCCATCGAAACGATCGGCAAACCCTTCGATCCCGCGACGCATCAGTCCGTCACCTCCGTTTCGTCCGAGAAGGTGCCGGAGCAACATGTGGTAGATGAGTTTCAACGGGGGTATCTTCTGCACGACCGTATCTTGCGGGCTGCCATGGTAAGCGTATCGACAGGCCGGGCCGAGAGCTAATCGAGAGCAGACAAGACCAGTTCAGCGTACACATATCATCACAGACAGATATAGCTAGGAAGGAGTATGTACATGGGTAAAGTGATCGGCATCGATCTTGGAACGACAAACTCCTGTGTTTCGATCATGAGCGGCGGTGAACCGATTGTGATCGCCAACTCAGAAGGAGCCCGCACGACCCCGTCTGTTGTCGCTATTACCGAAAAGGGCGAGCGCCTCGTCGGGCAGATTGCAAAACGCCAGGCCATTACGAATCCGGAGAACACGATTTTCTCCGTGAAGCGACTGATGGGCCGCAAGTTCAACAGCCAGCAAGTCACCGACGCAGGCAAGCGGCTGCCCTACAAAGTGCTCGATGGCGAGAACGGCGATGCCTATGTTGAGTTGCGCGGCAAGCGCTACAGTCCGCCAGAAATCTCCGCCATGATTCTGCAAAAAATGCGGCAAACCGCCGAAGACTATCTCGGAGAAAAAGTCACCGAAGCGGTTATCACCGTCCCGGCCTATTTCGACGACAGCCAGCGTCAGGCCACCAAAGATGCAGGCCAGGTCGCGGGCTTGACCGTCCTCCGGATTATCAACGAACCAACGGCCGCAGCCCTCGCCTACGGTCTAGACAAGAAAAAAGACGAGCGGGTTGCCGTCTACGATTTGGGCGGCGGCACCTTCGACGTCTCCAGCCTGGAGATCGGCTACGGCGTGTTCGAAGTCAAGTCAACCAACGGCGATACCTATCTCGGCGGCGACGACTTCGACCAGCGCGTCATGGACTGGTTGGTCGATGAATTCAAGAAGGATCAGGGCATCGATCTCCGTAAGGATCGGATGGCTCTCCAGCGTCTGAAAGAAGCAGCGGAGCGGGCCAAGATCGAACTCTCCTCATCGCAGGACACCGAGATCAACCTGCCCTTCATCACAGCCGATGCCAGCGGACCCAAGCACCTGGTTATCAAACTGACCCGCGCGAAGCTGGAGCAGTTGGTCGACGACCTGATCAAACGGTCGATCGAGCCCTGCAAGAAGGCGCTCTCTGACGCCGGAGTCTCCGCGCGCGACATCAATGAAGTCGTCCTCGTCGGCGGCATGACTCGCATGCCGAAAGTTATTCAGGCCGTCAAAGAATTCTTCGGCAAAGAGCCGCATCGCGGCGTGAACCCCGACGAAGTAGTGGCGATCGGCGCCGGCATTCAAGGCGGCGTGCTCAAAGGCGAAGTCAAAGACGTCCTACTCCTCGACGTGACGCCTCTTTCGCTGGGTATCGAAACCCTCGGCGGTGTCTTCACGAAGTTAATCGAGCGGAATACGACCGTTCCGACGAAAAAGAGCCAGGTATTCTCGACGGCGGCGGACAATCAAACGGCCGTGACCATTCGCGTGTTTCAGGGCGAGCGCGAAATGGCGAACGACAACAAGCTCCTTGGCCAGTTCGACCTAGTCGGTTTGCCTCCCGCCCCGCGCGGGATGCCGCAAGTCGAAGTGACGTTCGACATCGATGCCAATGGCATCGTCCATGTCTCGGCCAAAGACTTGGCTACGCAGAAGGAACAGTCCATCAAGATTACGGCCTCCGGCGGCTTGAGCAAAGAAGAAGTTGAGAAGCTGGTGAAGGATGCCCAGGCCCATACGGACGACGATAAGAAGCGGCGGAAGACCGCCGAGGCCAAAAACCAGGCCGACACACTGATCTACCAGACGGAAAAGAACCTGAGCGAGTACGGCGACAAGATCGCCGCAGAAGACAAGACCAAAGTTGAGGAAGCCGTCGCCGCGCTGAAGAAAGCGATGGAAGGCACGGACCCGGACGCGATCGAGTCCGCCACCCAGGCCTTGACCACCGCCTCCCATAAGCTGGCGGAAGAAATGTACAAGGCAGCCTCCGCCTCGGCAGCACCGGGCGCTGGCGCCAGTGCGGGAGACGGAGCGGGCGAGACCAAAACAGACGAAAAGGTCGTCGACGCAGAATTCGAAGAAGTAGACAAAGAGAAAAAGTAAGCTAGAATACCGTCAGCAGGACCGAGCTTCGTCAATATGCGGGGCTCGGTCTTGCTGCTCTATCACCCAGAGAGATGGCAGCCGTGTCCAAGCGCGATTACTACGAAACCTTAGGCGTCGAACGAACCGCCTCCGACGACGAACTGAAGAAGGCCTATCGCAAGATGGCCCGCCAGCACCACCCTGATCTCCAGACCGGAGAGGCGGAGAAAAAAGTATCGGAAGAAAAGTTCAAAGAGGTCAACGAAGCCTACGAGACACTGAACGATCAGGAAAAACGCAAACGCTACGACATGTTCGGCCACGCGGGCGGCCCTCAGGGTCCTGGACCTGAGGGATTCGGGCGTGGCGGCGGCTTCGGTGACGCCTTCAACGACATCTTCGAAGATTTTTTCGGGGGCCAGCGTGGCGGTAATCGAGCAGAGCGAGGCAACGATCTCCAGTACAACCTCGAGCTGACCTTTGAAGAATCCGTCTACGGGAAAGATGCCAAGCTGAAAATCCCGCGCTGGGAAGTCTGCTCTGACTGTAAAGGATCCGGCGCCAAGAGCGCCGCCGCGATCAAGACCTGCCCCAGCTGCAAAGGGGCCGGCCAGATGCGGTTCCAGCAGGGCTTCTTCAGCATCAGCCGTCCCTGCGGCCAATGCGAAGGGGCGGGACGGATCGTCACAGAGCCCTGCGGCGCTTGCCAGGGCCGTCAGCGCACCTATCGGGAACGGACCATCGCGGTCCACATCCCGGCCGGCATCGAATCAGGTATGCGCCTGCGCCTCTCCAACGAAGGGGAGCACGGAGTCAATGCGGGTCCGCCAGGCGATCTCTATGTGGCGATTACCGTCAAGCCTCACCCGGTCTTTCAGCGTCAAGGTCACGACATCCTCTGCGACGTCCCGGTCAATTTCGTCACAGCCGTGCTCGGAGGAAAAATCGAAGTCCCTACACTGAAAGGCAATACGGTCATCAAGATTCCTGCCGGCACGCAACAGGACAAGATTCTCCGACTCAAGGGCCTGGGCATTCCCAGCCTCAAGATCCAAAGCACCGGCGATCAGCTATTCGTCATCAAAATTCAGATCCCCACCAAACTGACTGCCCGTCAGAAAGAATTGCTCACGGAATTCGCCAAAGAAAGCGGCATGACGATGGACGAAGGTGGCGACGGCTTCTTCGATAAGATGAAATCCCACTTCGAGTAACGAGCCATCGCCAGGGACCCCACTATGTCTACGTTTTTTGTCTCCCCCGACTCCGTCACCCCCCCCACAATCCGCATCACCGGTGATCTCCTCCATCATCTTCGCGAGAGCCTTCGCATGCACCAGGGCACAGCCCTCACCCTGAACGACGGGTGCGGCACCCGCTATCGCGTGGAAATCACCCAGGTCAGCCCGCAGGCGATCGAGAGCTGCATCCTCCACCAGCAGGCCGAGCCATTGCGCAACACCTCGCCAATTGTGCTGGGACAGGCGTTGATCAAAGGCGACAAGATGGATTGGGTCATGCAAAAGGCGGCGGAGCTGGGCGTCGAGACCCTCGTGCCCCTTCACTGCACGCACAGCGTCATCAAGCTCAACCCGGAACGGCTTGAACATCAGCAGTCCCGCTGGGAACGTATTGTACGAGACGCAGCGCAGCAGTCTGAACGGTGGACGATTCCCACCATCGCAGACCCGCTCGACCTGGCGCAGATCTCCCGGCTCTATGCCTCCGCGCCCCTGAAGGTGATCCTCACGGAACGATCCAGCGGCCCTTCGCTCGCCGCCATACCCTTACCGCAAGACCATCGGCAGCCAATTATTCTATTGGTCGGACCAGAAGGGGGCTGGACCGAAGAGGAACAGCGCGTGGCACAGAAGCAGGGTTTCCTCCCTCTCACCCTCGGACCACGCATCCTACGAGCCGAAACTGCCGCGATTGCCGCGCTCAGCATTCTTCAATCGAGACTCGATGAGCTGGGTTAAACCGGCCAGATTACGGGATGCGCAAAAAACCGGTCAGCAAGGCCACAGCCGATGAACGCACCGGAGGCGAAGCCTCTGGGCTACGTTGAGGATGCTTTCGAGGCGAGAACGACGCTGGAGGGCTTTTCACCTCCTGCCAGCCATTAATGGCTGGTACTAAGACGAACAATCGTCCCCTTTTCTCCACTCGTCCAACCCTGCGTGCCATCAGGGAACGACAGACCAAATAGCGACACAGCCGCAACAGTACCCTGCTCAGTCCAGGTAAAGCCACTATCGATAGTCCGGTAGACCATCCCGCGCTCCCCCACAATCCATCCACGCTGAGGATCGGTAAAGCGTACCCGCAAGAGATCTGTAAGCTTCGTGCAGGTCCGATTGCAAGGCAGCGTACGGTCGATCCAGTGGCTGCCGCCATCGGTCGTGTGGAAAATGGCACCGGCGTTACCGACAACCCAACCAGTCGAAGCATCGGAGAAATAGACATCAAAGAGGGTCACGGCTCCCTGAGTCTCTTGCGGGGTCCAGGTCACCCCGCCATCCTTCGTCATCAACACGGTTCCGACTGCCCCAACAGCCGTCCCATGGTGCGCGGTAAGAAACTGTACGGCATAGAGAGCAGCACTCGTCTTACTCGCTTGATCGGTCCAATGGGCTCCGCCGTCTTTCGTATGGAGAATAGTGCCATTGCCGCCGACCACCCAACCCTCGCCGGGCGAGACGAACGACAGCCCGTAGAAGGGCACCTGGGTATCGACGAATTGCTGCTGCCAGGTCTGGCCCCCGTCCTGGCTCCGGCGAATCGTCCCGTTTGCACCGATGGCCCAGCCCTGCTTCGCATCAAGAAAGAAGACGCCCGAGAGGGTCACAGTGGTACCGCTGACGACCTTCTGCCACTTCTTCCCTCCATCAACCGTCTTCACAATAGCGCCGCCTGATCCGACAGCCCAGCCCAATTGAGGCGTACGAAAGTACAGCCCCATCAAGAGCGCTTCTGTATGGCTCGTTTGAGGAGTAACAGTCAGAGACGCGTCAGCAGCCCAGGAGGGAGACGCACAGCACAACGTCCCCAACAGCACGGCAAAACATCCTGGCAACCCCTGGTTCACTGGTTAGTATCGGCGTCCGGACGGTTGTTATTAAAGTAGCCTTGATCCGGCATACCCTTAGCTTCAATGGTGAAGGAGCCAGCTTCCAAGGTCAGCCATTTCTTCATCGTGCAGCAGGTCCCGTCAGGCTGCACGTCCCAGGATCCGCGCCGCACAATAAGTGGGCCTGTGGCCAGCTCATTGAAGAACTCGTTACGCTTCCCTAACCCATAGAGGTTCCGGTGCGGCACACGCACGACGATCTCTGTATCGGTCCAGGACATGACCTGCGCCGCAACGTTACTGAACAAGACCTCTGTCCGCGATACGTTCTCGCCCAACTCGATGTCATCCCGTCGCTTATAGGCGCCCTGATTAAGACCCAAATAGGCATGTTCGGCGGTCTTGAGAAACGAGCCGAACCCGGACCCCTTGATCGTGATCAACTCATCAAGTCCCCCAGACTTCGGGCTGTAGGAGTCGATCTTCGGCGTCACCAACGTAAAAGTCCCTGCATCATTTTTAAGAATTTCCTTCGTCGCACAACACGAACCGTCTGGATTGGGCTTCGTGGCGCCGCGAGAAATCACGACCGGTCCGCTCTGGGCGCTGAACGGCACCCACACATCGATGCGATCGTCCTGCCAGCGATAGATGACGGCGCGAACCCCGCCAATGTCAACGCGATTTTCTCCGATATTGAAATCAGTAAAGGCATAGGGGGTTGAACCACTTTCAGAATAGAGACCGAAATGTACCCCGCTGATTCTGAGGAGGGTACCGATCGGAGCGGCCGGAGGGACCAAGGCGACAACTTTTGGCACATAAACCGTGAAGCTTCCGATCATTCGCTGACGTCCCTGCACAGTCAGAGCAATAGGTCCGGTCTCGGCATCCACCGGAAGATGCACTACGATCGCACTATCGGACCACTGAGCGATAGTCGCGGGATGCCCCCCAAAGGTAACCTTGTCGCCAGCCCCCTTCGTTGCGCCAAAATCCTGCCCGAAAAAGACGACCTTCGTCCCGATCGGCCCGCTCATGGGATCGACACGGATATTCGGAATCAGTTTCAGCGGAACCGCATTGCTCACTTTATACTGGACCGGCGCGCAACAGGACCCGTCCGGCAAGGGATCAGACGACGCCAATCGAACCACCACATCGCCCGATGCAGCATTCGTCGGCACATCGATCTCGATGCTGTCGTCTTTCCAGCGGCGCGGCCTGACGACCACGCCTCCGATCGTTACGTCATTGACCCCGAACATCGTATTGGGATCGCGCGGACCAGCCGTAGTGCCGAAATGCGCGCCGGTAATCTGCATTGTATGACCCGGCTCAATCTCTGCTGGCGTTACCGCGGTAATCGTCGGCTGCACGATTATTAATATCCCGGCAGATAGTTTCTTTTTTCCTGCCATCACTTCAACGGGACCGGTCTGAGCCTGGAAGGGCACCTTCACTTCGATCAGATCGGCCTCCCACCGCTGAATCAGCGCGGGAAACCCGTCGACGGTGACGCGATTTTTTTGCACAGATTGGAATGCGCCCAACCCCTTCCCGCCGATCGAAAGAGTTGCGCCAGGAACCACCGTTGACGGATATAGTTCGAGCGAAGAAGGAGCTGCCGCAAAAGCGGCAACGCTCATACTGGCCCATAACGTCATCGTACTCACGCCAGCGAAAAACACATTCATGAGCAGACTCCTGTCAGGCAAAAAATCGATAGGTCATCCTGGGGGATACCGCGTCGATCGAAAAACCGGTCAAACTATAGCAAGCAGTTTTTTCGAGAGTCAAGCCAGCAAGCCCTTGCCAGATGAGGCTCGAAGGGCTTTGCACAAACGATCACAAGACGGAGAAAATCACTTCGATTTCGACGGCGGCTCCCCGAGGCAACTCAGCAGCTCCTACCGCCACACGCGCATGCCGGCCTGCCTCGCCAAAGATGGCAACCAGGAGATCTGAGGCGCCGTTGAGCACTTGGGGCTGTTGCACGAACCCTTCCGCCGACGCCACATATCCGACAACTTTCACGACACGTGTAATACGGTCCAACGTCCCGAGTTCCTGTTTGGCAATCGCCAGGGCATTCAAAAGCGACAGCTTGGCCGCCTCTATGCCTTGTGCGACCGTCAGATCCTGTCCCAGCTTACCCGAAAAGACCAACTGCCCGTCACGCATGGGTAACACGCCGGATAGAAACAAAAAGTTTCCGGCCAGGACCGCAGGCACATAGGTCGCCAACGGTTTAGGGGGCTGAGGCAGTTCGAGCCCTAATTCTTTCAGTTTGTGTTCGTAGGACATTTAATAACCAGCCTGTTCCTGTTACCCCTTATGTGTTACGCCGCACGAAGCGCGTTCAAAAAACTCTCCCCGACCGGAAGCTCATCGCCCTGCAACGCCTCTACGATGGTATGCCCCAGATCAGCAGCAGAAGCCCTGATACCCAGATTGACCCCCTGTGCCAGCTTTGGGCCTGTGGCCAAGAGAGGGACATATTCTCTTGTGGCCACCTGATCCGCCTTCGTGAGGTCCTGCCCATGATTGCCCGTCAGGACCAGCAGGTCGCCAGGGCGCAGCTGTTCCAGCAACTCGGGAAGCCTGCGATCAAAATCATGGAGGGCCGCAGCAGACTGCGAGGCCTCCGGCTCCAACACATTCAGGCCGGCAACAATCAATCCACGGGGCGCCTTCTTCAGCATCCCCGTGACTTCTGTAAACAGCGCCGTCCAAGGCCCGACCGGAATGGACCGAGTGAAACCGCGGCTACTAAAGAGATCGCCGACTTTCCCCGCGCCGATCACGATCTGACCGGCTCGGTTCAGCACATCCATCATCGTCTGCCCAGGCGGCTCAATTACGAACTCGCGTGAATGGGTGGCAAACTGCACCGCCCCGGCATTCCCCGTAAGCGGATAGGCTGAGACGCGCCAAATGCCCCAGCGGTCTTTCAGCAATTTCCTCGCGTCTCGGCAACGCTGAAACAACTCGTCCTGGCGGATCGCATTCTCATGCCCCGCCACATGGCAGGTACGTCGTCCATCCGTCCACACGAGCAACGAACCGGAAGCGAGATGCGCTGTTTCATACTCACGCAGCATCGTCGCGCCTGAGGCGCGGCGATTGCCAAGAATCTTCCGGCCTAATGTCTGTTGAAGAACTGCAACCAGCTCGGGAGGAAATCCGTCGGGATAGAGAGGCCCCGCACTATCCGTCTGCAAGCCGGCTATTTCCCAATAGCCTGCCATGGAGTCCACGCCCTTGGAGAGAAAGCCGAGACGTCCGAACAAACCTTCCGGCTGTCCCATCACCCGCACGCCTTTAATCGCCGTAATGTGGCCGAGCCCGAGGGCTTCGAGCGTAGGCAGGTGCAGCCCCCCGACCGCATCGGCCAAATGGGACAGGGTATGGGTCCCGACATCGCCGTATTCCGCCGCATCTGGCAGAGCCCCAACGCCCAATCCATCGATCACTAGGACAATCACACGAGTAATCATCGGCGCACTATACCAGAAACCTCCAGAGGCTCACCTTTTCCGCTTTACGGCAGACCATTCGGCCATAATCATCAGACTCGCGCTGGTACCGATCCGATCCGCGCCTGCCTCCAGCATGGCCAACGTGGTCTTCCAATCTCTGATCCCTCCAGAAGCCTTCACCTTGGCTCGACCAGCCACCGCCTCTTTCATCAGCCTCACATCCTCGACCGTGGCGCCGGACGCGGAAAACCCTGTCGAGGTCTTCACATAGTCCATCCCAGCCTCCACGGCCAAACGGCAGGCTGTTATTTTTTCTTCGCGCGTCAAACAGCAGGTCTCCAAAATCACTTTATGCTCGACCCCTTGAGTCGCCTGCACGACCTCGGCCATGTCGGCTCTGACCAGATCATAGTCGCCAGATTTGAGCCAGCTCACATTGATCACCATATCGAGCACCTTGGCCCCACGGGCAACTCCTTCAATAGCCTCGGCAACCTTCGTCGCCGTCGTATGGCCTCCCAATGGGAATCCGACTGGAATCCCGACGCGAATATTCGTGCCGGCCACAGCCGCAACCGCCTCATCGATGTAACAGGGCGGCACAAAGATGACGGCAAAGCCTGACTCCTTCGCCTCCAGACACAGCCGCAGCACATCGACTTTCGTTGCGTCAGGGCGCAGCACTGTATGGTCCAATAGCGTCGGTACGTTCCAATCCTGTGTTGTCATCATGCCATTCTTATAACAAGTCCTGGATCAGAGATGAAGAGGAAAGCACAGCGGCAAGATAAATCAGTTGGAGAGGGCGGAAAACAGTTTGGCACACAAGTATTTTTCCCGGACGCTCGAAAATGCCACCCGGACAGACATTTTACTTTTCACGGCTCCTAGAGGAAACTTCTGCGGTATTCGGCTAGAGGCCTGGCGAGGATACTTTTCTGAAAGGCCGCTTCTGATACTTCTCCACCGCCTGATTATGCTCGGTGAGCGTCTTGGAGAATTGAGTCGTGCCATCGTTCCGCGAGACAAAATACAGGGCGCGCGAGTCGGACGGATACAAAGTCGCGCGAATCGCTTGAATCCCTGGGTTGGAGATCGGTCCCGGCGGCAAGCCCTTCACCCGATAGGTATTATACGGGCTGGGGCTCGACAGGTCTTTTTTGCGTAAATTCCCATCGAATGCCGGCAAACCGTAAATGACCGTCGGATCGCTCTGGAGCGGAATGTGCTGTTTCAGCCGGTTATGAAAGACCGCGGAAATATCCGGCCGGTCGCTGCTAGCGCCGGTCTCCTTTTCGATGACGGAGGCGAGGGTCAGCACTTCATGCATCGTCATCTTCAGTTCCTGCATCCGAGCGAGGAGGTCCGGCCCGATGGCCTGCCGCAATTGCTCCACCATCGCCGTCAACACTTCGCGCGCCTTGACGGTGCGGGGAAACTTATAGGTATTAGGGTAAAGATAGCCCTCCAGCGTGTCCGCCTTGATCCCCAGCGACGCGATGAAGGTTCGATCATTCGCCAGCCGGAGAAACTCCGCCTGGTCCGTGAGGCCCTGCCGCGCGACCAGATCAGCGATTTGCGTGAGGGTCAGCCCTTCAGGGATGGGCAGAGGATGCAACATCACTTGGCCGTTAATGAGCTTGGCGAGAATCTCCGCCGGAGTCATACCGGCATTGAGTTCATATTCCCCAGCATGCACCTTCCGGTCAGCCGATTGGGACTTCGCGAATATGACAAAGACGGAACGGCTCTTAATCAACCGTTCACGTTCCAGCATCGCGGCGACTTGTTGAAACGGCGAGCCTTCCGAGATCAGAACGACTTTCGAGGGGGGGTGCATCGGCGCGGGAGCAACCGGCCCCTCAGCCCAGCGAATCGTCTGATGCACGGCGACGCCAAGAGCGGCCGTTCCGACCAGTAGAAGTCCGAAAATGATCCGTCGGTTCATCATGCGGTTCTAGGGTTTCCGTATTGTCACCTTCATCCGTCCAGCCTTCCACCCTCTGCTTCGGCGCCGGCTCAAGGCTGGCCAAATAACTCTGGAGCAGAATCGAAGCGGCGATGCGGTCGATCACACCCTTCCGCTTCTTCCGGCTGACATCGGCGGCGATCAAAAGGTCTTCCGCCGACTTCGTCGTCAACCGCTCGTCCCACAGAATAACCGGAACTGGCACACCAGCTTCTAAGTGGGCCTGGAACTCTCGCATCGCCTGGATCGCCGGCCCTTCGCGCCCATCTAATTGCAACGGAAAGCCCAAGAGGACCTGCTTCACCTCATAGGTCACAACGAGGGCGGCAATATGGGCGATGTCCCAATCCAACGTGCGACGCGTGAGCGTCTCCAGGGGTTGGGCGGTCCAGCCAAGCTCATCGCTCAGGGCCACGCCGATCCGCACAGTGCCATAATCGAGCGCAAGGATCCGTTTCCCGTCCTCCATCAGTCTACCGCCCCAACGTCCGTTCGACCAGCCCAAAGACCTTTTCCAGCGCCGTATCCAAACCGGCTGGGTCCTTCCCGCCTGCCTGGGCCATCTCCGGCCTACCTCCGCCGGTCCCACCAACCTCCACCGCCATCTCCTTGATCAGGTCGCCCGCTTTCAGCTTGGCAATCAGATCCTTCGTGACGATGACCAGCAACGAGACCTTGCCATCGTTGGCCGCCCCAAGGGCCACAACACCGCTCTTCAATTTATCCCGTAACTGATCGGCCAAGGCTCGCATGCCGTTGACATCCAACCCGTCGGTCCGCTGCACATGCACCGCAACACCGGCGATCGTTCTAGCCGAAGCTTCGACTGCGGAGCCGCTGGCCATTTTTAATTTCAGCTCTTCCAGCTCCCGTTCCTTGTCTTTCAGCTGCGTCAGGGCCTTGCGAGTCTTCGGCACCAGTTCGGACTGGCCGACCTTGAGCAGATCCGAAAGCTCCCGGATGTCCGCTTCCAACTTCTTCATCTGCGCGAACGCCCCGCGGCCGGTCTGGGCCTCAATCCGGCGTATACCGGATGCGACGCCGGTCTCGGACTCAATTCTGAATAAGCCGATGTCCCCTGTTTGCCGGCAATGGGTTCCTCCGCAAAGTTCTTTGCTAAAGGACTCGACTGTCACCACCCGCACCTGCTCGCCGTATTTATCGCCAAAGAAGGCCAGCGCCCCCTTGGCCACCGCATCCTGGATGCTCAGCACTTCGGTCGTGACCTTCTCGTTCCTCCGCACCTCGTTGTTCACGACTGTTTCAATCTCATCGATGTCGCGAGTGGAGAGGGGTCTGAAATGGGCAAAATCGAATCGCAAGCGATTCGGCCCGACGAGAGATCCATACTGTTTGACGTGAGGTCCCAGTAAATCGCGCAAGGCTGCATGGAGCAAGTGAGTGGCCGTATGGTTCCGCTGCGCATCCTGTCTCGTGGTGGCATTGACGGTCAGACGCAGCTGCTCGCTCTCGCGAATCCGCCCTTTCGTCACGATCCCTTTATGCAGAATGATCGTCGGCACAGGCCTCGTGGTTTCTTTGATCTCCACCTGCCCGTCCGGCCCCATCAGCAGGCCCTGGTCTCCGACCTGTCCTCCACCTTCCGCATAGAAGGGCGTGACATCCAGAACCAATTCCACCTCATCGCCTTCCGCCGCTTCTTTGACCCGCCGATCGCCTTTGAGAATCGCCTGCACGAGGCTCTCGCTCTCCAGCCGATCGTAGCCGATAAACTTCGTCGCCCCGAGACGTCCGGCCAGTTCCGCAACAGCAGGGCGAGCCGTCTCCTGCTCGAACCCGCCGGTCTTACGCGCGCGATTTCTCTGTTCTTCGATGGCCCGGTCGAACCCCGCCTCATCGAGCGTCATCTCCTGCTCGCGGCAGGCCTCGCTCATCAAGTCCATCGGGAATCCATAGGTATCGTACAGCTTGAACACGTCGGGGCCAGTCAGCACTTTGCTCCCGGCCGAGCGCGCCTTTGCAATCAACTCGTTCAGAATCGGCAAGCCCTGCTCCAGCGTGGAGATGAACCGCTCCTCTTCGCCTCTCGTCGCTTCGGCAATCGTTGCAGCTGCACCGCGAACTTCCGAATAGATGGAGCCCATCTGGCCCACCACTGTTTCCGTCAATTCGTGGAGGAATGGCTCGACAACACCTAGGAGCCTGCCATGACGCGCGGCCCGGCGCAGAATTCGGCGGAGCACGTAGCCACGGCCCTCGTTCGAGGGCAAGACTCCATCGGCCATCAAGAACGTAATGGCGCGAAGATGGTCCGCCACCACCCGCATCGACCGGTCGGTCAGGTCCTTCCCTCCATACTGAATCCCCGCCCTGGAAGCCACGGCACTGAGTAGGGGCGTAAATACATCGCTGTCATAGTTGCTGTAGACGCCCTGCGCCACTGCCGCCAGCCGTTCCAACCCCATGCCCGTATCGATGCTGGGCCTGGGGAGAGGATGCAGCGTACCTGATGCATCCCGATTGAACTGCATGAAGACGAGATTCCAGATCTCGATGACACGGTCGCCTTCCCCGTTCGGACGATCATCGCCCGGCACAGAGGGTCCCTGGTCGAAATGGAGCTCCGAACAGGGGCCACAGGGACCCGTATCACCCATCTGCCAAAAGTTATCCGTCTCGCCGCACCGCATGATGCGTGCAGGCGACACACCGATCTTCTTCCACAGCTGCTCGGCATCGTCATCGTCGCGGAAGACCGTGACCCACATACGGTCCTTGTCGAGACCGACCGTCTTGGTCAGAAACTCCCAGCCGAACAGGATTGCCTCTTCTTTGAAGTAGTCGCCGAAGGAAAAGTTCCCCAACATTTCAAAAAATGTATGGTGCCGTCTCGTATAGCCGACATTTTCTAGATCATTGTGCTTGCCGCCGGCGCGAAGGCATTTCTGCGCCGTGACCGCCCGCTTGTAGGCGCGCGTTTCCTCGCCGAGAAAAACTCGCTTAAACTGGTTCATTCCGGCATTGGTAAAGAGCAGCGTGGGGTCGGCTTGAGGAATCAAGGCCGAACTGGGCACGGACTGGTGGCCATGCTGCTCGAAATATCGAATGAAGGCTTGCCGTAACTCCTGAGTGCTGTTCTTCATGTCCCCTAACTTTCCTCTCGCAGCAACGACCCGATCACTGTCTCAATCGTATCTTCGTCAAAACCTCGTTGGCTCAACAATCGCCCCAATCGGCCAACCGTCTGAACCGAGCTGCTCCGTCCAGCTCTCGCCACCACTTGTTGCGCGAGGTTCTGCTCACTCACCTTGCGGTAGGCGGCCCGCACCGTCGCCTGCACGATCTGTTCAGGACAACCAGTGACCAGCAGTTCTGCTTGCAGGCGCGCACGCCCCATCGGCATGCAGGTAAGCCTTCGCTCGATCCACCGAGACGCGAAGGCCGCATCGTCGAGGTAGTTCAACGACGTCAGCCGTTTGATCGCAGTTCGAACCTCCGAGGGAGAGGCCCCCTTCGCATCGAGCAACCGTTCGATCTGAACCGCCGTGCGATCGCTGCGAGCCAGAGCCCTCACCGCAATCTGCAGCCACTGATCAGGAGATGCTGTCGTCTGAACTGTGACGCGCCTACTCATCAGCCTGCTCGTCAGCCGTTACGCGCCAACCTTATGCGATCGCTTGTCCTCAGTCTTTTTTTCGTCCTTCACCGGCGCAGTAGCCGCCTTCTCCGCCGTCCGCCCAGGCAAACAAGCCAGATCGCGCAGCTTCCCTTCAATCTCAAGGGCCAGGGTCTGATTGCTCAACAGAAAGTCCCGCACTGCATCGCGTCCCTGCCCAAGCCGTTCGCCTTGATAGGAATACCAGGCCCCGGATTTCTCCACTACTTTCTTCTCGACCCCGAGATCGACCAATTCGCCCATTTTGGAAATCCCCTGCGCAAACAAAATATCGAACTCCGCCTGCTTGATGGGAGGCGCCATCTTGTTCTTCACCACTTTCACGCGCACGCGGTTGCCGGTTACCTCTTGCCCGTCCTTAATCGACTCGATGCGCCGGATGTCCAACCGCACGGACGAATAGAACTTGAGCGCGTTGCCGCCTGTAGTTGTTTCCGGGTTCCCGAACATCACACCGATCTTCATTCTGATTTGATTGATAAACACCAAGGTCGTCTGCGACTTGGAAATCGCCGCCGTCAACTTGCGAAGCGCTTGAGACATGAGCCGGGCTTGCAGCCCCATGTGAGCATCGCCCATTTCGCCTTCAATCTCGGCTCGCGGCACGAGAGCTGCAACCGAGTCCACCACGATCACATCGATTGCTCCGCTGCGGACGAGCGTCTCGGCAATTTCCAACGCCTGTTCGCCGGTATCAGGCTGCGACACAAGCAGGTCATCCACCTGCACGCCTAGCTTCTTGGCATAGCCCAAATCCAGCGCATGCTCCGCATCGATAAAGGCGGCGGTGCCGCCAGCCTTCTGCGCCTCTGCAATGACGTGGAGGGTCAAGGTCGTCTTGCCCGACGACTCGGGACCAAAAATCTCGATCACTCGGCCGCGGGGAAGCCCGCCGACGCCCAAGGCAATATCGAGTCCGAGCGATCCGGTCGAAATCGCCGGAATATCCACCGGAGCATCGGCCCCCCCCAGCTTCATAATGGCCCCCTTCCCATATTGTTTTTCAATTTGGGACAGGGCCAGCTCAAGCGCGCGCTTCTTATCGTCTTTTTCAGCCATAGGTGCTCCTCTTGTGTATGGAGAGATCGGGGCATTATACCCAAATTGAGCGAGGGAAACCTAGCGGGGAATCGCTCGATAATACGGGGCAACTAGAGGGCACCTCCGCATGTGCACGCGATTTCCTTGACGGACAACAGGGAGCGCGCTACGCATCGACCATGCTTGAGCGCGCGTGCTTATACCCTCAGCCAGAAACCGACGGCCCTGACCATCGACGATCAGCAGCCCCTCGCCCGAGAGGGACTAAGGCCGATGACGGACAAGGCCATCGACACAAAATGATCGATTCTTGCTATGCTTCAATGCCGCAGCCCGCGCTCAGCTCTGGCCGCTGCCTTCATGACCTGTGATGGACAATGAAAATTTACGCACACAACGACCCGGACTCCTTGCGTACTCGATCTCACCCCTGGATCGACAGCGACTCAAGCCCCACCCATCGGTATTATAATTTTCGCACAAGCCCGGAACTCATCCGATCATCGCTTGAAGATATGCAGAAGTGGAGCCGCTACCCCGCGACCGAGACCTTCTATCGGCTTCTGGAATGGCTCAATGGAGCAGAATCGGTCTTTGAGTCCAATGACTCGGCCTTTAGCGGCGCGGCGGCCAACACCAGCAAGCAATCCTCCCAGCGCCGGCACAGATCGGCTGGTTGACCAACGCCGCAGCCCATGCCTTAGGACGAATCGATCCGGACTTCGAATCGGGCGCTATCGGCGCCACGATCCTACCGGTCCGATTCATCACTCTGCCTGGGCCGGCGGCTCGGCAAGATGGCCAACAGCTGATGTTGTCATTTTGGGCTTGGGGAGAAAACGAACCTGAAGTAATGGCAAACCTGGATCGCACCTTTACGAATATCACGGCTGTCCTTCGAAGACTATCCGATGCAATCCGCCACCCACCGCCCGCGACCGTATCGAACAATTAACCCCGCAGCCGCACGGCCTCATCCATGTCGCCCAGGAACTTAAAGGTCGGATGAATGGCAGCAGGCTATGCCCAGAAGATGCGCGCGCCTCGTCTCGGCTCCGGCTCAATTCGACGTTTCAATTCCTGTTGGAGGAGGGCTAGTTTGACGAGGAGGTCGTGAGACCATTCCCCAGCAAGGAAAGCCCGGATCACGTCCACTCCGGAGCAAGCAGCCAGCGGCGCAAGAGATCCAGGGCTGCTTGCGAGGACCGTTGCTTGATGACAGCCCGATCGCCGTGGAATCGAAACTCTTTCGTCAGCGGCTGGCCGGTTCCCCCATCCAACCCGATATAGACCAGCCCGACCGGCTTGGCCTCGGTCCCGCCGCCCGGCCCGGCAATACCGGTGACACTGAGCCCCACCGATACCTTGGCTCGCTCACGAATGCCGCAGGCCATCACCGCTGCGACCTCTCGGCTCACCGCTCCTTGCCTGGCAATGAGATCAGCTGGCACACCTAGCAGCTCCGTCTTCGCCCGATTGCTGTAGCAGACGACGCCACGGTCCAGATACGCGGATGAGCCAACGACTTGAGTGAGGCGATGGCCGATCAAGCCGCCAGTACAGGATTCCGCCAACGCGATGGTCAGCCCTCGTTTGACCAATTCTCGCCCGACGACCTCTTCCATCTGATCGCGCCCCTCGGCGAAAATCCACTCGCTAAGCCGTGAGCGGACTCCCTCCGCCAGCTTTTCGAGCAGATCACGCTGCGTCCCCCGAGCCGGTTGATTCCCCTTCGTGGTCAGCGAAACGAGCACCGCCAGGGGCGAGACGAGCAGCCCTAAATCGACCGGCGCACCCTTCGGAACGAGGCCTCGTAACTTGGCATCCACATCCGCCTCCGCCAGGCCGAACGTATGAAACAGCTGACGAACGATCGGCGATCGTGGAGGTAAGCCTGACGATGCAGCGGCCGCGCGCAACAGAGGCAGGACCTCCTGCAGCATCATCGCTTCCATTTCCCTCGGCACACCCGGCAAGGCAACAATCATGGCCTTCTTCCAGGTCAAGCAAAATCCCGGCGCAGAGCCGACCGGATTATTCAACACGGTGGCGCCGGAGGGAATCAAGGCCTGACGTACCTGCGCGACATTCGCGGTGCGGCCCCATTGCGCGAGCCGGGCCGTCATCCCTTCCAGCGCTGCCTTGCGGCGGCTGAGCCTATGCCTCGTTGCGGCAGCCACCGCCTCGCGCGTGCAATCGTCCACCGTCGGGCCAAGCCCGCCTGTCATGATGATCACCTTCGCCCGCGTCGCGGCTGTGTGAATGGCCGTGACGATATCCTGCCTCGCATCCCCGACCACCGACTTAAACCGCACGGCGATCCCAAGCTTGCCGAGTTCGTCTGCGAGGAAAATCGAATTGGAATCGGATCGGCCCCCGGTCAAGAGCTCGCTACCGATCGCGATGATTTCTGCGTCAAGCTGGTTCATCTGGTCTTCCTGGTTGATCTGGTCTATTCAGTTGGTCTGGTTCAACGAAAGAAGCGCGACCGACCGAACAGGCCACAGGGATAAAACACACTATGGATTTCTTCAGCCTCCCGTTAGGGACATCGATCGCACGGGCCGGCAGAGGCAGGAGCCAACTCAGCGCAACCACGCTCCCGAACAGCACAATGCTCCTCAAGCCATGGACCGGTGCACCGAACAGGCACGTCAGTACCAGATCACTTTTCACCTGTCAACGAACGGCCCCCGCGTGCTTCAGCCGGTTGACAATGGCGAAGGCGAAGTGATATAGAGACTGGTTGCTACTTTGCGTGCCTGTTCAAGAAGTTATACGGAGGATCTCGATGCCAACTCCTGAACAAAACCCATCAGCCCAAGCGCCCGTCCCGGCGCCGAAGCGTCAATATGTGAACTTCGCCTTCTATAAGATCGATCCAGCTTGGCGGCGCCTTCCCGAAAGCGAACGCACCAAAGGCAAGCAGGAATTCCTGAATGCGGTCGAAGAATATGCAGGCCGGGTGCTCGTGGTGGCCTATTCTTCCGTCGGGATCAGAGGCGATTGCGACATCATGCTCTGGCGAATCAGCTACGAGCTGGAACTCTTCCAGAGCATGACTACCAAGATCCTGGCCTCAGGTTTGGGCCAGTACCTGTCCACGCCCTACTCCTATATTGCGATCACCAAACGCTCCGTCTACGTGGATCACCATACTCACGAGAATCAAGAGAGCAAGCGGTTGACCGTCGTGCCGGGAAAAGCCAAGTACATTTTTGTTTACCCGTTCCTCAAGACGCGCGAATGGTTCCTCCTCACCAAGGCGGCGCGGCAGGGCATGATGGACGAGCACATCGAAGTCGGCCATCGCTTCCCCTCGGTGAAGCTGAACACGACCTACTCGTTCGGGTTGGATGACCAGGAGTGGGTCGTGGCATTTGAAAGCGATAAGCCGGAAGACTTCCTGGACCTCGTGATGGCGCTCCGCGAAACCGAAGGCTCGCGCTACACGCTGCGTGACACGCCGATTTTCACCTGCATTCGGAAAACTCTCAAGGAAACCCTCGACACCCTCGGCGGCTAACGCCACGGCGAAGAGATGGATTGAGCAGGGCCTTCGGTCGCACGATCGAAGGCCCTGTTTCGTTGAAAAGACTATCCCGGCAGGATGCTTAAAACGGCCGCTCATGGTCGGTGAAACGTGAACGGCAACACGTGAAATGTTTCGGGTGGAAGCTCGTGGCAGTGCTTCGTTTCACCGTTCACCTTTCAGGCTTGTACGAACGAAACCGGAGGCCTTTTTCGCCTCCGCGCAAAGGATTCGCCGCTTTGACAGCCGAATCACCCGTATGATACCTCTAGTGGTACGAGGCGGATATTAAGAACCAGGCGCCTCGACATTCGCTATGACTGATAATAATGCACTCTACGCGATCCGCTTTCCCGACGGATCGTTGAGCCTATACATCGACGAAGACTACGCACTTGAACGAGGGGTCGACCCTGCCACCCTCACACGCGTGGAAATCCCACGGGACATGTTCGTCAATGGGAGCATTCAAGAGATCCGTGAATATGTCGCCCTCTATCTCGAATCGCACCATGCCGGGACCTCATAGGGGCTCCAAATGACCACCACCGCTTCGCCGACCTCCATCTTGACCGCTCCCATGATCCGATCCGTCATTGATGCCATGCCGATACAAGGCAGGATCATGTTGCGGCTGATCCTGCTCCAGCACTTTGACGTGACGGACGAGGAAATCCTTTACATGGTGGCCGACCAACCGGATCCCCGCGCCGTCACTGGCACTAAGCGCCTCCACGACATCATCACCAAAGAATCGATCAAGGCCGTCACGGATCGGCGCGATCAATACCGTCGCCAGGCGCGACTCAAGCGGGAGCGGACCTGGCTGCAATGCGAATTGCTGCAGCGGCTCCTACGCCTGCGTGAAGGGCTCGCCGAGCGGGCCCGCATCCTCCTGACCGAGCGTTTTGCCCTCTCCCCAGAAACCCTCGACTCCTTCGAATCCTCAGCCAGAACCGTACTGCCCAGACCGGCCATCCGCCTGCTGGAGCAACGGTGGGAAGACAATGAGGTCACGGCTGAAGACTATCAGCAGCAACGGCTCAGCATCGAATACCAAACCCAGCTCCGCATGGCCGAGAAATATCGCAAACGGCTTAACCTGGCCGAGCGGGAGCGGCAGACCGCAATCTATGCGCCGCTGCAAGACCACGAAATAGGACATGTATGGGGCATCCCCGCCGGCAGTCTGGCGGCGCGGAAAGTCAAATACCTCACACAATATCTGCAGGCGCTTCAGGAAAAGTTACAGGCCAGTTCTCCAGGCCTCGCCGCCTCGACCGCGCCCTTGGACTTGTGGAAGGAAACCTTCACGGTACTCGCGGAGGAACCAGTCGAACGATCGCTTTCGATCTACGACGGGCTCGAAAAAACCGAGTCCGCGCTCATCGACAAGCTGACCTTGATGGTCTGGGGCAACCTGGCAGAGGAAAGCGAGGTCAAATTCTGGACGTCGCTCGTCTTCGGCGCTAGCTCCAATGCCATGCATTCGGAAATCACCAGGAACCTGTTCGGGCTGCAGCGGCTCACCACGATCCTCAACGACATGGATACCTCCATCGACGCCTTGGACGAAGAATTACTGAAGAGAACTGTGCCGAGGCAGAAGCTCGAAGCAGGCGCGCTGGACGGTCCGGCTGAACCGGCGGTGAAGGAGTTGAGTGAAATGCAGGCGCAAATCCTCAGCAGCATGAGAGGGGAAGACGCGACCGGCAGAGCCTCAGACAAGTGGTAGCACTACTTATCTGATTGCGCTTTGCTCCCGGTGACGTATAATAGGCCCACATCATGGCGAACCTATCGAGCATGCAGCCACCCATTCGACGGTCCCAGCTCTCACGCCTTCGAAGCCTTGCCCTGTCTCTTTTCGTTCTCATCGTGTTACCGGTCTCCACTCACGCATCCGGGCTCTTGGAAATCACCGAGCTCCTCTCTCACCCGGAGCAATACGACCGCCAGGAAGTGGTCGTCACAGGCCAAGTCACCAACGTCCAACTCGCGACGAACCGGCAAGGCCAGCCTGCCTATGGATTTTTGTTGAAAGATGCCGCCGGCACCCTGAAAATCATCAGCCTCGGACAGGTTGAAGTCCGGGAAGGCGACCAGGTCATCGTGGAAGGCATCTTCGCGCGCCTTCGCCAGGCAGGACGGACGATCATCTACAACGAAATCAAAGCCCTCTCGATCAAGCCTCTGCACCGGCTCAATCCTGACTTAGTCGGGTAACGCTTCTCCGAAAAACAATTTATCGTTCAGCGCTCACTGTTCAGCGCTTGTCGCCTCCGACGAGGCGTATTCCTCGTGACTGCGGGGTGGTCCCGTCATCGTATTCTGCACGACGCGCGCAAGCTTTGCATCGCGACGGGCTTCATCACCTGCGCGGCAATCGCAGCAAGCGACGGAGCCGGCATACCGATGACGCCACTCGCCGGACACATCGATCGGCGCGCCAGAGAACAGCCTTGCGCACGGGGACTTAACGGCGCGGGGGAAACTTCAAAAACCAACGCAGCAACGCATCCTGCATGCGATGAGGCAGGAACCGGGCCAGGAGCGCGCGGAACTTGGCATCAGCGCCGACCAGGTAATGGGCCTTAGGGCGCCGGGCCGTCAAGGCATGCGCCACTGCCTGAGCCACGGCATCGGGAGAAATTGCCCGCTGCGCGGCCTCGTTGATCGCCCGGCGAACGCAGGCGAGATGTTCAGCATAGAGCGGCAACGATTCATGTTCTGTCGTCGCCTGGAGCAGATTGGCGGCCTTGGTCGATTTCTCCCAAATTGGCGTGGCAATTGCGCCTGGCTCGACGATCGACACCTCGATCCCCCAGGTATCCAGCTCCAGGCGCAGCGCCGTCGTCATCGCCTCCAGCGCAAACTTGGACATCGAATAGGAGCCGAGAAACGGCATGGTCGTCCGTCCCGCGATCGACCCCATATTTACGATCCGCCCCCTCCCCATGCGCACGAGGGGTAAAAAGGCCTGCGTCACCGCCACCGCTCCGATCACGTTCACCTCAAATTGCTTCCGCAACTCGGGGATCGGCAAGACCTCCAAGGGGCCGGCCACGGCGATGCCGGCATTATTCACGAGGCCGGCTATCCCCTCCTCTCCCACGGCCTCCTTGACCAAGGCAGCGGCCTCTGCGATCGAGACCTCATCCGTCACATCGAGCAGCACTGGCAGCAGCCGCTGACTCCCACGAGCTTTGAGTGCTGCGCCATCCGCTCGCCTACGTACCCCGACAAACACCCGGAACCCCATGGCATCGAGATGCAGGGCGCACGCTGCGCCAATCCCGGTTGACGCTCCGGTAATAACCACGCTCTGTCGCAGCAAGGCAGACGCCATCAACACCTCAATTCACACACTATACCGGCACGATTGTACCGCGCTAACATAATTAAATATAACAAATTTATCAATAAGTTATGTCGATAACCTCTACCTATATGCATCGTTTCGGCAAGTGGCGCAGACAGGCGATCAAACCGCTGGCCACGCATGTCGCCTACCCCTCGGCCTCCACGATTGACGCGTCCCGTCCCTCCGATCTCGCGAGCAAGCCAACCGCGACAAACCGCTCGTCGACTGCCCCAAGCAGATGCCGTCGGAGCTCATCGCGGAACGGAGCCAGGCTCTCCCCGTCCAGGTACCGATCGACTGTTCCTGGCAACCGCCGCCTCCAAGCCTGTGCCGTTCGGCGCGCGCCATCCGCAGCAGACCCGCCCCGCACCAGGATGGCGCGCACTTGATCCTCGAAGAATCCCACATGTACTTCTTCATCCTTCAAAATCGAAATTAGATCCGCCCGCACTTCGATCAGCAACTTGGCAAACTCCAATCCCAACGCCTCGTATCCGTAGAGATGCACGGCCAGGGCCCACCATTGGGTGGGGACACGAGGCAACACTGTCTTGCGATGTGAACGAACGCCCAACAGCTGTTCGAACTGCTTGAGATGCTGGGCCTCCTCCTCCTCATGCCGACGTAAAAACTGCAGCACCCCGGGCGGCACAGCCTGCGCTTGCGCCGAGCGCACCGCCCACAAGGCCATGGCTTCCGCCTTGAGGAATCGTTCGAGGAGGGCTCGTTCACAGGTGGAGGGAAGCGGATGGATCATGGCCCTAGTCTACCAGAGCCATGAGTGGGGCGCTAACCCGCACACCAAGGGCATCTCCGACGTCAGCACGATGCCACATAAAAGGGAACGATGCGCACAACGTGCACGGTGGTGGCGGTGGCCCGGAAGATATATTAGTTTGGCCAGAAAATTCGTGGTCCATTGCGAGCGACGCACGCTGACCCAAGCGCGCGAATGTGAAAACATACGCTTGCCCACGCGCTAGGATAAGTGCTTTCATGTGCCTGCGGCACCATCTGCCCACGAAAAGGAGGCGTAGGATCTATGCACAAGCTGAGGAAGTATCTGGTCGTGGCGGTGATTAGTCTCGTATCGGCAGGAGAGGCGCTGGCCATTGAAGAGCCCGCGTTTCACCTTATCGCGCAATTCAACGACATTGAAATTCGTCAATATCTACCATTGATTGTTGCTGAAACAATTGTTGTGGGAGATATGGCTACGGCATCAAACGCCGGATTTCGGCTGATTGCCAATTACATTTTCGGCAATAATAAATCGGTTGATGGGGTTGCGGATCAACCTTCGCAGAAGATTGCGATGACTGCACCCGTAACGGTGGAACGAGTCAACCTGACCGAACAATGGCGCGTGCAGTTTGTTATGCCACGCGCGTACACGATGAGCCGATTGCCTCACCCCGTCAATGAGGCGGTTATTTTACGGGAAGTACCGGAGAAGCGGTATGCAGTGCTGGTATTCGACTGGTTCGCGGGTGAAGAGAAAGCTGAGGAGAAGGCGAGGGAACTTTTAGCTTGGATCGCATCAAAGAACCTTCATGCTATCGCTCCTTTTCAGCTCGCACGGTATAACCCACCGTGGACATTACCTTTTTTCCGTCGAAATGAAATTCTCATCGAGATTGAGTGACGCGTTTAGGGTAGTCATCGGACTAGTAGGTTTACGCACAACAGGCGGGAGGGCTGGCCACACGTCGTTGCAAGATTAGCCCACGGCACTTCGCCTTGTTGAAGTATTTGGTGGCGGTGTCCCGGATTGAACGGGAGACCCGCGGCTTATGAGTCCGCTGCTCTACCAACTGAGCTACACCGCCAGAAGAGATTCTCCGTACACGGGCATAGAATACAGGAATGATCTGGAAAGTGTCTACAGCGCGGTAGCAGTCATTTTGCCAGGTTCCGTTAGCCGCAACATCCGCCTAAAAAGACCTGCCGTTGCTGAGACGCGGTCCAGCAACGTTCACAGAGTTCGACGGTTGAATGGGTCATTCCATCAACGCACGCGAGTCGTTGAGTGACGATCGACCCACAGTCCGCACAGGCGCCGCCCACTAATCGCTCCACCCTACGATCGTGATTCAACATGCGGCACCATCTTTGTATTCGGACGAACCTGGCGATTGCAGACGGCGGACATAAACGCCTGCCCACCCTTCGGGTTCACCAAGGCCCGCCACAACCGGGCCGGAAGCCGATCCGCCTTGGGCCGGCCCAGCGTCCATTGCACTTCGCGTAATTGTCCGTTTAAGAAATTCACCGTTTGCTCCAAATTAACCAGCCGTTCCGTCTCACAGAGTCTTCCTCCTGTATGCATCGCTGCGCCCTCCCCTCATGAATTAGACCGGACAATGCCGAATCACGCCGATCAGAATGCCTTCGATATGAAAAGTATCGGACGGAGTCACGATAATCGGCTGCATCGCCTGATTCGCCGGATGCAGCTCGATATGTGAATCTTTCTTGAAGTAGGTCTTGATCGTGGCCTCCTGATTCACTAATGCCACGACGGTTTGCCCGTTTTGCGCCGTCGCCTGCTTTCTCACCACCACAAGATCGCCTGGGAGGATGCCCTCGTCCTTCATCGATTCCCCTTTGACGCGGAGCGCGAACGTGCTACCACCTCGTAACATGCTCGGGGGCACATCGATGAGTTCGGACTGGGGAACTGGTTCGATCGGTGAACCAGCGGCCACCATGCCCGCCATAGGAATTCCCGAGGCGCCACCTACCTGATCCAGCGCAATTTGCACCATTCCGGGAATACGGCGCATACCGGCCTCATATCGAGCAATAGATACGCGGGTCGTCCGCAAAGTATCCGCCAGCTGCTGCTGGGTCAACCCACGCTGTTCGCGAATATGCTTCAGATCAGTTGGCTTCATAATGTAACCAATGGTTACATATATCGCGATGCGCTGTCAAGCCCCATACCCAAGGCTTATGGACTCAATCAAAAAATCCCCGCCACTGTAGGAGATCTGTGCATAACAGGTCAGGAATGTCTCTGCCAGCGCGGTGGTTCGCAGCCAGAGATGATGAAACACTCATGTCCACTATGTTTTGTTGTTTTTCGCTGATATTTAAGTGAGGACCACTATATCTAGGGGGTCACCCTCATCATCAAACAATGCCTATTTTTAAGGCAAAGACGTGTTTCAAGTGAATAGCTATGCGGGATTGTGCGAGCGGGCAATCTTATGAACAGACTTATCCCCAGAAGCTGGGGAAGATGATTTTGTCCACTGCACCGTGACCGGACGGCCTAAATTGCACAAATACGTTCACCTCCTATTCCGATTCAAACAACTGAACGAGACACCAGGTGCACAGATCCGGCCTTAATCGCCGCGATGACGGGGGCGCCTGGCGCCAGACGCAACTCCTCAATAGCCCCCCGCGTGATCACCGCCGTAAGCGGAAAGCCGCAGTCAATCTTCACCTGCACCATCACGCCCCGGGGATCGATGGCGTCCACCCGCCCCACAAGATGGTTCCTGGCGCTGGTCATACCGCTCCCCGCCTGTTCCAGCACCACATCTTCGGCACGGATACAGACATAGACCGATGGGCCGATCTCGTCCACCACCAGGGCCTTCATGGCTATACCGTTGACCTGAACCGTAGCCAGCCCATGTGCAGAGTCGCTGACCTGCCCCTGCACGACCGTCTCGACTCCCACAATCTGCGCTACTGATTCATTGGCCGGTCGAGAAAATACCTCCTGAGGAACGCCAACCTGCAGTATCGTGCCCTCACTCATGACGGCAATGCGATCACCCAGCGTCAGGGCTTCCGTCCAATCATGGGTGACGACGACGGTCGGGATTTTCAACCTGGTGAGCAAGGCGCGGAGCTCGCTACAGAGCGCACCTCGAGTCGGAGCATCCAAGGCCGACAATGGCTCATCCAATAGCAATAGCTGCGGCTGGCGGGCAATCGCGCGAGCCAACGCTACGCGCTGCTGCTGGCCGCCAGACAACTGGCGGGGCTTCGACTGCTCCAATCCCTGGAGTTGCAGCAAGGCCAGCGCCTCGCTCACCCGCCTGCGCCGCTCAGCCTGCGGCAAGTCACTCAGCCCATACTCGATATTGCTCGTCACGGTATGGGTTGGAAACAGGGCATAGTCCTGCGGCATATAGCCAAGGTGGCGCGCTTGCGGCGGCACAACCTGACGGCGCGCGGCATCGACCCAGAGATCCTGCCCAAACCGGATCGTCCCCTCCTCCGGCTGTTCGAGTCCAGCCAAGCAACGGAGGACCGTCGTTTTACCTGAACCAGAGGGACCAAACAGGATCAGAACCAATGGAGGATCGAGCGGAAGCTCTAGCTGCACGGAGACCGTGAGCCCACGGGGGAATGTTTTCCGGCAGTCAAGGCTTAGCGTTGCGGCCATACTGCCCAGACCTTTCGGTTCATCGCGTAAACACAAAGCAACACCAGATAGGAGACCACGAGAAGAAAGAATGCCGTCTTTGCGGCCCCTGCATAATTGAGCACCTGCACCTCATCGTAAATATCGATTGAGACCGTCCGCGTTTCCCCTTCAATGTTGCCCCCAACCATCAGCACGACGCCGAACTCACCTAACGTATGGGCAAAGCTCAAGACGACGCCGGTGATAACTCCGGTGATCGAGAGCGGCAGAATGAGCTTGAAAAAAGTCTGAAGCTTCGACGCCCCTAAGGTCCAAGAGGCTTCAATCAGACGCCGATCCACTTGATCGAACGCCGCCGCGAACGGCTGAACCGCAAACGGCAGACTATAGAGGATCGAGGCAAACAGCAGCCCTTCAAAGGTAAACGGCAGCGCATGGCCTACAAGATCCGCATAGAATCGACCGACTGGGCTGTGCGGGCCGATCGCGACCAAAATATAAAAACCCAACACAGTCGGCGGCAGCACCAGCGGAAGCGCGACGATGGACTCGACAAGAAACTTCCAGCGCCAGCGAGAAAAGCTCAGCCAATAGGCAATCCCTACCCCGATGCCCAGCAATAAGAGCGAGGTCAGGGCTGCGAGCTTGACGGTGACTCCGATGGCAATCCAATTCATCTGATCGTTACCGTTTGTCCGGAACCACGAAACCATAGCGCGTCATGATGGCCCGACCCTCCGTACTTTGGAGAAACGACAGGAAGGCCTGTGCTTCGACTGGATGCGAGGCTCCAGCTAGCAGGGCGGCCCCTTGCACCAAGGGAGGATGGGCCTCAGCAGGAATTTCCTTGTAGCGCCCGGCTGCTTGCATCGGCGGCGCCAGGGCCAAGGATAAGGCGATGATTCCAATATCCGCCGCGCCAGACTCCACGAACTGCGACGCTTGCGAGACATTCTCGCCCAGCACCAGCCTGTCTTTGGCGCGATCGTAGAGCAGGGCGTGCTCCATCGCCGCCACCGCCGCTCTGCCATACGGAGCATGTTTGGGATTGGCAATGGCAATTTTCTTCACAGTCGGATCGAGCAACACCTCTAAGCCTCGCTGTTCGATCGGCAAGGCCGATAACGTGGGCACCCACAGGACGATGCGCCCGACTGCATAGATATAGAGAGACGACGCCACCGCATGGCCACTCTCGACCAGTTTGTGCGGGTAGCGGCTATCCGCCGAAAAATAGAGATCGTAGGGCGCGCCGTTCTGGATCTGCGAGAAGAAATTCCCGGATGAACCAAGCGACAACTTCACATGGGTGCCCGTGGTCTGTTCAAACAGAGCCGTGATTTCCTTAAACGCAAAGCTCAAGTCTGACGCCGCAGCCACAGTGATCTCGCGGGCCGCTCCAGCCGAGGACGGATCGATCCACGCCAACAAAACTATGAGCAAAAGCGAACGAACCAGCTGTTTCATCGCAGGCCTCAGAAGAATATTTGATATTGGAGCCGAATCGCATTTTCAATCAAGGTCCCGCCACGCGCATCCAGCGGCACCGTGCCGAACTCGGTCGGCAAGGGCGTACTCCGGGCGATGGCATAGCCCCCAGTCCCCATGGCGGTATTAGAATATTGCACCGTAATCGTCTGATCGTAATTTCCGTTCACATAGTAGGTAAGGGCCACATTCGCTTCTTTCACGAGATCGTCGGCCGCATTGGTATCTGGATCCCAGTAGGCATAGCGAGCGGCCAGCTCCAACTTTTTCGGCACCAGAAAATAACCGGACTGCCCGTACCAGCCCTGCGCATGACCCAGCAAAGCGGACGCCACTGATGTGCACGCGGTATTCATACAAGGAACTCCCTTATTATGGCGCGTCACATTCTTGAAATAGTATTCCGTTTGAAAGGAGAACCCCCGATACTTCAGCACATAGTCCAGGGCCCAGGTCGAGTAATCGACGACGCCCCAGCCAAGCTGTCTGCCATTCCCGAAGGCGGCCAACTGCCGCCGATAGTTCAGGTTCCCCAAGTCGATCCCGATAAAAGCGTTATTGGAACTGGTATTGATGCTGGGATTGTAGGCATAGCCTCCGGCAATTGCCATTTGTGGGGTCTCGGAATAGACGAGGTCCCCTTCGCCATAGCCTGGTCGCCCCATGATGTTCCACATGAGCCGGCCTGCGAACATCAGCTTGCTGAGATCCATCCGGAGGTTAGAATTGATGTTTCGCTGAGCGGTATGACAACCCGCCACACTGACGCCAGCGGGGCAACCTTCCGTCGGCTGCTCGCTAGTAAAGGACCCCAGCCGATTGAAGTTCGGCCCGGCTCCATTGAAGACCCCCAGGTAGTAGTTTACCGGGTAGAGCTCGTCGTCGTTCATCAGCGTAAGTCCGATATCCCGCCGATCGAGCCCGCTGCCAGTAAAGGCATCCATCACAAGCGCCCGCTCGGCGAACTGCATCGACGCCGTCGAGTTGATCTGGGCGCGATTGAAATAGACCTTATACTGGCCGAACTGGACGTTGAGGGCCGGCACATGGGTGCTGGTGAAGAACCAATCGAACAGTTGGAGTGAGCCGGGCGACTGCGCGTTCTCGGCCGTTTCACTGCGGAGCTGGATATAGTATTTAAAATCAGGATTGAAAAGATGCCCCATGAAATACAGCCGCGCGCGGCGGAGATTGAACTGAGTGGACTCGTTGTCCGACCGGCTGGCCCGATAGTCCCCGAAGACGCCGAGCAATTCTGGAAAATTCTTCGCATCGCCCGGGTTCCGCCAGGCATCATTGCGAACACGACTCGTCATGCGGCCCATGAACCGGGCGCGGATTTTGAGCAGGAAGGCGTTGTCGCTCAGCGAGATATTAAAGCCACGATCATACCAGAGCCTGTAACTCGGCTGGAGGAGATAGGCTCTCCGCTCGGACTCCTGCGCCACACGATTGAATTCCTCTTGGCTGATCGTCCCCTGCTTCACCGCCCGTTCGAGCAGCAGCTGGGTGGCAGGATCCATGCTTTCGACAAACACATACTTGCCGTCTTTCTCCACCAATCGGCCTGACTCCGCCGCCCACAAGGCAGACCCCCAGACCAGGGACACCATCATGACGGCACAGAGACGCAACAGGCTGCTCATCGTGCCGTTCCTCCCGTCGGCACGATGGCGGACTTGAGGAACGCACGATAGTCTAACCCTCGAGCCGTGCCCGACCGATCGGCCCCCCAATAACGTCCTGGCTCAAAATACAGAAGGAAGGAGTCGGGCAAGGGCGGCGGCGTGGGAAAATTGTAATCGTACTGGTCAGACTTTTTGAGGGGAGCCTGCGCATGAACCTGTTCCACGGTGACATACCAATAGGGCTCCCGAACCGCCACCCAGCCGACCGTGACATCGCGACTCGCCGCAGAGTTCAGCCCGGGCGCGCGCAGTTCAAACCGCACCCGCTCATCCGGCCCGGCCAGGCGTAGGGCCCGACTCAACGCAGGTGCCAAGAGGCGGATCTCATCCTCCCGAAACAGGGGCTTCGGCGGATTATCTTCTGCATACCACCGAAGGGGCAGAGCCCGCTGGGGACGGACCGAAAATCCCCGGAGGATGGCGGCCGCATCGGCCGCAGTCAGCTGAACCGGATGGGCGTAGCCGGCCGGCGCGACTTCCTGCTGAAGCGTCACCAGCAAACGCTCCTGCTCCTCGACCGCCATCGTATCGTACGGCAGCCTGGCACAACCGGCTGCCAGGGCCAGGATGACAAAGGCACCGAACATGGCGAGCCACTTATTCACGGACGAAAGCCTCCTGGGGAATGCCATAGCCCAACTGTTTCAAGAGCGCCTGAGCCGGCAGCGTATACACGAACGAGAGAAAATCTCTGCAGAGCATGCGATCGGGGCAGCTTCGTACCATGGCCATTGAATAGATGCGCGGATGATGGTGGGCTTCCGGCGCCACCGCTGCCACGCGAACATGTTCTTGCTCCTGTAGGGCATCGGGCCCGAACAAAATCCCCATATCGGCGTCGCCTCTCAACACGCGATCCAAGACGCCACGGGCATCGCCCGCGACCGCTCGACGATCAGCCACGGCCACGGCAATCCCCAACGATTCCAAGCAGGCAGCCGTCTCCAGCCCCAGCTCGGTGACCAGAGGATCTGCCACGGCAATTCGCCAGCGAGAGTCCAGCGCCAACGAAGCAAATGAGGTCGGAGCATCCACGAGCGATTCCGGAACCACGAGCACAAGTTGGCGCGTGGCATAGGGAGTCCTGGTCTCCGACCACACATACTGTTTCTGCGCAAGCCTCGTGACTAACTCGTCGTCGCCAGGCGCGACAAGATGGATTGGACGCGCCTCGGCGGCCAGCACTCCCCTGTTCTCCACTTGCGCAATGGTCCGTCTCAAATCGAATCCCCGTTCGAATGCGAGCTCCACCGACACAGCCGGATGTATCGCCTCGAATGCGTGCGCCAGACCCTCAAGTGGGACCTGGACGGAAGGGGAAGCCAGGATTAACAGCGATTCAGCCCGGCTCACAACAGGGCTCACCAATAAGAAAATCAAAAAAAAGAACGGCCACACATCCTGCTGCCTGCGCATCGCCAGCCTCATGCTAATGAATGGACCATTCCCGTACTCGTGGTGTCATAGCCCCCGAGCGCGTCGATCTCCGCGCGGAAGGAACGGCTGACAATGGTGTCGAACAGGTGGGCCAATGTCGGATGGGACTTCAGATAGGCTTTAGGAACCACGAGATCGTATCTGGCGGCTTGCAGCGCGACAAAATCGAGGCCGAAGAGTTGCGCGGCGGATCGGATCCCGACCCCAACGTCGGCTTGGTGGCTGGCAATAGCTCGGGCCACTTCGAAATGGGACGGCACCGTATGCTCATACCCGCGCACCTGAGCCGAGTCGATCCCCGCTGCCCGCAGCCTCTGATCAAGCATGAGCCTGGCGCCCGCCCCCTCTTCGCGATTCACGAGGGTCACAAGCGGATCTGCCACATCAGCGATCGTGCGGATAGATTTGGGATTGCCTGGCTGGACAAGAAACCCTTCCTCCCAGGTTGCAAACGTCACGACGTCGTAGTGCCCACTCTTCAGCGCCCGTCTCAGAAAGGGCAGGTTCGATTCCCCGGTAGTCGGGTCGAAGAGATGCAGCCCGGCAACATGCACCTCGCCCTGCTGCAAGGCCCGCAACGCCGCCATACTCCCCATAGTCCAACCGACAATGGAAGTCTGGCCCTGCCCCTGC
>SXGR01455092.1_pt1 | contig 43950 bp, 40 predicted proteins | sample 3174711 | NCBI WGS metagenome assembly SXGR01 (sample SAMN11356860, study PRJNA531348) | freshwater metagenome | isolation source: freshwater sample F1-60 | place: China: Fuxian Lake, Yuxi | collected 2017-12-25
AGACGATGGGGACCCAGAAACCTTCTGCTTAAACGTTTGTGACGTCGTCTGCAGAAGTGGGGCGCATTCTAAGGAGCAGCCCCTAGTCTGTCAACACTTTTATTCTTAATTTTATAACTTTGGAAACAAGCACTTAGCTTCTACACGTAGATTGCACACTACATAATCTATTTGGTTATTTTTATAGTGCTATACTCATGCCATCACCGTCTTTTTTCCTAATTGCCTATGTCTATTTATATTGTTATCACCATAATTGTGTTGCTCAGTGCGCTAGCGTGCTATGCCTTTATTAGCCAAGCCATAGAGAAAAAGCGCATTCAAAAGCAACGTATTCTCATGACACTTAAAACTAAACAGCGCAATTTTGTGCATTTAATTAATGGATTCCCGCCCAATTTTCTCACTAACGACCTATTAGCTCTGATGTATCGCGCATTAATAGATGCTTGCGAACAACTCAGCAAAATTGAACCTAAAGATCCGCGCCACCTAGATGACGTTACTCTTTACACCAATCAACTAAATGCCCTACCCAAAAATAATACCGTTCAGCGTGCGCGCGTAGACAATCCGCAAGCGATGAAGGATATTCGCCAGCACTTGCAAGAACTGCAACATTTTCTGACGCAGCAAGAAGCTACCAAAACGATCAATAAGGTGCAGTTTGTAGCCTATACCGACCAAGTTAATCGACTGGCCTTACAAATGTCAGTCGATGCCTATCTGTTTCAGGCAAAACAGGCACAGCAGATCGGGAAATTACGTCTCGCGATTCATTATTTCCTACTTGCAAAAAAAACACTGACGACAGAAAACGCAACTCGCACCTACGATAAACAAATAGCGCAACTAGATGACATTATCGCCAAACTAGACGAAAAGGCTCAGATACGCGGCGATACGCCGGAAGCAGCGCCCAGCGCCACTCCAAACGACCCGAATTCAAAAGAATGGGAGAACTTTGCACCACCAGACGAAAAATGGAAGAAAAAGCAGATATACGATTAATGCAAAGTAGCCGCACAACAGCGGCTATTTTTTATTTATAGAGATGGAAGCTGAGTTAATACAATAGCGTAATCCCGTAGGCGCAGGGCCATCGGTAAATACATGCCCCAAATGACAACCGCACTTTCGACATACCACTTCCGTGCGGTGCATGCCATGACTGGTATCATAGATCTCTTTGATAACCTCTTTGGCTACTGGCTGATAAAAGCTCGGCCAACCGCAACCAGCATCAAATTTAGTTTCCGATGTAAACAATGGTTCGGCGCAGCCACGACAAAGATAGGTTCCCGCACCAAACTCATTCCAATATTCCCCCGTAAACGGGCGTTCGGTGCCCTTTTGACGGCATATACGATATTGCTCTGGCGTTAATTTCTCTAGCCAGTAAGACTCATTGTTAAATTCTGATTCAGACATAATGATTTCCTTGACATAAACGGCCGCAAACCCCGATTATTCGCGGCTCGCTTTATACAATTCGTACTAAAAGGCATCTTACTGCAATGAACTCGATTAAGAAATCCGACAAGCTAAACGGTGTTTGCTACGACATTCGTGGCCCCGTACTCGAACACGCTTACCGCCTTGAGGAAGAAGGCCACCGCATCCTGAAATTGAATATTGGCAACCCTGCCCCCTTCGGTTTTACCGCACCCGACGAAATTATTCAGGACGTTATTTACAATCTCCCCAACGCCGAAGGCTACACCGCCTCACGGGGTTTATTCGTAGCGCGCAAAGCAATTATGCAAGAGTGCCAGCGCCTGCAAATCCCCAATGTAGAAATTGAAGATATTTTCCTCGGCAATGGCGCTAGCGAACTTATCGTTATGGCGATGCAAGCCCTATTAAATAATGGCGATGAAATTTTAGTGCCTGCACCCGATTACCCGTTGTGGACTGCAGCGGTAAATCTTGCAGGCGGGAAAGCTCGCCACTACTTGTGCGATGAGCAATCAGATTGGTTTCCGGATATTGCCGATATCAAAAGCAAAATCACCGACAAAACTCGCGGTATTGTGGTTATTAACCCAAATAACCCAACCGGTGCGGTTTACAGCAAGGCCCTGCTCGAACAAATCGTGCAATTGGCACGCGAACACAATTTGATTATTTTTGCTGACGAAATTTACAGCAAAATTTTATACGACGATGCTGAATTTATTCCCATGGGTCGCGTTGCACAAGATGTTGTCTGCGTGAGCTTTAATGGCCTCTCCAAGTCCTACCGCCTCGCCGGCTTCCGGTCTGGCTGGATGGTTATCAGCGGTGCCAAACATCGCGCTAAAGGCTACATAGAGGGCCTGGATATGCTCGCCTCTATGCGCCTTTGTGCAAACGTACCCGCTATGTATGCAGTGCAAACCGCACTGGGGGGCTACCAAAGTATCAATGAGTTGATTATGCCTGGTGGACGCTTGCGCGATCAGCGTGATGCGGCCATGAAAGCCTTGGCAAATGTACCCGGCATTTCTTGTGTGAAACCCAAGGGCGCGCTTTACCTATTCCCCAAGCTCGATTTAGATATGTACAAAATTAAAGACGACCAACAAATGGTGTTGGATTTTTTGATTCAGGAAAAAATTCTATTGGTACAAGGTACGGCATTTAACTGGCCAAATAAAGATCACTTCCGCATTGTATTTTTACCGCGCGAAGATGATCTCACCAAAGCCATTAACCGTTTTGGTGAATTTTTATCGCGCTATTCACAATAAGCAGTTTAAAAAAATGCCGGAAATATTCCGGCATTTTTCATTACAGCAATACTAACTTTATCCAACAATGCTTTATTTCTCTTGCTTACGTGCAGTAGCGACATCTTTTAAAAACCGATCTAATATTTTTTTATCCAACCAATGACCTTTTATCATTACACCCTGTACATCGCGGGTGTTTTTAATATCGTCCAGCGGATTTTTCGACAACAAAACAAATTCTGCGTTTTTTCCTTCGCTAATAGTGCCCGCAACAGCTTGCCTCTTTAAATAACGCGCTGCCAGCTGCGTTGCACCATTTAATACAGAAAATGCAGGTACACCGGCTTTATTCATGGCTTCCATTTCATCATGCAATGCAAAACCTGTAATTTGTAAGCCAATATTATCGCTACCAATCAACAACGGCACACCCGCATTATAAAAAGCTTGTGTGAGTACTTGAGTATTTTTTATTAATGCATCAACAGTCGCTATACCTTTCGGACTAGAAAAAATTTCTCGCCGATATTCTTCGCCGTCAGTTGTATAATTTTTATATTCTGCTTTGGATAAGTATTGGTTTTCAGGGCGTTGTTTTAATGCATCTAAACGCCCGTCATTTCTATAGTCATGAAACTTAGCCACCACAGTGAGCGTGGGCGATATATAAACCCCACTATTCTTAACTTGACGAGCAATTTCTTGTGCTTTCTGATCGCTTATTTCTGTAACAATGAAGTTTTTGTCATCTGAAAAAACCATAACAACCTCTTCCATATGGGCAATAAGTGTTAAGCGCAACGTAAATTCTAACGGAAGATCTCTCTGCCCATGACCTACAACAGGAACTCCTGCCTTCTCAGCTTCAGACAATAAAGCTAAATAGGTTTCTTTTGGAAAGTTATCATGTACTTTAATAAAGTCATAACCTCGTTTTTTATGGAAATCAACAATATCAAGAGCATCTTTTGGTGTTTTTAAATTATCATGGTGATACATTGGACCTGCCGCGAAATATATAGGGGCAAGCACATCTTTTTTATTTGCATTGTTTTTAATAGCGATAGCATCCTGCCCGAAATCTTCACCCATACTGACGACTGTTGTAACGCCATTGGCAAGCAATAATTTATAGAAAAACTCGAAATCCTTCGTTGTAGTTGCCCCACGAGGATGATAATGGGCATCCGTAAAACCCGGCATCAGATATTTATGCTGGCAATCAATTCTGCGATTAGGTTTGATATGTTCGATTGTTGACATAGGTTCAATAGCAGCAATTTTGTCGTTATCCACAACAACTCTTTGATTTAACAAAACCGTTTCTTGACTCATTGGTATAACGTTAACATTTTCAAATGCGATAATTTCTGCCGCAGCATAACTACTCATAAAAATGAATGCTGAAGCAGAGAATAATTTAATAGTAGTATTCATATAATTTCCTATTTAAATGTAAAGAGTAGACTTGGTTTATAAGTGCTGCAAATCTTACTCATCATCCTCCCAGCTCAGAATGGGGGAGCCATAAAGCGATATTGCAATTTCATGTAACTGGTCAAACAACAACGGCTTTTGATATCTTGCTCTTAAATGCGACGCCAAAATTCCAAGACTATTGCCACGAATGGATAACAATTCAGGATAGCCCGTAAATATTTTTTGATAGCCCGCTTTAGCCTCATCAAATCTTCCCGATACCAATAGCTCTACGGGCTTTAATTGATTACTTGATAATTTTTTAAGGGTTCGTGCAAAGCTACCCGGCTGAATAAATTCGATATCGCCATCTTGTAAAAACCTTAATCGAACACCTGATAAATCAGTGGTCAACTCATCGTTATTTGTAAGGTACAAATTAGAAAATAGCAGCTCACTAATTTCTAGCACTAAAGCACCCTGTTCTTCTTTAATGATTAAGGCTTTATCTGGGCTGAAATCATAGCGTCCAATCCAACGCGATTCTTGTGATGAGTGCACTTGTGCCACTGGTTTAGGCTCACTTTTGTAATTCAATGCTGTTTGTAAAACAGTGTCTTGGCCACGCAAGATATCTTCGATATGCGCAGTCACAGGTAAATCTAAAGAAGGTGATTCACGATTATCATTATCGTAGGTTGTATTCCATTGCGAAAATGACAAGCTCACCGCCATATGTGAATTGGGTAATTCATAGAGTGCTTGCGGCCCCGCTTCACCGATAAAAGTAGCGCTATCTCGCACTTGTTCACCTACAAATAAAGCTCGTGTTTTAACAGCCATATTGCCAACAAAATTAATAGCAGCCGAAAAAGTGGCATGATTGGTAAGCACAAATAATTTTCCGCGCTGATTTATTTTAGAGTTATTTGCAATTGCATTGATCAGTGGAGCATTTAAATAAGAATCGCCGCCACCGTTATTACGTACATCAATAATTAACTTTTTAACATCTTGAGTATTTACCCTGTTAATAATTTGATTAGCTATATCTCGAATATCACCTTTATTTTTTTCGCCAACACCCGCGTAACGCACATAGAGTGCCTGTTCTTTTTCCAAATAGACTATCCACTGTAATTTTTCTCTGGTTTGTAAATAGTAAGGTAATTTTTGATTGCTGTTATCAAATAATGAAACCCATTGAGTTTTATGCTTGCTTTTAGATTCAGCGATAAAGGTTTGCTTTACTGTTTTCCCGCCTAGCTTTTTTAAGCTAAGTTCAATGCTATTATTATTTTTGCTTATGCCAGCGGCCATCAATAATCTGGCTAATGAATAGGCATCTTTAGATTCATCTTTAAAACCACTTACATTAATCACTGGTACAAAAGGCTTTATTAACATATTTGCTTGCGTTAAAGAATAATGACTAAAAGCGATTACTTTTGCGCCCAACAAGTGCGGATATTTTTTATCGATCTCAACTACCACCAAATCGTCACCAACCCAATCTAGCCGATAAGGGTAAATATCAAATCGAGCGACCTTATTGGCAATATATGAGTGCCCATCTGCCGTATAAGCTACGAGTTTTTGGAAGAAGCCATTGATTACGTCCTTATTAAGTTTTTCAGTAGTGGCGATATAATGTTGGGCTTGGTAAAACACATCCAAGTAACCAGACTCGGAATTGTGCCAAAAGGGGTTGAGGTGGGCATTACGAATGCGGCTGTCTAAAACCTCCAAATCGTTTAACCATTCCTCACGGCTTAATTGAAGATTGAGAGGGTGATCTTTAATGTGTTCTATGAGTCTGGCAAAATCTGTCTTGAGGCGAGGGGAAACAAAGGTTAACTGATCTTTAGCCGGTTCGAGAGCAACTGCCCCTTTTTCAAAATACAGCACAAAACGATTGTCTGTATTTGCGTTAGGCTGGCCATAGGTTTGTCCTAATCTATTGATAATTTCCACTAGGGCATTACGAATACCCGATAGACGCACTACATCTAACTGATCATCATTAAACTCCAGATGTAAACTGCGTTTTTTACCCCAGTAAAAATAACCCTCGCACACCAACTCAAGCTGGGAATGCGTAGCAACACTCCAGACCTTAGGCCGCGTATGAATTACTAGGCTATCGCACTGATTGGCAAGACCCGCTTTTACCTCATCAATGGTTGAACCAAAAACAATTACTGCAGGATAAAGCTGTTGGGCTATTGATGGGTAAGCTATTGCAGAGATGCAAACCATAACCCAGGCAATAATAGAACGAGACATAGGACGACTCCGACTCAATAACGTTAGTCGGAGATTAGCGATGAGCAGTGTAGATGTCGTCCAGAAGGAATTTTTCGCACGTCCAGACTTATTTCGGACGTCTAATCTTGCTGTAAGTACTGACTGGGAGTCATACCTGTAGACTTTTTAAATACCGCGTTAAAGGTAGACTTGGAGCTAAAACCTGCTGCAAATGCAATATCCAATACATTCTTGGTATTTTTATTTTGCTTTAACAACTGCTTGACTTCTTCGAGTCGTAACTCATTTATAAAATCGGAAAAGTTTTTTTCTCCACCACGATTTAACGCCCAGGACACATTCTGTTCGGTAAGTTGCATATCCTCTGCAAGATTTCTTAAAGAGTATTTAGGCTGACGATAAGCACCTGTTTCATACTGGTGCGACTCAATAGCAGCAAAGATGGTTTTAGCGAGTTCAAGATCCTTTTCGGCCGGAATAGCTGATGCACCCAAGGATGTCTCTAAACGAGAAATTCCACCATATAACACAGGTTGGCGCACCGCCTTTATCACCAGATAAGCCGTGCAAAGCAGAGACACCAGCGCACTCACAAAGTACCAATTTACCAAAATCTCATCACTTAGCGTTTGCTGTAAGTTAAGACGGGTGAAGTCAATAAGTTCAATCAGAAAAATAACGCTAAAGGTGCGTGTTAACCAAATCAATGAATGATTTTCACCATCCGATAAGGTCTGCTTTAAAATCCTGTGGTATCGAAGTATCAACCGAAACGAAGCGACTATGTAAATGACCAAAATAACGAAGGCTACCATTAACTCTATAGGCCACCATCGCGTCAGCGCAAGCGCAATAACCGCTGGCAATAAATGAATAAGATGTTGGCGAATATTGAGATCACCATAGATCAAATTTTTTACAAATAGATAATATAATGGGCCGAATGCCAACTGAAAAGCGGGGGTCAGTAAGTACTGCGTTATCTGCAACTCTTCAAAAGGATTGAGAAACTCTTGAATAAGGTGTGCAGCCAAAAGTAGCACTAATGCTTTATATGGAGCCCTGCCTATAACTAACAAAATACTGAACAATGCCAAGGTGACATAGGCAATATGAATAATATTCACAGGGGTAAGGGTTATGGGCATCATTGATAAGCTTTCACTGAGTTAAGTGATTCAGGCACTTTATACACCAACAACTTCAATTGCTGTTCTGGATTCACATCCGGAAAATCAAGGTGTGATGCCAAACGCTCAACAAATTTGGCCTCTGGCAGATGCTCTGCAAATTGTATTTTTAAAAACTCGTCACTCAACTCGGGGGCATTTAAGCAGGCAAGCACAATGCCACCCTGCGGCATTAATTCCGGCAAGCGACGAATCACCTTGGCGTAATCTTTTTCAGCGATAAAACTGCCCTTCTGATAAGACGGAGGATCGATAATAACCACATCATAAGGGCCTGGCTTTTTAACGCGGCTCCACGACTTCAAAATATTTTCTGCCACGAACTCCGCTTTGGCCTTGGGCATATTATTGAGCTGATGATTGGCTCGCCCCAAATTCAACGCGGGGCTGCTCATATCCACATTGACCACTTTTTCTGCGCCTGCTGCAACGGCCACCACAGAAAAAGCACAGGTGTAGGCAAACAAATTTAACACGCGCTTACCCGCCGTATTATTTTCTATCCACTGTCGCCCGACTTCCATATCCAAAAAGAAACCAGAATTTTGCTGCGCATTTAAATGCAAGTTGAACAACAGCTGGCCGCGACGCGCGAAAGTCTGTTCCGGCAAAATACCCAAGACTATTTCTGAGGGCGCATTAGGCAAATAGCGGCGTTGCACCAAGACACAAGATAATTGTTCAGAAAGCTTGTCTTTCATAAAGCCCACATAATCATTCAACCAATTTTCGGGCGGTTCTTTATAAAGTACCACTAACAATACTGGCTGAAAAAAATCGATATTTACAAACTCCAAACCTTCATAGCAACGGCCACGGCCATGTAGCAAGCGATAGCTATCTATAACTTGATTAAGCAGTAATTTTTTTTGTAAGCCTGTGATTCTATCTACCAATAACGTCATGAAACTTCCAATCCCGTATTCGATATGCCTATGGGATACAAAATAAACTCATCGTAACCGACTACAACTGACTGATAACCGGAAAATGATTTGTCCAACTCAGGGTCATTAGAATCCACTAACAAAGGACGATTTTGCAGCGAGAGTATTTTTTCTTTGGTGGCGATGATATGAATATTCTGCCGAGGAATAGCACGCAAAATATCTGGCGCAAGCTGCTGATTCCCACGACCTATAATATGCCCCTGCCCGCCAATGGCAGTAATAATTACTTGTACCTCGCCATTATGATTAGCGATTAAGTCGCGCAATTGCTGCGCACTTACATCCGTAGCAACCAACTCGCGATTTAAAATTACATCAATGCCAAGCAGACTTCCTGCAACACCCAACTGCTCTAAAAACACTTTAGTCGTTGAGCCAGGCCCAATAATATAAAGAGTGTCATTCAGTAAATTATCGATTAAATAGTTAGCTATATCGAGCTTAACCAGCTCGTCTTGCGCGGCACCGCTATTTTTTACTTGCTGCAAAAATTGCGGCAATAAGGGTGCATACATGGACGCATACATGCGAGTTTTTACTTTTCCTTCGCGAAATGCAGCTTCATCTATGTCGCGCACATCGCAAGCCTGCACATTCACCAGTTGCTTTCTGAGCAAGCACAATAAAATTTCACCTGCAGCTTCAGGGGTAACAGCATAAACACCTGAGTGCATTTTTACGCCAGAGGGAATGCCCAATACCACTTGCTGTTCAGCGCCTGCTTGTAGTAAACCGTCAGCGATATTGCGCGCAGTGCCATCGCCACCGGCAAATAAAATAATATCGACGGATTCTTTAATTAAAGCGCTAGTAGAGGCCAATGTATCTTGTGCGCTTGAGGGATGACTGTTCGCATGGCCGACTAAGGTGTAATTAAAACCGCAAGATTTGGCAGCAGCTTCACCCATATCACTTGCAAAACAGTAGATATGAATATTAGCAATAAACTCTTGTAACATTGCCAAGCAACGTTCCGCCCGTGTGAGCGCACGCGCCTCTGCACCGAGCGCGAGTGCTTGCGCGCGAACTTCGTCGCCATCGCTGCCTTTTAGACCAACACTGCCGCCAATACCAGCATAGGGATTAATGATTAAACCAAGTTTGAATTTATTCATTCGTTGATGAAGCCACACTAAAGCCCAACACGCTTAACCATTCAGCAGTTTTAGTATCTGCACCAACCACATGATAATTATGAAACTCACGGCGAGTAGGGTAATACTTGCGCAGACTATCAAAACCTATTGCAAAATTATCTTCACCGTTGCGCGCACGTGTTGCTAATGCGCGTAAGCGTTTGTCATCATCCGCGATTGAATAGACTTGGGAGATAAGACGTTTTACTTGTTCCCAGGTAATTTTTTCTTCAGTGATACGTAATTGATTGTTAGCCAGTGGAGGTACTAAATCTTTAATGGATAATTCTGCGGGACGATTGAGATGCTTACACAGCGCCTGATAAATCATTTCTGTGCCTTTTAATTTTCCGTCGTAGCTGTAGCCTGCAATATGCGGCGAACCGAGCACAACCTTATCCAATAAATTTAAAGAAATATCTGGCTCAGGCTCCCACACATCTAATACAACGCGAACATCATCGCGCTCGGTTAAAAAATGCAACAAATCGGCATTATTAATCACTGGCCCACGGCCGCAATTAAGTAACACCGCGCCCGCATTTAGCAATTGTAGCTGAGGTAAATTAATTAAATGAAAGCTGGGGTGCTCGCCGGTGTTAGTGAGTGGTGTATGCATACTAATAATATCGCAGCTCAACACTTCTTCTAAGCTAGTTAGATCGGTGTTGTGTTCTGGAGTTCGTAGCGGATCATAACAATAGCAATCTACGCCTTGCAGTTTTAAACGTTTATATAATAAACCGCCAACATTGCCGCAACCGATAATGCCAAATTTTTTATCGCGCCAATTCACATCTAAATGACAGAGCGCTGCATAGACATATTCAACAACTGAATTGGCATTGCAACCGGGAGCACTGGAAAATTCTACATGATTATTCTGCAGCCAAGGTTGATCTAAATGATCCACACCAATAGTGCAGGTGCCAACAAAACTCACCTTACTTGAATTTAAGAGCGCTTGATTTACATGGGTTACTGAGCGAACTAATAATGCCGACGCATCACGCGCATCATCATTTTTCATGGTTCGACCGGGGCGCGTAACAACCTCTCCAATCGATTGAAAAAACTCGTTAACTAATGGGATATTTTCATCCGCCAGTATTTTCATAAATATTCTCTTAAAAGCCACTGTCTTTTTTATAGAAAAGGTGTTGTGTTGCAAATCTTTAGCATATACTTGGTTTGAAGACGGCGCGAAAAGCCTCTTCTTTCATCGCTGGGATCCATGACGCAAGCCTTCAACGCGGCGTACTCAGCAGGCTATCACCAACCGCTAGAACCGAGGGGGTGGCATTATGAAGACCTCAGACACAACCCACAATATGGACAACGTGGTCGATTTCTTCACCGGCAAAACCTTTTCTACCCTGCACGATGAGCGCTTTATACGTCTAGCCCCTGAGCTTGATGGTCTTGAAATGCTCTATTCCAACGATACCAGCTCCGAAAAGCTCTTTAGCCTCAAAATCCTCTGTTGGGGTTTGCGCGCTAATGGCGATGTTGTCGGTTTGGTACCCTGGCTGAACGATATTGTACCCTGCCCCGACCTCTGCGACCCTTTAAATGGTCACTTTGAGGGTTATTACGATCAGGGGATTGATGACGTGTTCTTCGAAGCGCCCATTCATAAGATTGTCGAGCTGGAAACCGCCGCCGATTATTACGAAGTTGAATGCGAAAACGACGATGACGTTGTTCAGGAAGTGCCGGATATGATTGGAACTCATGCAGTTCTGGCCACACCGGGTCAAAAACACTTGTCACTGGTTGAAGTTGTTAGTTGGCGGCTGCTCCATGACGGCAGTATTTATGGCATGTTGGCTGATCACGCCAAGGTTGTTAGTACGCCTGTGCTGCCGGGTGATGACTGCCTTTATGCCGCACAAACCAACGACAATTTTCGTTACTTTTTCCAACATCAAATTGCCAACAAGATAAAAGCGCAAGACCCCGAAGCTCTTGCCGCTATTTCACTGCTGGTTGACGACGTCTGACTTATTACCCTGTCGCCCTAAGGTGACAGGTTACTTAAGACACTTCGCCCTTTAAATCCACAATTGCGATTGTGCGAACCTGTATCGCTCCTAATTTCGCCACGAACGAGGCAAACACTGGCGACATTTTCTGGCATCTTAACCATACAAGCGCTCAAAAACACTGCAATAAAATTAGCGTAAAATTACATGTAACCGATCACCTACAATAAATTTTATCCAGGATTCTTTTTTATAATATAGGTGTATGTTTTTTCATCGCTTTCTTGCTGCAATAATTCATGTCCAAGAAACTGGCAGAACTTTGGAATATCGCGCGTAGTTGATGGATCTGTTGCTATCACTTTTATAATGGCTCCCGCTGTGACCTCGCGCACAACCTTATGCAACATCATCACTGGCTCTGGGCACAGCAAACCACTGGTATCTAAAATTTTATCAATTTCACTCTTCATAGTATTACTTCGTCTAAAAACAAACGGCAAAAAAATATTCTATTGCTAAACTCTAGCTGAGGATATTTAAAATCAATGGATTAACTACAGACTACCGGGGAACACAGTTCGATGTCTCGGATTCCGATTGAAACACATATGCCAGATGATTTTTTTAGTCGCCAAGCATTAGAGCTGACATTTAGATTATTGCATAATAATAATCCAGGTTTAGCAAACGCGATTAAAAATACCTTGTCGCATATTCATCTCGCACCCTACGAAACCATTCAGGGATCACACACGGGAGAAATGTATTTTAACGCTGAAATTTACGAATCCCTTTCTGCTCACGCTATTGGCAAAATAGTATCTGCGCTAACAGATATTGGAGAGCAAGCCTTACAAAAGCACGACATGCCCCCCGAGCATTTAAATCAATTACGCACACTCATTGAAGACTGGGTGCAATTAACTGAGTGGATTCTGCAACACACCACACCCGATAAAACCGCTTACCACTAGCGTGTTTTTTATTTGAAAACACGCAAGTGCCCAGTTACCTCTTCGCGGTCATGGTAGAGCTGTTTAAATTGAATATCCACATCTAGCCCTAATTTAGTTAGCTCTTTTAGAATCCGTTCCTCGCACTTCTTTACTTCCAGATAACGTTGTTTCATCGGCAGCTTCAAATTAAATACAGCTTCACGGCAATAACCTTTACCAAACCACTGAATAATCATACTGGAAACGCGCGCGGGCTTATCCACAATATCGCACACCAACCAATCTACTTTCTTTTTAGGCTCATACATAAAACCATCGGTGAGTATGTGCAGCACCTGCCCTGTCTCCAGCAAATTTTTATCCATAGGGCCATTATCAACCGCCTCTACGTACATACCACGCTGAACCAATTGCCATGTCCAACCACCGGGTGCTGCCCCCAAATCAACGGCACACATTCCCGATGCTAAACGCGTGTCCCAATCTGCTGCGGGAACAAAATGGTGCCAAGCCTCTTCTAACTTTAAGGTTGCGCGACTAGGTGCTTCTTTGGGTAAACGCAAGCGTGCAATACCCATAGGCCACGGGGAACTATTGCTATACAAGCTCACACCCAAATAAGCTTCCGTACCCGTAATAAAAACCAAGTGTAAACGCCATGGGCTTTTAACACTTATCAATTGATTTTTACGCAAGGCAGTACTGAACGGAGCAGTAAATTTTTTGCTGAGGCCAGACAACTCTTTACCGTCGTTGGTATCCACAGTTTCCAATAACAATTCACGCGCGATGGGAAATTGCTGTGCAGCCGCAAGTAAAGGTGTGACGCGATCCGTTACCGGTAAATCGGTAATAGGCGCCTGGGTCACAAACCATTGGCGAGTAAAAATTAATTTACGAAACCGCAATTCTTGTTGAATTTGCATGGCCCCATTTGGCTCATGGGTAATAAATACAACATAGGCAGAGTTGTCCTTCGTTTTACTGTAACCATAAACACCCACCTCACCCGCCAAATCGGTAATTTCTGCGGCGCATTCTTTTTCAAAACCTGCACGACAGTGCAAAAATAAATGATTCATAGCTTCTCTGTATTAATAACTTCTGTGTGTTAAATAGCTTATGTGAGTTTAAGGCTCAGTCGTTATTGGGCTCAATAATACTGGCGTCATGTTTGGTTAAAATAGATACACTTTCAGTGGCAGAATCAAACACAATCACAATATCGCCACGCGCCAATTGCCGTTCAACTTGGCTTACTTTTTGTGTAAGAGAAAATTCCATTTCACCATAATCCGTACCTTCGCGGGTAATAAATTCTTCAATCAAGCCTTGCAGGGCATCCGGTGAAATCTGTTTATAGGGGATAATCATAAATCGGCCACTTCATATTTTGCTTGTTTGGCTACTAGGAGAAAGTTACTCTTAAGGCATCACTTGCTCATCAATCATAAAAAGGAAATCACTGTGCAAACACAATTAGTCTTAACCATTATTAGCGATGATAAACCCGGTGTTGTAGAGCTTTTGGCGCAAACCATTACTCAGCACCAAGGCAACTGGTTAGAAAGCCGTATGGCGCATTTGGCAGGTAAATTCGCCGGTATTCTCCAAATTGCAATTGACCGCGAAAGTGAAGCCGCCCTACGCGAAGCACTGGGAAGCTTGAACGATCAGGGGCTGAAGATTGTGGTGGAATCCGCTGCCGAAACCATCAAGCCTACCGGCAAAGAATTTCAATTCAGTGTGGTGGGCAGTGACCGCCCTGGGATTGTGTTTGAAATCGCACAGGCCTTTGCCAGCCGCCATATTAACATGAGCGAGCTGGAAACCGCTTGCTCAAGTATGCCGTGGTCAGGCGAGCCTATGTTTGAGGCGACGGGTTTGATTCAAGTGCCTAAATCGGTGGATATGGATGAGTTCTACGAGCAGCTGGATATTATTGCTGATGAACTTGCGGTAGATGTACGCTTAGAATCACCCGGCGAAGATGTTCACCACTGAAACCTACCAACGGGTCACACATAAAGAATACTGTTTGACTCAAAACCTTATGAGGCAAACCGTATTCTTTATTTCTGACTTGCAAGTAATATTAAAGCCTCTGCCGGTTCTGGCTTAGGCTTTTTTATGAATCACGGATTTTTAGTTTCGTCCGCTGCCACTTCGCTTTCTTCTGCTTCAAAAAATAAACGTGAAGGCAAAGTGACAACCAATTCAAAGGGAATAAAGTCTGGTGATTTAGCTTCTTCGGTATGTAATTTCACAAAGACCTTGCCGCCTTGCTCGGCTAGGAATTGCCTTACCGCATCCAACCCAACACCTCGCCCGGAAATATCAGTGACCGCTGTCTTGGTGGTGACGCCTGGCTGAAACATCAAATCAGCAATATCCGCAACGCTGGGCTTGTCGTCTTTTTTCCATTTGCCCATTTGCACACCCTTGTTAAACAGGCCTTGAATATTAAGGCCGCGGCCATCGTCTTGGGTGGAAATATGCAACTCATTATTTTCAATGCTTGAACGAATTGTAATGGCTCCGTGCTGGTGCTTTTCTGCAAGAATGCGTTCTTCTGTACTTTCCAGCCCATGGTCAACGGCGTTGCGAAGTATGTGAGAAAAAACATCAATCAGTAATTCCTGTGCTTTTACTTTGATACGCACATTGCTCGGTTCAATGGTCACTACCGGCATTTTTTTGTCGAGTTGCGATGCAATAGAAGAGAGCGATGTAACCACATCAACGAGATTACGCTCTATAGAATTCGCATTGATTTGACTAAGGTACACTTTCAGTTTTGTGAGTTCTTTGGTATCAACATAGGTTTGAATTTTATCCATAATTGTATTGTGCATCCAGAATCCTTTGGTTCGATTTGAGCCCGAGTCGTTTCCTCGACCCAATACCGTGCGATATACGTGAGAATACTCTGCGAGTGCTTTCTCCATGTGCTCCAAATCCTCAAGTAATTTTTCTGGGTCCCAAATGGCTTGCTCAGAAACTTTTAAAATGCTGTAGGTTGACTCGATTTCGTGGGCGGTATTGCTCAGGTGCGTAAACCCATAGGTTCTGCTGTTGCCTTTTATGGTGTGCATATTTCTAAACATTAACGCGATGACTTTCTCATTGCGTTGTGGCGTAGCTTCAATCACTTCGCGAATAACCTGAATATAACCTATAGAGGATTCCTCAAAGCTTAAGAATTTCTCTGCCGACAAATTCAATAGCTGGCTAATAATATCGAGCTGCCTCTTTTGCTCAAGCGCTGCATTTTCCATTTGACGAATTTGCGTAACGTCGCGCACGGATACCATCAGTTTATTAACAACATCATCCACAATAATGGGGTTCCAATCCAGGGCAAGGCATTTTTTCTTTGCGCCAATATTAATGTCAAACTCACTGAGAAGGAGCGATTTGTTAAAACCAAAATTCATCTCATCCTCACCAATAATGGCAAAAATGGCGGCCTTCGCAGAGTCCAGTGCATCGCTAGCAATTGCAGCACCGTGAAAGAGAAAATCGTTAACGTGACGCCCGGCAATATCTGTAGTTTCGAAAATAGTTTTTAAATAAACAGAATACTCTGGGTGAATTTTTCCATTATCTTGCACAGTAAATAGGCCTTGGGGGATGTTGCTGAGCATGGCCTGAATGTCTTTACTTTTTTCTCTAACTTCCGCCGTTCGCTCGTTGACTTTAATTTCGAGAATTCGGTTTTGTTCTTCAATCAATTGGCGCTTTCTGCGCTGTTGGTAGATAAACCATACAACAATACCGAGCAAGGTTAAGGCATAGAGTGTATAGGCCCACCAGGTTTTCCAGGGCGGAGGCAATTGAATAATCGTGATAGATTTTCCTTCTTCGTTCCATACGCCATCATTGTTGCTGCCCTTGACCTTAAAAACATAGGTACCTGGATTCAAGTTGGTATATTTTGCCACGCGCTGGCTGCCTGCATCCATCCAGTCTTTGTCAAAGCCTTCTAGCTTGTATGCATATTTATTTTTTGCAGTATCGCGGAAATTTAGCGCTGAAAAGCCAAAGACAAACATGGATCTGGTGTGATCCAATTGGATTAAATCGGTGCGATTAACGGTGCTTTTTAGTAGTTTATCTGGCCCGCCTACGGTGATGGTATCAGCAAATATTTTGAAGTCGGTTAAAACGATCGGCGGCACATTTGTATTATCGGTAAGCTCTGTCGGTTTGAAAATGCGAAGCCCATTAACGCCACCAAAAATAACTTCGCCACGGCTGCTGATGAATCCGGAGCGTGTTTGAAAGCCACCAACCAAACGCCCGCTAATACGATTGTAATTTTTTATTTTTTGGGTTTCAGGGTTAAATGAAATAAAACCATTATTAGTGCTTAACCACAAGTTGCCATTGGTGTCTTCAACAATATTGCGAATGGTGTCGTCAATAAAGCCGCTTTTTTTATTGTAGATCGTAAATTTTTTGGTTTCAGGGTTAAACAAATTAAGGCCCGCATCGGTACCAAGCCACAGTCTTTGCTTACTATCTTCAAATATGACGAGCACCGATGGGTTGCTTAAACTGGTCGGATCTTTAGGGTCTGTAACATAGCGCGTAAAGGTTTCTTTTTCACGATTCATAAGGTTTAGGCCGGAGCTTGTACCTACCCAAAAGTTACCTTTTGAATCTTCGAAAGTGTTCCATACTAAGTCACCCGTCAGTGATTCAGGATCACTTTCGATGTGTACGTAGTGCGTAAATAGTTTTGTCTCGCGATTGTATTTGCTAACGCCACCGCTATGCGTGGTAATCCACATATTGTGATCTTTGTCTTCGCGAATTGACCAAACCGGGGCGCTATTCAACCTGTTGGAGGTTGTTGTGCGTTCCGTTATTTTTCGTTGCTTGTCAAACGGGTAACGGGTAAATTTTTTATCGACGGGATTAAAACTGGCAACGCCACCACCCCACACACCGGTCCAAATAAGACCGGTTGAATCAATATAAACAGAGAGAACAGCGTTGCCATTAATGGTAGTGGGGTCGTTAGGGTCGCTTTTAAAACTGGTAAAATCGCCGGTTTCGCGGTTGAAAAAATTGAGGCCGCCACCGTCAGTACCCAGCCATAAGTTCCCCTTTTTATCTTCTTGAACGGATAACACGGTATTGTGGCTTAAACTGTTTGGGTTAGAAATATCGCGAGAATAGGATGTAATAGGCGCGCTTGAACGATCAAAAAAGTTTATGCCTACAGGGTAGTTTCCCACCCAAATATCACCGCTCTTATCTTCAAATACTGTGCGAACTTGGTTGGAGTTAATGGAGCCCGCACGACCCGCTTCGTATTGATGATTAATAAAACGATTTTTTTCTTTATCGAAAACAGAAACGCCGCCACCATCAGAGGCGACCCATAGCACCCCTTGTGAATCGAGCAGAAGTTTCCAAACATCATTGCTGCCTAAGCTATTACGATCTGCAGGATCATTCGAATAACGAGTCCCTTTTTGAGTTGTTGGATCAAAATGTACTATGCCATTTGCAGTGGCGAGCCAAAATTTTCCAGCTCTGTCGGAAATAATATCGGCAACACGATTGTCGGGCACTAAGTCGGGGTGTTCCGAATTTATTTTATAGAGCGTAAATGTTTTAGTTTTCCAATCAACCTGTTCAATACCTTCTTCTGTGCCTAACCAAAGCTTGCCCATACCATCAAGAAATGCGGCGTTAACTCGGGTGCTGTGAAGCCATTGTTGCTTTTTGTTGTCGGGCACTATCACGGTGTATTTAAGTGATTGTGGATCTATCACAAACAAGCCGGAGATAGAGCAGGCAATTATTTCTCCTGTTGGTAATTCTAGAATTTGCATTACGTCGCTGGTGGATAGTTTTATGGCCTGATCTTCAGCATCTTTAATCCGAATTAATTTTTCTGTATCAGTATTAAATTTCAGTATGCCGGTTCTTGTGGCAACCCATAGGTTGTGGTGACTATCCTCAAAAATATGTTGAACGGCTTTTACCGCCTCTTTTTCGCCAGGTTTTTCTTCGTTTTCCATTACCTCAATTTGGCGAAATTCGTAACCATCATAGCGAATAAGTGCATTGCCCCCACCAAACCACATGAAACCATCCGAGTCTTGAAACAGTGACCTGCCTTCGCCCAACGCAAGGTCTTTGTTTTCCATAATGTTTTGAAAGCTAATGCGTTCTGGCAAGCTGGCGGCTATGGCGGCAAGCGGCGCACACAAGGCTACCAACAGGGCTGTCAACAACGCCGAGGAGAAAAGTGCGTTTGTGACATGAGGATGGAACCAGGAGTTTTTGTTGGAGCGCATGAACGTTAGCCTCGTAGCATTTGTAGAGTATCGAACAGCATCAGTTTTCCGTTAAAAATTATTTGCATAATTTCCACTTACAAAGTGTAGCAGCGTTCGACCTTAATGCCAAACTTAATGCCAGACTTAGTGCCAAAACAGTTACGAGCCATCTGCTCAAAAAATGCGTTCTATATATCAATATTTTTTTGTGTATTTCAGTCAATGTATGTGCGCGGAGGTACTAGGCAGGCAAAAGTGGCATCAACATCGTTTGCTGACAAAACAGTGTGCGCCAGAGATAACGCAGAATTAATGACCCGCGTAAAAAGGGATTTCTAGGCGCTAAGACTTAATTTCTCTTATTACTATATTAATAAACTAACGAGAGACTAGCCTGCCGGTTTCTCGTTGGTTTGCTCTGTACCACCAACTCGTGCATCAAACTTCTCTAACTCAATATTGATGGCTTCCGTTGAAATATTGACCTCGTAGAACGAAAACAACAGCGATATCACCAACAAAATCAGGCTGTTGGCGAATAGTAATTGACCCGCAACTGACCATTGCATGAGTAGCGCAAACATAGACAAGGTACACATCACAAATGACAAGACCCCAAAGGCTTGCATACGGCGAATAACCTGAATACGCAACCGCAGGTTATCTATTTGACGACGAACAAGAACTTGCGAGACGGCATTTTCCACGCTGCTTAGCTGACGAATGACATTGGTTAACACCACAAAACGGTTGGTATAGGCCAACAATAGCAACGAAATCGCAGGGAAAAGTAAACTGGGCGTGGTGATGGTCATTTCCATAATGCACTTCTTATTAATGAACAGAAACGGGAGTTTAGTAAGTTATCGCCGAGCGCGAATCTTTGGCTACTGCAATCTTTCGCGCCAGTAAATAATTCTGTCATGGCCGCGATAGGAGCCAAAGTTAAAGGTTGCATTAGGCAAACTCACATCCGAGTAATCGCCGTTCTGATCCCAATCGAAACGCAGCCACGGCAAATCCGTTAAATTTACGCCCACCTCAAACTCACCGGTGCCGCCATTGGGTGACGTAAATTGTTGCCCCGCACTGCCTGCATTAAAACCTACATGGGTTGGGCTTAAGCTGATGTAAGTCCCCTGTGTAGAACCACCCGTTAAATTTACGGTGCGATTGTCATCGATAGAGATGGCTCCCGCCGGATAAGTAATAGCCGTGCGGAGAACCTGGGTGCATGAATCATTCGCATTGACCGCAAAGTAGTTACCCGTCCAATACTCGGTTACGAAATTTACCAACAACGGATGAGTTTCGGGGCCAAAGGCGTCATCTAAACGCAAACGACCAAAACGCACATCCCAAGGTGCCCCCAATGCAATCTCTGCGCAGCTTGCACCGCTACAAGCGGTAGTGGTTGCGACGTTCATGTCCTTAACTGACAAGCTGCGCGAATCGAAACTATCGGTTACGCCAAGCCCTAGCTGTAGGCTGCTAAGTGGCGCGTCGGGCGTAGCGGCACGATCAAAGCTTGCGCCGGGGCTCGTGGGAGACCAAACACCTTGTACCCACACACCTGAATCTATCGCTAAGGTTGCAGCCGATAATCGAGCCATGCGGTTTACACCATCATTGGCATTTTCTGCAACACCGTAAGGTTTGGCTACTGGGTTGCCGTATAGCCCATAATTTTGCATCACCGTACCTGTAATACCCTGTGCCTCCAAGGTATAACTCCAACTGGCTGCAGGTTGCCCCATGTAAATCAGGGAGGGCGACGCAGCACAATTATTGATAACCAACGACGTTGGCTTTAGGGTGTAATGATCGGGATAAAACCGGCCTATGGTGGGGCTTGTCGTTGGGGTTATATCCCCTGCCCCCAAATAATCGTTATCGGCCAAACGCGGCTGCACGGTAAAGCTCCCCACTTGATCCCATATCACATTTGAATTGATAAATGTGCCGGCCGGTGTTGTTGGCGAAAAACTTGATGTACCTGTTAATGGGGTTGCAACGCCACCCGATGCCGGATAAACCAAAGCAAGGTTACTCAACACAATATTATTTTGATTGACGGGCGATTCGTTTCCAAAGTTGGGCGTGCGTTGCCCCGACGAATTGCGCGCCTCAACACTCACCTGAAAAGGTGTTCCACCAGGTAAAAACGCTGAAGTAGCAAATGTCCCCGTGGTTCCAGCGGGATTAGGTGTAGCTGAATTAGATTGGATAGAGGATGCCACCAAGGTGGCAGGTTTCACCACAAAGTCATTACTACTCCCCGCTAAACTGATGGCAGGGTCATTACCAGAAGCACTCAAGTTTAATTGCGCGAGCAGCCTAATTTGCCCAACGTCTGAATAGTTCAACGGAATACTGGCTATACCTGAGCCATTAAAATTTAAGCTTACGGGCAAATAACTCGGGCTGGCTAAATTTGCATTGGCATTCGCTTGGATAGCCGTGCCATTAACCGTGAATGTTTGGCCAGAAATACAAGCGATTGGATTACGGCACACATAGGCCATATTGACCGAACGCGTACCCGTTGTTTGCGCAACACAGGCACCTGTGACAGTGTCGGTACGAATGGCTTTTACTATGGGAGAGCCGTTAAGCGTTCCTGCAACCTGATTAGCCATGGTTGCCGAGGCGAGAGAACCCGATGCATCGCTATAAAACTTTAACGCGGAATTGACAAAATTAATCGCACCTGTGCCGGTTCTAGTTCCATCAGTAATAGTCAAGGTAAGAGCTGCTGGGGTAGTTTGCTGCAAATATTTGGTAAAGGAATTTACTGTGCCATTAAAACTAAAAGTATTCCCCCCAACCCATGAACCCGTTGCGGGCGATGTGGATAAGGTTACGTTAGTACCTAATGGCGGTGCTATTGCAGTACCGCTTGAATCTACTGCAGTAAAGGTAATTGGTTCACCTGCGCACGTTATGCCCGTGCCACTGGAGGCAACTGTGTAGCCAGCCACAGTTGCCGCGCCACAGGACGAACTGGTATTCGGTATCACCCCCGCCTGAGTATTCATGGCGGTAAATAGGCTAGCCGCAGGGATTTTCCAATTTAATTTCATAACGGCCAAACCGCCGTTTTCATAGAATTCTAAGGTTACAGGGTAAGATTGGCCGGCCACTAAGCTCACATTAGCACTTGTATTGGTAGCGACCGCATGATCTGTCCAATTGTTTATCACCAGTAGGTTATTAACCCACAAACGCACACCATCATCCGATGCTGTTTGGAATTGATAGTTGCCCGTGGTTGGTGCGCGCAAAAAACCCGTCCATCGCACAGAAAAGTTATTAGTAGCCACCCCTGCAACACCCGTGGCACCTGAGCCCCAATCAAAATTAACACTGTTATCTATACGTGTGCCCGCCGGCGAACCGGTCAAGGTTCTATTGTTAAAATAGTTACCGACTAAACCGCCTATCAACCCCGTAGTACAAACGGGGGCGACATTACAGGCGTTAGCTGGGGTGGAATTGGGTAAACAGTTACCCGTGACCAAGCTGCCCGAACTCACATTAATGGTTGAATAATTAGGTGCGGTTAAATTGCCGTATACCGTGGTTGAACTAAGGCTTACCGCCCCGCTGGTTGAAGTGATGGATATGGTTGCCGCTGATGACCCAAGCTTGCTGCCCGCAATACTAACCGTACTGGCACCCGATATGCTCCCACTGGTCATAACCACGTTAGTCATTACCAAAGGGTTATTCGATGTCATAACAAATGCGCCCGATAGAACACCTCCAGTTATTGTCATGCCCGATTGCGCCCTAGCTCCCGCCGATAAACTCGTGTTGTTCGTGGTTATTGTATTGCCTGTAGTTGTCACCAAACCGGCAACACTGCCCCCGGTTAAATTGATGTTACTGCTAGTGGTTATTGCTCCAGAAACCGTACTCTCAACCAGCGTGACAGCACCGCTACCTCCCTGTAGGGCACCAAAAATAGTATTGGTGCCCGCAGCCACTATGGTTCCGTATGAAGACGTAAGATTAATATTGGCTAAAGCCGAACCTATAGTGTTGTTGTTTAGCGAAAAACCATTATTTGCAACGATATTAATGGTGGTGCTTGCGGTTAAAATATCGCCACTGGCTAGCGTGACGCGGCCATTGCCTGTGCAGGTGTAGGTTGTACCGCTGACACTCCAACTGGTATTGCAGGGTGGGTAGCTGCCACTGGTTAAATTATAGGTGGCGGCCTGCGCGCTAAAAGCCACGCATAAACTCAGCCATAACCCTAGGCAACAGCAACGTTTTATCGGTGCTAGGTAAATATCCATTAGGCAATCTAAAACAATCTTATACATTCGATGTATCCAAAAAGGTAAGCCAGCCTATATTTTTATGCCTGAATAAATTATTCCTGCTTTAAAAAAGAACCCGCTTCAATCGTTCGCTCTGCACGTAAATTCCCAGAGCCGCAGGTTGCAGCACTCGTAATTCTGTAAAAACTGCTTAACTTATTTGACGCTGCAGCCGCCGTGTAATTAGCCGGTGTAATGGGTGCGCAATGAGTCTCATCTTGAAACTGGCAAGTACAAGTCACCACCGCAGAACAATTATTTAAACCTGACACTGTAAAGGTATAGGTCGTGTTGAGCGCAACGCATCGGCCATCAACGGCTTGCCGAGTTAAGGCTTGCGTAGTATCGAAAAACAATACCTGCATCCCACGCTGCGCACCACTTTCAGCGGCATAAAATGCCTGAGTTGAAATAGCTTCTTGTACAGCAGACGTGCTGACCTGAATCGTATTACGTGAAAGTACCAACGCAAACACACCCATCACCACTACGATAAAAATCGCCAAGGGCAATAAAAAACCCTGCTGCTGTTTATGTATTGGCTTCGAGTGAATTAATTTAAGGGACATTGCGTATCATCACCGAATGATTGAATGCTACAGATTCTGCCTTATGTGCAAAAGCAATAGTAAATTGCACAAGCGTATTACGGTTTTCCGCGCCCGCCGTTAATGCAAAAGGCGCTGTTGCAACAACATTAGCGGCCAGCAGGCTATAGCTAGAGCTTAAATCAACCGCTGCACTGGTCGCATCCTGATTATCGTAAAAACGCAATTCGTTATTTACCACACAAAAAGCATGGGGGGCATTCAACAAATAAAACCGCTTATTCACAGAGTTGCGCTGCCATACCCTTGCCGCCGCAAGCGTAAGCTGTGTATTGGTGCGTGAACCTAAAGCAGCGCGCGACCCAGGGTTTACACCATAAACCTCAGTAGCCGCCATAGCGCCAATACTGACAAATTGTGCTGTACCAAATTCTATTTCATGGGGTGATACTACTAAGATGTCTGCCGGCGATGCGCCATTCAAGGCATCTGGCACGTAGTCTTCTTTATAGTTTGCATTTTGGAAATGACCAAGATAATTGCCACCACTGGCAATTGGCATAAATTCAACGCACATATTGGAGTTGGTCAGCCGTACACTGTTAGGCAGTGCAATACGCAATTGGCGCGACATGCGTTCAATAGCTTGACGGCCGGTATTCACTAAACGAGTGCGGGTTTGCGACAATTGATACGACTTAGTGGATTCAACCACAAAGGTTCCACCCATAGCGGCTAAGATCGATAAAATAACAATAACCGCAATCATTTCGATTAGCGTAAATCCACGTGTGGATTTTTTAAAACCAAGAATGTTAAACGCACGATTTTTAAAAGCAGGGTTTTTAAAAGCAGGGTTTTTAAAAACAGATAGGCGCAACATTAAAAATTTGCCCTGTAAGCAGCAAGCGTAACCGAGAAACCTCTAGGGGCTGTAACACTTACCGTAACCAGTTTTTCATCATTCGCAGTGGTTACAGTCACATTGCGGGTGTAACCCGTATAAGGTGTATCGCTCACGCCGTTAAAATCATCTACATCGTTCATATTGGCATCGGGCGTATTATTGCAGGCAACACCGGTTGGCGTACCGCAGGCGGGGATTCCACCGGTTGGAGTATTCGCATCGTATTTTAACGCAAGTACTTCATCCAACTTAGCCTGCGCCAACTCCAATGCGCGCACTTGAATCAGCGGGTCTGTGTTGTGCAAAAGGCTGTAATTATAAGTTGCAAAAAGTGCGCTACTCGCAATGCCAACCACAATAATAAATACAATCATCTCAATCAGGCTTACACCGTTTTGAAAATGTTTTTTTGCCGTGTATGTTAAAAAATTAGTGCGCATAACCACTCGCTTCAAGCGTAATGCTTGCACTTAAACCGCCGGTTGCACTTAAAGAAATAGTGGTTGCCGTGGTGCGCCCAAGCTTATCGTAACTCAAGGTTACTGGCGTGGTGGTGACTCCAGACGGAAAAGCTAGAGGGTATCCTTGGGCGTGAACTTTTATCGGCGTACCGCTCTCGGTAACGCTCACTGTGTTAGCCGTAAGAATCAGTTGAATATTGCTGCGTGCCATTGCGGTTTGTTGCGCAAAAAATAAGGCCGCGATGAGATCATCGCGGCCTGCTTGGATATTGGCACTATTTACACTGCCGAGGCGAGAGAACAAGGTTACTGAAAGAATACTGATTAAAATCATGACAGTAATCAATTCAATAAGGGTAAAACCTCTCTCACCTTTTTGCATAAAAACCACACAACACGTTTAGAGCGCATTAATTAAGGAGCCGGCACATAAATCAAATTAAATGGACTTTTCTTAGTTACGCTCCCTTTGAGCAAACTCACTTCGCAGGCAACCAAATCACCCAAAGCAGCGCCGGGGGTTGACACTGGTGCTGCTGCTACCGAATAACCGTTCAAAGGCAAAGCACCACCCTGCAATATACTGGCAGCCGAACCACAAGTAGTCATTGTGACTGGCGTTGGCCCCCCCAAGACACCCGCTGATGTTGCTACAGCCGCAGCATAGTTCAGCGCCATACCGCTACTTAAATTAGCAGCAACGCCATCTGCAGCAGCTTGCTGCGCAGCACCAGACATATCCACAAATTTTGGCAACGCCGTAGCCGCCAAAATGCCTAAAATTACGATAACAGCAATAAGCTCAATCAGTGTAAAACCAGATTGTTGAGTTTTCATAAGGAAGCTCCAAACAGATAGTGTGTTGTACGATTAAGTTTAACGTTTACAAGGCCCTAACACCGAAAGTTCTTTTACAAGAGCACTTCTAAAGCTCATCCTTGCTTCGCTGAGGTTTACGCCATCAACGAAATAAGTTGCTTGATAGATTGAATATAGTCGATTAATGACAGGTTGCCAGTTATAAAGTATAAAAATACCTCCACAGACATGAATCACGTAAAAGTCGATCTTGAAAATATTGAATTCCTTTACTAGCCTGAATTACGAGCACCTAAGATTTAGATATATCTAAAAGTGCAAAGCCTTCTTAGAAGCAAAAAAGCACTTTCGCATTATTCATTTCAGAACTACAGCCAACACCGCTATATTGAAAGTGATCCGATTGGTCTCGAAGGCGGCATCAATACTTATTCTTATGTAGATTTGAATCCAATTATTAAAATTGATCCTCAAGGATTGCAATCTATCACCAGACCTCTTTTGCCATGGTTACTTCCTTGGCTTGTTCCAACACCCAAGCCTCAATATCAGCCCAATGTTCCTTATGATCCGGCTGATCCTTATGATTTGGGGCATCCTCATAATGATTCTGCAGTTCCGAAAACAAAATATTTTTACAAGCGTTGCACAGTAGCAGAAACGAATGAATGCAAAGCCAGTTGTGATATGCAAGGAAAATCTATGGAAAGTTGTACTAGAACACTTAAAACTGGGCCAGGCATTAAGGAGGGGCAAGTAGTGCCCGAAATAGGAAATGTACCTGGAAGTGTTGGCTGTGTATGTACTGAAGAGCCACCAGAATGTCCAGATTTTAAGGCTCCAAAATAAATGAAAAAATTCCTATTAGTTCCAGATGCAATTTATTTTACTGTAGATTTTCATGATAAAGATTTACTAATACCTGATATAAAAACCTATGTATTTATTGGTGAAAATATATTGGGTGGTGCTGAAGAACCTACTACTTTTTTCTTTCAGGGCGCAGAAAAATACATTGCCCTTGGGAAATGGGAGCCACCACATGATGCAGTTGAATTTGATGTCTTAATGATGCAAGAAGATTTTTTGGAATATGTAGTTGATTACAGTGGGTTGCAAGAGCAAATTGAACTTATGAAAAAAGGAGGGGCAAGGTACTACCCATAAAATCAGAGTCCAGTTTGAAACTCAAGCCTAGCACAGAAATGTGCTGGGCTTTCCATTTCTAGGCTTAATTGAGTTTAGATTGATTGTTCAAGTCTGTCAGCATACTGGCCACACTTTTCCGGTTTCGGTGGTCAGGCTTGCGCAGCAGGTTGGTCATTTAGGTGCAGTCCACACAGGTACGTGACCGGTAAACGAATAGAACACTAAATACCACGCTTTCTAAAATAAATTCATGCAAAAGCTAAACAATGAAACTCAATCCACGCATAAATAAAGCCTTAGTTATTTTTCGTAATAGGCGGGGTATGAAATATGACGCGACCAGAAAGGGGGGTGTACTCAAAATAAAACTCATCGGGGGACTTGGTGATTAGCTCATAGCGACAAGCCCCCTCTTGCGACACGCTTAAATGATAAATTCGTGAACCATAGGTGTCACCATCATCAGAAGAAATAGAGGGCGGATTTTGCAGCAGGTTATTCCATAAACTTAAACAGCTTGCTACAGTCACAATAGGCGATAGCGGCTTCTCAGTGACAACCATTAAAGGCCAGCCCTGAGCCGTAAACTGAATATCTAAACCATCTATATTTAACTGAAAAGTTTTAGTTTGCTGCTGCGCCATAACCCAACGTGCATGATGATTATAAACAGAAGCGTTGAAATGTTTTGCAACTACTTCAAAACTAAGGCGCTTAGTTTCTTCTGCCAAGTATACATAACGCTGCATAGCAACCAGCACAATTATGCCAATAACAGACAACACAAAATAAAATTCAAAGCTAGTAAAACCCAGCGTTTTTTTCATTGTGAAAATCCATTGTGCTTTGCCGTTATTGTAAACTCTGCAGCTATTTTTGAATGGAATACATATCCCACATAGGCAAGAAAATACCCAACGCAAGCACTGTTACAAAGCCGGCCATAATAACAATCATCAATGGCTCAATTCGGTCGCCAAGCAATTTAGTATCGTACTCTACTTCACGCTCATAAAATTCTGCTACTTCTGCTAAGAGCGTATCCACTTGTCCGCTTTCTTCACCCACCGAAATCATTTGCAATACCAGCGGCGTAAACATGCCGCTAATAAGATGGGTTTGGTAAAGCCCTTCACCGCGCTCAATACCGGCACGAATACCGCGAATTTTATCGCCCAAATAGTTGTTATCAATGGCACGCGCGCATAACTCTAAAGCGTTTGAAATAGGCAAGCCCGCTGCCAGCATTAAACCGAAGGATCGCGAATAACGCGCAAGCGAAGCACGCTCAATAATATCGCCCACAATAATTAAACCTAACTTTTTTTCGCCCCACCAACGGCTACCATCATGGGTTTTAATATAGTTAGTAAACCACAGGCCAGCCCCCACAATAATCACTAACATATACACCCAGTAAGCCACAAAAAAATCTGAAACCGCTAACAGAATACGTGTTGGCAAAGGCAGTTGTGCACCAAAATTGGCAAACATACCCGCAAATGCAGGAATCACTTTTATATTGATAATTGCCATTGCAATGCTAATGGCGATTAATACAAAGGTTGGGTAACGCAAAGCAGTCTTAATACTTTTTGTGGTACTTAAATCGCGCTCCATGTATTCGCTGAGCTGGTTGAACACCAAATCTAATCGACCAGAGTTTTCACCCACACTCACCATACTGATAAATAAATTGTTAAATATTTTTGGGTGTGAGCGCATGGCCGTTGAAAGTTCTACGCCTGTTTCTAGTCGCTCAACAATATCATTCAATGTCTGCTGAAACGTATAATTACGCAAAGAAGCCGCAAGACCGCGCAAACCTTTCACCAAGGGAATACCCGATTTTGAAATGGTATACATTTGACGCGCAAACATAATTAATTCAACACTTTCAACTTTTCCACTATTTGTCGCGCGCTCAAATTTTTCCCCCAAGGAAAGCTTAACTACCTGCTCCTCCATGGAGACAGGGGTAATGCCTCGCCCCAACAACTGATTGGCGGCCGCATCGGTATTGGTAGCATCTACTTGGCCGTTAACGAGACGACCTTCAGCATTGCGACCTTTAAATTGATATATAGCCATAAAATTTCAACGTCATAAAAATGGACGGGAGCTTTAGCCCTTGCGAAAAAATGAATTAAGAAATCTCTTCAATTTGCGCCGTAATACTCATAACCTCATCCAATGTAGTAACACCCTGCTCTGCATACTCCAAAGCAGCCTGACTTAAGGTTTTAAAATTCGGCGTTTGGTTGGCGGCTATTGCGAAGCCGTTAATATCCGATTTTCGCAGAGCTTCTGCCATAGGCGCATCCAACTCCAACATTTCAAACACTCCAATACGGCCGCGATAGCCGGTGTTATTGCAATGCGGGCAACCCGCACCCTGTTTAAATTGATATTGACTAAAATCTTTGCCTTTTGAAACACTTGCCAACAACTGTAACTCATTAGCATCAGGTACATGGTTTTGAATACAGCTGGAGCAAATGCGACGCACCAAGCGCTGCGCCACTACCGCCTTTAATGAAGTGGCTACCAAATAGCCATCCACACCTATATCTAACAAACGCAATGCAGAGCTAATCGCATCATTGGTGTGAAGTGTGGATAAAACCAAGTGGCCCGTCATGGCAGCGCGCAGTGCAATCTCGGCAGATTCTGCATCGCGAATCTCACCTACCAACAAAATATCTGGGTCTTGCCGCAAGGTTGCGCGCAACACACTACTAAAAGTTAAACCAATTTTTTCATGCAATTGAACTTGGCTGATGCGTGGCAAACGATATTCCACAGGGTCTTCAACCGTAATAATTTTTTTCTGGGGTGTATTAAGTTCAGACAAAGCGCCATAAAGCGTTGTAGTTTTACCACTGCCTGTTGGCCCCGTAACCAATACCAAACCATGAGGGCGCGTAATAACTTTGCGAAAGCGCGTCACTAAATTTGGCGGCATACCCACACTATCTAAACTGCGTACACCATCGGTATGATCCAACAAACGCATCACCACAGACTCACCAAACTGAACCGGCATAGTGGATAAACGTACGTCGATATTGTGATGTTTTATTTTTAAGTTGAAACGACCATCTTGCGGCAAACGCTTTTCAGAAATATCCAAGCTTGCCATAAGCTTAATGCGCACAACTAAAGCAGAAGCAATACGTTTTTCATTCATCACCTGTTCAATTAATTCACCGTCAATACGGTTGCGGATGCGCAACACTTTTTCATCGGGTTCAATATGAATATCTGAAGCCTTGTTAGTTAACGCCTCTTCAAATATTTTTTGCAGCAACTTAACAACGGGCGCATCGCTATCAATGGAGTCGGCAATAAAATCATCAAAGTCAACAGCAGACTCTTGTAACTCCTCATCTAATTCACCAGCCAAGGACGCAATTTCACTGGCGTGGCTATAGGCGATATCCAAAATATCTAACAATTCAGATTCACGCACTACCGCCGGTTTTAGATTTTTTTGCAAAATGCGCTGTAATTCATCCAAACAAAAAATATCCGTTGGGTCTGCCATACCCAGTAACAGGCCATCAAAATCTTCGCGCAACACCATTACGCGATAACGACGTGCACTGGTTTCCGGCAGGGTTTGCACTAGATCCTTATCAAACCGAAATTGTTTTAATTGCACGAAAGGAATATGTAATTGTGTGGATAGTAAGTTGAGCAACTCATTCTCATCAACATAACCCAAATCAACCAATTGGTTCCCTAGCTTACGACCACTCAACTTTTGCTCTTGCAGCGCATGCGCCAATTGAGTTTCAGTAATCATATTATTTTCGACGAGCAAATCGCCAATACGAATACGCTTAGGTGCTGATGTATTTAGCATGTTGTTTTCACTCTCAATTTCACTTTCACTGACTGCGCAACGCAGCAATTCGTTGATCTGTGTATTGTTTTACTTGCTCTTGCAGCTGCGGAAATTCACGCAAACGCACATAAGCTTGCAAGGCATTTTTAGGCTGGGACAAACCATCGTAAGCAAGTGCTAAACCCAACCAATAAGCAGGCTTCTCGCCAAAAGAATTTATTAAGCGTTGGTAGCTAAGAATAGATTGCGGATAATTTGCGGTTTTATGGTAAAGGCTTGCCAAGAGCGACCTATAACCTTCATTCACATCCGCTGCGGTTAAATTCTTTTCCAGCACAGTGATGGCTTGGGCATCATCACCTTGCAGGCTGAGAATTTGTGCTTTTATTTTTGATTTTACATCTACCTCAAGATAATGAGTTTGCTCAAGAATAATGTCTGCAGCTGCCGCATTACCTTGTTGAATATAAAGCTCAGCTAGCAAAGCAGCAGAAAGCGCAGGCTTTTGCTCGCTAGCCACAAAGTTTTTTAGCAGTGTTTGTGCATCATTTTGTTTGCCTTTTTGAATAAGCTCTTGCGCATGGCGTGCAAGCTGTTCATCTTTCCAACCCGCATTAGGCAATACTGAAACCGAAGACTCTTTTGCAACAGCCTCGGCAACCACAAAAGGTTTAATGCTCTCAGTTTGCGCAGGCTGAGCTGGAGCTTCAATAAGTTCTTGAGCGCCCTGTGCTGCCAAGGTTTGATTACTTAGCTCACTGAATTCAACTGTGTGTGCATCTACAAACCGGGCAGATACGAACCTTGCACGCTGAAGCAACGCTTCTGCTTGTGCAAGATTACCTAGCTGAGACTGCTCTTGCGCTTTGGTGAGATAACGCTGCGCAATTTTATCCAAGCCTTCTTTTGCATCACTATTATCTGCGCTCATGCTAAGAATTTTTTGGTAATAGGCGTAGGCATTATCTTCAACGGGCGTGGTTAATCTATCCATCCCCATTGCTCGCTCAGCCTGTTGCAATAAATCCCCAATATGATTTTGCAATATCGTGTTTTCTGAGCCTCTTGAGGCTGTTTCGGCCACTGCATTCTCAGTACCCAATGCAATTGACCTAACAGCTGCACTTGGCACAGGAACTACTTCAGCCTGATTGTGAATGATGGATATTTTTTTAGGTTCAACTGCAATAGCAGGCTGAACCCCCGATGGCTTTTTACTTGCGTCATTAATGACCAAGACAGCAATAAAAACAATAACAAAAAAAATGCTAAGTTGTACCCACGCATAATGTTTTTTAGGTGCGATTGATGATGATTGCAAAAGTTGCTCGTCATAACCTTCTGCACCATCCACCACAGGCTGATGCTGTGACAAATCGCGTAACATATCATTAAGCAGGCTCATAGATTAATTTCTACAAAGCTAGGAATTAACAATGCAGAAGCTGCCGCCAATACTGCAACGGCTGGCCACAACCAAAGATTTTGTTTTGCTAATACGCGACCAATCGAACGGCTCTCTCTAGTATCTGCAATCGCTCTAGCCATATGACTGCGCGTAACTTTTTCACTTTTCTCACCGTAAGCCGCAAGCATGGCTTTGTGTGAAATGACATTAATTAAACGCGGAACACCGCCAGAGGCACGATAAAGTAATGCAAGCGCCGAGCGCGAAAATAGATTAGCACCGCGATAACCTGCCGAGCTAAGCCGGTAGGCAATATAATCTGCCAAGCTTTCACGAGGGATGCCCTGCAAATATTCTGAGAAAACAATACGCTGTTTAAGCTGACGTAAGTCAGGGCGATTTAACAAGTCATCTAACTCAGGCTGACCAATTAATACAACCTGTAAAAGCTTATTTTTTTCAGTTTCTAAATTGGTCAGTAAGCGTAATGCCTCGATAGTTTCGCGTGGCATGGCTTGAGCTTCATCAACAATGAGAACCACTTGCTTTTTTTGCTGTGCCAAATCAACCAAGCGCTGATTGATTTCACGCAAGAGTTGGTAAGACGGTATTTCAGGCGAGTAGGCAATACCAATTTCCTCTGCCAAAAACCATTTGAGCTCTTCAGGAGTTAAATAGGGGTTGGGAATATAAGCGGTGAGAAAGTTATCGCCAAGGCTGGCTAATAACTTTCGGCTAAGCAATGTTTTACCTGTACCCACTTCACCGACAATTTTGATAAAGCCTTCGCTATGGCGCAGCGCTAATAAAAGTGTACTCAGCACTTCGCGATGACTCTGACTATTAAAGAAAAATTGCGTGTCAGGTGTCAGCGAAAACGGATGCTCCACTAATCCAAAGTGCTGGCGATACATAAAAACCTCAAATAACAATTATCCTGTCAGTAAAACGAATGTTTATTGTTTTCTGTATTCATCGCCAATTTTTTGAATACGTGTTTCGCTTTGTTCTAATTGATTTTGCCAAGTATCGCTATCCACAACGATTGGACGCAACAGAATTACCAACTCAGTTTTTGAGCTCGCTTTATTTCTAGTGCGGAACAAACTATTTACCAAAGGAATATCGCCCAACAGAGGGCGCTTACCATCCACTTTGTTTTTGCTCTCTTGCATTAAACCGCCAAGTACTATCACTTGGCCATTTTTGGCTTTTACAATGCTATCGGATTCACGGATTCCACGCAGAGCTAAAGGTAAGGAGAAATCTTGATCACCTACCGTAAAGTTTTTTTGCTGATCAGTAACGTCACTCACCACGGGGTGAATATGTAAAACCACTTCGCCATCTTCGGCAATTTGCGGGGTAACATCCAGCGCTATGCCGCTAAAGAACGGTGAAAGTTCTATATTGGGCGTGCTTGAAACAGATGTGGCGTTAGATGTAGTGTTATTGGAAATGCCCGTTACAAAATACTCATCTGAGCCCACACGAATCACGGCCTTTTGATTATTCACTGTAGAAACGCGAGGACTAGAAAGAACTTGTACCGAACCCTGTGTCTCTAATAATGAAAGGACTTTGGTGATATCCTGAACTTTTAAAAGCGATGAAAAAGTACCACCAATGGCTTCACGTACATCTATTTGCTGAATAGTTTCGCCGCCATCCTTATCAGTCAGTACAATAGAGCGCTTTAAATTCCTAAACTCATTTACCTCGGCTTTGGTTCCATCAACGCCTATAGCAAAACCATCTGATATATTTTTAGCATGCGCTAATTGGCCGCTAATTGCTCCCCAATTTACCCCCGCCTCAAAACCTTCGCTTAAACGCACTTCTAAAATTTTTGCTTCTAGAATAACTTGACGCTTTACACTCAGCTCTGAACGTTCTAAAAATTCGCGTACAGCACTTAATTCACTCGGCAATGCTTTCACCACAATCATGCCTGCTTGGGGTGATATGGTAACTGAGCGGCTAGCGCTTTCACCGCCAATAATAGAGGTTATTGTACTGTGTAAACTTGACCAGAAATCCGTATGATTTAAGGTCTGAACCCGAGAGCCAGGAGTAATGCCTTGGCCGCCGCCGGAGGATTTATTTTTCTCGGCAGATTCCAACATGCCTAATAAATTTGCAGTGTCGCCGCTACTTCCCGAGCTACCGCCTGAACCGCCACCGCTACTTCCACCACCATTTTGGCCACTGGATTGCGCGCGCCCTACTAACACAGCTGTATCTGAAACGCCTACACGTTGAACATCTAAATAGTTGATATGAAATACTTGCGTTCTCAACGCATTGGCATAAATAGTGTAAATACCGTGGTCTTGTTTGTATTCATAACCATAAATATCGCGAGTTACACGCAAGACATCTGCAATAGTAACATCTTTCAAATCGAGAGAAATTGTACCGGTAACTTCAGGGTGAACAACTACATTAACGCCCGTGCCATTCACTAAACCCAAGAAAAAATCTTTCGCGTGTACAGCTCGCACAGACACATCAAAACGCTCGGTCACTTTTTTACCGCTGCCGGTTTTAATGGTGTTGTTATCTAACAGCGCTTTAGTCACTTCATCGGGCACTACTGCTTTTTTATTGCGTTCAGCCTGCTCTGCCACAATTGCGGTCATTTCATTTTCTACGGCAATTTTTTTATTGCCGTTATTTGAGCAGCTATTGGTTAATACCATTGCAGTAAGAGCGAGCGGTATAACCGCACAGCGAACCAAAACTCTATTATCTTTTAATGGCATAGCCATAACTCCGAAAAACAATTATTTGCGAATAATCGTGCTGTTTAAGGGCACACGCCAGACTCTTCCATTTTGTTGCAGGGTTACTGCATCTGCATCAATCTTTTTAATCTGTGCACCCACACCTTTTAAGGTTTGGCTTTCTTGCAATACTTGGCCATTAATAATGGCGACTTTTCTGTCACTGGAAATTAAAATACTGGTCAACTTTATAGTTTCTTGAGTACTGCCTGCAGCGCCGCCAGCTACCGCCACAAAATTCAACGGTTTGGTTGGATCTGGTGTTTGCGCGTGCGCAGGCAAAGCCAACAAACAAAAAATAATTATTTGAGTGCGTTTAAACACCGAACAATCCCTCTTCTGAACTCAGGGTATAAACCCGCAAGATCACTTCCGCATTGGGATAATGATCAACGCTGTAATTCAAATCCTGCCAGTAAAAACGCCATGGCAGACGCTCAAGCGCAATTAAAAACTGTACAATTTGGTTATAACTACCTGACACCCGCAACTCAACCACATGCTGAAACACCCCTGCCCTTGTTTCTTCGCTTACTGGCGTTGGTTGTGCATTATTTGCTGTTGTTAATGCAACAAATTGCAATTCTTTTGCCGGTAGAGTTTTAACTTCTAAAAGTGTTAGCTGCGAGGTTTTTTCCAGCACTTCTTGCAACGCTTGCGGCAATTGATCGGCCTTAATTAAATTTTGCGAAACGCTTTGCAGTTGACTTTCAAGCCCACTGATATCCGATTGTAATTGGATAATTTGCGCTTTCTTTTGTTTATCGGGATCGTTTAATAGACTCTGTGTTGCAGCAGCAATTTGTGTTTGCATGGCGGTGCGCTGTGTAGTCAATAGATCCAGTTGACTGCGAGCCTCTTGTGTGTGTTTATCAATGGAAGACTGCACCACAAAATTCCACAACATAAACACAAAGGCTAATACGGTAAAAAAGATAAGCGCGCGCTCACGTATAACACGTGCATCAATTTTTTCTTGTAGCTGAATCAACGCATCTAACTTTAGAGACTCAAACATTAGCGTGCGCCTCCTGCTGTAGTATTTTTATCGTCTTTGGCTTTAGCCAAACTAAACTTTAATAAGCCGCCCTGCTCTGTATCGCGCTCTATATTCAGCACACCAAAACCAACCTCGGCAAAACTGGGATCTTTGCGTAACCGCTGTAAATAGAAGGGAATTTGATCTGCACTGCGAGTCAAACCAGTCAACTCCGCATACTTCCCACCGCGCTGCAACGAGAAACTTTCAACAGAAATAGTATTTAAAGAGGCTTGCGACAAAGCATTTAGCTGCATTGAAAAACCCTTGTCATTCCCCAAATCCTGACGCGAAATCATTGCCAGAATTTGCTGGTGGCGCTGCACATTTTTTTGCAACTGAGTAATTTTTGCATCTAACTCAACGCTCGCAAGTGCCGGCTTTTGAGCCGTAAGTACTTTCAATTGCGCCTGTATTGCTGCTTGCGCTTTTTGCTCTGCCGCCAACTCTTGTTGCAGTAGGCCATACTGATGATTGGAATAAACCGAATAGCACAGTAATAAAATTAAAAAAGCCAAGCCACCCCAAAGCATATGTATGGCGCGCAGAGGTTGACGGTTGGGGCGAAATTCTGGCAAATATAAATTGATCTGTTGCATTAGGTTGCCCCCACTGCTTCTTCACGCAGGGCTGCACCTAAGGCTAGCAAACACAATGAAAGGCTATGTTCTTGCGAATCTTTACCCAACTGCACGCCAGCTTCAATATTAAATAATTCAATTTTAACGGCGAGGCTGTTGCGAATCTCTGGCGTAAGTTTATCGGCGGTAACATTTTCACCGCAGATATAAACATGACTTGGAGGCGTTTGGCGCATTTGGCGTTCAAAATAATCCAGTGAGCGTTGCAACTCTAACACCAACGCATCGCCTGGTAAGTCATCTAACAAACCAGCATTGTATGCGAGCGAAAACTGACGCGATAAATACACATTCCCATCGCGAATAATTTGTAAACTGCCACCGCCCTGCCCTAATTTCACCAAGGCGATACCACGCTTAGTATCGCAGCAAGATTGTGCCAAGTTGCGCAGCACGAGTTCAGGAATATCAATTGCCTGCAGCGCTAAATTAGCCTCTTTAGCGCGGGTGATAAGCTGTATCACATTATTGCGCTGCGCCACTACGGCGTAAGCCATTCGACTGGTGCCTCGAGCACTGTCTTCCGGCAACAAAAAAGCCTCCAGAACTGCATCAGCAATAGGATATTGAATTAAATCTTTTACTCGCCAGCGCAAAGCTTCAGCAAGTTCTTCAGGCGGGACCTTAGGCGCTTCACCTAACAAGAGTTGATAAGTACCGCTACTCATCACAATATTACAGGGGACTTTTTGTAAACCGAGTTTAGCTAAACGAGCGCGCAATAAATCCGCCGCGCTTACACTGCTATCCACAGGAATAAATTCAGAATAATTTAACAGCGGTTGCTGGGTTGGCATTCGCTTTATATGGGCGAAAGCAACACCTTCGGAGGAAAATTCAACACCGATCACTTCGTTTGTTCGCGATTTTGCACTGAACCAGTTCAAGCGAGTGCCTCTTAACGCTGAGTATCAAGGGGAAAGTAAGATTTTTCTTGGGTGGATTTAACAACAAATTTACCGACCACCTAATAACTCTTCTTTATAATTGCCTAATAACTCTTCTTTATAATTGAGAGCATAAACATAACCTTAACCATGACCTTAGACCATAAAAGGTAAAAACGCCAAATGTTTCATATTGTTTTGTTTGAACCAGAAATCCCACCCAACACGGGAAATATCATCCGCTTAGCGGCCAATACCGGCTGCCAGCTTCATCTAATAGAGCCATTAGGTTTTAAATTAGACGAAAAGAGCGTTAATCGTGCAGGCCTAGATTATGCCGAAGCACAAAACCTCAAGGGATATAAAGGATGGGAGGATTTTTTGACCAAGCAGCAGCCCAGCCGAATCTTTGCCTTAAGTACCAAAGGCACTCACTGCCATAGTGATGCACGTTTTCAAGCGGGCGATTATTTACTCTTTGGCCCAGAAACTCGCGGCCTACCTGCTAACATTCGCGAATCGCTGCCGCAAGATCAAGTATTACGAATTCCTATGGCACCCAACAGCCGAAGTATGAATCTCTCCAACTCTGTTGCAGTGATGGTGTTTGAAGCTTGGCGACAGCTGAATTATGCCGGTGCGCTGGATGTTTCGAAGCCCTAAGAATTCACCATTAATAAATAGAGAGACTAAGAGTTTAGCTTCGCGCCCAAAAACATTATGATGCGGCCATTCTAGTTAACGAGTTTTTGTCATGGCATTCATTCAAATTCTGATCGGCAGTATTTACGGCGGGGCCGAACAAGTGGCCGAAATCGCTGCCGAACAATTGCGCGAACGTGGGCACAACGTTGCGCTCAACACCTACGCCCGCGCTGAAGACCTCACGCGGGACGCCGATGAAATCCTGCTGCTCTGCCACTCCAATACTGGCTCAGGAGAACTGCCGGATAATATTCAACCTATCTACCTGCATATCACCCGCGATTACCCGCGCATTGCCGGCAGGCGCTATGGCGTAATCAATCTAGGTGATAGCAGCTACAGCACCTTTAATGATGCTGGCCGTATGCTAGATGAAGCCTTTGCCGACTTGGGCGCCGTGCGTATCGGCGAGCCTTTAGTATTGGATGCCTGCAGTGGGGATAACCCCGAAACCCTCACCCGCGACTGGGTGAAAGCATGGGCGACCCTACTATGACTAACCGCGCGCTTATTGGCCTGTTTTACGGCAGCTCCACCTGTTATACCGAAATGGCCGGCGAGAAAATTCGCGCACAACTCGGCGAAGAGTTAGTCGATCTTTTCAACATTAATACCACGCCGATTATTACCGCCGAATTTTACGATTACTTAATTCTTGGCATTCCCACTTGGGACTATGGTGAATTGCAGGAAGATTGGGAAGAAATTTGGGATGACATCAACGAAGTTGACTTCACCGGCAAGAAAGTCGCTATCTACGGCCTTGGCGATCAAATCGGCTACCCCGAATGGTTTCAAGATGCCATGGGTTACTTGCACAGCAAAGTAGTCGCTCGCGGCGCAATTCCCTGCGGTTACTGGTCTATCGAAGATTACAAATACGAAGCCTCCAAAGCTCATACGCCAGATGGGGCTCAGTTTGTGGGTTTAGCCTTAGATGAAGAAAACGAATTTAGTAGAACCGCTGAACGTGTTGCCGCTTGGTGTGCGCAGATTCGTGGGGAGTTTGGGATATAAAAAAGCCAGCCGTTAGTGTGGCTGGCTTCATTTTTTTATTAATTTTTAACGCCAACCGCTCGAAAACGGAACAGCAATAATGTTAGCAACCCAACAATAAGTAAAACTGCGCCAGATGGTTCAGGTACAGTCACTACAGGCGGGCGAGCAAGTACGCGAATTTTGAAATCTTCAATTTCGCCTTGGTGTAACCAGCCATCTGGTCCCATTTTGTTAATATCACCAGCAACTGCTTGCCAAGTCCAATTTTTAGATGGGTCTTGATAATCTATCCCACCTAATGACGCGTCACATGTAACTCGAGTACGCAGGAATAGATCGCCAATTTGAGTATTTTCAGATAAATAGAACTCCGAGAAAAACGTCGTTTTAATCCAGTCATTAGCCGCACCATTAACCCAATGGCGAGTGTTATATGCATTTGAACCATTTGGTATTGGATCATCTGGAGTACCCTTAAGCCAATAATCTGACTCAGTGGCTTTAGTATATTTGTCAGAAAATATCATTTCGTTTGATGACCATGAACCATTACCATCCATATCAAACCAACTACGGATTGGATCAAATACATGCCCACCAATGTTGTGCGATACAAGTTCGTATTTAAAGGTAATCGTTTGACCTATTGTGACATCACCATGACCAAAAGTATTACCGCCATCTATTGACCAAGAAACACCATCATCAACTCCATACTGATCCCCTAACCGCTGATAGTCACCGGTAGAAGACGATGCTTGGCTATAAGGAGCAGGTGCATTTGATAAATCTGCGTAACCAAATGGGCTGGCCAGCACAGACGCCGGAGCCCCAAAACATAGCAACAACGCAGTACAAATAAGTGGTTTTTTAAACTGAGGAGCACGCATGAAGATTTTACCTATTAGGTTGTGGTTTTAAGACACCAATATATTTAAAAGTAGTCACTTTTCGCTACTCATATTCAGCACCAACACGTACTGAAGGTTTATTGACGTAAAGTGACTAGCCTAATAATCAAAAAATACAAAAGAATTACCTGCGTACAGGAGGATCAATAGAAAAAATCAATAAAAAAAAGCCAAGCCGCTGAGCGATTTGGCCTTAGTTTTAAACAAACCTTTATGCAGGTTTCGTGACTACAACTTACTTAACAAATTTCCCTTTCACATCCAAAGTGGCTGCATTTAAATGTACAGTCACGCTAGTTGCTTTGGCATCGGTTGCGTCCGCAGCCAGTATCACCTTGTAATCACCTTCGGCAATTTTCCACGTTTTAGTGGCGCTGTCGTACATCCCCACTAAGCGAGGGTCAATAGTTACACTAGCCTTGGTACTCGCGCCGGCTTTCAAGTCTACTTTCTGCCAACCGCCCAAACGCTTGGGGGCCTCCCATACTGCAGACACTGGAGCAACATACACTTGAGCGACTTCTTTACCTGCGACTGAACCTGTATTTTTCACAGTGAAACTCGCATTAATCAGGCCATTTTTAACGTCTGCCTTCAAACCACTGAACGCAAACTCAGAGTAAGACAAGCCGTGACCAAAGGGGAACAAAGGTTTGTGGCCTTTTAAATCAAACCACTTATAACCCACCGTAGCGCCTTCAGTATAGTTAACAGTAATACGGGCATCTTTTACTTCTGGGTAGCCATCCAACACGGGACGCGGCAATTGGGCTTCAGATGCAGGGAAAGTTGCCGGTAAATGACCCGATGGATTCACTTCACCAAACAAAACACGTGCTATAGCCTCGCCACCATTGGTGCCTGGGTACCAGGCTTCAACAGCAGCGCCTACGTCCGCAAGCCATGGCATAAACACTGGGCCACCGGTTTGCATAACCACAACAGTTTTTGCATTCGCCTTGGCTACAGCAGCCACTAATGCATCCTGGTTATCAGGTAAGGATAAGTTGGGTACATCAACTGACTCTGCAGTCCATTGATTTACAAACACCAAAACCATGTCGCTATCTGCCGCCAACTTAGCAGCTGCGACTGCATCGACGCCATCGTTATAGGTTACTTTGGCTTGCGGTACGCGCGCCTGTATGGCTTTTAGTGGCGAAGATGGGTAGTACAACATTGGGCCTGGGAAGAATTGTGGGCCGCCTTTAAAAGCTGCACCACCCACCGGATACACTTGTGACGAACCACCGCCTGACAGAACACCAATATCAGCACGAGAGCCAATAACGGCGATTTTTTTGGCGGCTTTGCTAAGCGGGAGAAGCTTATTATCGTTCTTCAACAGAACCATGCCTTCTTCAGCATCTTTTTGGCTAACCAGCCCATTAGCTTTAAAATTAATGGTCTCTGGATTTGCAGAAACAGGATTATCCATCACACCAAATTCAAACATAGGCTGCAGAACACGACGCACCATGTCATCAAAGCGCGCTTGCGACACCCAACCATTCTGGACTGCTTCCTTCAAAGCCGCGCCAAAATACTCGGACTGATCAAAGGGAATACCAGACTGCTGGTCCAAACCGCTATTAGCGGCCGGTATAGTACTGTGAGTTGCACCCCAGTCAGACATTACCCAACCTTTGAAGCCCCAATCTTTCTTCAAGACTTCATTTAACAAATAGTTACTTTCGCAGGCATAGAAGCCATTCACACGGTTGTAGGCGCACATAACCGAGCCGGGATTACCGTCTTCATAAGCAACCTGCAAGGCTAACAGATCTGCCATTCTGGCAGGGGCATCGTCAATTTTTACGTTGAGAGTGCCACGATTGGTTTCTTGGTCGTTAAACGCGTAGTGCTTTAGCGTAGAAACAATTTTATTGGACTGAATACCACCAATTTGTGCACCTACAATCTTACCCGCTAAGAGCGGGTCTTCACCGGCATACTCAAAAGTACGACCATTGCGGGGTTCGCGCAAAAGATTTACACCACCCGCCAAGAGCACGTTGAAACCGAAGGCGCGCGCTTCAGAACCAATCATAGCGCCACCTGCATAGGCGGTTTTTAAATCCCACGTGGCTGCAGTGTTAATTCCTGAAGGCAATGCGGTGGCTTCACGAACATTGGGACCACCTTGACTCGCAACACCTATTCCAGCATCCGCAAGCCAAAGATTGGGAATACCTAAGCGCGGGATACCATAAACAAAACCAGCCGATTGGGTGATTGACTCTACCGGACGTTTAAAATTCTTCCAAGGTGCATCTGTACCAAAATAACCAAATACCAATTTGAGTTTTTCATCCATGGTCATTTCTTTCAAAACCAAATCAGTGCGCTGCTCTGGCGTTAGCTTCTTATTCATCCACGCTTTAGGTGCTTCTGAAGTGGCTTTTTTTGAATCTGCGGGCGGAGCCTCAGCGGCGAAGCTAGGAGCAATTGATACAAGTGCAATAGCCATCGCTAATAGACTGATTTTTTTTTGAAAAATCATAATGAATTCCTTGAGAGGTATGAATGATTATAGAAGAAATATGTACTGGCGCTGCTTAGCGGCTTCTAAACCCAAAAAACAGCGAATCACATCGTTTTTAATGATAGACCGCATAAAAAAATCAGCTCGTCTTTTTAACTAATATTTACTTGGCAGCGTATAAAAAATAACCTCCACTTTCGGTGAAGGTTGTTTAGTAAGCGATTCTACTTTTTGACGACGGTTCTCAGTGTGTAAACATTGCCAATATTGCCCAGAATCCCTTCTTTTTCCAGTCAACATAAGGGGTCAAGGAAAATGATCTGCGATGAATAGAATGTTGCAAGTCACTCATTTATTAGACTCGTTACTTACCGTCTAGACCTTCCACCACCCAAAATCGATCCTAACACTCCACGGATAATTTGACGGCCAACTTCGCTGGCAATCGTTCGCGCTACGGTTTTAGCGGCAATTTGTGCCACGCCATCGCGCTGCCCACCGCGTGGCCCCGTTGAGCCGAATAGAATATCGTTCAAGCCACCAAATAGGGGATTACTGGCCATGGGATTGCTGGCGGCTTCTGGTTCGTTATTTAATTCTTCACGGCGATGTGTTGCGGGAGTATTCGGCGCTTGAGTTTGTGCAGTTTGAGCCTGCAAATGTTCAAACGCTGATTGACGATCTTCAACGGCTTCATAGACTCCAGCAACTAAAGAGCTAGCGATATGCGCACTGCGCTCTTCGGGTGCTAGTGGACCTAAGCGTGACCCTGGAAGATTGATGAAAGCGCGTTCAACAATCGTCGGGCGGCCTTTTTCATCTAACAAGGAAATAAGCGCCTCACCTACACCTAACTCTGTAATAGCAGCTTCAACATCAAAGGCAGGGTTAGCACGCAGGGTTTGTGCGGCCGTTTTTACGGCTTTTTGGTCGCGCGGTGTGAAAGCGCGCAAAGCGTGTTGAACGCGATTGCCTAACTGGCCAAGAATGGAATCGGGGATATCCAAGGGATTTTGAGTCACAAAATAAATACCCACACCTTTTGAGCGAATGAGCCTTACCACCTGCTCTACTTTCTCGACCAATGCGGGTGGTGCATCGTTAAAC